>Ga0081539_10004264_pt1 | contig 16047 bp, 14 predicted proteins | sample TabmetS4T2R2_FD_71023 | JGI IMG/M metagenome (GOLD analysis project Ga0081539, IMG submission 71023) | Tabebuia heterophylla rhizosphere microbial communities from the University of Puerto Rico - S4T2R2 | ecosystem: Host-associated > Plants > Roots > Rhizosphere ...
GACAATTCCGCAGCGCTTCGAGCGGCTTCTGCTAATACCGCTGTTCGCGCTGCCGGTGCTGTGGCTGACCGGATACTTCTTTCCGCCCATCAACCACGACGTGGCGGCGATCCTCGATGTCTCCACCCGATGGGTCGGCGGCGAGAAGCTCTATGTCGAGGTGATCGACGAGAACCTGCCGCTCACCTTCATCGTCCACGCCCTGCCGGTGCTAACGGCCAAGGTCCTGCCGGGCAGTCCCATCTTCTGGTTCACCGCCTGGGTGGTGGCCGGGATCTTCGCCTCGTTCTGGGCCTGCCGGCGGCTGGTGCGGCTGGTCCCGTCGGCCGATCACGCGCTCACCGAAGCGCTGCTGCCGCCGGTGCTCCTGTTCCTGTTCACGGTGCTGCCCAACGAGCATTTCGGACAGCGCGAGCACATCATGTTCGTGGCCTGCGCGCCCTACATGATCGCCTCGATGGCGCGCGCCGAATTCGTGCCGCTCAGCCGCTTCTCGGCGATCGCCATCGGGCTGGTCGCCGGCCTCGCCTTCGCGCTCAAACCGTATTTCATCGCCATCCCGCTGACCGTCGAGCTCTACCTGCTGGTCCGCCGCGGCTGGCGGCGAACCGTCGTCGATCCGATTCCCTGGGCGATCGGCGGCGTGGCGCTGCTGCACGTGGTGCTGATGTACACCGTGTTCTCCGACTACGGCCGCTTCGTCATGCCGCTGGCGGTCGAGGCCTATGCGCCGATCGGCGACGAAGGCTGGCGCGGCGTGCTCAGCAGCAACGTGATGGCGCCGACGCTGATCGCGTTGGTGATCTTCGGCCTGATCGCGGTCGTCTTCACCAAGACCATTTCGGCGCACGTGCTGGTCGTGTTCGGCGTCGGGGCGGCGATCTCGGCGGTCGCCCAGGCCAAGGGCTGGCCGTATCACGTGCTGCCGGCCCTGTCGGCGGTGATCCTGCTGGCAGCGCTCACCGTGTCGCAGACCGTCGACCGCTACCTGCCGATCAGCCGCAGCGGCCATCGCCTGCCGGTGGCGGTGATCTCGGCCACCCTGATGGTGCTGCTCTACTTCCAGGCGGCGCTCTACACGCCGCCTTTCTACAAGCAACGCCAGTTCGATGCGTCGATCGGCGGACGGCTGCAGCACGTCATCGAGCAGCATGCGCCGCACCGCACCATCCTCGCCCTGTCGCCCGGCATCTATCCGTGGTGGCCGTTGATCAACAACCTGCACGGCCGCATGGCGATGCGCTTCCTCAGCATGTGGGTGACCCAAGGCGCCTATGCGACCTGCGACGACTTCCCCGCGCTCTACAATCCGCCCGACACGATGGGCGATTCGGAGAAGTTCGTGTTCGACGCGGTGAGCGAGGACTTCGCGCGCGAGCAGCCCGATCTCCTGATCGTCGACCGCGTCGCCGGCATCCCGCGCTGCCAGGGCAAGGAGTTCGACTATCTCGAATACTTCCTGCAGAACCGCACCTTCGCCGACGCCTTCGAGAATTACGAGCACCTGATGGACTTCGACCGGTACCAGATCTACCGGAAGAAGAAGCATTGAGGCACGACCGTCTGCGCCAGCGCCACCCTGTCATCCCGAGCGCAGCGAGGGATCCTTCCGGTAGCCTTAAGGATCCCTCGCTTCGCTCGGGATGACAGGACCGCTCAACGCGGTCCTGTCACTCCCACTTCCCCATCACCTTGTCGCGCAGCTCGGCGGGGATCTTGTCGAGGTCGGGGACCTTGAAGACGCCGGAGGCGACCAGCACGATCTCGCCGCCGCAGACGAGGTCGCAGCTGCAGAAGCAGAAGTTCATGGTGCGCCGCGCGATGCGCGCGCTACCTTCGAGCCACTGGCCGAGCCGGGCGCCGTGCACGAACTCGGTGCTGAGCGACACCGTGGGATGCGGCCAGCGGATGCCCGTCACGTGCCCCGAGCCCGCCCCCATCACCATGTCGGCCACCGTCACCAGCAAGCCGCCGTGCGCCCAGCCCATGGGGTTGCCGTGGCGCGCCTCGAGTGGCAGGCCGACCCGAAGCCGCTCGCCTTCGGCCTTGAACCACAAGGGCCCGATCAGCTGGACGAAGTCGTCCGGCACCGGGAGCTTCTGGAATCCCTGCGGGACGAGGCTCTGGCTCATGTCGCGACTCCGTCCTTGGATACGGCGTATTCCTGGAGCGCCGACCGCACGGCGGGATCGAACGGCGTGCTGCGATGGGTCCGCTCGTCGAGCGACACCATGATCGCCTTGAGCACGGCCGTGCACTGGCCGTCGCCGTCGAACAGGGCGTGGCCGATCACGCACTTGCGTTCGTGCACCTCGATCAGGCGCGCGCAAGCGGTGGCGCGGCCGGGAAAGAACATCTGGCGCTTGAAGTCGATCTCCAGCCGGCCGACCACGACGCGGAAGCGCGGCAACCCGCTGCGCACGATGGCGCGCATGTAGGAGACGCGCGCGTTCTCCAGCAGCTGCAGGAACGCGCCGTTGTTGATGTGGCCGTTGGCATCGACGTCGGCAAAGCGCAGATGCTCCTCGGTGGCGAACCCGTAGGTCCGCCGATCCGTCAAATCCAGGACCACCTGCTCAACGCTCCCTGAATTCCAGGGTGAGATGCGCGGCATGGGCCGGCGGCACGATGAGGCGCGCCGCGTCCGGCTTCACGACAGGCGCGCCGTGGCTTTGAAGCAGCGCCTCGCAGGCGGCAAGGCTTGCAACCCGGATCGACAGCAATGCCGGATGATCGCCCGGCCTCACCGGTTCGACGCCCGGATAGCGTTGCCCGAAGGCCTCGCGGTCGAGATAGCGGATCGGCTGCGTTCCGGTCTCGACCACGAGGTCGCGGCCCTCGCGTCGCGTGCTTCCCGCACCGAAGTACTTCTCGACCATCGCCGTCCAGCGTGCCGGATCGTCGGCGATCACCGTGACGCCCAGGAGGCCGCGCGCGCCGTTGGGATGCAGGGCCCATTCAGGCCGATAGACGAACTGCGGCGTGAGATGCTCGCAGACGAAAAAGCCGACGACCGGCATGTGCGTCTTGGGGATGCGGATGGTGCGGAACCGGGCCTGTTCCACGTGGCCGGCAACCTCGACGGCGCGGTCGAAGGCGAGCGGCGCGTCGGGCTGCAGGCCGGCCGCCTCGAAGGCTTCGAAGGCGAGGTCGGCCCCGTCGGTCGCCAGCGCCACATTGGCCAGTCCGCCGCCCTGCTTCAGCCACTCCCGGCGCTCGGCATTGAACGGCGTGTCCTCGACGATGCCCAGGATCTCGAAATAGTCGCGCTCGAAGATCATCAGATGGTTGGCGGTGCCGAGCTTCCTGTGGAAGCCGCGCGGCTGCACCTGGAAGCCCAGCCGGCGATAGGCCGCTTCGGCGCCGTCTATGGCGTCGACCATGACCACGACATGGTCGATGCCCCTGACTGGGCGGTTCATGCCGGCTTCCTGCGCACCATGTTGATCCCCTTGGACGTGAACACGAGCTCGCCCTTCTGGTTGGTGGCCCGCCAATGCTCGTGCACGATTCCCATCTCGGGCCGGCTCTTGGACGGCACCTTGGCGGCGCACTCGACCCAGGCGGTGAGCGTGTCATCGGGCCGCACCGGCTTCAGCCAGCGCACCTCGTCGAGGCCAGGCGACCCCAGCGCGGTACGCTGGTCGATATAGTTGTCGACGAACAGCCGCATCAGCTTCGCGGCGACATGCCAGCCCGACGCGATCAGGCCGCCGAACATCGACCGCCGGGCTGCCTCGGGGTCGACATGGAAACTCTGCGGATCGTACGCCCGCCCGAACGTCACGATCTCGTCGGCGGTGAAGGTGGTCGATCCCAACAGGTACTTGGCACCCACTTCGTAGTCGTCCCAATAACGCGGCGGCTCAGACTTCATCGCCCGGTCATCGCAGAGCGCGTCCGACGACGCAAGGGCGCCCGTTGTCATCCCGAGCGCAGCGAGGGATCCTTCGTGTGGCCTTAAGGATCCCTCGCTTCGTTCGGGATGACAGAGCTGCGCTTGGGATGACAGAGCTGCGCTCGGGACGACAGAGCTGCGCTCGGGATGACAGAGCTTCGCTCGGGACGACAGAGCTTCGCTCGGGGTGACAGCCATCTGGCGCCGCTCTAGCCTGCCGGGATGGATGAGCCGAGCCTGGTCAGGCGGCTGACCACGATCATCTCGATCGACGTCGTGGGTTTCAGCACCATGTCGGCCCGCGACGAGGAGCATGCGCTCGAGTTGCTGCGCACGCGCATGGCGACCGCCGAAGCGATGATCAAGCATCATCGCGGGCGGGTATTCAAGATGACCGGCGACGGCGCGCTGGCCGAATTCGCCAGCCCGGTCGAAGCAGTTCGTGCGGCGGTCGAACTGCAGGAAGCGATGCGCTCGGCCAACGCCACGGCGAGCCCCGACGACCAGCTGCAGCTGCGCATCGGCATCAACCTCGGCGACGTGGTCGAAAGCGGCGACGACCTGATGGGCGATGCGGTGAATGTCGCCGTTCGTCTCGAATCGATTGCGCCGGTCGGCGGCGTCTGCGTCTCGGCCTCGATCTACGAGCAGATCGTGGGCAAGCTCACGCTCGGCGCCGAGGACATGGGCGAGCAGCACGTCAAGAACATCCCGCGCCCCATCCACGCCTATCGCCTGACGCTGCAGGGCGCACCCGTGAAGAGCCCGCAACCCGCTGCAGCCGCCGCGCCCAGGACAAGATCTTCAGTGGCGGGCCTCGTGTTGGGCGCGGCAGCGGCTCTCGCGATGCTCGCCGGCGGCGGTGTCTGGCTGATGCAGCAACCGTCGCAGACTGCGCCGGCCCCCACGCGGGCGGCCCAAAGCCAAGCCCCTCAAGCGGGAGCGCCGCCGCCTGCCGCGGCGCCAACCCAGGCGGACCAGACGCCAACGCCCCCACCTGCAAGCCCGCCAGCAAGCCTGCCGGCAACCACGCCTGCCCAGGGCGCCGCCAGTGGAGCGACCAGTGGCACGACCGGTGTCGGTGCCAGTGGCGCAGCGGACAACCCGGCCTTGCCCACGGCGCCGGCGCCGCCGCCAGCCCCGAGCGATGCGGTCGCCAACCCACGGACCTACTCGCCGGCCGACGTCCCGTTCGTGCCGGAAATCCGCCGCCGGCTGCTCGAAAACTATGCGCAGGCGGAGGATGCCAAGGCCATGGCGATCAACGTCCGCGGCATCGTCGCCATCGCCACCCGCCGCGTCGATGCGGCGGTGGCGCGCCGCGTCGCGCTCGAGGAATGCAACCGGATCGTGCAGCGCGAGATCGCCAATGTCCGCGAGTTCGATCGCTGCATGATCTACGCCGTGGGCAACGACGTTGCCTGGACCTACCGCATGCCGCCGATGCCGCCGCCGCCCTTCATGCCGGCCAAGCGGCCGTCACCGCCGATCGCTCTCGACCCCGCCACCGTGCCGCTGCTGGGCGATGGCGGCCGCCAGAATCTCGCCGACCGCTACCTGAAGGCCGAGCGCAAGCGCGCGCTGGTGCTGGGTCGCAACCATTCGGACTGGTGGCTGACCGGGCAGACCGACGACGATGCCGTGCGCCGCACGCTGCAGCTTTGCGGGCACGTTACCGGACGCGTTTGTGCCGTGTATGCCGTCGGCGATCAGGTCGTCGTACGCGTTCCCGAGCGCTATCGCATCCTCGACGTCTTCGTTCCGCCGGATGTCCCCAACCTCGAGCCGCGCCAGCGCGAGGCGGTCGAGAAATACCTGGTTGCCGACGATTGGCGCGCCATCGCGGTGGGACGCAACGGCCGCATCGGCATCGCCGCCGGCCGCGCCAGCGAAAGCGCGGCGAGCGACGATGCCGTCCGCGACTGCGCTCGCGCCGGTGGCACGGAATGCGTGGTGCTTGCGGACGGGCCGTTCCTGGTGACGAAGTAGCTCTCAGTCCGCCATTGCCGCGCCGAAGCGCTTGGCGACCTCCTCCAGCATCACTTCCGAGGCGCCGCCGCCGATCGACTGCACGCGCGCATCGCGCGCCATGCGCTCGACCGCCGTCTCGCGCACGAAGCCCATGCCACCGTGGAACTGCACGCAGTCGTAGAGGACCTGGTTGACGAGGTCGCCGGCCAACGCCTTGACCATCGAGACCTGGGCGACGCAATCGGTGCCCTGGGCATCGAGCCAGGCGGTGTGATGGACGAGCTGGCGCGCCGCCTCGACCTCGGCCAGGCGGCGCGACAGGCGCTGACGGATCGCCTGCTGGTCCCACAATGGCTTGCCGAACGCGGTGCGTGTGTTGACGTGCTCGAAGGTGAGCCGGATCGCCTCGCGCGCCTCGGCCATCGCCATGGCGCCGATCACCAGGCGTTCGGTCTGGAAGTTGGCCATGATCGAATAGAAGCCGCGGTTCTCCTCGCCCAGCATGTTCTCAGCCGGCACGCGGCAATCCTCGAAGATCAGCTCGGCAGTGTCGGAGGAGCGCCAGCCGGTCTTGTCGAGCGCGCGCCCTACCCTGAAGCCGGGCGTCCCCTTCTCGACGATGAACATGGTGATGGCCCGGCTGCCCCTGGCCTCGGCATCGCTGCGCGCGGCAATGAAATAAAGGTCGCCATGGACGCCGTTGGTGATGAACATCTTGGCGCCGTTCAGGACGTAGTGCCGGCCGTCGCGCACGGCGCGGGTGCGGATGCCGGCAACGTCCGATCCGGCGCCCGGCTCGGTGACGCCGATCGCGGTGATGGTCCTGCCCGCCAGGATGTCGGGCAGATACTTCTCGAGCTGCCGCTTGTCGCCGAAGCGCAGCAGGTGCGGGCTCGCCATGTCGGTATGGACCAGCACGGTGATGGCGAAGCCGCCGTGCGTCGAGCGGCCCACCTCCTCGGCCAGCACGACCGAGGCCCGCGCATCGAGGCCGGCGCCGCCCAGGGCCTCCGGCACCCTGAGCGAGAAGAAGCCCAGCGCCCCCATTTCACGCAGGACTTCGCGCGGCACGAAGCCGGCTTCCTCCCAGTGCGCGCCGTGCGGCCTCACCTTCTCGTCGACGAAGCGGCGTAGCTGGGCGCGGATGAGGTCGTGCTCCTCGGTGAAGATCGGTGACGGCAAGATTGTCATCCTGAGCGAAGCGAAGGACCTTCCGGACGCGCAAAGATGCTTCGCTGCGCTCAGCAAGACAAGCGCAGCACTCGGCATGACAAGCGAACGCCCGGGCCCCTACACTCGCCCCGATGTCACGCGACAAACGCCTTCAGGATCGCTCGATCTATCCGCACTGGTGCACCGACACGGTGCGCTTCTCCGACCAGGACGCTGCCGGCCACGTCAACAACGTGGCGCTCTGTGCCTATCTCGAGACGGCGCGTCTTACCTTCATGCGCGACATGGGCCTGATGGCTGCCGGCGAGGACGGCGTGCGCGGGATCTCGGCCGGCATGACCGTGAGCTTCCTCGCCGAATCGCACTGGCCGGGCCAGGTCGAGCTGGGCACCGGCGTGATGCGCATCGGCAAGAGCTCGATCACCGTCGGCGCGGCCGCCTTCAAGGACGGCATGTGCATCGCGGCGGCCGAAATGACGGTGGTGCGGCTGAGAGGCAAGACGCCGCATCCGATCGATGCCGAACTGCGGAAAAGCCTGCAAAAGTACCGGCTTGCGGGCTTCGAGGTCGCTTGACCGGATCGCAATGACCGCTTATCTTGCGCCTGCGAGTAAGTCGCATCTGCATAGGGAAGCGGTCGTCACAGCATGTATATCTGCATCTGCCGGGCCATTCGCGAGCGTGACGTCGATGCGGCCGTTCGGGCCGGCGCCCGGCGCCCCGCCGACATCTTCCGCGCCTGCGGCAAGAGTCCCCAATGCGGCAGCTGTGCCTGCGACATACGCCAGCGCATTTCCGACACTATTTCCCAGGAGCAGGCGGCACCGCCGATGCTGATGGCCGCCGACTGACCTGCCTTCGCCGAAGCGAAGCCGCTTCGGCTTCGCGCAGGCAGGCGCCTCAGCTCGACGACTTGCCTTCGCCGATCTGCGTCTGCAGGTAGTTCTGCTCGCCGACCTTGTCGATCAGGGCGATCTCGGTCTCCAGGAAGTCGATATGGTCCTCGGCGTCCTCCAGGATGTGGACCACAATCTCGCGACTCACGAAGTCGCTGCGGGCCTCGCACAAGGCGACGGCCGCGACCAGCGCCTGGCGCGCGGCGTTCTCGAGCGACAGGTCCGATCTCAGACACTCGGGCACGGTCTCGCCGATGCCCAGACGGCCGAGGTCCTGCAGGTTGGGCAAGCCTTCCAAGACCAGGATGCGCTGAATCAGCCGGTCGGCGTGTTTCATCTCGCCGATCGATTCGTCGTAGATCTTCTTGCCCAGCCGCTCGAAGCCCCACTGCTTCATCATGCGGGCATGCAGGAAGTACTGGTTGATGGCGGTCAGTTCGTTCTTAAGAAGCTTGTTGAGCTCGGCGATGATCTCGGGGTTGCCCTGCACGGCGGATCTCCTGGCTCTGTCCGATGACAAGAGAAACGCAGTCGCTCTTCTTGCGCAACCATAGACTGCGCGACGACGAGCGACCGCGCGCCCAGACGGGGCCTACCAGAAGTAGCGGGTGCCGAACAGGCGGATCTCGGTCTGCTCGTCGCGATGGCGGCCGCCCGCCGTTGCGCCGGCACAGGCCGCGGCACAGCCGATGGCGAGCGTCGCGGCGGCCAGGAACGCCGCCAGCACCGATGCCTTGCGGGCCTTGTCGGCGGCGGCGCGGACCTTGTCCTCGGCCTCCTTGGCCCGCTGGAAAGCCTCATCGACGCGTTTCTCCGAATCGGCCTGTGACATCCCTGTGCGCATCGACACCAGCGAGGCGAGGTAGGTCCGGTCGGCGGCCGGCAGCGTGCCAGCCCGCAGGCCGTCGCTGAAGATGCGCAGCACGGACGGCTGGAGCTCCTGCGCGTTCGGCATCCGATAGACCGCCGGCTGAGGACCGGTCGGCGCCTGACCGGCCGGCGGCGCGGCAGCCTCGCCGGGCGCCGGGCGCATCAGGTAGTCGAACGCATAGTCGGCGGGATTGGCGCCGCGCGGCGTGGCATTGCCGGCTGTCGCGGCCCCGCCCAGCGCGCCCGCGGTCACCGTTGCGGCTGCCTCGGTGCCGGCCTTGGCCGCGATGGTGGCGGCAGAGGCCGCGACCAGGGCGGCGGCGAGCAGGCCGACGGCCCACACGATGAGGCCGTGCATGCCGTCGCGGAAGCGCCGCTCGTGGGCGACCACGGCGCCCCAGCTGTTGCGAACGCGACCGGCAACGTAGCCGCCGGCGGCAAACGCCACGACCTGTACGACCGCCATCCACAAGGCGGCGATCACCAGCGCCACCGTCGGCGAGAGTCCGACATGCGGCCAAGGTGACACGGCGCTGAGGCCGATCGCCGAGCCGAAGGTGATGAGCAGAAACGAGATCGCGGCGGCACACAAAGCGCCGGCAGCGATGGCGCCCCAGCTCAGATAGTGACCGGGCAGATGCGGTTGGCCGGGCAAGGCGTGCAGGTCGCCGCCTTCCCTCACCACGGTAGTCGTGTCCATGGCGATCAGCGCAGGCCGAAGAACGACAGGACGGCCATCACGACGACGACCAGCCCCACCAGATAGATGATTGCATCCATGTGAAGCTCCTCCGCGTCACAAAGCAGCGGTTCGTCAACGGCGCTTTTCTGCCAGGGTTGCCGATGCGGGCGGGACGCATCGCAACGTCGTTGTATCCCGGCCGTTTGTACACAACCTGCAGCCCAGCCCGACCTGGTTGTCGGGCAAACGGAGTTACGCGTCATGCCTTTGGACAAAGGAAAGAACGGTTTCACGCTTCCGCAGCTTCCCTACGGCGAGGAGGCCCTGTCTCCCGTCATCTCCGCGAAGACGATTTCCTTCCATTACGGCAAGCATCACAAGGCCTACGTCGACAATCTGAACAATCTCGTACCAAACACGCCCTATGCCGACCTGACCCTCGAGGAGATCGTCAAGAAAGCGGCCAAGGACGAGAAGGCCAAAGGGATCTTCAACAACGCCGGCCAGGTCTGGAACCACAACTTCTACTGGCAGAGCATGGCGCCGCATGGCGGCGCGCCGTCGGGCAAGATCAAGGATGCCCTGCAGACGAGCTTCGGCGGCCTCGATGAGTTCAAGAAAGCCTTCAAGACCGCCGCCGTCGGGCAGTTCGGCAGCGGCTGGGCCTGGCTGGTGAGCAAGGGCGGCAAGCTTGCCATCGAGACCACGTCCAACGCCGACACGCCGATCGCGCACGGCGGCAAGCCGCTGTTCGTCGCCGACGTGTGGGAGCACGCCTACTACCTCGATTACCAGAATCGGCGGCCCGACCACATCGAGGCCTGGCTGGACAAGCTCGCGAACTGGGAATTCGCCGAGAAAAATCTCGGCTAGACAAGGAGAAAGACCATGCTTGGCACCATTCTGCTGATCATCCTGATCCTGATCCTGATCGGTGCCTTGCCGACATGGCCATACAGCAGCGGCTGGGGCTACTACCCCAGCGGCGGCGTCGGCCTGATCCTCGTGGTCATCGTCGTTCTGTTGCTGATGGGCCGGGTATAGGCCCATCACCAGCGGCCGATCAGTTGCGGCCCATCAGTACCGGAACGTGACGTTGATCGAGCCGAACACGTCGTAGCGGTTCTGCTGGGAAAACTCCGGCGTGCGCACCACCTGTGTGTAGGTGACGCGCATGCTGCGCCAGGTGAGGGCGAGCCCGGCTTGGGCCTCGCCCACGAAGGGAAGATGCCCGACGCGCAGGCTCTGGCCGTCCGTGTTGCCGTCGAGGAAGATGTTTCGGCCCACCGCGTAGCCGTCGACGCCGACGAAGAAATACCAGCCGAAGCTGCCATCGCCTATGAAGGCTTCCGAGCCCGGCAGCACTGGCCTGGGCCGCGGCGGCCCGAAATCGTTGCGCAGGTTCTTGCCCAGGCGCGCTGTGCCGCCGACGTCGGCGTAGATCGCGACATTGCCCAGGGACGTGCCAATCCGCGGGATGAAATCGACCTCGAGCTTGGGGTCCTCCAGCACCGTGGATCGAGCGACGCGCCAGCGACGTTCGAAGGACACGTCCATGGTCGGCTCGTTGTGCAGCTGGTTGGCCCAGCCCGCCGCCTGCGGCGAGCCGATCAGGCGATGGAAGTTGTTCTGTACGAATTCGCCGCCGGCGGCCGGCCCGATCACGCCGATGTCGAACTGCAGGCTGTCGAGTCGCTTCGGCTCCTCCATGCCGGTCCTCGGGTCGTGGCGCTTGTAGGTGTATTGCAGCAGGAAGCTGGCGTAGAGCCATCCGGCATAGGGGCGGTCGTTGAAGATCGGCTGGCTCGCGAAGATGTCGGCCGGCGTGTATATGTTCTGCCCGATGGAGACGCCGAAACGGCGCACCACGGAGTCGGCCGGCGCCTCGCCGAAGAAGGTCGGGACGGTCGTGAACGAAACCCAGGACGGCGGCAGCGACGTCAGCGCCGGCGACAGCCAACCCAACCTGGCGCCATTGGTGTAATCGCGGTCCGATCGCCCGTATAGGTTGAAGAAGTCATTCTCGATCTGGATGGTGAAGATGCTGCGCTGCTCGTCTGCGGTGGCCGAGGGCGGCGGTGGCGGCTCGCCAGTCTGGGCGTGGCCGCCGGCACCCATCGCCAGAAGCGCTGTCAACGCCAGGACGGCAGCCTTGGGACAGCGATGCATCGAAAGGAAACGCAACCATCGCCAGTCGGTTCCCTAACGGACTAATTGGCGTTCGCGGCGGCAGCTCGATGCCACAGGTGAACGCGCCAACGCGCGGCGATCACGAGCGTGAAGCCGATACCCAAGAGGCTGTAGAGAGAGCCCGTGACGGCAAAGCCCACGACGTCGATCAGGGGCCCCGACAACAGCAGCCCGAGCGCCATGCCGTACACGGCGAGCATGCGCACGCCCATGACGCGACCGCGGAACCTCGGGTCGGCCACGCGCAGCAGCAAGACCGCCATCGGGATCATGCAGAAGCTCTGGACGAAGCCCGCAACGAACAGCACCAGCGCGCCCCATACCGGCGACGCCGTCCAGGCGAACGCGAGGTTGAGACTGAACCAGGCGGCCGCACTGGCCAGCATGGTACGGGCCGGCCTGAGGCTGGCACCATGGATCGAAATCGAGATCGAGCCGGCAAGCGCGCCGCCGGCAAAGGCGGCGACCAGCCAGCCGAGGCCGGTCTGGTCCAGGCCGTAGATGTCCTTGGCGACATAGGCGAGCAGCGAGCTGACCAAAGGATACGCCGCGAAGTTCACCAGGAACGCCAGCAGCATGAGGGCGCGCATGTCCGGCGTCGACCAGACATAGACGAAGCCCTCGCGCAGAGCCTTGATGGGCGAATCGTGCACCGCCGCGGGCTCGCCCACCATGCGCACGCGCCGCACGCCGACGTTCAGGGTGAGCAGCAGGCTCATGGCATAGACCGAGGTGACGGCCATGTAGGCAAGCCCGGCGCCCAGCGCCGCCACGAGTCCGGCACCGGTCAGAGCGCCGACGATACGGGCCGAATCCGCCGTCGTGCGCGACACGCCCATGGCGCGCATGAGGTACTCCGTCGGCATGGTCTCGCCGACCAGGAGGTTGCGCAGAGTGATGTCGGACGGCCGCACCAGCCCCATCACCGTGGCCAGCACGAACACCGGGACGGGCGCCGCCCAGCCCATCACGAACAGCAGCATCAGCGCGCCGGACACGGCGACATAGGTACCTCGCATCAGGCACAGAAGATTGCGGTTGCCGATGCGGTCGCCGGCCATGCCGAAGAACGGCGAGATCAGCGTGCCGAGAAATTGCAGCGATCCAAAGATCGCCAGTGCCAGCACCGATCCGGTGGCGACCAGCACGAACCAGCCCAGGATCACGCCTTCCATCTCGAAAGCCCACGAGGCGAGCAGATCGGCCGGCCACTGGAAACGAAAGCTGCGAACCTGAAACGGCGCCAGCGCCGGTACGCGCACGGTAAGAGTCACTCTTGTCGTTCCTCGCCAGCCCGACGCTTTCTGATGGGCGCCTGGGCAGCTCACAGGGTGCGCACACAGGCCGATGACTGCAATCAACTCGTGGTCATGGCCGAGTTGCGTCCTGCAACAGACAAAGGCCCTACCGAACATGACCTATGGTTTTTTCAGCCGCGCTTTCACACTTGAATTTGGATTCCTGCGGTTGCGTTGCAGGTTCATAGGGCGCATTGTGCGAAAATGAGCCGTACACCGATGGTTGGACGGTCATGATAATCAATAAGCAGCGGGGACCGCGCCTGGACCTTGCCTGTTGGGAAGGTTCAGGAGGAGCGGAGTTGTGACAGCCAAGAGTACGTTTCATCTCGTGCTGATCAAGCCGACGCACTACGACGACGATGGCTATCCGATCACTTGGCTCCGGTCGCACATCCCGTCCAATACGCTGGCCGCCCTCTATGGCTTGGGCGACGACTGTCGCCGGCGGCACGCCCTGGGTCCTGACGTCGAGATCGTCGTCAGCCCGTACGACGAGACCAACACGCGCGTGCGACCCGACCGGATCGCCGCCCGGATCAAGCGGGCCGGCGGCAAGGCGCTGATCTGCCTGGTCGGCGTGCAGACCAACCAGTTTCCGCGCGCCGTCGATCTCGGCCGGCAGTTCCTGCAGGCCGGCATTCCGGTCGCGCTCGGCGGCTTCCACGCCGCCGGCTGCCTTTCCATGCTTCCGGTCGTGCCGCCGGAGATCGAAGAGGCCATGAATATGGGCATCTCGATCTTCGCCGGCGAAGCCGAGGAAGGCCGGCTCGAGATCGTCATGAAGGATGCCTGGCAGGGCACGCTGCAGCGGCTGTATCGCTACACCGAGGACCTGCCCGGCCTGGAGGGTGCGCCGACACCGGCGCTGCCGGCCAAGGCGCTGGCGCGCAACGAGGGTCGCCGCTCGAGCTTCGACCTCGGCCGCGGCTGCCCGTTCCAGTGCTCCTTCTGCACCATCATCAACGTGCAGGGCCGCAAGAGTCGCTTCCGCACCGCCGACGATCTCGAGCAGATCGTGCGCGAGAACCACAAGCAGGGCATCAACTCGTTCTTCATCACCGACGACAACATGGCCCGCAACCGGCTGTGGGAGCAGTTCTTCGACCGGCTGATCGAGCTCAAGGAGAACGAAGGCATCGCGGTGCAGCTGATCATCCAGGTCGACACCCAGTGCCATCGCATCCCGAACTTCATCCACAAGGCGCGCTGGGCCGGCGTCTACCGCGTGTTCATCGGCCTGGAGAACATCAATCCCGACAACCTGCTGGCGGCCAAGAAGCGGCAGAACAAGATCACCGAATACCGCAAGATGCTGCAGGCTTGGCACTCCGCAGGAGCGTCGACCTGGGCGGGATACATCTACGGTTTCCCCGGCGATTCACGCGAATCGGTGCTGCGCGACATCGAGATCATCAAGAGGGAGCTGCCGCTCGACATCCTCGAACTCTTCATCCTGACGCCGCTGCCCGGCTCGGAGGACCATCAGAAGCTGTGGAAGCAGGGCGTCTGGATGGATTCGGACCTCAACAAGTACGACCTGCACCACCGCGTGATCCACCACGCCAAGATGAGCGACGCGGAGTTCGACCAGACCTACCGTGACGCCTGGAAGGCCTATTATACGCCGGAGCATATCGAGACGGTGGCGCGCCGGCACGGTGCCATCGAAGGGCGCAATCCGGCCGAGCCGGCCCAGTTCATGACCATGTTCAAGATCATGTTCGAGGCCGAGGGCATCCATCCGCTGGAAGGCGGCATCCTGCGCCTGAAGTACCGCCGCGACCGGCGTTACGGCATGGCGATCGATCCGGTCGGCGTGTTCCACCTGAAGCTGGCCATCGAAAGCTGGAAGAAGATCAGGATCTATGCGCGGCTCGCCTGGCAGGGTTGGCGGATCGGTCAGAAGGTCAAGAACGATCCGGCGCGGCACGACTACAGCGACCTCGCGCTCGAGCCGGTGGTCGAGGAAGATCTCGACAAGCTCGCGCTGTTTGCCGAAACCGCCGGCGGCGGAGCAGCCCTGTCCAAGAAGCGCGGCGAGGACCTGATGCGCGCCAAGGTGGCCGCGCAGCAGAGCCGCCAGCGCCTGGAAGCGGCGGAATAGCAGCCCGACAGGCGGGATCCGTGGCGCTATGATCGCGCCATGGACGAGGAACCCGCCAACCGCGTCTATGGCGATCCGCTGGCCCGCTGGTTCGTCACCGAAGCCTATCGCATCGCCGACACGGCCGAGCTGATCGCCCAGTCGGGCGAGCACCTCGTGGCGGCCGGCATCCCGCTCTACCGGCTGGCCTACTTCCAGCGCACACCTCATCCGGAGTTCATGGGCAAGGGCTACTTCTGGCGTCGCGGACGCGGCATCGAGGTGGTCGAGGCGCCGTACAGCCTCTTGCAGGTTAGCGAGTATCTCGACAATCCCCTGCCGCAGGTGTTCGACCAGCGCCGCACCATGCGTGTGCGCCTGGCCGCGGTGCAACCGCAGGCGCCGATCCTGCAGCAGCTGAAGCAGGAGGGCGCCACCGACTATGTCGCCCTGCCGCTCCTCTTTACCACCGGTCACGTCGATGCGCTGAGCGTCGTGTCGGACGGGCCCGCCGGCTTCTCCGCCGTCGACCTCGACCGCATGTTCCAGCTGCAGTTCGCCTTCACGCGCATCGTCGAGACGCACTCCCTGCGCGACACCGCCATCAACCTGCTCGATGCCTATGTCGGCCGCGCCGCCGGCAAGCGCATCCTCGCCGGCGAGATCCGGCGCGGCGATGGCCAGACCATCGAGGCGGTGATCTGGTACTGCGACCTGCGTGGTTTCACCCGCGCGTCCGACCGGCTGTCGCGCGACACGGTCATCGGCCTGCTGAACGACTATTTCAGCGCCATGGGCGAAGCCGTCACCGAAGCCGGCGGCGAGATCCTGAAGTTCATGGGCGACGGCATGCTCGCCATGTTCCCGATCGCCTCATCGGCCGAGCGCGCCCAGACGGTGAACCGGGCCGTATGGGCGGCAGCCGCGGCGGCCGAGACGATCGCCGCGCTGAACGTCGCGCGGACCGCGGCATCGGAACCCGA
>Ga0081539_10004265_pt1 | contig 16043 bp, 11 predicted proteins | sample TabmetS4T2R2_FD_71023 | JGI IMG/M metagenome (GOLD analysis project Ga0081539, IMG submission 71023) | Tabebuia heterophylla rhizosphere microbial communities from the University of Puerto Rico - S4T2R2 | ecosystem: Host-associated > Plants > Roots > Rhizosphere ...
TGCGCAAACCACTCCGTAATAAGAAATTGTCCGTGGGCCGAGGGATGACCGTCGGATTCGGTGTAGTCGGTGATCGCGCCCAGCAGCGTGTTGGCAAGGCCGAGATTGGTATTCAGCGGGTTGGACGCATCCGCGCTGAAGTCGTACCGACCGTTGAAGGTGGAGGTCCGCGCGGCGGGCCGCGTGGTGTGTTCCACAAAGAGGCCCGCTTTCATCGTGTGAGCGCGGCTGACCTTTGTGAGATTGCTCGACAGGTTGAACAGCGTGTTGTAGCCGAAGAACGGAAACCGCTGCTCGACGCCGAACTGGACCACGTTTCCGGGAACGCCGCCGTTGAAGAGGACCTGCGGGAGGATGGCCGATGGATTTGCCTGTGGGAAGAACTGCGGCATCCCCGGCAGCACACGCCGGCGGTCGTTCGAATCCAGGGCCTGATCGTCGAGTGGGCTCGTGTACTGATGCGCCCAGTTGACGCCGACGGTCACCTCGCCATACAGTGTCGGGCTGAACGTGTGCAGCAGCGTGTTCACGTAGCTGACGGTGTCGACTCCGTATTTCGTCGGCATTTGCGGCCATCCGCCAGACGAACCGAGGAACGACACACCGCCTGAGCGCTTCTCGGCGCCGTATTGGAGCCGCCCGTATGTCGTTGTCCCTGGTGCGACGTTCCAGTCGACGCGCAGGACCTGATCGTTGCGCGGAAAGTCCTCCTCCGTTTGGTAGACGTAGTTGAACTGATTCGTTCCCGTCGGATCGGTCGCGTTCGGCAGCGGCAAGAGGTTCAGCAGCGCTCGCGCGTTGGAATCGATCCGATTGCTCGGGATGCGATTGCCTGGAAAGCATGCCGGACCGCCGGTGATCGCCGAGCAGTTGCCGGATAGCAGCGGATCGCGAATGAAGACCAGTCGTCCCTGGTTGTCGAATGTTTGTGAGAAATCACCTTGCCGCTCGAGCGCGGTGGGCACACGACGCTGGTTGAGATTCCCAGGGTTGGTCCGCGCAAGGAGATCCTGCGACCAGAAGAAGAACAGCTTGTCGCGACTGCGGTTGAACGAGACGCCTGGGAGCAGGACGGGTCCGCCCAGCGTCCACGCCGTGTTGTCGAACTTGTAGGGCGCCGCGTCGCACTGAGTAGGCTGTGTCGGACAGAGAATCCGGCGCGAATACTCGTTACCGTTCAACGCGTCGTCGCGCTTGTAGTAGGCGGCGCTGCCGCGAAAATCGCGAGTCCCGCTTCGCGTGACAATGGTGATCGTCGCACCGGAGCTCCTTCCGTACTCCGCCTGAAAGTTCGAGGCCTGGACGCGGACTTCGGCGATTGAATCGAGCGCTGGCGCCGCGTAATTAGCGCCATTCTGGCCAGTGTCCTTGTTCGTCACGCCGTCGTAGGAAAGTTGAACGATGCTCGCCCGTTGATCTGCAGGTTGTTCATGCTCGCCCAACCAGGCGCTTCGCGATTTGCTGTGTCGACAACGCCTGGCAGGAGTCGCAATAACGCGGCAAAGTCGCGCCCTTTGGTGGCGATGTCTTCGATCGTGTCTCTCGTAATCAGTCCGGTGCGGGCACCGTTGGTCGTCTGCACCTGCACCGCCGCGGCCTCGACAGAGACGGTCTCGGCCAGTCCACCGACGTCGAGGACGATGGTGCGCACCGCGACCCGTTCGGTGGCGCCAAGGACGATGCCCTTCTGCTCGAAGGTCTTGAATCCCTGCAGCGACACGCTGACATCGAACGTGCCTGCCAGCAGATCTGGAAACACGAACGTGCCTTCACTGTCCGTCACGGCCTCACGTGCGAGACCGGTTCCGATGTTCTTGAGCGTGACCGTCGCGCCGGGCAGAACGGCTCCCGTCGTGTCCGTCACCTTTCCGGTAATTTGTCCGGTGAGTCCCTGCGCCCCGAGCACACCAGGCACGGTCAGCGCGGCGATCGCGAGAGCGAGCACGATGCGTGCGAATCGTGTCCTCACGACATCCCTCCTCCGTACCCCCGCGCGAGTGCCTGGTGCTGCGAGGGGCTCGCAGAGACCCGGACCGATTGGGGCAAGAATGTGACAGCGGCGCGAAGCCTAGGAGGCGAATTCGAGGCCCGCAAGCCTAAACGCCGTGAGTCGACACGTTTTGCGATGAGAAATGCTTGTTGTAGTCGTTCGAACTCGCGTGCAGAAGTGACGGCGATACGGTTTGCGCCCAATAAGTGCCGATCTTCGTGTCGAAGCAAGCCACTCGATTCGGGAGGGATGTCTGATCAGCTCGTGCTCTGAACGGAAATCGCATCGCGTATCGCCAAACGCGATGCGTACGCGTGCCGAGAAAGTCACGTGGACGCGTCTCGCGACATTTGCGCAGTCGTGGCTAAGCTAACGCCGGTGTTGCATTCAATGACCGACGCTATATCGCAGAGCGCAACGAGGGTGGCAGCGGACGTCTGAACGGTGCGCAGCGGCGGTCGCAAAACAAGAGAAATTCGCTGCTTCCTTCGTTCCTCACAGCAAAACGACGCTCTCCAACGAGATCGCAACTTGATGTGCTCACATCGGCGGGCTATTGTCCGTTCCACGGTTGCGTGGCGCAGCAACTCCGTGGCGATCAGTCAGGTGAACTCCGTCTACCAGGGGGAACGATGGCATCCGACGGGCAGCATTCGCGTCCCGCGTTGCACAACGCGATGTGGCCAGGGCTGGTCGGGAAGGGAAGTCCGGGAGCCGAGCCATTCATCGATCTGGACACAATGCTCGACCTCACGGCGGCAGCGCACGTCGACGGTACGCGGTTCGACGGCGTCGACCTGTTCCTCTCCGAGCCGCACACCAGCATCGACGCGACCGACGATGAGCTGAAGCGCCTGCGTGACGCGATTGCCGTCCGCGGCTTCGTCGTGGGCTCGCTCGTGGCGCCTGTTTGGCCGCCGACTGGGGGTGGGGCGGCCATGGGTGACGCCGAGGACCGCACGAAGTTCCTGGAGCAGGTTCGAAAGGCGTGCGTCATCGGGCGGAAGCTGCGTGATCTCGGCATTCGGAAGGACGGCGTCATTCGCATCGACTCGGCGTCGAGTCCGGCCGAGTGGGCCATGGATCCGGAAGGCAACACACGGCGCATCACCGAGACGTTCCGTCTGGCGTGCGACATCGCCGAAGCACACGGAGAACGGCTGGCCGCTGAGGGCGAGATTTGCTGGGGCGGCATGCACAGTTGGAAGCGCATGGTGCAACTGCTCGAATTGGTCGATCGGCCCGCAACACTCGGCTATCAGGCCGACATGGCGCACAACCTGCTCTTCACGATGGGCTATAACGCGCCCGAGGATCGCATCCTCCCTGAGGGCTACGAGTGGAACGACCGCGCCAAACTGGATGACGCGTACCGCCGGGTCGCCCGCGCGTTGCGTCCCTGGACGATCGATTTTCATGTGGCCCAGAACGACGGCACCGTGAAGGGCTCCGGCTCTCACGATAAGACGGGACGTCACTGTCTCCCATTCGATCCGAACGGAAAACTCGACGTGGTGAAGTACGCGGGTTTTTGGTTGCGCGACGATGGCGGAGCACCAATGCGCGCGGTGCAGCACCTGTGTTGGGACGGGTGCATGTTTCCCAACGACGTGATGCTCCAGCCGCAAACGTGGAACGACGTGCTGAAGCTGATGATTCAGGTGCGTAACGCCCATGGTTGGGATGCACCAGTCGCGATGGCCGTGTAGGGGACGCCATGGCCACCAAGCCTCTGAATATCGGTCTCGTCGGCTACGGCTTCATGGGCCGAACACACTCGAACGCCTTTCTCCAGGCTCCGCGCTACTTTTCGCTTCCGTACCGCCCTGTGCTCAAGGGGGTGGCCGCCAGGACTCGTGCTCGCGTGGAGGCGTTTGCGGCGAACTGGGGATACGAATCGATCGAGACCGACTGGCGACGGTTAGTCGAGCGCCAGGATATCGATCTCATCGACATTGCCAGCCCGAACGACACGCACGCGGAGATTGCGATTGCTGCCGCTCGCGCCGGCAAGATGGTGATGTGCGAGAAGCCGTTGGCGCGCTCCGCGCCTGAGGCAGAGGGCATCGTCAAAGCCGTGGAGAGTGCCGGAGTGCCGAACTCCGTCTGGTACAACTACCGGAGTGTGCCCGCTGTCGTTCTGCTGCGTGAATTGATCGATGAAGGCAAGCTCGGACGCATCTTCCATTACCGCGCGAAGTTCCTGCAGGACTGGACGATCTCGGCAGACCTGCCGCAAGGCGGTGAGGGGTTGTGGCGACTCGACGTCTCGGTCGCCGGCAGTGGCGTGACCGGCGATCTGCTCGCGCATTGCATCGATACTGCCTTGTGGCTCAATGGTCCGATCGACGAGGTGACGGCGATCACCGAGACGTTCGTGAAGGCGCGCATGCACAATCTGACCGGGAAGGTGGAACCCGTCGGTATTGACGACGCGTGCGCGTTCCTCTCGCGATTTCGCAACGGCTCGCTGGCGACGTTCGAGTCCACGCGGTACGCGCGCGGACACAAGGCGCTGTACACGCTCGAAATCAACGGCGAACATGCCTCGGCGGCCTGGGATCTGCACGACCTGCACCGCCTCCAGTGGTTCGACCACCGAGACGAAGGACGCACGCGCGGATGGCGCAGCATCCACATCACCGATGGTGACCACCCGTACATGAAGCACTGGTGGGTGCCGGGCCTGCAGATCGGCTACGAGCACACGTTCATCCATCAGTTCGCGGATTTCTGCCACGCGGCCGCCGAGGGGAAGAGTCCATCGCCGACATTTCGCGAAGCCCTCGCGACCGATTACGTGACCGACGCCGTCCTCGAGTCCGCGCGCAGCGGTCGATGGCAGAAGGTCGCGATGCTCGACAGCGTCGCGACGTAGTGTCCTCGTGGCTATCGTGAAACACTGGCTTGCATTTGACATCGGTGCGGAGAGCGGCCGCGCCATCCTCGGGTCGGTGACGGGCGGGTCGTTGGCCCTGACCGAAGTCTGCCGATTCGCCAACGGACCTGTGCGCGAGAACGGCTCGCTCCGGTGGGACATCCATCGCGTGTGGCGGGAAATGCGGCATGTGCTCGACCAGCTGGGGACGCAGCGGCTCGAAAGCGTGGGCGTGGACGCGTGGGGGTGCGACTACGGACTGATGCGCGAGGACGGCTCACTGCTCGAGCGGCCGTTCACGTACCGTGACCCGCGCACCGACGGGGTGATGGAACAGGTGCTCGCGCAGGTGCCGAGGGAGCGCATTTACAGCATCACCGGTATTCAGTTCCTCTGGTTCAACACCTTGTATCAGCTGTATGCGGCTTGTCGATCGACGCCGTCCATCGTGGCCTCGGCGCATCGGATCGCGATGATTCCGGACGTGCTGAACTACTGGTTGTCGGGCGAGCTACGTTCAGAATTCACGAATTCCACCACCACGCAGTACATCAACGCCTCCACGCGGCGCTGGGCGACCGATCTGCTCGACGCTCTCGACATCCCCTCGCGGTTGCTGCCGCGACTCGTCGAACCGGGGACTATCGTCGGTCCGTTGCAAAAGGACGCGAGTGTCGCGCATGCGGGCACGCCCGTGGTGCTCCCCGCGTGTCACGATACGGGGTCCGCCTTTGCTGCTGTTGCTGCCGCCGGGACGACAGCCTTTCTCAGTTCCGGCACGTGGTCCCTTCTTGGTACGGAGCTCACGGCGCCGATCATCACGCCACGCGCGCTGGAGCTGGATTTCACGAACGAGGGTGGCGTGTGTGGAACGACACGGCTGCTCAAGAACATCGGCGGTCTCTGGCTGCTGCAGTCGTGCCGGCGATCGTGGGCGGCGTCCGGCCGGGAGTACGCATACGACGAGTTGGTCAGTGCCGCGGGAGCAGAGCGTCCTTTCCACGCCCTGATCGATCCCGATAGCCCAGGGTTCCGCAACCCCGCTGACATGGTCGGCGCCATCGACAGATTCTGTCGCGACACCGGGCAGCCAGCGCCCATCGGGCCGCCGTCATACTCGCGCGCGATCATGGAGAGTCTTGCCTTCAAGTACCGCTGCGTCCTCGAGTCGCTCGAGGAACTGACGGGCCGTCGCTTCGACGCTATTCGCGTCGTCGGCGGCGGTGCACGGAACCGGCTGCTGAATCAGTTCACCGCCGACGCGACGGGGCGGACCGTCATTGCCGGACCCGTCGAGGCCACTGCATTGGGCAACATCGCGATGCAGATGCTGGCAACAGGCGCGGTGACGTCGCTTGACGAAGCTCGCGGGATGATCGAGCGCTCATTTCCAGTGGAGCGCTTCCAGCCAACACAGACCGATCAATGGGAGCCGCACTACCAGCGGTTCCGGGAGTACGTGGAGTTGACCTGTGCCTGATGTCGCCGCTCCGGGGATGACCCGATTCCTGCAGAACCTCTGGGACGACGGGGAAGCGTCTCGATTGTCTCCTCTCGAACAGCTGCGTTACCGATCGAATCGGCTGGGTGACGATCTCCGCATCACCAACTTTGGCGGTGGTAACACGAGCTCGAAGCTCGAGCTGCCCGATCCGCTGACGGGCCTGCCGACGCGCGTGCTCGCCGTGAAGGGAAGCGGCGGCGATCTGCGATCGATCTCGGCGTCCGGTTTTGCACTGCTGTACCTGGAGAAGCTGGAGGCGCTGATCGGTCGCTACCGCGGCGAGGCGTATGAAGACGAGATGGTCGCGTACTACTCGTTGGCCGCATTCGGCCACAACCGCGTAGCCGCGTCGATCGATACGCCGTTGCACGCGTTCCTGCCGTTCGATCATGTGGACCATCTGCATCCGGACTGGGCGATCGCGCTCGCAGCGAGTGCGAATGGCAAAGAGCGTCTGACCGAATTCAACGAGCGCTTCGGTCGTCGAATCGTGTGGCTGCCATGGCAGCGACCCGGCTTCGAACTGGCGCTCATGCTGCGCCGTGCCGTTGAGGAGAACCCCGGTTGCGACGGGATCATCCTGGGAGGGCACGGATTGTTCACCTGGGGACTCACGCAGCAGCAGTGCTATCTGAACAGCATCCGGACGATCGATCAGATGGGTGAGTTCATCGAGGAGCACGCCAGCAGGAAGAGGAGTCCACTATTTGGCGGGGCCGCGTCCGGCGAGGCTGTCGCCGATCGCACTTCGGTGGCGGCGGCGATCCTGCCGTGTCTGCGCGGCGTGCTGTCTTCGAATCGACGCACCGTTGCTCACTGGGACGCGTCGCCGGACGCGATGACGTTCGCGGCATCACGGTGGGCGGAAGAGCTGTGTGGGCTCGGCACGAGTTGCCCGGATCATTTCCTGCGGACCCGTATCAGCCCGATGTTCGTCCCTTGGGATCCGACACAGGATGACGTGGCGAGCCTCCGAGCTCGCATCGCCGCTCGCGCAGCGGCTTACCGCGCGAACTACGTCGCCTACTACAACTCGTTCGCAGACGCAGACTCGCCGAAGCTGCGCGACTCGAATCCATCGGTCGTGGTCATCCCGGGACTTGGCCTGTTCGGTTTCGCCAAGGACAAGCGTGAAGCGCGAATCACCACGGAGTTTTTCGTAAACGCGATTCACGTGATGGCTGGCGCGAACGCACTCGAAGGTGACGGTGGTGAACCCGACATCGTGCCGCAGGCGAAACGACCGGAACAAGCCCCACACTTCGCGAGCTTTCACAACTACGTGGCATTGCCGAGGCTCGAGGCGTTTCGGATCGAGTACTGGGCGCTCGAGGAAGCGAAGCTGCAACGCATGCCGCCGGAGCGTGAGTTCAGTCGAAAGATCGCGTTGGTGGTCGGCGGTGGGAGCGGCATCGGTCGTGACGTCGTGCGGCAACTCGCGCAGCGCGGCGCTCACGTGGTCGTGGCCGACTTGGATCGCGACGCGGCAAGACGCACCGCCGACGAAGCCGCGGCACTCTCGTCGGCAGAGATGATGTTGGCGGTGTCGCTCGACCTCGGTAGTCGCGCCAGCATGACGGAGGCGCTGAACGCGACAGTGCTCGCATTCGGCGGGCTCGACATTCTCATCAACACAGCTGCGATCTATCCGACACCAGGTCCGGGCACGCCTGCCGAGCACGTCTGGGGTCAAACACTGGCGATCAACGTGAGCAGCAATCACGTGCTCGCCCAGGAAGCCGGCGAGCTGTTCAAGGATCAGGGGCTGCCCACCGCCATCGTGCTGACGAGTTCAGCCAACGCCGTCGTGCCGAAACATGGCAGCGAGCCGTACGACGTCAGCAAGGCGGCCATCAATCACTTGATTCGGGAACTGGCCATTGGGTTAGGACCGGATGTCCGTGTGAACGGCATCGCGCCGGCGACCGTCGTTGCCGGTTCGGCGATGTTCCCGCGCGACCGGGTGATGGCATCGCTGAAGAAGTATCAGATTCCGTTTGATGACGCCGAGACGACCGAGGAGGTGCGATCGAAGCTCGCCGACTTCTATGCGCAGCGAACGATCACGCGCCGGCCCATTCTGCCGATCGATTGCGCGAACGCCATCTGCTGGCTGGCAGGTGAGCAGAGCGGAAAGACCACGGGGCACGTGATTCCCGTTGACGGCGGCTTGCCCGAGGCGTTCCTCCGCTGACGATTTCGCTGTTCATCACGTGCTACAACGACACGCTCTTTCCGCAAACCGGGAAGGCCGTTGTAGCAGTGCTCGAGCGCCTTGGCCACACCGTCGAGTTTCGTGCGGCGCAGACATGTTGTGGCCAGATGCACTACAACACCGGCTACCACGACGAGGCACGGACGCTCGTGCGCCGGTTCGTCGATGTGTTCAGCGACGCCGATCTGGTCTGCGCGCCGTCAGCTTCATGCGTAGCGATGGTTCGTGAGAACTACCCAAGAATCGCCGCAGCGACCGGAGATCGCCGGCTTATCGATGCCGTCACGCGTCTGGTGCCTTGCGTGTACGAGTTCAGCGAGCTCCTCGTCGATCGTCTCGGTGCCGTCGACGTCGGCGCGTTCTTTCCGGAGACCGTCACCTATCATCCGTCCTGTCACTCACTTCGGTCGCTCGGTCTTCGGGATCAGCCCCTCGCGCTGTTACGCGCTGTTCGCGGGATCGACCTTCGGCCCCTTCCGTGGTCGGACGACTGCTGTGGCTTCGGCGGGACATTCTCCGTGAAGAACCCGGACGTATCGACAGCGATGCTTGCCGACAAGCTTGCTGCGATCGCCGAAACCGGCGTGCGCGTGTGCTCGGCCTGCGACAACTCGTGCCTGCTTCAGATCGCAGGCGGGCTGCGGCGTGCAGGCGCCGCGACCCGCTGCGTTCATCTGGCAGAGATCCTTGCGTCCACGGAGTCGACGCCATGATTCACGTCGGTCAAGCGGCCACTGCGCCGGACTTCCCCGTCGCCGCCAAGGCTTCGTTGGCGGATGGGCAACTGCGCAGGAACGTGCGGCACGCTACCGAAGTCATCCGCACGAAGAGAGCGGCACTGGTCAGCGAAGTCCCCGATTGGCAGGAACTGCGCGAAGCCGGCCGCCAGATCAAGGCACACGCGCTGCGACATCTGGACGTATATCTCGAGCAATTCGAGTCCAACTGTACTGCGGCAGGCGGTCACGTTCATTGGGCGCGCGATGCGGACGAGGCCAATGCCATCGTCACGCGCATCATCCGAAGCCATGCTGCCTCCGAGGTTATCAAGGTAAAGACGATGACCTCCGACGAAACGCGGCTGAACGCTGCGCTCGAAGGTGCCGGCATCACAGCATACGAGACCGATCTCGCCGATCTCATCATTCAGCTCGGACACGACCGTCCATCCCATATCGTCGTGCCCGCATTGCATCGGAACCGTCGCGAAATTCGCGAGCTGTTCATGCGCGAGATGGGCCTGGATGTCCTCGGCGATGGCCCGGAGGAGTTGACGCGGGCAGCGCGGACGTTCCTTCGTGAGAAGTTCCTTCGCGTGCCAATCGGTTTCAGCGGCGCAAACTTTCTGACCGCCGACACCGGTGGGGTCTGTGTGGTCGAATCCGAAGGCAACGGCCGCATGTGTCTCACGCTGCCCCGCGTGCTGATTACGATGGCCGGTATCGACAAGGTGATTCCGCGGCTTACGGATCTCGAGGTGTTCCTGCAGCTGCTGCCGCGATCGGCAACCGGCGAGCGCATGAATCCATACACCTCCGTGTGGACCGGGGTTGTGCCCGGAGACGGTCCGCAGGAGTTTCACGTCGTGCTGCTCGACAACGGCCGGACGACGGTGCTGGATGACGAACTGACGCGGCCGACATTGGCGTGTATCCGGTGCGGCGCATGCTTGAACCAGTGTCCGGTATACCGGCAGACCGGTGGCCATGCGTACGGCTCCGTGTATAGCGGCCCGATCGGCGCCATCCTGACGCCGCAGCTCCAGGGTATGCGCCATTCAACGACGCTGCCGTACGCTTCGTCATTGTGCGGCGCGTGTTACGAGGTGTGTCCCGTCAAGATCAACATTCCCGAAATCCTTGTTCATTTGCGGAAGCGCGTCGTAGAAGACCGTGGCGTCCCGCTCCTCGAACGCCTCACGATGCGCGCTGCCAACGCCGCGCTCCAAGGCGGGAGCCGCTTGTTTGCCATCCAGGCTGTGGGCCGCGTCCTGCAGAAGCCGTTTGCGATCGACGGATGGCTGCGTGATCTTCCGGGTATTCTCGGTGCGTGGACATCGACTCGGGATCTGCCTGCGTTGCCAGCCGAGTCGTTCCGCCAATGGTGGGCACGACGATGACGAGGGCTCGCGCGGAGATTCTCGGACGTGTGCGTAAAGCGCTCGGGGTCGATCGGCCGCCAGCAGCCGCCGAGTACGACGCAATCACCCGAGGTTACGTTCAGGCGAGTCGATTGAATCAGGCCGAGCTCGTCGAGCTCTTCGCATCACGCATCGTCCACTATGATGGCACCGTCAGACAGTGCCAGAACATCGAGCTCGCGGCCGTTGTCGACGAGGTGCTGTCAGCGCGAAACGTGCACCGGATTCTCGTGCCATCGGATATCGACGTGCGCTGGCTTCCCTGCACAATCAGCTGTGTGCACGATGTCGACACGACGCCGGAGGAGTTGGATCGATGTGAAGGTGTGATGACCGGATGCGCTGTAGCGATCGCCACAACCGGGACGATGGTGCTGACACATGGGCCCGGGCAGGCCAGACGAGCGTTGACGCTCGTGCCCGACTATCACCTGTCGATTGTGTTCAGTGACCAGATTGTCGAGACGGTACCGGAGGGCTTGCGGCGCATTGCAGCGATGGCTCCTCCTCTTATCACGACAATCTCAGGGCCATCCGCGACAGCCGACGTCGAGATGACGCGGATCAAGGGTGTGCACGGACCACGCACGCTCGACATCATCCTTGTTGCGGGTATGATGCGGACCCATGCCTGATCGGCCGCTCGCGAGAGTGTCGGCGGCCCTCGATCGCTTCGCGATCGAACTGCCGTCCTGGGGATTTGCCGATACCGGTACGCGGTTCGGTAAGTTCCTCCAGCCTGCGGCGGCAGTCACGATCGACGAGAAGCTTGCCGACGCGGGGCAGGTGCATGCGTTCACCGGTGTGTGTCCCACTGTCGCGCTGCACGTGCTGTGGGATCTACCCGGCGGCCTTTCCGATGTGTCGGCCGTTACCGCCGCTGCTACACGCTTCGGCGTACGGCCTGGCGCAATCAATCCGAACGTGTTCCAGGATCAGGAGTACAAATTCGGCTCCTTTGGAAATCCGGACGCGAACGTGCGACGGCGCGCTGTGGATCACTGCGTCGAGAGCGTTCACCTCGCGCGTGCGCTCGGCTCACGCGACGTATCGCTCTGGTTCGCTGACGGATCCAACTATCCGGGCACTGCGGACATCCGTGCGCGGAAACGGCTCTTTGCAGAAGGTCTTGCGGAGGTCCACGCGGCTCTCGATCCGAATCGTCGCCTCTTGATCGAATACAAGCCGTTCGAGCCAGCCTTCTACCATACGGACATTGCTGATTGGGGTATGGCACTGTTGCTGGCGCGGAGTGCGGGCCCGCAGGCCAAGGTTCTGGTCGACATGGGCCATCACTATTCTTCGCAGAACATCGAGCAGATCGTCGCGTGGCTGCTCGACGAGGGGATGCTCGGTGGCTTCCACTTCAACGATCGCCGTTACGCAGACGACGATTTGACACTCGGGTCCATTGATCCGTACCAGGCGTTTCGTATCTTTCACGAGATCCTGTTCTTCGAATGGCAGTCAGGCGCTGCAGCTGATATTGCGTTCGTCGTCGATCAGAGCCACAACCTCAAGGGGAAGATCGAGGCGATGATCCAGACAGTCGACATGGCGCAGCAGCTGTACGCCAAGGCTGCGCTCGTCGACCACGATCGATTGGCTGCAGCGCAACGATCGGCAGATCTGGTTGCCGCTGAACGGTCTCTGCAGGACGCGTTCGCCACAGACGTGCGGCCGTCGGTCGCCGAATGGCGGAAGTGGCGCGGCTTGCCGGCCGACCCGCTCGAGGCGTTTCGAGACAGCGGGTACGTCGAACGCATCACGAAGGAACGAACCGGCCGTTCGCGTGCAAACGTTTCGTCGTACGCGTGAACGTTCGTTGGGTTCCAAGGCCGCGCCGGTTCACACGGGGAGAACGATTTCGGGACAACGCCGGAGGGAAACTGTGATGCGAGCATTCGTGGCCGTCGGTGTTTGTGGAGTCCTCGTATGCACCGTGGGCCAGTCGGTCCAGCCAACGCTCCTCGCACAGGGGGCGTTGCCAGACGCGCCAGGTCGGGAGGCCACGGTCAAGGTGTGCGGCAGCTGTCACGGCCCGGAAACCGTTGCTTCCATGCGGCTGACGCCGGACGGATGGCGTGACGTGATCAAACGTATGGTGGCTGCGGGCGCCACAGGCAGTGATCAGGAGCTCGAGACAGTTTTCCAGTACCTGTCGACACAGTTCGCGGCCGAGGGCCAGACGGCGTTGAACCTGAACACGGCGACTGCCCTGGATTTGCAGACGGTCGTTGGCCTCCTCAGGAAGGAGTCCGCCGCATTCATTGCGTATCGCGAGAAGAATGGTCCCTGCAAGAAGCTCGAGGATCTCAAGAAGATCGCCGGCGTCGATTACAGCAAGATCGAGGCGCGTAAGGAGCGGGTGGCGTGTATGTAGCGCGTTTCGTTCTGAGAAACGCGTGAGCGGCGCGCAGATCGCCAGCGCGGGAGTGGCTCCGCCTTCAATCGCTGGTTTTCGGAGTACGTGTATTTCGCAATACGCAACGGCGCCGTTTCCGTGATTCCTTGTCCGCTTTGGTCGTCCGCTCTGTTAGAACCGCCCTTCGACAGGCATGATTCATCCACGTAAAACGGCCCTTGTGCAGCGACTGATTCTGTCGGCTCTGATCTTGTGCGGAGCCGTCACGATTTCCGCCACTGACATCTTGATGGAGGGCGTGGATACCGCTCGTACAGGTTGGGTGAAGGACGAGAAGATCTTCACGCTCGCCAACGTCGCCTCCACGAAGCTTCTGTGGCACGTTCAACTCAACAGCACCGCCCGTTCGATGCACAACCTGTTTCCACCGCTCATCGCGGACAACGTCATGACTGCGCAAGGCTCACTGGAAGTGGGCCTCGTGGCAGGCATCACGGACGATCTGTTTGCGCTGAATGTCGCCAACGGGCAGGTGCTCTGGCGTCGCCGATTCGAGAATCGGCTTCCGAACCAGGCACCAGTCGACAACGTGCTGTGCCCTGGTGGACAGACCGCGGTGCCTGCACTCGTGCAGGTCTCGCCTGGGAAGTACACAGTCTACGCAGTGTCGTGGGACGGCAGGTTGTATCAGATTGATCTCGCCGACGGCGAGAACGTCGCGCCCCCGGAGAAGTTCATCCCGGGCAACGGCAAGCCGTACGCGCTCAACTACAAAGACGGAGTCATCTACACCGCTACCGCACAGGGCTGCGGAGGGCTGACGAACGCGTTTCATTCATTCGATCTCGCGTCGCGCCGAGCCAGTACGTTCATTCCGGCAGGTGGCGGTCTCTGGGGACGACGGGGTGCGGCAATCGATGCCGACGGGCGGGTATTTCTTGGGACCGGCGACGCGATGTTCGATCCGGAGAACCGTCGGCTCGGCAACGGCATCGTCAGCGTCAAGATCGATGCGAAGAAGACGCTCCAACTCGTGGACTTCTTCGCTGCGCCGAACGCGAACTGGCTGTGGCGCCGCGACCTCGACGTGAACACGACTCCGGTGGCGATCGACTATCGCGGGCGGAAGTTCCTCGTCGGTACCAGCAAGGAATGCCGTCTGTGGCTCCTCGATCGCGACGCTCTCGGCGGCGAGGATCATCGAACCACGCTGCACACGACTCCGCTCATCTGTGCCGACTCGCAGGCGTTCGACGGCGTCGGCGTGTGGGGAGCGCTGAGCGCGTGGCAGGATCCGCAAGGCACGCAGTGGGTCCTGGTGCCGTTCTGGGGCCCTGTGAGTACCAGGTTCAAGGCGCCGATCGAGCACAGTCGTCCCAAGCGCGGCGGTGTCGCGGCGCTGAAGCTTGAAGAAGCCGCCGGGAACTGGCAACTCACGCCGGCGTGGCTGTCGCGCGATATGGACATGGCAGAAGAGACGGTCATCGCAGACGGGATCGTCTTCGCATATTCAAGCGGCGTCGACGGCACGCAGACGGTGCAGGATGCCGCGTGGAACGAGCCGGGCGGACCTCGCTATGGCGGGGCGCTTTCGAGTGGCGCCGCCCGTCGCATTCCCAACTCTCGCAAGGCGATGCTCTACGCGCTCGATGGGCAGACGGGCAAGGAGCTCTGGAACAGCGGCGACACGATCACGTCGTGGAATCACTTCAGCGGCATCACGGTCGCCAACGGGCGCGTGTACATCGGCACCTGGGACGGAATGCTCTATGCGTTTGGTGTTCGTTAGCCGCGAGCGTTCCGTGTTCAGCAAGGCACGGAGCGGTTTCCGTTGTCTCGCGACTGTCGTGACCGCCTTTATTGTGTTCGCCACCGTCACGTCGGCGCAGGTTGGCCGCGGCTGGTCGGACTGGCTCACTCCGTACGCAGATGCGCAGCGCACGTCGTGGCTGCGGACCGATCCCAATATCTCCGTCGAAGCGATGTCGAAGCCGGGGTTCGATCTGCAGTGGACGGCAAAGCTCGATAACGAACCGCGAGGGCGGGCGGGTCTGACGCAAGGTGTGACCGCAAGCGGGGTCACATTGTTCGTGCCGACGTCACTCATCGCCGGCAGCTCGAACACACTCCACATGCTCGACAACGACACGGGTTACGTTGTGTGGTCGCGCACGTTCGAGCGCCTCTCGCCTGCCAGCGCCGATGCCTGCAGCGGCGGCGTCACGGCAGCGCCGACACGGATTGTGAGCGGCGCGGCAGCGCCGACGCCACCGCCGGGCGCGAGCGCATCGTTGACGGCACGTGGCAATCAACAGGGCTATCGCAGTTTGCTGGGTGAGCCCGGTCAGGGCATTCCTGTCGAGCCTCGGGGCGGCGGGCCGGGTCGTGCCGCTGGGGCTGCTCGTCAGGGCGGAGCGCCTGCCGGTAGTGGAGGACCGGCCCGCGGTGAAATCGATCGCATTCCTGGCGCGCCGAACGTCGCTGGCGGAGGCCTGGGTCGGGCCATGGTCGGGTACGCAGTGGCCGCTGATGGCCAGTTGCACGTTGTCGGTCTGCAAACCGGTAAGGATCTGCAGAAACCAGCGCCGTTCCTTCCGGCCAATGCTCGGTGGTCGAACCCCGTTGCGGTCGGCACCATGATGTACGCGGCGACGACCGGAAATTGCGGCGGTGCGCCCAACGCGGTCTACGCCATCGATCTCGACGCGGCCGACAAACCGGTTGTTTCCTACCGCACGAATGGTGGAGGCCTTGTCGGCTCCGTCGCGTTCTCATCGGATGGCACCACGCTGCTGGCCGCCATTGGTCCGGGCGCGATCACCGGCGACGGAAAAGCAAACGCCATCATCGCTCTCGATCCGAAGACCTTGCGATTGAAGGACTGGTTCACCCAACCGAATGCCGAGTTCGTCACTGGTCCAACTGTATTTCGCTACGGCGCGAAGGATATC
>Ga0081539_10004266_pt1 | contig 16043 bp, 15 predicted proteins | sample TabmetS4T2R2_FD_71023 | JGI IMG/M metagenome (GOLD analysis project Ga0081539, IMG submission 71023) | Tabebuia heterophylla rhizosphere microbial communities from the University of Puerto Rico - S4T2R2 | ecosystem: Host-associated > Plants > Roots > Rhizosphere ...
CCGTGCATAGGAATCGATGGCCATGGCGGTTCTCACACTCCGAACAGCACGATCCGGTTGCCGCGCCGGATCCAGCGGCCGCTGCGTCCCGCGCTTGCGAGCGAGGTGGTCGCCCGCGGACGGGAGGGCACGAGGGCGCCGCCGCCGCCCTGCAACAGTCCGGGCGCGAGCGCCTGCGCGGCCTGGGTGACGGCGCCTTGCGCCACCGCGCGCGGATCGGCCGACGGCGGGGCGCTCGCGGCGCTCTGGATGGCGGCGCCGGCGAGGCGCACGAACTGCTTGGCGCCTTCGAACTCGCGGTCCTCCTGGTTGAGCGTCTCGGCCTCGAGGCCGAGCGCGTTGCCGGCGGCCGAGGCGAGACCGCTGCCGATCCGCGCGCCGAGCGGGCCGCCGACGAGTCCGCCGAGCGCGGTGCCGGCGAGCGGCAGCGCCTTTGCGGCGAGGCCCTTGAGCGCGCTGCCGATCGGCGAGCTCGCGACCTTGCGCACGACATTTTTTGCCTTGCGCACCAGGTCGCCGATGAAGCGGTCGAGCTCCTGCTCGTCGCGCACCTCGAGCAGCTCGGCGGCGAGCTCGAGCTGCTCGGCCTCGCTGAAGACTTCCTGCATTTCGCCGGCATATTCGAATTGCTCGAACTCTCCGTATTCGAAGCTCTCGGCCTCCGGATTGACCTCGAGCTGGGTACGATCGATGTCGTGCATGATGTCCTCCTTGCGCAGGTTTCGTGCGGCTCGCGTTGAGACCGCTCAGGCGTTGATGACGATGATGTTGCGTCCGCGGCGGACCCAGCGGCCGCCATGGCCGTGCGTGCCGGGCGTACCGGATTGATTGCGCAGCAGCCCCGGCGCATGGCGTTGCGCCGCCTGCGTGACCGCGGCCTGTGCGGTCGCCACCGGATCGCCCGGCGGCGCGGTGACGGCATTCTTCACCGCGTCGCTCGCGAAGCGCACGAAATGCTTGGCGGACTCGAGCTCGCGATCCTCCTGGCTGAGCCCTTCGAGCTCGAGGCCGAGCGCGCGTCCCGCCATCGAGGCGAGGCCGCTGCCAATCCGCGCGCCGAGCGGGCCGCCGACGAAGGTGCCGAGGGCGCCGCCGGCGAGCGGCAGCAAGCGCCCGGCAGCGCCCTTGAGCGCGCCGCCGATCGAGCGGACGAGCGGCGAGCGCACGACGCGGCGGAGGGTACCGCCGACCTTCTTGATCAGGTCGCCGATGAAGCGATCGAGCTCCTGCTCGTCGCGCACCTCGAGCAGCTCGGCAGCGAGCTCGAGCAGCTCGCTTTCGTTCAGCACCTCGCCGGCTTCACCCGACCATTCGAACTGCTCAAATTGTTCGAATTGCTCGTTCTCGAAAGTCTCAAGCTCCGGATTGTATTCGGCGAGGGGGTTCTGCATGTCATTCTCCCGTGTTGGCCGGCCAATGCGGGCGTTGCGCGTGTTCGCCCGCTGCCCGGAATGGCAACGGCCGTGCCAACGCGCGTGACATTGATTCCGCGATGAAATTTCCGTCGCGGCGGCGCGCGGCGCGAAGCGCGCTTCGGCGTTTTCCGTGGCGCAACGAAACAAGCTTCGGGGGGAGACGGTGGGGCGGATCAGCGAGCGCCGTAGCGCGTTGCAGCCTGTAGCCCGGATGAGCGCGTTCGCGCGAAATCCGGGACCGTCACGGGTGTCGCCATAGCGCGTCGAAGACGCGCGTAAACGCGCTTAAGGCTCACCCGGGCTACGAGCTTGCTTTTCTCAGCCCTCATGGTGAGGAGCCCACCTCGCTTCAGCGAGGTGGGCGTCTCGAACCATGGCGGCGAGCTCCGCGTGTGTGACCACCCCCGGATCAAGTCCGGGGCAGGCTCTTCGAGGCCCGCACTTCGTGCGGGCACCTCAGGATGAGGCTAATGAAACGACACGCCGAGCTTGTTGCCGGCGCGCCATTCGACATGGCAGTGCCGGATCGAGTGATCGCAGTCGAGCACGAGATCGAAGTCGTTCGGAATGCCGAGCTGGCTTTCGACGGTCAGGCAGGCGCCGGCGTCGGACAGGTTGCGCACCGTGCAGTCGGTGCTTGTGCCGAGCCGGAGGAAGGAGATCTTCGCCCCCTTCAGCACTTTGCGGCGCGGTGCGCCGCGATGGTCGGTCGCACTCATGGTACAATTTTATTGGGTACCATTTTGCCGGGTACCATTTGATGGGTGCCATTCTGCGCGCCATCAATTGCAAGAGGCTTAACGCATCCTGATGGCTTTCGTTAAAACGATTTAGCAAATTGCCGCGATAGCCGGGAAGGTGAGCTCAGGCGTGCGCTAGGGCGGGATGAATTGAGATCGAATCGACGACGCCAGCCGTGTTTGCCCTCTCCCCCCGTGGGAGAGGGCGTCGCAGGACTTTCAACGTACTCAGTCGGGAGAGGGGACTATCGACAGGCACAAACCGCAGAGAGTCCCCCTCTCCCGATCTTCTGCGTTGAACCTCTGAGGAGCCCTCTCCCACGGGGGGAGAGGGCGCTCCCACGAACTCCGCGCTCGCGGACGGGACGTGCGCAGCCTCGCGAGAACCTAACTTCGTCACGCGCTAATTCGCCTGACGCACCAGCACGATGCAGGTGATGTCGTCGGACTGCGCCGCGCCGGCCGCGAACGCGGTCACGGATTTGATCACGTGTTCGACGACGCTGCGCGCCGGCTGGCCGCGCGTCGCGAGCAGCGCCTCCTGCAGCCGCGGCAGGCCGAACTGCGCGCCTTGCGAATTTTCGGCCTCGGTCACGCCGTCGGTGTAGAGGCACAGCATGTCACCGCTACCCAGCGCAAGCGTGCGCGGCGCGTAGGCGACGCCGTCCATCATGCCGAGCGGCGGGCCGCAGGCGCGCAACTGCTCGAACGTGCTCTCGCCGTGGCGCAACAGCAGCGGCGGATTGTGACCGCAGTTGCAATAGCGCAGCGTGCCGGCAGCCGCGTCGAGCACGCCGCAGAATAGCGTCGTGAACATCTCCTCGCGATTGTTCGCGACCAGGAGGGCATTGGCGGATTCGATCTCGGCCTGCAGCTCCTCGTCGGCGCGCACGACCAGCCGCATCACGGTCTGCGTCATCGCCATGAACAGCGAGGCCGGCACGCCCTTGCCGCAGACATCGCCGATCGTGACCACGACGCGGTCTGCGGCGGGCCGGACAATGTCGTAGAGATCGCCGCCGACCTCGCGCGCCGGGATCATCTCGGCAAACAGATCGAGCGCGCCGACGTCGGGCGGCGCAACCGGCAGCATGGCGCGCTGGATCGCGGCGGCGCTCGCCATCTCGGCCGCGCGCACGCGCTCGCGCGCGCGCTGCGCCGCCATCATGCGCTCGGCCACGATCAGCCGATAGCTGATGGTGGCGCCGAGCGCCACGATCGCCGTGAGCAGCGGCTCGACCAGCGGCAGCGCGACGGCGCCGCGCAGCGCAAGCGTCGTGCCTGCGGTCCAGAGCGCTGCGATGACGAGCAGGCTGAGCACGGCCGCGCTCGGCCCGAATATGAGCGCCGCCGTGACCGCGAGCGCCGCAAGCGCAAACGAGACTGCGCCGGTGCCGGCGCGGCCGAGCTCGCGCAGCGCGTCACCGCGCAAGAGATTGTTCACCGCGGTCGCCTGCACATAGACGCCGGCGATGGTGTCGCGCGCGAAAGCCGGCGCCGCGGCCGGGGCGAGCGCACAGCGTTCGCCGCGCGCGATCTCGGGCGCGGTGGCAAAGCGCATCGAGGTGATCTTGCGATCCTCGAGGTCGAGCACCGAGCCGATCAGCACGACCTTGCCGCCGAAGTGGCGCCGGAAGAAGTCCGCGTCGCCCTTTTCGACGCAGGCGCGCAGATCGGCGAGCGAGAAGGTCGGCATATCGCCGGCGCCGGCCGCGAAGTTGAGCGTCATCGTCGCGCTGAGGCGGTCGGCCGTGGCGGCGCTTTCGTGGCGTGACGTCGCGCCGCCGCGCGCCGCGAGCTCCGCCGCCATCGAGGTGACCACCGCGCCATCGACCATGAAGGCGAGCGGAACGCGGCGGATCACGCCATCGGGATCGCTGTAGACGTTGAGCGCGCGGATGTTGCGGCCGTGGCCGACGGCGGCGCGCTGGCCGGGCGAGGGGAGCAGCGGCTTGTCACGATGCTGCACCTGGCCGAGCACGAGCTTGCCGGCACGCGCGCCGAGCGCGAGCGCGCGCAGATAGTCGCGATCGAAGCCGCGCAGGCGCGCGCCGAGCGTCTCGTCGCCGAATGGCACCGCCGATTGCTCGATCGAGGTCGGAAACACGACGTCGAAGCCGACGACCTTGGCGCCGCCGTCGATCACCGCGGTCAGGACGCGCGCGAGCTCGCCGGTCCAGGTCGAGCTCGGGCTGCCTTCGAAAGGCGGCGTCGCGAAGGTCTCCTCATCGAGCGCGATCACGACCGCGGGCGAGGGCGCTTGCGGCGTCCCGAAGGCGCGCCAGCGCAGCATCGTGAGCAGATCGAGCGAAAGGCCGCGCACGCCGTCGAAGGCCGGCGACGCCGCCAGCAGCCCTGCGGCGAGCGCGATCAGAACGCCCGCCGTCGCGGCGCGCCGGCGCACCGGATCCATATGCGTGCGAACAGCTATTGGAAGCGCAACAACCGGCTGACGACCGGCGCCATCGGCTTCGCCTTCGGGTCAATGCGGAACGTCATCGTGCGGCCGGCGATGCTCGCTTCGTAGATCCCGCCACGCGCCAGACTGACATTGGCCTTGGCAAGATCATAGAAACCGGCGGCCGCGATCTTTTCGTCGATCGTGAGGGTGTGGCGCTCGCCGCGTCGATCGACGCGCGCGATCGCGAGTACGCGATCATCCCGCAGGCCGCGCGGCAGCTGCACGACCGGCGCGCGCGCATAGAGGACCGGCTCGACCTCCGCGCTCTGCAGCCGGAATGCGCTCGCCGCGCTGGCGTTCGCCTGCTGGGCGGTGAGGCGCAGCTTGCCGCCATTGCAGGCGACCTTGTTGCGCACGACCTGGCCCCCCTGGACCGTGCTGCGTTCGCTGCCGACGGTCACGGTGCCGCCCGTGATGGTCTCGTGCTCACAGGATTTGAGATAGCCCAGCACCAGCACGTCGCTCGCGCCGAGCGTGATCACCTGGCCGGGGCCGACATAATCCATGAACGCGATGTCGGCGGTGGCGCTCGAGACGTCCTCCACCAGCGCGGTCGGCACCAGCGGCGGCACGTAGGCGTGCGCGTCAGCCATGAGAGCGGGAAGGGCGACCGTGGCGGTGATGAGCATTCTGAGCACGGCAACGGTCTCCAGCGAAGGTTGTTGGTGCACAGCAGCAGCCGGCGTGGTGATTGTCAAGAAACCGTCATCACGCGTATTCTAAACTGTCACAAACTCAATCAAGCCGTGGGGGCTGCATGCAGATCACCATTTCCGAGCTCGGCGATTCGGCCAAGAAAGTCACGCTGGTCGGCAAGCTGGACATCGCCGGCGCCGGTGTCATCGAGGTCCCACTCGCGGCGGTTGCAGGCGCGCGGGGCAATGTCATGATCGACATGACCGGCGTCGACTTCATCGCCTCGATCGGGATCCGCCATCTGGTCATGGCCGCGAAGGCCATTGCGCGCGGCGCCGGCAAGATGGTGCTGCTCGATCCGACGCCGATGGTCACCGAAGTGCTGGTGGTCGCGGGGCTCGAGCAGATTCTGCCGATCGTTCGGTCGGAAGCCGAGGCGCGCACGCTGTTCGCCGGGACACGCAGTGCCTGACGCTTCGCCGGCGCCACGCAACGACGCGCCGCTGACCGAGAGCCGGACCTTCACGATCGACCGCCATGCGGTCGCGGCCGTCGACGCCTGGATCGAGGACGTCGGGCGCAGCTTCGGCGCGAGCCAGGCGACCGTGTTCGGCGCGCGGCTGTGCGTCGCCGAGCTGTTCGCCAATGTGATCGAGCACGGCATCGGCAGATCCGAGCGCGACCGCATCACGGTGACGCTCGCGCGCTCGGCTGACGGCATTGGCATCGAATTTGTCGATACCTGTGGGCGCTTTGATCCAACGCACGTCGCGGCGCCGGTCCAGGGCGAGTCGATCGAAGACGCGCCGGTCGGCGGACGCGGCCTGACCCTGGTGCGCGGCTATGCCAAGGAATTTGCCTATCGGCACGACGGCGCGCGCAATCGCACCACGCTGCGCATCGCCGCGAGGTAGGGGAGGCGCAGGGGGCAGCGTCCCGGCTTTCGACAGCCGGCCGCCGGCGGTGGTATTGTGGTGAGAGGGAGGAAAGATCATGCGCACACAGCGATGGCTTCTCGTTCTCACCGCGATCAATCTCGTGCTGCTGGTGTTTCTGCTGAGCGAGACCCGCATCAGCATCGGGGCCGGCGGGCTGCGCGTCTGGACCAACCTGCAGGGCGCGGTGCTGCGCGGCCGCTCGCTCGAGATCGTCGACGACGAAGGGCGCGTGCGCGCCAGCATCATGGTGCATCCGGCCGATGCCACTGCGGCGCCGGCCGGCAGCACCGCGATCATTCGCCTGGTCGATGAGGACGGCCGGCCGTCGGTGAAGCTCGCGACGAGCCAGCAAGGCGGCGGCCTCGCGCTCGTCGCCGAGCAGGGGACCTATGTGCAGCTCTCCGGCCACGGGCTCGCCGTGACCAAGGACGGGCAGCGACAGGAGATTCCGTAGCGGTCGTCCGCGGTCCTTGGTATCGCTTCGCCCACCCGGACCATGGCGCTGACAGCCGCTCGCCGGATTCGGCACCTGGAATACGCAAATATCCGTACCAATGATGCCCAGCGATCGCTTCGATGACGCCGTTTCACAGATCTACGCCGCAGCACTCGAGCCGCACTTGTGGCCGACCGCCCTGCACGCAATCGCCAAGGTTCTCGACGACGTCGGCGCGATCCTGATCTACCGCCGGGACGACGGCACGTTCGGCGTCATCGCGTCTCCCGCGATAGAGCCTTGCCTTCTAGAGTACCAAGCGCACTGGGCCGCCCGCGACACGCGGGCCAATCGCGCTCACGAGAAAGGCTATTTTGTCGCTCGCGATGTCATCACCGATCGTGACGTGATCAGCAAGGAGGAGATGACGACCGATCCGTTCTACGCGGATTTCCTGCCACGCTACGGCTTACGCTACTTTGCTGCCGCGATGGTGTCGCCGGACCCGCACGTTGAAGTGGCGCTGTCCATCCAGCGCGTGATCGCCAAACCGGAATACAACGACGTCGAGTTGGCGGTTGCGGCAAGACTTGGCCAGCACGTGGAAAGGGCGCTGCGGCTCAGCCTGCGTCTGATGGATGCCGAACTGATCAAGATGGGCCTTGGCTCCGCGCTATCACGCATCGGGATCGCGGTGTTCGCGCTCGACTCGCTCGGGCGCGTCGTGTTCTCGAACGCGGCGAGCAAGGCGCTGCTCGGCGATGGAATCGACATCGTGAATGACCGTCTTCGCTTCGAGCGACTGGAGAATGAGCAGCATGCGCTCGTGCTGACTGCGCTCGAAACCGGAGCACAGGTGGACGAGGCGACGAAGCCGATCCTGATCCCGCGCCGCGAGTCGCCGAGGCCGCTCGCGCTGCATGTCATGCCGATCACGCGGGTCGAAGCCAGCGTGTCGAATCAGTTCCTCACCCATGCGCGCACGATCGTGATCGTGGTGGATCCGGAAGCCGGCGGCCCGCCGGATCCGGCGTTGATCCGCGACGTGCTCGGGCTCACGCTGGGCGAGGCGCGCATCGCCTCGTCGGTCGGATCCGGAATGCCGCCGCGCGCGGCGGCCGCAAAGCTCGGTATCGCCGAGGCGACGGCGCGGTCCGTGCTGAAGCGCGTCTTCGCGAAGCTCGGGGTCTCGCGGCAGAGCGAGCTGACCGCGCTGATCAGCAGGCTGATGCTGCGCTCGTAACCGCGCCCTGCAGCACGGCCAATTCGAAGGCCGCGCGAGCTTTGCGGATGGCGTGGGGGTAGGTTGGATCGTAGCCCGCATGAGCGAAGCGATATGCGGGCAAGCGCTCCGCCGGAGGGGAGGGGTCCCGGATTTCGCTTCGCTCATCCGGGCTACCGCCGCCCCTACGCCGGTAATGCCACTCGTGAAAGGCGAATTACGTCCGGCATCATCCAAACGCGGGACGACGCGGCGACGCGCATCGTGGGAATGTGCTATAAAGCGCATTCGCCATGACGCGCGCGGGGCCGTCAGGCGGATCGCGAAACCGGGTGGAGCTGCGACGCAGCGCGTTCACGCGCGGGCCCGATGACGGGCGCGCCCGAGACGATGGCGTCGCTGACGCGTACCACTGATAGAGCGCGACCAAGCGCCTTTCTGCAAGCCGAGTTCACCGACATCGCGCATGCCCGCGAGGCCGTGCGAGCGATGTTGCGCGCGGATAGGTCGTTGAAGACGGGCGTAAACGCCCTTGGCCCGGTTACGAGGCGCGACACAGAGGAGATGTGGCATGAGTCCGTGGCACGGCGGGACCGCAAATACGGGAAGAGCCGGCGGACGCGTCCGGTCTGCGAGCGGGCGGCGGCGCAGCGTGTGCGCCGTTACGCTCTGCGTTGCACTCGGCGCCGGCGTCTCGACGACGGCGTTCGGACAAATTCGCCTCGTCGGCGCCTCGGATGCGGATTGGACCGTGCTCACCATGGCGCCCGACGGCGGCTGGGGCACCGCGACCGCCGGACACATCAGCGGCGCGATCGCCGGCGCTGTCGCGAACTGTCGCACCATGTCCGGCCGCGCGCTCGGATGCGGCGCCTACCAGGTCGCGATCCAGCGCGGATTCAGTCTCGGCTGGCGCTGCGGCCGCGAGAACATTCTGGCGGTGGGTGCGACGCTCGAGGAAGCCGTTGCGGGCGCGCGCAAGCGCGAGGCGACAATGCGGCGGCTGTATCGGCCCGACATGGGCAGCTGCCGCCAGGTCGTGAGCGTCGGACCCGACGGTGCCGTCACGGTGCCGCCAGGCGAAGCGATCACTTCGGCGCAGCGGGATTAGCGTCATGCGACACGCCCTGGCGATCATCGCGGCATGCACTGTCGTGATCGCGCATGGCGCCGCCGCGCAGGCGCGCGCGCTCGCCGACGATGAGGCCAGCGCGCCGCCCGACGCGATGGTCGAGACGCTCGCGCCGGAAGGCGCGGCCGCGCACTTCGAGCGGCGCGACTGCCTCGCCGAGGATGCGACCTGCCGGGCCGCCTGCGCGCGCGGCGCGGATCGGCGCGGCTGCGTCGCCGAGCGCTGCGCGCCGCAACTCGCGCAATGCACGGTCACGCTGCCGATCGGCAAGGCGCCGTCGCTGCCGGCGACCTGTCGGGCGGCCGATCAGGACGCCATGCGCGCGCTCGAGCGCCAAGGCGAGCTCCTCGACATGGATCCGACGCTGTTTGCCGACAGCTACGTGACGCTCATTCGCGCGCGCATTGCCTGCCGCGCCGGCGCGTTGTCGGAAGCGCTGAATCTCTACGACGAGATCAGCGAAAGCCTGCGCGAGAAGATGGTGCCGGACGGGTCGGTCGCCCGTCGGGCCGATCAGCCATAAGCGCGTTTACGCACGCCATACGATCCGCTGCGTGACTTCGAGCCGATCGCCGAACCGGCAGCGGGTCGGCATCAGCTTGCGCTTTGGACGACGGAAAAAAGGAAACGCCCGCTGACGAAGAAAAGATAGAGCGCGAACGCGCCCTGCAGGCGCTGCTTCGACAGCCGATTTGCGACGCCCGCGCCGACGCGCGCCATCAGGAGGCTCGCGGGCACAAGCAGGGACAATCCGATGAGCGAGACAAAGCCGAGCGAGAACGGCGGCAAACCCGACGTGCCCCATCCCGCAATGATGTAGCCGGCGGCGCCGGGGAACGACACGATAACGCCGATCGCGGACGAGGTCGCGATCGCCTGTCGCAGCGGCCGGCCATGCAAGGTCATCAGCATGTTGGCAACAAGGCCGCCGCCGATCCCGACGAGCGAGGAAGAAGCCCCGACCGACAGGCCGTAGCCGGCCATGCGCAGCCCGGACGGAAGATCCGCGCCAAGCTGGCCGAGCCGTTCGGCAAACGCCAGACGAAGCGCTGTCGCGAGCGCAACGCAAACGAAAGCAAGCTTCAACACCGTCGCAGGCGCATAACGCGCCGCGATCGCGCCAAGGATCACGCCGCAGAGAATGGGCGCGACCCAGGCGCGTAGCACGCTCCAATCTACGTACCCGTGGCGCCGGTGGGTCAGGAAAGATGAGATCGAGGTCGGGATGATGATGGCGAGTGATGTCCCGATGCAAAGCGGCATGCGCACATCGTCGGCCACCTCGAGCCAGCGGAATGTTTCGTACAGCACCGGCACCGCAACCGTGCCGCCGCCGACGCCGAACAGACCGGAAAGAACGCCAACCACCGCTCCCGATGCAAGCAGCGCGAGCGCCAACATAAAAAAGCCGCCGCCTGAATGGATCTCAAGCCACTCGGACACCGATCGCCTCACGCGCCGCGCGCAGATGAGAAGAATCCGGACAGTTCTGGATTGCGCTCACGTTTGCCATGACGCGGGGTAACGCGCGTCACCCGATCGGAGGATGCGGGATGATTGCCGCAACTCAGCCCTCATGGTGAGGAGCGCGCCGCGCGCATAGCGCGGTGCGCGTCTCGAAAGCAAGCTCGTAGCCCGGGTGAGCGAAGCGACACCCGGGACGGCCCCGGATTTCGCGCGAACGCGCTCATCCGGGCTACAGGCAAAAAGGATGAGGCCTTCAGGCTGAGCCGATCAGGACAAACAAGCTCAAAGGCGAACGAAATTCGCCACGTCGCCATTTTGATCCAGGTTAATGCCGCGGCGCGCGGGCAGGTCCAAATCCATCGGCGCTGGGGTCGCAAATGGAGACAATGATGCCAGAACAAAGCAGCCTACATTCCTACCTGGAATGGACGAAGCAGCGCATCGACGAGATGGACGCCACGCTGGCGTCGCTCGAATCCAAGGCGAACCGGGTGCAGGCGGACTCCAAGGCGAAAGCGGATCAGTTCATCGCCGACTTGACGAAGCGGCGCGATGAATTTCAAGCTCAAGTGAAGGCGCAGGCGCAAGCCGGCGAAGCCGCACTGCAGGCCGGCAAGGCGCAACTGGAAGCGCAATGGAGCGGCTTCGAGACCCAGGTCAAAGCCTATTTCGACACCGTTGGCAAACAGATCGAGCAACAGCAGGCGACGTTCCGCGACATTGCGGCGGCGCAGATGAAGGCCTGGCGCGACGCGGCCGACCACATCCACAACGAGGCCGCGACATTCGCGGCGGCGCGCCGCTCCGACATCGACGTGGCGATCGATCAGATGAAGGCGCATGCCGCCGAGGCGGACGCACGCCTGCAGAAGTTCAAGCAGGCGGGAAGCGAATCCTGGTCGGCGCTGAGCGCGGCTCTGGCGGAGTCGCGCAAAGCCTTCGATCAGGCCAACCAGGAGGCCTGGGACGCGTTCAGGCGCGCCGCTCCGTAAGCGGCGGCACTCGCGTAGGGCGGGCAAAGCGCCATAAGCGCGTTTACGCGCGTCTTGCGACGCGCTATGGCGCGTGCCCGCCGCAGCGCGGATGGCGGGCACGGCGCTATCGCGCCTTTGCCCGCCCTACGGCCCTACAGACTCAGCCCGTCGTCGCCATAGGGCGCAGTCGTGCTGATGCCGCTATAGGTCGGGCTCGCGACGATGGCGCTCGAGAGCGGCGTGATATCGCTGTTGTCCAGCGCATACGTATCCGTGTAGTGCCACTTGTCGATCGTCTTCGCCATGCGCTTGGTGAGCTTGTGCGCCTCCGGATAGATGCCGGTCGCGCCCGGCGGCGAGAACGGCGACTTGTTGAACACATTGTAAAGCCCGCCCGCGATGTAGGACGCGATCTCGTTGTCGAGCTGCGGGATCTGACCGAGCGAGCGTTTGGCATCGATCACCGCATGCGTGCATTCATGCACGATCGTCATCTTCTCGAATGCGTCGCTCGCGCCGTAGCCGGCGCTGGGAAAGCTGAAGGTGTTCGTCTTGTTCGGCTGGTAGGTCGCCGCCGCGCCGGCCGCCACGGAGAAGTTGTAGTTCAGGCTCGAGTGCTTCCCGACCATCGCGAGGGCCACATAGGTATAGTCCGAGCCCGACACGCGCACCTTGCGGAAGCTGAAGTTGATCTTCTGCACCGGATCGGAGTTCAACAGATCGACGATGCGCTGGCGCAGCTGTGCAATCTGCGCCTTGGTGGGGCCGGCCATCTAAAAAAATCCTCTGTTGGATCGAACCACGCGCTCCGAGTCGCAGACATCGGCGCCGATTCAAAAACTGGATCGCATGGAAGTTGTCGCCGACGGGCGCGGGCGGGTTCGAGCCGATTTGCCCGAAGTTTCGGTAATTTGCCGCTTCGTGTGAGATCTCATCCATTCGCATGAGGTCGCGCCCGCAACACGCGACGCGCACGTCAACACCATAGAACCGCCGCCGGTAAGAACCTGACAGACCCTCAAGGGAGGTTGGCGCGGTCCTGCGCCAACGGGTCCGGCGGCCAGGGTGGACCGCACGGATCGGCATCTTGCGGGGAGTTGCGTATGGCCATCACGGCGACCCTCAGCAACGGCATTCTGACGATCTCGGGCGACGACACAGCAAACACGATCTCGGTCACCCAGGATGGCAGCGGCACGCTCTTGGTGAATGGCGGCGCGGTGCCGGTCAGCGGCGGGCCCGCGACCATTGCCAATACGACCGCGATCAATCTGTCCGGGCTCGGCGATGACGACGTGCTCGACCTCACCGGCCTGAGCGGGCCGCAGCCGCCGGTCACGGTGCTCGGCGGCCCTGGCACCGATATCATTTTCGGCGGCGGCGAGAACGACACCATCACGGGCGGCGACGGCGACGACACGGCGCTGATGGGCGCCGGCAATGACACCTTCATCTGGAATCCGGGCGACGACAACGACACCATCGAGGGCCAGACCGGCACCGACACGCTGCAATTCAACGGCGCGAACGCGGCCGAGGCGATCGACATCTCGGCGAATGGCGGCCGCATCCGCTTCGTCCGCAATATCGCCAGCGTGGTGATGGACCTCAACGACGTCGAGCACATCACCTTCAACGCGCTCGGCGGCGCCGATACCATCACGGTGAATGATCTCGCCGGCACCGATGCAACGCTGGTCACGGTCGACCTCGCCAGCACGCTCGGCGGCACTGCAGGCGACGGCGCGCTCGACCAGGTGACCGTGCAAGGCACCGCCGGCGGCGACGCGATCCAGATCAGCGGCGGCCCCGGCGCCGTGACGGTCACGGGCCTTGCGGCCGCCGTTTCGGTTCTGCATGGCGATGCGACCGACAAGCTCACCATCAACGGTAACGCCGGCGACGACGTCATCGATGCGAGCATGCTTCAAGCCGGCGCGCTCGCGCTCACGCTGAATGGCGGCCTCGGCATCGACGTGCTGATCGGCAGCCAGGGCGACGATCTGATCAATGGCGGCGCCGGCGACGACGTCGCCTTGATGGGCGCCGGCAACGACACCTTCGTGTGGAATCCGGGCGACGCCAACGACACGATCGAAGGGCAAGGCGGCACCGACACGCTGCAGTTCAACGGCGCGAACGTCGCCGAGAACATCGACATCTCGGCCAATGGCGGCCGCATCATCTTCTTCCGCAATATCGCCAGCGTGGTGATGGACCTCGACGGCACCGAGCACATCACATTCAACGCGCTCGGCGGCGCTGACCATGTCGTGGTGAATGATCTCTCCGGCACCGACGCGACGCTCGTCACGATCGATCTTGCCGCTACGCTCGGCGGCAGCACCAGCGACAGTGCGGACGACATCGTCACAGTCCATGGCAGCGCGGCCGGCGACGTGATGACGTTCGACGTCTCAGGCGGGAGCTATACGCTGAGCGGGCTAACGGCGCAGGTGTCCGTGCTGCACGCGGACGCCGGGGATCTCGTCGTGCTTCAGGGCGACGGCGGCACCGACCGCCTCACGATCAATGGCGATGGGAGCAGCGAAGTCATCCTGCTCAGCTCCAACAGCGGCGCCGTGCGCGTCGGCAGCATCGGTCCCAATCCGTTCGTGATCGACACCACGGTCGAGAATCTCACCGTCAGCGGCAATGACGGCAACGACACGATCACGGCGCAGGCCGGGCTTGCCGCGCTCACCGCGCTGACGCTCGACGGCGGCGTCGGCAATGATACGCTCACGGGCGGCGATGGCGCTGACATCCTGATCGGCGGGCTCGGCTCCGATGTGCTCGACGGCGCGGCCGGCGATGACCGCTTCGTCTATCGCCGCGGCGACGGCGCCGACCAGATCTTCGGCTTCGTCGCCGGGCTCGGCACCGACGACAAGGTCGACCTCACCGCAGTGGACCTGGTCGAGACCTTCGCGGAGGTGATGTCGTTCGCCACGCAAGTCGGGGCGGACACCGTCATCGACTTCGGCAATGGCGACACCATCACGCTGAAGAACGTCACGCGCGCCAATCTCACGGCCGATGACTTCATCGTCGCGCCACATAACGACGCGCCGGTTAACACGGTGCCGGGACCGCAGACCGTCCAGGCCAACACGCTGACGGCGATCAGCGGGCTCGCGGTCGCCGACGAGGATGCGGGCGCCGGCACGCTCATGACGACCTTGTCGGTCGCGCATGGCAGCTTGACGATCGCCTCAGCGGGCGGCGCCGCGGTTGCGGGCAGCGGCACCGGCACCGTGACCCTCACCGGCACGCTCACGCAGATCAACACCACGCTGAGCGCGCTCGGCAATGTGCGCTATCAGGGCGCGCTCGACTTCTTCGGCACCGATATGCTCACCGTGGCGACCAACGACAACGGCAATACCGGCGTGGAAGGCCCGCGCAGCGACACCGACCAGGTCACGATCCAGGTCGGCACGGTGTTGACCGGCACCGCTGGCAATGACAGCTTCACGGCTTCGGGCATCGCGCGCATCGATGCGGGCGGCGGCATCGATACGATCACGTTCGGCTTCCGCCTCATCGACGCCAGTGTGAGCTATCACGACAATGTCGTGGTGATCGACGGCCCGGGCAGCCACACGGTGCTGAGCGGCTTCGAGGTGTTCCGCTTCACCGACGGCACCGTCAATAATGCCGATGCCGACGTGCTGGTCGATGACCTGTTCTACTATTCGCAGAACCACGATGTCTGGACCGCGGGGCTCGACGCCGACGCGCATTTCCACAGCGTCGGCTGGAAACAGAACCGCGACCCGGACGCATTCTTCTCGGTCTCGACGTATCTCTCCAAGAACACCGACGTGAAAGCGGCCGGGGTCGATCCGCTGGTGCACTTCGATACGTTCGGATGGAAGGAGGGGAGGCCGTCCTCGATCCTGTTCGATCCCGCGAAGTACCTGGCCGCGAACCCAGATGTCGCGGCGGCGCGCATCGATCCGCTCGCGCATTTCCTTGGCGCCGGAGCCGGCGAGGGGCGCCAGCCGATCGGGCCGAGCGTCCTGCTCGCGGCGAATGGCTTCGACTATGTCTACTACCTGCAGCACAATCCGGATGTCGCGGCCGCGCATGTCGATCCGTTCCTGCACTTCGAGACGATCGGCTGGAAAGAAGGGCGCAATCCGAACCAGTTCTTCGATGTCGCCGGCTACCTGTCGCACTACGCCGACGTCGCCGCCGCGCACATCAATCCGCTCGATCATTATGATCAGATCGGCTGGATCGAAGGGCGCGATCCGTCGGCCAACTTCGACACGCTCGGCTATCTCGCCGAAAATCCGGACGTGGCGGCCGCACAGATCAATCCGCTGACGCACTTCCTCGGCCACGGCCAGTTCGAGGGCCGTCTCGTGGTGGCGGACGGGCTGTTTCATTGAGGCCTGTCGGGCGCGCAACGGCGCGGAACGCGCCGTGCCCGCCGCAGCACAGATGGCGGGCACGCTCGTCCCGGGCGGGGACGAGCTTTGCCCGCCCTACGGCATGCGCGCGTGGGTACTAGTGCGTGATGAGTTGAGATCGAATCAACGGCGCCAGCCATGTTTGCCCTCTCCCCTTGTGGGAGAGGGCGTCGCAGGAAGCTCAACGCACTCGGTTGGGTG
>Ga0081539_10004267_pt1 | contig 16042 bp, 16 predicted proteins | sample TabmetS4T2R2_FD_71023 | JGI IMG/M metagenome (GOLD analysis project Ga0081539, IMG submission 71023) | Tabebuia heterophylla rhizosphere microbial communities from the University of Puerto Rico - S4T2R2 | ecosystem: Host-associated > Plants > Roots > Rhizosphere ...
CCCTCGCGGTGTTCGCCAACCAGGCGACGATGGCGATCGTCGCCGCCGGCCAGCTCGAGCAGCTGCGCACCCTCGCCGAGCAGGACCCGCTCACCGGCCTGCTCAACCGCCGCACCTTCATGAACGAGCTCGAGCAGGAGGTCGAGCGCGCCCGGCGCTACGGGCGCAGCCTCGCGCTCGTCATCTGCGACCTCGACCACTTCAAGGTCCTCAACGACACCCACGGCCATCCGACCGGCGACGAGGCGCTGCGCCGCCTCGCCGACGTGCTGACCTCCGGCCTGCGCGCCGGCGACAGCGCGTTCCGCATCGGCGGCGACGAGTTCGCGCTGCTGCTTCCGGAGGCGACTGCGCCCGAGGCCGAGGCCGCCGCCGACCGCCTGGCCGACGCGTTCCGGCTCGCCGCCGACCCCACCTTCGCCGACCTCGGCATCACCTTCGGCATCTCGACGGTGCCCGGCGACGCGCTCGAAGCCGAGGCGCTGATCCGCCGCGCTGACGCGGCGCTCTACGAGCGCAAGCGCGCGCGGCCGGACGTCACGCTTCGGGGACTGTCGGCCCCGCGCGCGTGACGCCGATGCTGGCCATCACCACGAGCGCGATCGCCACGAGGTCGCGGGCGCGCAGGTCCTGGCCGAGCACCGCGAAGCCCGCGAGGGCCGCCGCACCGGGCTCGAGGCTCATGAGCACACCGAAGACGTTGGCCGGCAGGCGGCGCAGCGCCTCGGTGTCCAGCGAGTAGGGCAGCACCGAGCTCAGCAGCGCCACCGCGCAGCCGATGGCCAGCCATTGCGGGTTCAGCAGCTCGCTTCCGGCCTGCGCGATCCCCGGGCCCAGCGGGACGAGCACCGCGACGGCCATCGCGATCGCCACGCCGCGGCCGCCCGTGAACACCCGCCCGGCGGCCTGGGCGAGGAGGATGTAGAGCGCCCACAGCGTCGCCGCGGCGAGCGCGAAGGCGACGCCGAGCGCATCGACCGCTCCCCCGCCCGGATCGGCGAGCAGCACGATCCCGATCGCGGCGAGGACCGCCCAAGCGAGGTCGAGGCGCCGGCGCGAGAGCGCGACCGCGATGCCCAGCGGGCCGGCGAACTCGATCGTCACCGCGATGCCCAACGGGATCCGCGCGATCGACTCGTAGATGCACAGGTTCATCGCGCCGAGCACGACCCCGAAGGCGGCGACCAGGCGCAGGTCGCGCGCGCTGTGCTCGCGCGGATGCGGCCGCCAGATCGCCAGGAGGATCACCGCCGAGAAGAACGCTCGCAGCAGCGTGGCGCCCGCCGGCCCGATGTCGTCGAAGATCGTCCGCCCCAGGGCAGCGCCGAACTGCACCGACGCGATCCCGGCGAGGACGAGCGGGACCCCGCCCGACTTCAGGGCTTCAGCCGGTGCCCGGTCTGAAACAGCCATGAGCTCCACGCCACCATCGCGGCGGCAAGCAAGCCGGTCACCGTCAGCGACAGCGCGACGCTGACGTCGCTCGTGCCCAGGAAGCCGTAGCGCACGGCGTTGAGCAGGTAGAAGATCGGGTTGGCATGGCTGATCTCGTGCCAGGGCGAGGGCAGCGTGTCGACGGAGTAGAAGACGCCGCCCAGGAAGGTCAGCGGCAGGATGACGATGTTCGTCACGAACGCGGTGTGATCCCACGACTGCGCGTAGATGCCGACGATCACGCCGAACGACGAGAAGAGCACGAGCGCCAGCGCCACCGCCACCGCGAGCTCGAGGGGATGGCGCACGGGGACGTCGACCACCGCCAGCGAGCAGGCCAGCAGCCCGCCGCCGATGAGCAGCGCCCGCACCACCCCGCCGATCGACAGCGCGAGGTTGACCTCCCACGGGCGCATCGGCGCGGCGAGCACGTCGTTGAGGTAGCGGTCGAAGCGCGCCTGGAACACCGACGCCGAGTTGTTGGCGTAGGTGGCCTGGATCATCGCCATCGCGATGAGGCCGGGGACGATGAAGACGTCGTAGTCGATGCCGTCGATGTGCTTGATCCGCCCGCCGAGCGAGAGCCCGAAGACGAGGATGAAGAGGAACGAGCTGAGGATCGGCGCGGCGACGGTCTGCGTCCACAGCTTGAGCACGCGGTGCGACTCGCGCGCGCTGAGCGCGATGAGGCCGCGGCGGCGGGCGACCAGCTCCGTCACGACGCCATCGCCTTGACGTAGGCGTCGGCGAGCGAGTCGGCCTCGAACGCGGTTCGCAGACCGAGCGCGCTGTCACGCGCGAGCAGGCGTCCGCCGCGCATGAGCGCGATCTCCTCGCACAGCTCCTCGGCTTCCTCGAGGTAGTGCGTGGTCAGCAGGATCGTCGTGCCCTCGCAGTGCAGGCGGCGGATGTAGGCCCACAGCTCCAGGCGCAGCTCGAAGTCCACGCCGGCGGTCGGCTCGTCGAGGATGACCAGCCGGGGCTCGTGCATCAGGGCGCGGGCGAGCAGCAGCCGCCGGCGCATGCCGCCGGACAGCATCGGCGCGCGGACGTCGGCCTTCGCGCGCAGGTCGAAGACGTCCATCATCTCGCCGGCTCGTCGGCGCGCGTGCGCGCGATCCATGCCGTAGTAGCCGCCGTGGTAGAGCAGCGTCTCCTCGACGTCGAGGAAGCGATCGAGGTTGACGTCCTGCTCGGCCAGGCCGATGAGCGACCGGGCCGGCATCGTCGCGTGGTCGTGGCCGAAGACCGCGATCTCGCCCGCGGTGGTGCGGATGAGGTTGCAGACCGCGCTGATCAGCGTGGTCTTGCCGGCGCCGTTGGGTCCCAGCAGCCCGAAGAACGCGCCGTCGGGCACGTCGAGGTCGAGCCCGTCGAGGGCGAGGAAGCCGTTGTCGTAGCGCTTGGTCAGCCCGCGGAGGGACAGGGCGGCCGGAGAGGACACGCCCTCGGACGTTAGCCGGCCGCGACGCTCAGCCGGCTGACGAGCGGCCGAGGCCGGCCTCGCGGGCCAGCAGCGCGGCCTGGGCGCGGTCGCTGACGCGGAGCTTCGTGCAGACGTTGGAGACGTGGTTGCGCACGGTCTTCGGGCTGAGCTGAAGGCGCCGCGCGATCTCGCCGTTGCTGGCTCCGTTGGAGAGCAGCTCGAGGACCTCGCGCTCGCGGTCGGTGAGGTCGGGGAACGCGCGGGCGGCCAGCGCGGGCGCGTCGGCGAGCACGTCGAGCAGCCGGTCGGCCACCGCGGGGCCGAAGATCGCCTCGCCGCGGCCGACCGCGCGCACCGCGTTGAGGATCGCCTCCTCGCCCGAGCCCTTGACCGCGTAGCCGCGCGCGCCGGCGCGCATCGCCGCGAAGACCGACGCCTCGTCGTCGTGCATCGTCAGCACGAGCACGCAGGTCTCCGGGCGCGCGCCGACGATCCGGCGCGTGGCCTCGATGCCGTCGCCGCCGGGCATGCGCAGGTCCATCACCACCACGTCGGGGCGCAGGCGCGCCGCGGCGTCGATGACGTCGGGCATCGTCGCCGCCTCGCCCACGACCTCGAGGTCGTCGGTGTCGGCCATCAGCGCGCGCAGGCCTCCGCGCAGCACGGGGTGGTCGTCGGCGAGGAGGATGCGCAGCGTGCCCATAGACTCGCGCCGGCCGGACCGGCGCGTCAAGGGTGCCAGCTCCGGGAGATCGTCAGCAGAGCGCCGGCATCGCGCCACCGGCATGCGCGATCGCGACGGCCACGCGGGCGCACGCCGCGCGCTCGGCGACGGTGTGCGCGGGAACGTCGAGGACCTCGGCCGCCGACTCCGGCGGCAGACCGGCGACGTCGGTGACCACCGCGGCGTCGCGGACCTCGGGGTCCAGGCGGGCGAGCGTGGCCAGCGGCTGGGGCAGCTCGGCGAGCGCGGCCCCCGGGCGGTGGTGCAGGCAGGCCGTCCGGAGGGCGCGCAGGCGCGCGACGCGCCCCTGGCGGCCGGTCAGCGCCGCGCGCACGGCATCGACGGCCGGCGCGGGCGCGGCGGTCCACGCCAGCGCGCAGGCGTAGAGGCGGTCCAGCTCGTCGTCGTCGATCACGCGTGAATCGTCCGTCCCGAAGCGTCCCGACCGCCAGGGCGATGCGTCCCGTCGCGCCGGGAGGTGCGCCCGGGCCCGCGAGGCCGACGAGCCACAATGGGATGCATGCAGACACGTACGTTGGGCCGCAACGGCCCCACCGTCTCCGCCCTCGGACTCGGCTGCATGGGCATGTCCGAGTTCTACGGCGAGAGCGACGACGACGAATCGATCGCCACCATCCATCGCGCGATCGAGCTCGGCGTCGACTTCCTCGACACCTCCGACGTCTACGGCCCCCACACCAACGAGCGCCTCGTCGGGCGCGCCATCGCCGACCGCCGCGACCAGGTCGTCCTCGCCACGAAGTTCGGCATCGTCCGCGACCCGGCCGACCCCACGCGCCGCGGCGTCAACGGGCGCCCCGAGTACGTGCGCAGCTCATGCGAGGCCTCCCTGCAACGCCTCGGCCTCGACCACATCGACCTCTACTACCAGCACCGCGTCGACCCCGATACGCCGATCGAGGAGACCGTCGGCGCGATGGCGCAGCTCGTGGAGGAGGGCAAGGTCCGCTATCTGGGGTTGAGCGAAGCGGGCCCCGACACGCTGCGCCGCGCCAACGCGGTGCACCAGATCACCGCGCTGCAGAGCGAGTACTCGCTGTGGACGCTCGACCCCGAGGCCGAGGTCCTGCCGACCTGCCGCGAGCTGGGCATCGGCTTCGTCGCCTACTCGCCGCTGGGCCGCGGCTTCCTCACCGGCGCGATCCGCTCGGTGGACGACCTCGCCGAGGACGACTTCCGCCGCAGCAACCCGCGGTTCCAGGGCGAGAACTTCCAGCGCAACCTCGACCTCGTCGCCACCGTCGAGCGGCTGGCCGGCGAGAAGGGCATCACCCCGGCGCAGCTCGCGCTGGCCTGGGTGCTCGCCCAGGGCGAGGACATCGTGCCGATCCCCGGCACGCGGCGGATCGCGCGCCTGGAGGAGAACATCGCGGCGGTCGACGTCGAGCTCAGCGACGACGAGCTGCGCCAGATCGCCGACGCCGTGCCCGAGGTCACCGGCGACCGCTACGGCGCGCAGATGATGAACCTGCTCGGGCGCTGAGCGACCCACCGGGGCGAGGGGCTACATTCATCGCATGCCCCTCGTCCCCATGGTCGTCGAGCGCTCCGCCCGCGGCGAGCGCGAGTACGACATCTACTCGCGGCTGCTCAACGAGCGCATCATCTTCCTGGGCACGCCCGTCGACGACCAGATCGCCAACCTGATCGTCGCTCAGCTCCTGCACCTGGAGTCGGTCGATCCCGACAAGGACATCTCGCTGTACATCAACTCGCCGGGCGGCTCGATCTACGCGGGCCTGGGGATCTACGACACGATGCAGTTCATCAAGCCCGACGTGGCGACGATCTGCATCGGGGTGGCGATGTCGATGGGGTCGCTGCTGCTGACCGGCGGGGCGAAGGGCAAGCGGATGTCGCTGCCCAACAGCCGCATCCTCATCCACCAGCCCTCAGCGGGCTTCGAGGGGATGGCGACCGACATCGAGATCCACGCGCGCGAGATCATGCGCACGCGTCAGCGGGTCGACGAGATCTACGCCCACCACACCGGCCAGAGCATCGACCAGGTCCACGCCGACATGGAGCGCGACCGCTTCTTCAACCCCGAGCAGGCGGCCGAGTACGGGCTGATCGACCGGGTGATCGAGAAGCACTGAGTCAGCGCGTCGGCGGCTTGCCGTGCAGGCGGTGGGCCCGCTTGCGCAGCAGCTGCGCGAACGCCTTCGGCTTGGCGGTCATCACGCCGTCGACGCCGTCCTCGATCAGCGTCGTCCAGATCGCCGGGCTCTCGCCGTCGTCGCTCAGCCACGTGTGCCAGGCGTAGCCCTCGCGGTGCGCGCGGGCGACGTTGTCCTTCGTGGTGATCTGCAGCGTCTGGTTGTTGACCTCGTAGGTGATCGGCAGCTGGAAGGCGACCACGCCGGGGCCGGGCGAGCCGCCGTTGAGCAGCCAGTTCGCGGCGCCGCCGATCCCGGGAGCGACCGGCAGCTCGGGCACGAGCTGGTGGAAGCGATCGACCGCCTCCTGCTTGAACGAGACGACGATGACGTCGCGGCGCTTGGTGGCCTTCAGGGTGCGGGCGAGCGCGTCGGCGTTGGTGAGGTACTCCTGGAGCTCCTCGGCCTTCGTGCGGCCCTTGATCTCGACGTTGATCGGCGTGTGCGGGAACGCGCGCAGGACCTCGCGCAGCGTGGGCACGCGGAAGTCGGCCTTCGTGAAGCCCTTTGGCGGGCGGCGCTTGCCGGTCGCGACGCCGCGCAGGTAGTAGGCGCGGCGCGGGCGGGTGTGGCTGTAGGCGTTGTCGCCGCCGGAGAACCAGTAGGCGGCGTCGAGCCGGCGCAGCTGCTCGAGCGTGAACGAGGCGACGGTGCCGTGGCCGCTGGTCGTGCGGTCGACCGTCGTGTCGTGCATGACGACGACCTGGCCGTCCTTGGTCACGCCGACGTCGAGCTCGAGCATGTCGGCGCCGACCTGCAGCGCGCGCTTGAACGCGTACATCGTGTTCGAGGGGAACTCGTCCTCGCCGCCCTGGTGGGCGATGTCGAGCGGCTTGGATTCGATCCACGGGTTCGCGGCCGCGGCGGCCGCCGGCGCCGCCGCGAGCACGGCGAGCGTGGCGAGCAGCGCCGCGCGCATCAGGCGACCGGGTGCTCGATCGCGCCCAAGCGCTCGATCTCGATGCGCACGACGTCGCCGCTGGTGAGGAAGCGCGGCGGGTCCATGTAGACGCCGACGCCGCTCGGCGTGCCGGTGAGGATGAGGTCGCCGGGCTCGAGCGTGCAGGTCTCCAGCAGGAAGGCCACGAGCTTGGGGACGTCGAAGATGAGGTCGCTCGTGCGCGAGTCCTGGCGCAGCTCGCCGTTGACCCACGTGCGCAGGCCGAGGTCGCCGGGCTCGGGGACCTCGTCGGCGGTGGTGACCCACGGACCGAACGGGCACGAGCCGTCGAAGCCCTTGGCGCGCGTCCACTGGGGCTCGCGGCGCTGGAGGTCGCGCGCGCTGAGGTCGTCGGCGACCGCGTAGCCGGCGACCTCGCCGCCGGCGCCCATGACGATCGCCAGCTCGCCCTCGTAGTCCAGGCGGCGCACGACCTCGGGCGCCTTGACCGGCGCGCCGGGGTCGGCGGCCGAGCGCGGCGTCTTCATGAACACGACCGGCGCCTCGGGCAGCTCGCGCCCGCCCTCGCGCACGTGGGCGGCGTAGTTGAGGCCGATGCCGAAGATCGCCTCGGGCGCGTGGGGCGCGACGAGGGTCACGTCGTCGAGGGCGAAGTCGGCGCCGGAGGCGGGTGCGCGGTCGCCGCTGGCGAGGCGGTCGCGCACGGTCGAGCCGTCGTCGAAGGCGACGACGCGCCCGTCGCGGACCTCGCCGCTGAGCCGCGCGCCGTCAGGGGACACGAAGGAGGCGAGCTTCATCGCGGCGAGAGGCTACCGCCCCGCGCCGAACGTCCATGGCGTCACATGCCTGTTGTAACGCGGTGGACGTTCGCGGCGGTGCGGTGGGTTACTTGCGGCGCGCCGGCGGCAGCGGCCGCGACGCCGCGCGACGGCGATTGCGCCGCTCGCGCCGCTTGACGCTCTCGGCGTCGTGGGCCGGTGCCTTCCTGGCGAACCGCTCGCGCTCGGCGTCGGTCATCTGGCGAATGACCAGCGAACCGTCGTCGACCTGCTCCTTGATGCGATCCAGCTTCGCCTTGCGCTGTGCGGCTTCGCGCTCCCGCTGGGTCTTCGTCGGCATGGGTAGATGGCTACCCCGCGGCGGCGCCGGACATTCGGCGGGCGCCGCCGCGACGGGCGCCAGATGCGCCTACCAGCGCGAGCTGCGCTCCTCGGGCGCGGCCGTGGAGTCGGCCTCGCCTCGGGTGAAGCGCTCGTCGCCCAGCCGCTCCTGCTCGGAGTCGAGCTCGTCGTCGGCCAGGCCGCGCTCGTGCAGCCTTGCCCGCGTCTCGTGCAACTCGGCCTCCGCGCGCTCGCGGGCGGCGATCTGCTCGGCCTCCTCGGCGCGCGCGGCGCGATCCGAAGCGCGGTCGCGGTGCGCGTTGGCGACCTGGGTGCGGCGGCGCGCGAGCTCGCGCTCACGCGCGTTGGCGCGCATGCGCGGCAGCGCGATGGCGATCAAGCCGATCACGACGATCGCCGCGACGACTATGGCGATGATGGCTCCTGTGGACATCCTTCCTCCTTCCCTGCGTTCGCCATCCGGCGTACCCGGCGGCCGCGCTGGGAAACTGCCGATCCATGCTGACCGCCCTCGTCCTCGTCCTCGCACAGGCGGGCGGCGGTTCCTCCGGATTCGGGGGTGGTGGCGGTGGAGGCGGCGGCGGAGGCGGGTCGTACGGCGGGGGCGGCGGCTCGGGCGGTGGCGGCATCGGGCTGGGCTTCTTCCTGCTCTTCGCGTTCGTGGTCGTCGTCGCGCTCGTGGTGTCGGCGATCGGGGCCGCGCGGCTGCGCCGGCGCCGCCGCGAGCGCGTGCAGCGCGTCGTCCTCGCCGCCGCCGAGGCCGCCGACGAAGACGCGGCCTTCGCCGCCGATCGCGTCGCGACCGACGCCGCGGCGCTCTTCAGCGACATCCAGATGGCCTGGGACGCGCGCGACCGCGAGCGCCTGCGCGAGCTCATCGGCGGCGACCTGCTCGTCGAGTGGGAGCGCCGCCTCGACGACTTCGACGCCAAGGGCTGGCGCAGCCGCGTCGAGCTCGTCACCGATCCGACGGTCGAGTACGTCGGGCTCGTCAACCGCGAGCGCGACGAGGAGGACCGTGCGGTCGTGCGGCTCACCGCGCCGCTCGACGTGTGGGTCGAGACCGGCGGCGGCGTGCGGATGTACAAGACCGGCAAGACGGGGCCGCGAGTCGCCTTCGCCGAGTACTGGACGCTGGCCAAGCGCGACGGCCACTGGATGCTCGTGTCGATCGAGCAGGACAGAGAGGGCGCGCACCACCTCGACGAGGAGATCGTCGCCTCGCCGTGGGCCGACAGCCGGCTGCACGACGAGACGCTCGTCGAGCAGGCGGTCGCGAGCACGGTGCCGGCCGGGTTCAGCCCCGCCGACGCGGCGACGGTCGACTTCGCCGGGACCGCCCGCGAGGAGGCGCTCGACCTCTCGCTGGCCGACGCGCGCTTCGCGCCCGACGTCCTCGAAGCGGCGGTGCGCCGCGCGATCGCCGCGTGGGCCGAGGCGGTCGACGGCGAGGACGCGCCGCTTGAGCAGGTTGCATCGCCCACGGCGATCGATGCCCTTCTCTACGGCGGCGACGCCGGGCACGGCACCCGGCTCGTCGTCCGCGGCCCGCGCGTCGAGGCGGTCACCGTCGAGCGCGTCGACGCGGCCGCCGAGCCGGCGCGCATGACCGTGGCCGTCAGCGTCCGCGGCCGCCGCTACCGCGAGGACCGCGCCACCGCCGCGATCGTCGAAGGCTCCCGCGACCACGAGCATTCGTTCACCGAGCGCTGGGCGTTCGCGCTGGACGAAGCGGCGGACGCTGCCTGGCGCCTCGTCGCCGTCGCCTGACCACGGCGAACGTCCCGGAGGTATCACCCTGGTGATACGTCTTGGACGTTCGTGTGGGTCAGGCGTTGCGCAGCAGGCCCTCGGCGCGCGCCCATTCCACGGTCCGGCGCACCGTCTCGCGCGGCGGGGTGTAGCGCAGGCCGAGGTCGCGCTCGGCGCGCGAGGCGTCGTAGCGGTGGCCGTGCAGGAGCGTGCGGACCATCTCGCGGCAGACCGGGGGCGAGCGGCGCGCCAGGCGGAAGGCGCCTTCGACGGCGCCGGCGGCGACCGTCGCCAGCGCGCGCGGCACGAGCCGCGGGCTCCGCTCCACACCCGCCACGTCGGCGGCGAGCGCGAGCGCCTCGCTGATCGTCAGCGTCATGCCGTTGAGCACGTAGCGCTCGCCGGCGACGCCGCGCTCGGCGGCGAGCAGGTGGCCCTCGACGCAGTCGCCGATGTCGACCATGCTCACGTAGGTCTGCACGAAGACGCGCAGGCGGCCGTCGAGGAAGGCGAGCAGGATGCGGCCGGTCCCGCTGGCCCGCCCGGGGCCCTGCACCGAGGACGGGTTGACGCTGACCACGTCCTGGCCGATCTCCGCTGCCGCGGCGAGCGCGGCCCGCTCGCCCTCGGTCTTCGTCTGCTCGTAGGTGGAGAGGAACCAGCCGCGGTGGACGGTGTCCTCGTTGCCGATCGCGCCCGGCTCCTCGCCGACGGTCGCCGCCGACGAGGTGTGGACGAGGCGCGGCAGCCCCACGCGCTTGGCCGCCTTCACGGCGAGCACCGCGCCGTCGACGTTGACGCGGCGCATGTTCTCCGGGTCCTTGACGCACAGCGCGTTGACCCCCGCGACGTGGAAGGCCAGCTCGCAGCCCTCCATGCCGCGGGCCAGCGCGTCGGCGTCGAGCGCGTCGCCGCGCACCGGCTTGGCGCCGCGCTTCTGCACCGCGGCGACCGCCGCGTCGGAGCGCGCGAGCGCGAGGACCTCGTCGCCGCGCTGGACGAGGCGCTCGACGAGCGCGCCGCCGATCACGCCGGAGCCGCCCGTGACGAAGACGCGGCTCACGACGACGAACGCAGGGCGGCCGAGAAGCGCAGGAGGTAGTCGATGCCCGACCAGGCGGTGACGAGCGCTGCAACGACCATGCCCCATTCGTCGAGGTAGGCGCCGGCGATCGTCACGTCCGGGCGCAGCATGGCCAGCGCGATCGCCGCGAACTGCACCGTCGCCTTCCACTTGCCGAGCATCGAGGTCTCGAAGTTGCGCCCGCCCGAGGCGACCGCGGCGCGCAGACCGAGGATCGTGAACTCGCGCCCGACGATGACCAGCGTGACCCACGGCGAGACGCGATCGACCGAAACGAGGGCGACGAGCGCGGTGGTGACCAGGAGCTTGTCGGCGGTGGTGTCGAGGAACGCGCCCAGCCGGGTGGTGACGCCCCAGCGCCGGGCGAGCCGCCCGTCGACCCAATCGGTGGCCGCGGCGACGAGGAAGAGGATGGCCGCCGTCGTGTACGAGCCGTCGAGGACCAGCGCCATCACGACCGGCGCGAGCAGGATCCGCACGCCGGTGCCAGCGGCGAGCATGCGCGACGAGCGCAACGCGCTCAAGGTGCCGGCCTCCACAGGCGCGAGGCTACCTCACCCGCGCCACGACACCGGACTACGAGCAGGCCTTCTGCGGCTTCGTCGCTCCGGGTGGCAGGCAGAGCGTCGCCTTCGTCGGCGTCTTGCCCGTGCGGATGGTGAAGCGGGTCACGCTCCCAATGTGGCCGGGGCTGGTCACGCGCACCTCGATCTTGGCGCCCTTCGCCAGCTTGGCCTTGCTCAGCGCCCTGCCGACCAGCCTCGTGAGTCCCACCGTGCGCGCGCGCTTCACGGTCGTCTTCTTCGAGGTGAACCGGCAGCCGAGCTTCCTGGTAGTGCACGACACCGCGACGGTGGCCCCGGCCGGGACGTCCCATGCCGTCAGCTTGGCGATCTGCGTATACCGCTTGTGCAGGTGCGAGGTGAGGGTGACGCGCACCGCGACCTTGCCCGGACGCGGCAGCGCGGCGTCGCGGCCGTCGCAATCCTGGTCGATCCCGTCGCCGGGAAGGTCGAGCGCGCCGGGGTGCACGCGCACGTCGCTGTCGTTGCAGTCGACGCCGCCGAACTGCGCCCCGATGGCGCCGTCGCCGTCGAGGTCGTGGTTGACCGCAACGGTGGCAACGGTGGCGAGGATCCGCAGCGCGCCGCCGCTGCCGGGGCACGACGGCACGGTGCCGCACGCCGATCCGACCTGGATGAGGTACGTCGTCCCCGCGCTGGTGGGGAAGGTCATCGACGACGTGAGGTCGGTGGTGCTCACGTCGTCGCTGCAGCCGACGTCAGAGCCGAGCGGCGAGCCCACGTAGGCGAAGAGCGCGGTGTCGAACGCCGAGCCGGTCGTGGTCACCGTGGCGCGCCCGCCGGTTCCCTGGATCGAGAACCAGGCGGTGCGTGAGAGGGCGCTACCGCAGTCACTCGGGAAGGTCGTGTTGGGCTCGCCGGGCTCGATGCCGTATGCGGCCGTGTTCTCCTGCACCGGTACGCCGCTTGCCAACGGCGTCGGCGTCGACATGAAGTCGCTGGCGGCAGCCACCGGCGCGACCGTCAGCGCGAGCGCGAGCGCGGCGATGGACGTGGCGATGCGAGACATCCGGTCTCCTGAGTGCGTTTGCTGGACCAGCTCAGAGCAGCGCTACCGCCAATGCCCTCGCCGCGTCGGCGTCCTCGGCGTCGAGCGCCGCTTCGGCGGCGGCACGTGCATCCGAGTGATCGACCGCGCGCAGCGCCTCCTTGACCTCCGGGATGAGGGCGGGGGCCATGCTCAGCTCGGTGACGCCGAGGCCCGCCAGCAGCACGGCGGCCGCGGGGTCGCCGGCGAGCTCGCCGCACACGCCGACCCAGCGGCCGTGCTCCGTCGCCGCCTCGACCGTGGCCTTGACCAGGCGCAGGACCGCCGGCTGCGGACCGGCGAGGAGGCCGGCGAGCCGCTCGTCGCCGCGCTCGGCGGCCATCGTGTACTGGGTCAGGTCGTTGGTGCCCAGCGAGAAGAAGTCGACGTGCGGCGCCAGACGGGCCGCGGTGAGCGCGGCGGCGGGGACCTCGACCATGATCCCGAGCTCGAGCGGCGCGTCGACGCCGGTCTGGGCGCGCGCCTCGTCGAGGAGCGCGCGGGTGGCGAGGATCTCGTCGAGGGTGGCGACCATCGGCAGCATCGCCTTGATCGGGTGGTCCTCGGCGGCGCGCAGGATGGCGCGCAGCTGGGTGGCCAGCACCTCGGGGCGCCGCAGGCCGAGGCGGATGCCGCGGACGCCGAGGAACGGATTGGCCTCCGCGGGCATGGGAAGCGCTGGCAACGGCTTGTCGGCGCCGGCGTCGAGGGTGCGGACGACGAGCGGCCGGCCGTCGAGGGCGTCGGCGATCTCGATGAGCGTCTGGGCCTGCTCGTCCTCGTCGGGGAGCTGCGGGCGATCGAGGAAGAGGAACTCGGTGCGCAGCAGCCCGACGCCCTCGGCGCCGGCCTGCACCGCCTTGGCCGCCTCGGCCGCGGAGCCGAGGTTGGCGAAGACCTCGATGCGGGTGCCGTCGCGCGTGGCCGCGGTCTCGTGGGCGCGTTCGCGGGCGGCGGCGCGGCGGGCCTGAGCGCGCTCCCGGCGCTCGCGGGCGTCGTCGAGCGTCGCCTGCGGCGGGGCGACCTGGACGGTGCCGCGGTCGCCGTCGAGCAGCATCGGCGTGCCGTCCTCGACCGCGGTGAGCGCGTCGCCGAGCCCGACCACCGCCGGGATCCCCAGCGCCCGCGCGAGGATCGCCGCGTGCGCGGTCGCCGCGCCGTGGGCGGTGGCGATCCCCGCAACCGCCGCGGGATCGAGCCCGGCCGTGTCGGCGGGGGTCAGCTCGCCGGCGACGAGGATCGCACCGGCCTCGCCGCCTGCCCCGACGTCGCCGCTGCGCCCGGTCAAGGCCCCGACCACGCGACGCCCGACGTCGAGCACGTCGGCGGCGCGTTCCTGGAGCAGCGGCTCCTCTAGGGCGCGGTAGCGGGCGGCGACCTGCTCGGCGGCGTCGTGCCAGGCGCGCTCGGCGGTCGCTCCGCCGGCGATCGCCTCGTGGGCGGGTTCGAGCAGCGCCTCGTCGTCGAGGAGGACCGCGTGGGCGTCGAAGATCGCGGCGTCGGCCTCGCCGGCGCGCGCGGCGACGGTCCTGCGGTCCGCGGCGATCGCCTCCCGGGCGTTGGCGATCGCTTGGTCGAGGCGCTCGCGCTCGCGGTCGGGCGACTCGGCCGGGCGCTCGGGCGGTGGGCCGGCCGAGCCGCGCAGCCGGCGCGCGGGCCCGATCGCGATGCCCGGCGAGGCGGGGACGCCGGAGAGGACGTCACCAGGCGCGGGCGCGGCGACCTCGGTGGGCGGCTCGGGAGCCGGCGCAGGCGGCGGGGCGGGTGCCGCGGTCGCGGACACGCCGTCGCCGAAGCCCTCGTCGGCCAGCGCGCGCAGGGCGTCGAGCGCGTCGGCCGCCTGCGGGCCGGAAGCGGTGACGAGCAGCGTGTCGCCCATCCGCGCGCCGAGCGCGACGACGTTCGTGAGGCTCGTCGCCTTCACGGGCTCGCCGCCTCCCTCCTTGGCCACCCGCACCTCGGCGTCGAAGGAGCGAGCGACCTCGACGAAGCGCGCAGCGGGGCGAGCGTGAAGGCCGATCGCGTTGCGGACGGGGAGGGCGGCCTCGGCGTCGGGGGGCGAAGCGGGCGCGGCGGCATCGCCCGCCGCGGCGGCGCCGCCCGGCGCGGCGGCATCGCCCGGCGCGGCGGCGTCGCCCGGCGCGGCGGCTCCGCCCGGCGCGGCGGCTCCGCCCGGCGCGTCCGCTCCCAGCTGCGACGCCTTCATCGCCAGCGCGCCGCGCGCCTCCTCGGCGACGTCCTCCAGCGACGCTCCGCCGCGCGCGGCGACCGCGGCGGCGACCGCTCCCTCGACCAGCGGCGCCTCGCTGAGCATCACCCGCCCGGCGCTCTCGCCCACCATCTCCACCGCGAACTCGGCGCTCATCAGCGCGCTGCCGAGGTCCATCAGCACGAGCACGCCGTCGTCGGACATCGCGCGCTCGATCGCCGCCTGGACGCGCCCGGCGTCGGTGCCCAGCGCGCCGGGCTCGTCGAGGCCACCGGCGGCCTCGAGCGCGAGCTCCTCGCCCCCCATCTCCCGTGCCAATGCCACGACGCCCTCGGCCAGCGCCTCGCTGTGGGAGACGATGACGATGCCGACCACGGCGGACAGCCTATTTGAGCGTCAGCCGCGGCTACCCTGTCCTTCAGTGCCCGAGACCACCATGAAGGCAGAGACGTTCCCCGACCTCGAGGACGAAGGGCTCTTCCCGCCGCTCTCGGAAGCCAAGATCGAGCGGCTGGCGAAGATGGGCGAGCGGCGCTCGTTCGCCGAGGGCGAGGTCCTGTTCGAGCAGGGCGTGCGCGACGCGCCGTTCTTCGTCATCGAGCGCGGCGCCGTCGACTTCTTCGACCGTCACCCCGGCAAGGACGTCTGGTTCGCCCGACAGGATCACTCGTTCATCGGCGACATCTCGATGTTCACCGGCGAGCCGACGATCGCCGCGTGCATCGCCGCCGAGCCCACCGACGTCATCGCCTTCGAGCGCACCAAGCTGCGCCACATGACGGCCAAGTGGCCCGAGTTCGCCGAGCTCGTCCTGCGCACGATGACCGCCCGCCGCGCGTGGCTCGAGGAGCACGGCATCGGCATCCTGCGCCTCATCGCGCCACGCGGCTCCAACCGCGCCTTCCAGGTCCGCGACCTCCTCGAGCGCAACCTGCTGCCCGTCCGCTGGTTCGACGTCGACGCCGACGCCGAGAGCGCCGAGCTGCTGCGCAAGCTCGACATCCCCCGCAGCGAGACGCCGGTGCTCGTGCGCAACCGCGACGTGCTGCGCAACCCCTCGCCGGCGCAGGTCGCCCGCGAGCTCGGGCTCAGGGCCAACGTCGACGGCGAGCGCTTCGACCTCGTCGTGCTCGGCGCCGGCCCCGCCGGCCTCGCCGCCGCCGTCTACGGCGCCTCCGAAGGCCTGCGCACCTTCGTGGCCGAGGCCTGGGCCCCCGGTGGCCAGGCCGGGACGAGCATGCGCATCGAGAACTACCTCGGCTTCCCGACCGGCATCACCGGCACCGAGCTGGCCCGCAAAGCCACGCTGCAGGCCCAGCGCTTCGACGCCGTGCTGTCGAGCTTCCACAGCGCAGTGGAGATCGTCGACGGCTCCGAGGGCACCGTCCGCGTCGACCTCGACGACGGCCAGCACGTCCTCGGGCGCACCGTGCTCGTCGCCACCGGCGCGCGCTGGCGTTCGCTGCAGGCCGAGAACGTCGACCGCTTCACCGGCGCCGGCGTCTACAGCATCGCCAGCGCGACCGACGCCCGCCGCTGCGCCGGCCAGGACGTCATCGTCGTCGGCGGCGGCAACTCGGCCGGGCAGGCGGCGGTCCAC
>Ga0081539_10004268_pt1 | contig 16040 bp, 13 predicted proteins | sample TabmetS4T2R2_FD_71023 | JGI IMG/M metagenome (GOLD analysis project Ga0081539, IMG submission 71023) | Tabebuia heterophylla rhizosphere microbial communities from the University of Puerto Rico - S4T2R2 | ecosystem: Host-associated > Plants > Roots > Rhizosphere ...
GATCAACGTCCGCAACGCCACGACGACCGTCGCCGACGCCACCCAGAGGCTCGCCGACGCTTCCGCGGCGCTCACACAGGGTGGTGCGCTGGACGGCACGCTGCGGGTACTCGACGAGCCGCGAACGCCGGTGGGCCCCACACAGGGGAAGCGGCGGATCGCCATGACGGTCGCCGCAGGCCTTTTCGGCGGCGTGATCTTCAGCATCCTCGGGATCGTCGTCCTGACCTCCGGCACGCGGACCTTCCGCCTCGCCGATCCGGGGTCCACGTCTCTGGCGTCCGATCGACTCAGCGTGGGTCAATCGCTCGCGCGGGAACACGAGGACGTCGACCATCCGTTGCCCATGCGCCGGTACCTCGAGCGCTTGCGCGAAGGTAACGAAGAGGAGGACGCAGTCGAGGGAGAGACCGTCGTGGCGAACGGCCACGAACCGGCGAACGGCCATGAGCCCGCGAACGGACACGATCCGTCGAACGCCGAGGCTTCGGCCGGCGCCGCGAAGCCGAAGCGCCGACACAGCTCGCGTCGCGCGCGCCGGGCACGTTCGCGCAAGTGACGCGCTGGGGCCTCTTCCTCCTCGTCGCCTACATCACGCTCGGCCTCTGCCCTCTCGAAGCGCGTAGAGCGGCTCGTTACGCAGTCGCGCTGACCGCCGTCGTCCTCGCGGTCGTCGGCGTCAAGGCGGGATCCCTGTGACGTCGCTTCCGGTGTTCGCGGCACGGTTCGAGAACAGGCCGACGGTTCGCCGCACGCGGGCGATCGTCATCGGCGGCTCGGTGCTCTCCGGCTTGCTCGCCGGCCAGCTGATGGCGAGCGGCCATCGGGCGGCGGTGCTCGTCATCGCCATCGTCCTCCTGCCGATCTTCCTCTGGCAGAAGCCGCAACACGGTCCGACGGTCGCTCTCGTGTCGGCGCTGCTCGTCGAGCAGTTCGGCTACACCGTCGGGCCGAGGGCCGGGGCCGCGACGGCCCAGATCCCGCTCTTTCACGGGATCGGCAGCCTGCACATCAGCCCCGCCGACCTCCTTCTGCTCCTCATCGTCGGCATCTACGTGGCGAAGGTCGGCACGAGCGCGGTGCGGCCCCTGCCCGCCTCGCCTCTCGCGACCGCGCTCTACGCCCTCTTCGCCCTGGTCCTGTTCGGCGTCGTGGTGGGACGCCAGCACGGCGGCGACATACGCTTCGCGATGACGGAGGTCCGGCCGTACGCCTACCTCCTCGCGACGTTCGTGCTCGCCGCGACGCTCGTGACCACTCGGGCGGCCGTGCGGGCGATCCTCTGGGCCCTCGTCGTCACGATCGGCTTCAAGGCCGTGCAGGGGCTCTTGATCTTCTGGTCGATCCGAGGCTTCGCCGCTCGTCCCGAGGCGGTCCTCGCGCACGAGGAAGCCGTCTTCTTCACGCTCTTCCTCCTCCTCGTCCTCGCGCTGTGGCTCTTCGAGCTTCCGGGCCGCCTGCGCCGGACGGCGACCGCGCTCGCCCCGCTCGTCATCGCAGCCGACCTGGCGAACACGCGGCGCGCCGCCTGGGTGCTCCTGGCGGCCGGGCTGGTCGTTCTCCTCGTGGCCGCGTGTGTCGCGCTGCCGGCCCGGCGCAGGGTCGTGGGCGCGATCATCGCCGCGCTGGCACTCGGATTGGCGATCTACCTGCCTGCCTACTGGAACAAGTCGGGCGGGTTCGCGCAGCCGGCGAGGGCACTCCATTCTCTGATCGCGCCGTCGCCCCGCGACGAGTCGTCCGACCTCTACCGAGTCCAGGAGGAGGCGAACCTCAAGCTCAACATCCGCGAGGCGGGCCCGCTGGGCAAGGGGTTCGGCGTCCCGATCGACTACAGGCTCCCGATCGCGGACATCACCTCGATCGACCCGCTCATCGTCTACATCCCGCACAACGGAGTCCTCTACATCCTCATGCGGATGGGCGTCCTCGGAAGCATCGCCTTCTGGTCGACGCTCGGGCTCGGGATCGTCGCTGCGTGCCGCCTCCTGAAAGGCCCGGACCGTGAGCTCGGCGTCGTCGGCGCAGTCACAGCGGCGCTCCTCGTCGCCTACGCCTTCGAGGGCTACGTGGATCAGGGGTTCTTCTTCTACCGAGTCGCCTTCGTCGTCGGGACGATGCTCGGGCTCTGCGAAGCGGCCGGGCGCCTCCGGCGCGAGGATCCGCATCCGGCAGAGGTCTGAGGCGGGCGGGCGAGATGCCCGCCTCCCCGAATGGGGAGTCTTGCCCGCAGCAGGCCAATTGCGCGATCGCCCGAACTACGATCGAGGCATGGCCAGCCCCGCGGGAGGCGTCGTCTTGCTGACCCCTTCCCGCTTCTCGAGCAGCCCCGGATGACGACGGGTGCGTGGACGGCCTCCGGCGAGCCCGACGCGGTCGCTGTCGAGCCGGTCGGCGGCGCCTCGCGTCTCCGCCGGAATCTGGCGGCGCTCGCGGGCGGCCAGGCGATCACCTGGACCATGTCGCTGGCGTGGACGATCGTCGTCCCCCGCGCGCTCGGGCCGACCAACATGGGCATCCTCGTCTCCGCGCTCGCAGTGACGGGCGTCCTGAGCGTCGCGCTCGGCCTCGGCACGCGGAACTACCTCGTCCGGGAGCTGGTCGTCGATCCCGCCCGGGGCGCGCGGCTGTTGGGAACCGGCATCGCGCTCCGCCTGCTCCTCTCGCCGCTCTTCGTCGCGGCGACGCTCGTGTACGCACGGCTTGCCCACTACGAGGGAACAGCGCTGGTCGTCCTCTACCTGGCAGCGGCCGGCGTCCTGTTGATCCTGATCGCCGAGCCGATGCAAGCCGGCTTTCAGGCGATCGAGCGGATGCAGTACATCGCCTACACGGAAGTCGCGAACAAGTCCTCGCAGGGCCTCGTGGGGATCGCGCTCGTCGTCGCCGGGCTGGGCGTCGTCTCGATCGCGGCCGGTTCGGCCGCGATCGCAGCTGTGCTTTGCGTCGCCAACGTCTACTGGCTCTCGAAATACGTGCGGGTGGAGCTGCGAACGACGGTCGCAGAGATCGTGGACATGGTGCGGGAGAGTGTCGCCTATTGGGCGTTCGGACTGTTCTTCATGGTCTACCTGTGGATCGACGCGGTGATGCTCTCCCTCTTGACGCGTCCGGAGGTGGTGGCGTGGTACGGGGTTCCGACCAAGCTGTTCCAGACGCTCATGTTCCTGCCGGTGCTCGTCTCGACGGCCTGGCTTCCAAGGCTGGTGGCGGCCTTCGGGCGGGGCCCCGACGAGCTCCGCAGGACGGCGCGCGCTCCGCTCGAGCTCGTGCTCGTCCTGGCCCTGCCCATCTGCGCCGGAACGGCGATCCTCGCAGCTCCGGCCATCGACCTGCTGTACGGCTCCGCTTATCGGGAAGCCGCTCCGGTGCTCGTCGTGCTCGGTTTCTGCGTTCCGCTCATGTACGTGAACGTCATCCTCAACCAGGTGCTCGTGGCGGCGAAGCGCCAGGTGTGGTGGACGTGGGTGATGGCCGGAGCCACGGTCGTCAACCCGTGCCTGAACTTCGCGCTGATCCGCGCGACGGAGAGCAGATACGACAACGGCGCCATCGGCGCCGCAGCGAGTCTTCTCGTCACCGAGATCTTGATCGTGGCGGTCGGTCTCGCGATGGTCGGCCGTTCGCTCTTCGACCGCCGTCTCGTGAAGCGCTGCGGGCTGTGCGCGGTCGCCTCTGCTGCGATGTGGGGCGTCGCCTACGCGGCGGCCCCGCTCGGCACGATCGCAGCCCTGACCGCGGGGGTGGCGACGTTCCTCGGGCTCGCCGCAGCCTTTGGCGTCGTCAGCGCGGAGGAGTTGGCAGCCGCGCGCGCGGCGGCAGCCCGGCTGTTTCGGAGATCACGAGCCGAGACCGCCGGCGGTGTGAGCTCCTAGGGTCAGCTCGAGGGCGATGCGTCGTCGGTCGCGCTCCGCTCCGTCCTGACCCAGGTATCGGGGCGGAACGCGAGGAGCCTGTGGGCGCTCAGCGTCTTCCCCGCGACGAAGAGCGGCGCGTGGACGAGCGTTCGGTACGCCCATCGAGGCGCACGCGCGGCGCGCAAGCCGGCGAGGACGTAGAGAGGCATCGCGACCAGCGCCACGACCCACGGCGCGAGCGGCCAGAGCGGTAGGACCCCGAGGCCGTACAGCGCGGCTGCGGGGACGATTCCGCCCACCGCGGCCGCGGCCAAAAGCCCTGTCGGTGGGACGGCGAGGTCGAATGCCGCCGCGGCGAGCGAGGGCCGGCGCTCGCGCAGCGCCCGGGTCAGAAACCGCCGCAGCTGCGTTCTGGCGACGTTGAGCTTTCCACCCTCCCACCGAAGCTGTTGCTGTCTCGCCGCCTCCGCGGTCGGCGCCGTCGGGCTGCGTAGGATCGCGCCGCCCGCAAAGGCGGGGTTGATCCCGGCCAGCCGCAGCTTGGCCGAATACTCGACGTCTTCCGTGCTCGTGAACGCATCCCATGGAAGCGCACGCACGAGCGCGAGGCTCAGCAGCATCCCGTTCCCCGCGAGACTTCCCGGAACGCGCAAGACCGTGCGGCCGGCCGGGAGGACTCGGTTGACCAGCAAGAACGCGATCGCCCGGAGCCTCGCTGCGGGCGTCCCGTCGTCGCGGAGGAGCGATTCCCCCTGAACAGCCCGGGCGCCACGGTCGAAGGGGGCCACGAGCGCGGTCAGGAAATCGGGATCGGCGATCGAATCGGCGTCGACGACGACGGCTCCGTCCGGCCTCGGCTCACGCTCGTCGAGCCGCTCGAAGGCCCATGCGAGGGCCTGCCCTTTCCCAGGGCGGTCCGGCTCGTGGCGGACCAGCGCCTCGGCACCTGCTCGACGGGCTATCGCCGCCGTCTCGTCGCTGCAGTTGTCGGCCACGACCACGACGTCGTAGAGGCGCGAGGGGTAGGTCTGGACGGCGAGCGACCGAATGCACTCGGCGATCGATTCGGCCTCGTCATGTGCGGGCACGAGCACGACGAGCCGCGTTCGCGGCTTCGTGCGAGGTGGAGGCCGGTAGAAGGACGCAGCGCCCGCGAGCGCGGCGAGGTACACGGCATCGGCGGCGACCCAGCTGCCGGCGAGGCCGAACGCAAGACCCAGACCGACCTCGAGCCCGCTCATGACGCGCGGCGCAGGATCACGGAGCTATCCCTTCCCTCGCGCGACGACGCCCTCCAGGAGGCGCTGGAGCCGGTCGCCGAGAGTCGACCAGCGGAAGCCGGCCAAATCCGGCGTAACGTGGGGTCGCTCGAGCGCCTGCCTGAGCTCGCGCGCGAAGGCCGAAGCGGTCGGCGCGGCGAGGCGGACGTTGGGAAAGCTCCAGTTGCGAAGCTCCTCGAGGTCGGTGGCGACGACGGGCTTGCCCGCGGCGCTGTACTCGAGCACCTTCAGCGGGCAGGCGGCGTCGAAATAGGGCGTCTGGTCGCCGGGGTAGAGACCCACGTCGCTCGCCGCGAAGAAGTCCGCGACCTCGGAGGGCGGCACGGGGCCCGTGGCGATGACGCGAAGCCCATGCTCTCGTGCACGGCGCAGCATCGACTCGCCGAGCTCGCCCCCGTCGCCTACCAGGAGAAAGACGAGCCCGGGGACGTCGCGCGCGACCTCGGCGATGGCGTCGACGTAGAAGGGCTGCCTCGATGCCGTGACGCCGATCAGGCTCACGACGGGCTGACCGTTGAGGCCGTATCGCCGCCGGACGCGCTCGGGGTCCGCCCGTGCGGCTGCGTCGAGGTCGACGCCGTTCGGGAGGTAGTGGCCGTCGACGTCCAGCCGCGCGACGCGGTCCACAAGCACGCGCGACGTGCACATCACCGCGTCGGCTCGGCGCAGATACTCGAGCTCGAGGTCGGGCGAGCGCTCGAGCTTGAAATCGAGGTAGTCGAACACGAGGGGCACGGGAAGATCGTCAGGCGGCAGGCCCACGGACTGGTGGCTGATGCCGCAGATGACGACGTCGATTCGCTCTCGTCTCACGATCTCTCGCACCGTCCGGGCGTGCAGCAGCTCGTTGATCCGCAGGCCGCGGTCGGAGGCCTCGTGGACGCGCCGCCCGAGGACGTTCGGCACGCGCCTCGCCTGGTGGATCGCGAAGCCGTCGGCCTGCCAGCTCCGGCGCCGGAGTGACGCGAGCGCCGAGAGGGGCTTCGACCGCACCTCGCGCCAGGTGACGAACTGGACCTCGTGACCGGCGCCGAGCAACCCGGCGAGACGGAACTCACGTTGTCCTTGACGGATGAAGTCCCAGTTGTGGTGCGGTAGCCAGAGGATTCGCATCGACGAGGTGCCGACGATGAGCTTTGCACGCAATAAACCGGCCTTTCTACTCCCCAAACGGGGGTGTGCGGCCGACGCCATGTTGCTTACCGTGGACAAGGCCCGGCCGGGTCTCAGCCGCGCACCGGCCCCGTTCGACCCTCCGCTGCGGCGCGTCCGGAGCCACACCGATGTCATTCACCGTCGCATCCGTATTCGGTACACGACCAGAGGCGATCAAGCTCGCTCCGGTCATCCGCGCCATCGAGGACGACCCCGACCTTCGCTCCCGAGTGCTCGTCACCGCGCAGCATCGGGAGCTCCTCGACCAGGCTCTCGCACCCTTCGGGATCACGCCTGACGTCGACCTCGACCTGATGCGGCCCGGGCAGACGCTGGTGGACCTCACCGGGCGCGTGCTCGCAGCGATGGATCGAGCGCTCGATCTCGAGCAGCCGGACCTGGTGCTGGTCCAGGGCGACACGACGACGGTCTTCGTCGCCGCGCTGGCCTCCTTCTACCGGCGGATACCGGTCGGCCACGTCGAGGCCGGCCTGCGCAGCTTCGATCTCTCGAACCCGTTTCCGGAGGAGGCCAACCGGCGGCTGACGACGCAGCTGGCCGCTCTCCACTTCGCCCCCACCGCTCGCGCAGAGATGAATCTCCTGGCCGAGCAGGTACCGCGAGAGCGCGTCCTCCGAACCGGCAACACCGTCGTCGACGCGCTTCTCTCGATCGTCGACCGGTCGGATCTCCCACCGCCGCCCGCGCCCTGGCGCGATCCGGATCCGGAGGCCTGCCGCGTTCTCGTGACGCTTCACCGGCGGGAAAGCTGGGGCAGTCCGCTGACGGGGATCTGCCGCGCCCTGCGACAGGCGGCGGACGACTTGCCGCACCTCGACATCGTCTACCCCGTCCATCCCCAGCCGAGCGTCAGGAAGACCGTGGAGCCGATGCTCAGCTCACACCCGCGGATCCGCCTGATCGAGCCACTCGACTACGTTTCGGGCATCGCCGCGATGAAAGCGTGCTCCTTCATCGTCACCGACTCGGGCGGCATCCAGGAGGAGGCGCCGGTGCTCGCCAAGCCGGTCCTGGTGCTCCGGGAGGTGACAGAACGTCCTGAAGCCGTCGAGGCCGGCACCGCGAGGCTGGTCGGAACCGGTGAGCAGGCGGTCTACGACGCCGTGGTCACGCTCGCGACCGACGGCGCGGCGTACGAGCGGATGGCTCGTTCGACCAGCCCCTACGGCGACGGCCGCGCCAGCGAGCGGATCGTCGACGCAATCCGGCGGTTTGCCGGGCTCCCCGCCGTCCAGCCCACACTGCTCGTCGCGGCAGGTACGGGGGGCGGCCAAGACTAGGCGAAAAGCTAGCCCTCAAGCGCTGGACCGCTCGTTACGCTCACCCCAATGGACATAAAGCAGGTCGAGCCAACGGGACGCCGGGCCCTGATCACCGGAATCACGGGCCAGGACGGCCGCTACCTGGCTGAGTTCCTCCACGGGCTCGACTACCAGGTCTTCGGCCTCATCACGGGCCAGGCCAACCCCTTGACGGAGCTCGTCAAGGACGAGCTGCCCTTCGTCGAGCTCGTCGGCGGCGATCTGCAGGATTTCTCGTCGCTGATCGCGGCCGTCGCCTACTGCCAGCCCGACGAGGTCTACAACCTGGGGGCGATCTCCTTCGTTCCGCTCTCGTTCAAGCAGCCGGAGCTGACCGCCAACGTGACCGGGCTCGGCGTCCTGCGCTTGCTCGAAGCGATTCGCGTCGCGGGCGCGCACGGCACGCCGGCGAAGTTCTACCAGGCCTCGTCGAGCGAGATGTTCGGCAAGGTCCGCGAGTCCCCGCAGAGCGAGGAGACGCCGTTCTACCCGCGGAGCCCGTACGGCGTCGCGAAGGTCTTCGGGCACCAGATCACTGTCAACTACCGCGAGGCCCACGCGCTCTTCGCGTGCAGCGGGATTCTCTTCAACCACGAATCGCCCCGGCGCGGCCACGAGTTCGTCACCCGCAAGATCAGCAGCGCGGTCGCTCGAATCAAGCTCGGGCTCCAGAGCGAGCTCGCGCTGGGGAATCTGGAGGCGCGCCGCGACTGGGGGTTCGCCGGAGACTACGTCCGCGCGATGTGGCTCATGCTCCAGCAGGACGAGCCCGACGACTACGTCGTCGCGACCGGGACGACGCGGACCGTCCGCGAGTTCGTCGAGACCGCCTTCACCGTCGCCGAGATCGACGACTGGGAGCGCTACGTGCGGGTGGACCCCGCGTTCATCCGGCCGGCGGAGGTCGACATCCTCGTGGGCGATGCGGGCAAGGCCCGCCGGGTGCTCGGCTGGGAGCCGTCCGTGAGCTTCGAGAGCCTCGTGAGGATGATGGTCGAATGCGACCTCGAGCGCGAGAAGCACCGCTTCGAGGAGCGCCAGCCGCAGCTCGTCGCATCCAGCTGAGCTCTGCATGCGCATGAAGCGAGGCAAGGCGACGGCTGCGCGCCCCCGCATCTGCCTCGTCCGGCAGATGAGCGACTACCAGCCGCAGGTCCAGCGCGTCGCCGAGCTGCTCGCCGGAGCCGGGGTGGACGTCGAGGTGATCTGCATGAAGGATCCCGGGCGGCCGCGCAGGACGGTCGAGAACGGAGTGACGGTCATCAGCCTGCCCGCCTCGCTCAGCAAGGCAGGGAAGCTCCGCTACGTCGTCGACTATCTCTGGTTCTTCCTGCTCGTGTCCGCCCTCTTGGCGATCCGCCATGCGCGCCGGCCCTACGCGGTGATTCAGATCTACACGATGCCCGACTTCCTCGTCTTCGCCGCCGCCGTTCCGAAGCTGCTCGGCGCCCGCGTCCTCGCGTACATGAACGAGCCGAGCCCGGAGCTCGCCGAGACGATGTACGGCTCGCCGCGCCTCGTGCGCCTGTTCGTGAGGATCGAGCGCGCCGTCCTCCGGTTCGCCGACCGCGCGATCACCGTCACCGAGCAGTTGAAGGCCCGCTACGTCGAGCGCGGCGCTCAGGCGGATCGCATCAGCGTCGTGCTCAACGCGGCCGACCCGGTCTCCTCCCGCGCCGGCTGGGTGCCGCCGCCGCGCCCGGCGAAAGAGGAGTTCGTAGTCATCTCACATGGCGCGATCGAGGAGCGGTACGGCCAGGACACGATTCTCGAGGCGGCCCGACTGCTTCGCGAGGAGATTCCGAGCCTCCGCGTCGTCCTCACCGGTGCCGGTTCCACCGTCGAGCAAATGCTGCATGCGATCCACGAATGGGACCTCAGCGACGTGGTTCGCTTCGAGGGCTGGGTGAGCCGTCACCGGCTCAACGACCTCCTCTGGACGGCAGACGTGGGCATCGTCGCCCAGAAAGCGTCGCCGTATTCCCACCTCGTGCACACCTACAAGATGGTCGACTTCTGGATCTTCGGGCTCCCGGTCGTCGCGAGCCGGCTGCGGGCCGTCTCCGAGACGTACGACGACACCGTCATCGAGTACTTCGAGCCGGGCGATCCGATCGACCTCGCCCGGGCGATTCGGCGCCTCTACCTGGACCCGGAGCGGCGTGAGGAGCTGGCGGTCAACGGCCGGCTCGCGGAGAAGAGGAACGGCTGGTCTGCGCAGCAGCGCGAGCTTCTGGCCGTCTACCGGGCGCTGCTCGCCGAACGGAGCTCGGGGCAGCTCGCCTTGCCGGACGCCCGGCCCGAGGCGCGCTGAGGCGCCGGCTCGCTTCCCGTCAGCGAAGCGACCGGTAGTGCTTCCGGACCCAGGTGCCGTAGGCGGCGTACGGGGATCCGTCGTACGACCCGATCAGAGCAGAGCAGTTGCCCCACGTGTCCCAGACCCACGCCTCGTACCCGACTCCGTGCGCGTCCGCCCACTTCATGAGCCTCTGGATGTTCGTCGAGCCGCACGAGGAGCCGTCGTACGTTTCCCCGGTCTCCCCGAAGACCAGCGGGACGGCGTCGGCGACCGGCGCGTAGTGCTCGTTGAAGCAGTCAGTCGTCGAGCACGTGTTGTTCCCGTACACGTGCGCCTCCGCGATCAGTTGATTCCGAGGGTCGTCGGGCTTGTGGGAGAGCCACTGGGAGAGGTCGTTGGCATAGTCGATGCCAGGGATCGCGATCACTCCGTCGTAGCCCGCCTGCCGCATGACGTCGACAGCCCGCTGCATGCCGGCAATTTCATACGGCGTGTTGTCGGGCCCGAAGGTCGCCTCGCACACGCCGCCGTCGAGGAAGCAATCGGCGTTGACGACCGTCTCGCCCCAGGGCGCCAGGATGACTCTGCGATCCTTCGCGAACGTGCTCGCGAGGCTCGCCCACAGGTCCGGGGCGTGATCCGCGTCGGGGCCGCCGGACTGGTACGTCGCCGGATAGGTGCCGGGTGCGGCCCACATCAGCGAGAGCTCCGCGTACATGTGGTGCCGCTGCAGCAGGCGGACGTAGTCGACGATCGCCTGCCGGTAGCTCTCACCTGCCAATTCCGGCTTGACGCCGTTGATGCCGAGCCAGCAGTCCTCGTTCAACGGCACGCGCACGACGTTCGCTCCCCACGAGCGGATCGCGCGCACGGACGCCCCGTCGCTTGGGCCGTCGAAGATGCCCCAGCCTTGAATGCACGCGTACTCGGTGCCGGCCCGATTGACGCCGCGGAGCTGGACGGTCTGCCCGCGCGAATTGCGCAGGCGGTTTCCGTCCACGTGCAACGGCGGAAGCGTCGGTCGCGTGACGATGCCGGTAGGCGCCGACCGGGCGCTTCGTGAGCGTGACGCTTTCCACGCCCGCACCCGAGAGCGCATGCGATGGCCGATGTCCCGCGACCTGAGCCGATAGCGCCGGGCCGTCGCCCCGTCGATCGTGCGGCAGCTTCGGCCCGTCTTGTCGCAGCGCAGCCACCGGTAGGTGAGGCGCGTCGGGTTGCCCGACCAGGTGCCCTTCGACGTGACCAGCCTCTTCCCGACCACCGGGGCTCCGGAGATCGCCGGACGGCTGAGGTTCGAGAACGCCGGACGGCCGACGTTCGAGACCGCCCTGTTCCCGGCCTGTGGGTCTTGCACCACGAGCAGGAGCGGGACGACGGCGGCCAGGAAGACGCTTGCGCGAGTGATCGCGATCAAGCGTGACCACGCTCCTGAGACCAGCTGCGGCATCCGGTCGATGTCCAGGAATAACCCGAACGCATCCCGAACGCAACCTGGCAATTCGAACGGGATCCGCTCGCCGGAAAGAGCCGCGGTCGGCCGGTCCAGCCGTGCTCAGGCCTCAGTGGCCTACGTCAGCGAAGCGAACGAAGGTGCGCGCGGACCCAGGTCCCGTAGTCGTGCGCCGGCGTGCCGTCGTAGCTCTCGATCAACGACCCACACGTGCCCCACGTGTTCCAGACCCAGGCCGCGTAGCCGATGCGACGGGCGTCCGCCCAGTTCATGATCCTCGAGATGTTCGCGTGGCCGCAAGAGGAGTCGTCGTACGTCTCTCCGGCCTCGCCGAAGACGACCGGGCGCCTGCGGGCCACCGGAGCGTAGTGCTGGTTGAAGCAGGTGGGCGTGCCGCAGACGTTGTTCCCGTAGACGTGCGCCTCGGCGACGAGCTGCCCAATCCTGTCCTTCGGCCTCCACGCCCACCAGCCCGAGAGGTTGTTGGCCCAGTCGATCCCGGGAACGGAAACGACGTTTCGGGCCCCCGTGCTGCGAACTGCCTTCAGCGCTCCCCGCATTCCGAGCGCGTCGTACCCGACGAAGGCGGAACAGGACGAGCCTCCGTTGCGCCAGCACGCCCAGGAGATCTCGTGCGGCTCCGAGGACAGGCCGATGATCGTCCTCCGATCTTTCTTGAACGCATTCGCGATGCGCTTGAGCGCGGCGGGCGCGTGGTCGCGGTCGTTGATTCGCGGATGCTCGGTCGCCTGATTGCCGCCCGGAGCCGCCCACATGAGGGAGACCTCGGCGTACATGCCGTGGCTGTGCAACCGGTTGACGTACCGCTTGATCGCGGTCATATAGGTGCTTCCGGAGCGGGTCGACGAGACGCCGTTGATCCCGAGGATGCAGTCCTCGTTCAGGCCAAGGTGGACGAAGTTCGCACCCCACGAGCGGATCGCCTGCACGGAGGCGGCGCCGCTCGGGCCGTCGAAGATGCCCCAGCCTTGGATGCAGGCGTACTCGGTGCCCGCCCTGTTGACGCCGCGGAGCTGGACGATCCTCCCCGCCGAGTTGCGCAGACGGTGTCCCTTCACGTGCAAGGGCCGCAAAGGGTGTCGCCGCGCGGCGAGGGTGGACATGGAGCGGACCGTTGCCGACGTCGTGGGACGGCTGGCGTTCGACGACGCGCTGCTCTCGGCAGCACGGGGCGCTTGCACGACGAGCAAGAGTGCGGCGACGGCGGCCAAGAAGACGCTTCCGCGAGTGGTTGCGATCATCCCGGAGCTCTCATCCTGTCGGAGGCAGGCCCCTTCTCGGAACCCTCGAAGGCGTGATTCTGCGGATCGGCTGCGGCATGCTCGGCGCCCAGCAATAGCCCGAAAGCGTTCACATCGCAACCTGGCATTTCGAACGGGGTCCTCCCTCGTGCGCGCTTACACCCCACCGCCTTCTACCCCTTTGTGGAGTAGGAGCGGGCGTGCAGTCATGCCAGTCTGCAGCGCCATGAGCTCCTCTGTCGACTGCGACGTCGCGGTCGTCGGCGCAGGCCCGTACGGGCTCGCCGTGGCCGCCCACCTACACGCCGCCAACGGCCTGGACGTCCGTGTTCTCGGGCGGGTCATGGACTTCTGGGAGCGCCAGATGCCCACCGGCATGCTGCTTCGCTCGCCTTACGTCGCCTCGAACATCGCCGATCCGGAGAGGTCGCTGACGCTCGACGCGTACGGCGCGGCAAACGGAGGTCCCGTCCCGAAGCCGGTCCCGCTCGACCGCTTCGTCTCGTACGGACGATGGTTTCGCCAGGAGGGCGTCCCGGACCCCGACCCGCGTCTCGTCACGCGGATCGAGAACGGCAACGGGTTCGCACTCGAGCTCGAAGACGGCGAGAAGCTTCGGGCGCGCCGCGTCGTCGTCGCCGCTGGGATCGCCCCCTTCGCCGTTGTCCCGCCGGAGTTCGCCGGACTTCCGCCCGAGCTCGTTTCGCATGCGTCGGATCATCGCGACCTGCGCGCATTCGCGGGAAAGAAGGTCGTGGTCGTCGGAGGCGGGCAGAGCGCGCTCGAGTCGGCAGCCCTCCTTCGCGAGCTGGGCGCCGAGGTCGAGGTGCTCGTCCGAGGCCCACGCATCTACTTCCTGCGCCGCATCGCGCGCCTGCACAGGCTCGGACCGTTGACGAAGCTCCTGTTCGCCCCGGCGGAAGTGGGGCCGGCCGGCGTGAGCCGGATCGTCTCCGCGCCGCGCTGGTACCGGCGGATGCCTCGCGGGCTCCAAGACTCGCTGGCCGTTCGCTCGCTACGGCCGGCCGGCGCCGCCTGGCTCGTGGACCGCCTGCACGACGTGCCCGTGACGACCGGGCGAAAGGTCGTCGCCGCGCATCCCGGCGATTCCTTCGAGCTCGAGCTCGACGACGGATCGCGGCGGCAGGTCGATCACGTGCTTCTCGCCACGGGCTACCGGGTCGACATCGCCCGCTACCCCTTCATGTCCTCGTCGCTGCTCGAGCGGATCGACCGCACGGGCGGAGCCCCCCGGCTTTCGAAGACCTTCGAATCGAGCGTTTCCGGGCTCCACTTCGTCGGAGCCCCTTCCGCCTGGAGCTACGGGCCGCTGATGCGCTTCGTCGCCGGGACCGAGTTCACGGCACCCGTGATCGCCCGCGGCATCCTCGGGCGGCGACCTGCAAGGAGATAGCGAGCGGTGTCGGCCCATTCGACTGCTCCGGCAGGGCGGAGTTCTCCCCCGCTGCGCAGTCGGACGAGGGCCACCGGCGCGCTTGTCATCGGTGGGGACTACCGTGCTCTCGGCCTAGTTCGAAGCCTCGGGCGCCGCGGCATTCCGGTCGAGGTCCTCGCGCACGGAGACGACCTGCTGGCCACGCATTCGCGTTATGTCCGCCTGAGCCGCGCGTTCCCCGAAACAGACGAGGCTCGGGTCGCCTTCCTCCTCGAGCTTGCGCAGGAGGGACTGGCGGGCTGGACGATCTTCCCGAGCGGCGACGAGACGGCGGCGCTCGTAGCCCGGCACCACGATCGCCTGGCCGAGTGGTTCCTGCTCACGACGCCTGGGTGGGACGTCTTCCGTTGGGCGTACGACAAGCGCCTCACGTACCGGCTCGCCGAGACGCTCGGATTGGCCGCCCCCAGAACCTGGTACCCCGGAAACGGCGAGGTGTCGGAGCTCGGCGTCCGCTTTCCCGCCATCCTCAAACCGGCGGTCAAGACGTCCCTCAATCCACTGACCGTCGCCAAGGCGTGGCGCGTGGACTCGCCCGGCGAGCTGGAGGCCCGGTTCGCGGAAGCGTCGACCTTCGTGCCGCCGGAGGAGATCATGATCCAGGAGCTCGTCCCGGGCGACGGAGGGCAGCAGCTCTCCTACGCCGCGCTCTGCGGCGACGGCAGCGTGCTCGCGGACATCGTCGCGCGGCGTACACGGCAGTATCCGCCCGATTTCGGGCGGGCCAGCACCTTCGTCGAGTCGATCGCTGCTCCGGAGATCGCGGACGTCGGTCGGCGCCTGCTCACGGCAATGCGCTTCGACGGGCTGGTCGAGGTGGAGTTCAAGCGCCATCCGGACGGCCGCCTGCTCGTCCTGGACGTCAACCCGCGCGTCTGGGGCTGGCACACGCTCGCGATCGCCGCCGGCGTGGACTTCCCCTTCCTGGCATGGGAGCACGCTCAGGGCCGCACGATCCGCTTCGCCAGGGCCGAACCGGGGAGACGGTGGGTGCGTCTCAGCACCGACGTCCCGACCTCGGTGCGCGAGATCGTCCGTGGCCGCCTGTCGGCCCGCAGCTACCTCCGGACCCTGCTCGGCGGGGTCGAAGGTGCGATCTTCGCGCGGGACGACCCCGCTCCGGCGCTTCTCGAGCTGCCGCTCCTGGCCAGAACTCTGCTGCGAAGGATGCTGCGTGGAAGTCCTGTCTAGCGGCCCGCTCGTGAGAGCGTCCGCGCTCACGACGACCCTCGAGCTCGAAGACCCGCGCTGGACGAGCTTCGTGGAGCGGCGCGAGGACGCGCTCGCCTTCCACCGTCCTGCCTGGGCGAGGCTCATCGCGGAGGCGTACGGCTTCCCCACGTTCGTGTTCGCCATGCTCGACGAGCGGGGAGGCGTGATCGCCGGCACTCCCATAGCCGAGGTGAAATCGCCGTTCGGCCGCCGCCGCTGGGTCTCGCTTCCGTTCACGGACGAGCTGCCGCCTCTGCACGACCCCGGCGCCGACGGCTTCGAGTTTGCCGCCGGGCTCGATTCGGCGTGGCGGGCAGCCGGCGTGCACTCTCTCGAGCTCCGAGCGCCGCTCGCATACGCGGGCGCGCACCGCCGGAGCGACGCGGTCGTCCACCGCCTTCCGCTCGGCGCGGATCCCGACGCGCTCTTCCGCCGCTTCCACCGCTCGCAGGTGCAGCGGAACATCCGCCGAGCCGAGCGCGAGCACGTCAGGGTCCGGGTAGGCGAGAGCGAGGAGGCCCTCACGAGCACCTTCTACGACCTTCATGTCGGCACCCGGCGGCGGCTCGGCGTCCCCGTGCAGACGCGGCGGTTCTTCCGCCTCCTTTGGCGCCGTCTCATCGAGCCGGGAGACGGGTTCGTCCTGATCGCCGAGGCGGGGCGGGAGCCGATCGCTGCAGCGGTGTTCCTCGTCGGCGCTCGCTCGATCACGTACAAGTACGGCGCCTCGAACGCGGCGGCCTG
>Ga0081539_10004269_pt1 | contig 16040 bp, 12 predicted proteins | sample TabmetS4T2R2_FD_71023 | JGI IMG/M metagenome (GOLD analysis project Ga0081539, IMG submission 71023) | Tabebuia heterophylla rhizosphere microbial communities from the University of Puerto Rico - S4T2R2 | ecosystem: Host-associated > Plants > Roots > Rhizosphere ...
CCATTGGGAACATTGTAACCCGCAAAATCTGCATAGCTGCTGTTTCGCAGAATGATGCTTTCTCCTTCACAACTTCTTATTGTAAAATTTACTGCTGATGAATTGAATAAGGTATCTGCAAAAGTCTTAGAGGTATCGTTAGTGGAAAATTCAAAATTGTTTAGTTGAATCAAAGTGTTTTGATAAGAATCATTTAGATCTGCAACCTTCACAACTTTTGGTGTAATGATATTATTGAGAGTGCCTTTTACAATGTATGCATCAAACAATGAAGAAGCAAGTGCAGCAACCTGCGGCTTTGAACCGGAGTTATCAGTTCCACCGCCAATTTCAACCAGCTTATTATAGTCGCCGAGGTATAAATTTTTTACTTTAACAAACACCTGCCGACCAACAGGATATTTTGTATAAAGATCGTAGCCATCGAGCTTTACGCTAATACCACCTGTTGAATCTTGTATTATTATTGATTTATAAAACTCACCGCTTCTGTCATCCGCAATAACAACACCCGAAATGATTTTATCAACAGTTATTTGTTCGATGCTTCCATTGGTATGCATTGCTTTTAAATCAGCAATGGTTAAATCAGCAGTGATGTTTGGCGGAACATAAGCCGGCGGTTCATCAAACTTTTTATTACAAGAAACACTGGGAATTGTAAAGGCAAGGGTTGTAAGAAAAATCAACCAAACGAATAAGATTTTTATTTTCATATTAGAGGTTTGCATTTCTAAAAATAATTTAATCATACTTTTTTCCTCCCCTTTAGGGGATGGGGCAACATCAATACCTAATCACTACACTCAAAAAATAATTCATTCCAAATGCATAATAATATTTTGGGGGAAACTGATTGGGATCACGTGTATCAAAATCAAAACGCAACTGCTCGTAACCGCCGGTAATAATATTTTTATTGTTAAGTATATTATTGATGCCTGCATTAAACGTAATATATACTGGCTTTTTATTAATGTATGTGTTCGGCATTTTCCATGAATAACCGCCAAAAAAATCAACAGTATATTGAGGATCAAATTTTGTTTGATCAATTATCGAATGCCATTCTGCACTTTTTACTTCTATACTTTCTGTGGCAGAATATGTTCTGCGGATAGGATTCATCTCAAGCCACATTTCATCAAAATAATTTCCGGTTAAACTCAAAAACCAAAATTTTGGAGAGCGATAAGTAAAACCAAAACTGTATGCTTCCTGCGGCGTTGACGGAATGCGATAATTTTCAGAATACACAATTTGATTGTCGAGCACTTCGGCAGTGTTATCCAGCGTTATGGTTGCCCTTTGTCTGCTGTTGTAATAATAACGACCTACTGCGGCTGCTCCGTTCAACGTAAGATTACGTGCAATCTTTGCTTCAATACCAAACTCACTCCCGAAATGAAGCTTATCAATACTGCTTAACGCATAGTTTACAAAGCTGCGATAAGTTTCGTGATAAAAAGTGAGCACATCAAAACCATTTTCAAAAGAAGTACAGTAGCCGCCCAATCGCACTTTCAATTTTGGGGCATTTAAAACATAACCTGCTTCAACTGTTTTAATTGTTTCGCTTGTTAAGTTTTTTTGTTCAGCATCTCGTGTGCGTGCAGAGATGTATGCGTTATCAAAATAAGGAGGTCTTGTTAGGTAAGCACCATTTGCGTACAAATAATTTCTGCCGTTTATTTTATAAGTAACACCACCTTTAATTGCATAGTTGGTAAAATCATTTATCAATGACTTTGCATAAGAATTGTTTGGAAACAAGCCATTGCGCACATGACCTGTTCTCCAAAATTTATTTTCACCAATTTGTGCTGCAACAAAAAAATCAACATGGTTAAAGTTGAAGACAGTTTGCAGCCATGCTTCTGCTTTTGTAATGTTTATATCATAATTATAACCGTATTTATCGCCCGCTTTTAAAATGCGGTTAGGATTGTTCAAATCGTTTTGTATAGCATTTGGATCATTTGGAAAATCTCTTTCGGCAAATTGGTTCAGATCAACATAAAATTCTCCACCAAGCAAATCATTTAATCGCTGATAGTAATTATTTTTTTGACGTTGGTATAAAACTCCACCTGTAATATTTGCATGATCGCTTAATCGTGAATTAACCACCGTATTTAAATTTAATCGCTGTGTATTTGTAACTCTTTCCTGCAACACATACAATGAACGATGACCTGTAACATTATCGCCTTCCACACCGCTTACATTGTAAACTGTTTCAACATTGTCACGATTTACATCGTACATGTTTTGCCAATTGATTTGACGTGCAGCTTCATTGTTTTGTAATAATTCTGTGAGTTGTTGCTTCTGTAAAGGATCGGTTTGATAACTTGGGAGGTAGCGGTAATAATCAGGTCTTGGATCAGGAGCATTGTACCAATCAATTGCACTGATGCTTTTCTTACCAAATGAATATCCTGCGCCGGAAGTAAGTGTTGTGTTGTTGTTTATACGCAACTCATGTGTAAGTATAAACACCGGCTGAAAGGTCTTACCTACACTTGCATTTCTTTTCTTACCGTTTTGATAACCCCAGTAAGGATTATAATAATGCGTTCCCGAAAGATCAATCATCTCTTGCAATGCCGCACCTTGTCTTCCATTTTCAGTAGGCGCACCAAACGCGACCAAGGAAAATAATTGTTTTTCACCAATGCGTTTATCAATGCCGGCGAAATAACTCCAACCATTATAATATGAGCCAGGAATATAACCTTCATCTGCCCAGCGTCTGCTCCCCGAAACTGTGAATGCCCATCCTTTTTTATTCATACCTGTGTTATGTGTTATCATCCATCTGTGTGTATAAGCACGATTAGAAAGTGCATAGCTAAAACTTGTTTGCTTGCGTTGTTTGCTTGCACGTGTATCAATATTTGTTGTGTTTGCAATGTCGCCAAAAGAAAATGTGTTGGGTCTTAAACTAAGCGACACATCTCGGTTGCGCATCACATCGTTTAAACCACCCCATAAACCGAAAGGAGTAAAACCATTGTCAATACTTTCCATTGGAATGCCGTTGATAAACGTGCTTGAAAGGTCGCTGCTATAACCGCGAATACGAAAGCGAACAGGGCTGAAATTAAATATCGCCGCCGAGTAAAACGGGTCTCTGCCCGCGGTAAGAAGGGAAGAAACATTTTGCGTATTTGTTTCACTCAAATCACCTTCATCGAGCGAAATCACCGGAATGTTATCGAGAACATTGTCTTTAATTTCATCAACAACAGAAGAATCTAATCTTGCGGAATCGCTTTGGGCTTGGGCGATGCAGAAACACAATGTAAAAAGCAAGAGTAACAAATTTCGCATAAGGTCTTTTAGGTACGGGTGAACTGTTTGGTTTTGGTTTTGTGAAGTAAGGTAAAATAATTTCTTCAGAGAATAAAGCTTGCTGAAAAAATGATTAAAAAACTCAGGCTCTCTGTAAATTAATTATGCTGCCGGTTTTTTGAATTTCTTTAGCGTCTGTTGCGTCCATTAGATTTGCTTTCTTTTATTTTATTTACTTTCTATTGTTAATATCACTACGCTGTGAAGCAGGGCAATACCAGTGCTTTAATTTTATATCAAAGCTTTAAAACATTGACTTATTTATACACATAAACAATCTTCAATAGTATATTTCCATTATTCAAATAAACTTTGTTGCTTATTCGTATTTGCTTCTTTTTTTTCCCACTCCATTTCAAGTGATTTGCTGTAATCTACCAGTTTTGCACCAACGGCTTTCCAGCCCATTACTTCCACCATTTTTGCAATCTTGAATTTTGCTTTTCTTATTTGAGAACCGCGACCTGTTTGTACTACAAGCAGAGGCTCATCTTCAGTAGTTACTGTTTCAAGAGCATTACCTTCTTTAATAAAATAAAATTTATTGTGCAGTGTGGTGGTTTCAATTTTAAAACGCTTTACATTGTATTGCAGCTTTTCGTTGTCGAGATAAATTGCCGTGACAATTTTTTCAGGATTGAATTTTTCTATCAGCAATATTTTATCCGCTTCGAAACGTTGGGTTATTTCGGTGTCGGTTATTTCGTAATAACCGTCGCTGTAAATAACAAGAATTTTTTCATCTTCAAAAGTTCCGAGAAAATTTCCTTTTTCTTCTATGTTCAAACGACCAAATTTATCATCGAACCACAGCTTTCTTCCTGCAAGTGTGCTGCGACCCGCTTCTTTAAATCTTACAGCTTTTATAGGATATTTTGTAACCTGATTCCCCATGCTGCCACGACCTTTTATTTCAAGCTCTTCAAAATAATATTCAAACTCCTTGTTCCTTGCGCTGCAGTTAGGACTCAATATTACTTTCACTACCTCTGCTTCTCCGTTAGAATTTGCGGAAAAATAATGCACCTTACTTTTTTCGCTGCCTTTGGTGAGGTCGTATTCTTTATCTCTCGTAATAGCGGTAACGTTAAAACGCTTTGCATAGCCGATGCCGCTTTCGCCATCAACATAAATCATGTTGTATGTTGTGCGATCATCATTTTTTATAAACACCGCCGCGTGCAAAATGTCTTTACCGATAAAAACCTTTTCACCAACCCGTACAACTTTCATAATGCCCCGCTTGGTGAAAACAATAACGTCATCAAGATCGGAACAGTCGCATACAAACTCATCTTTTTTCAAACTCGTTCCAATAAAACCATCCTCACGATTCATATACAATTTTGTATTTGCAATCGCCACCTGGCGAGCCTGAATTGTATCGAAGAGTTTTATTTCCGTTTTGCGCTCTCTGCCTTTACCGTATTTCTTTAAAAGATTTTCAAAATAAGCAACAGCATAATCGGTAAGATGATCAAGATCGTATTGTACTTGTTTTATGTTGCCTTCAATGCCTTTAATCTGTTCATTCAACTCGTCAATATCAAGCCTGTAAATTCTGCGAACAGGTTTTTCAGTAAGTTTTAAAATATCTTCTCTTGTTATTTCGCGTTTCAATTTCTTTTTGAAAGGAACAAATGCTTTATCAATCGCTTCAATTACTTTATCCCATGTTGCATGCTTTTGTTCAAGTTCTTTGTATATCTTTTCTTCAAAGAATATTTTTTCAAGAGAAGTGTAGTGCCATTTATCCTGAAGCTCTCCTAATTTAATTTCAAGCTCACGTTTTAAAAGTTCTTTTGTTGCATCAGCAGAAAGGCGCAGCAATTCATGAACGCCGAGAAACTGCGGCTTTTGATCAACGATAACGCAGGCATTTGGCGAAATACTTATTTCACAGTCGGTGAAAGCATACAAAGCATCTATTGTAATATCAGGAGAAATATTGGGAGCGAGTTCAATTTGAATCTCTACTTCCTTTGCGGTAACGTCGGTTACTTTTTTGATTTTTATTTTACCTTGCTCGTTGGCTTTGGTAATACTATCGCACAACTGAGCAACCGTTATACCGTAAGGCACATCACGAATTACCAACGTTTTTTTATCCAACTCTTCAATATGACACCGCACCCGTACTTTACCACCTCGTTTACCCTCGTTGTAATTCGTGATGTCAACCATTCCGGCGGTTAAGAAATCAGGATTGAGCTCGAATTTTTTACCGCGTAAATATTTGACTGATGCTTCACACAACTCACAAAAGTTGTGTGGTAATATTTTGGTTGATAGTCCCACTGCAATCCCTTCAACACCCTGTGCAAGCACCAAAGGAAATTTCATCGGAAGTGTAACAGGCTCTTGTTTACGCCCGTCGTAACTCAATTGCCACTCTGTAGTTTTTGCATTGAATGCAACTTCAAGAGCAAACTTTGAAAGCCTTGCTTCGATGTATCGCGGTGCAGCAGCTTCATCGCCTGTTCGCACATCACCCCAGTTTCCCTGCATATCTATCAGCAATTCTTTTTGACCCATGTTTACCAGCGCTTCACCGATAGAAGCATCACCATGAGGATGATATTGCATGCTTTGCCCTATAATATTTGCCACTTTATTAAAACGACCATCATCCATTTCTTTCATCGCATGCAAGATGCGGCGTTGCACCGGTTTCAGTCCATCTTCTATTGCGGGCACAGCGCGTTCAAGAATTACATAAGACGCATAGTCAAGAAACCAGTTTTTGTACTGTCCCTGTACTCCAACTTCGTTCGAAAAATCTATTTTTTTGTTTGTATCGTTTGTCATTTTTGCCCCCACCCCTTAAAGGGGAATAAAGAATCGTTAAGTTCAACAATAATAAAGAAATTTAATGTTCGTCATCGCCACTTATAATCGTTTGTTGAAAATAATTTTAAAGTATTTAGTGCCTCACTATTTTTTACTTGGTACAAAACACTATTGTTAATCTTCTTCAGCTCTTTAACGTTTGAAGCAAAACTTGTTCGCATCAACGAATCTGTTTTGTCTTTAAAATAAGCATCATAATCGCCGTTAATCAATAAATAATTTGCCTCATTGTTTTTAAATTTATTGCACGAAGCTAAATTTTTGAACGCTGCATTTTTATTCTTAAACTCAAGAAAATACTCACCCATTTTAGCTGTGTGCGGATCGCCGGTGTAAACATTTGCAACGTTCGCGGCATTGCTAAAGAAAGTTTGAATAATTTCTTTCTGATCAAAATAAAAAGGATAACGCGGCACGATGAAACCAAACGCAAAATTAATGAACATAATCACCGCAAAGGAAGTGCAGAATGCTTTAATTGTTTTCGCGTGAAAATATTCTTGCAGCCACCGCAACAGTAATAGTGCCGTTATCAAAACATAAATATATTTTGTATTACCGATGTTGGACAGAAACAAAAAAACATCTGCTGTTAAATATGTCACCAACAACAAAAAATATTTTTGTGGCTCCTGCATATATGCGTGCAACATGTAAGCAGCAGTAATAACAGCGAATGGAATAATGAAAATGAAATGACGCGGATCGGGGATTAAAGGCGCATACATTGTTGGAGAAAACGTCATGAGATCTGCACACAAAAGAAGAATAAGAAAACAAACAGCTATATGTTTTACTTTTTCATTTTTATATACCTGCTTTAAATAAACAACTCCCGTAATTGCAGGGATGAGGTATTGCATATCTCCATTCAAAAGAAGACTTTGCCATAATGTATAACCGATTCTCTTTAGTGTTTCTGTAAAGCTAAGTTCACCGGTGCCATTACCATAAGAGATGTTTACTTTTTGCAAAAGATGATAGCGGTAAAACCAGTCGTTTGTTGTAATCTTAAAGTATAATGTATAGACAAAAGTTAATGTAATAAACACAGCTATGCTCCACAACCAAAACGTATAATTTCTTTTACGAAACATGTCTGTTACAAACAAGTAAATCCATAATGGTAAAGTAATGAAAATTGTTTCTTTAGTTATAGCGGCGAGGAACATAGATACGCCAAAAACAATTCCATTTTTTATGGTTGAAGAAGAATAAAATCGTTGTTTATGATAACTATAATATGCAACAAACACAAATAAACAAACACCTGCATCGGGCAATAAACGGTGTGCATAAAAGATTACTGTATAATTGAAAAAGAATAAAACCAGCGTCAATACTTTAATTAAAAAATCTTCATTACGAATGAGCTTGAAAATAAAAACAGCCGTTGAAATAAAACAACTAAAAGAAAACAGGGCAGATGAAAAGGCATTAACGCCAAATAGTTTATAAAAAAGAGCTGTAACAACAATACACATCCAGCGCAAGCTGTAATGATCTGTGGCATTATTATCTAACTGACCACCGCTCGCAATTGTGGCAGCATATTTTGAGTAAATAATATCATCGTTGCCATAAAAGCTGCAGAATGTAAAAACAATATGAGCGAAGAGAAGCAAACAAAAAAATATAACAAGGGTTTTTGGGCGCTGATAAATATATGTATTGAATGTTTCTGCAATATTCATTACTTACCTATTTCTCCCAAGTGTGTGTATTTGAAACCCTGAAATGTTTTTAAACCATAGCCGAGTATTCTATCCATTGATGCATATGCAAACAGGATTATACCAATCATTTGTATTATCTCATTTTGCTGATAAGCACCTAAAACATAAAGTGCAATGGCTAATGCTTTATGATGAAAAATGTTGTAAGCAACTGCACCTGCTTTATTTCCAAATACATAAGCAATCATGCTTATATCGGGTGTAAGAATTAACGCCAAATACAACCACCATTGAAAGTGTAATTGCGAAAACAAATAAATGCTTAACAGAAACATTGCAAATTCTTCGAGACGAATAACTTTCTTCATTCAACAGTTTTATGAAATAATAGGTTCCGATGTTTCTGCAACAATCGTTGGAGCACTTGCGGATTTAATCATTATTTCTTTCCAACCTTTAATCCAATCTCCCTGCGCTTCCAATTTCCCTTGATTAATTAATTCCCGTATGCGCCACACTAAAAAAGCATCTCCTGTTTTTATTTTCATTTTTGAAATAACATTGTGTAATACTTTTTGCAGCTTTTGAGGCTCTGCAGAAATGGCATTCAAAATGTCTTTATCGTAAAAATCTTCACTTTTACTTGCAATTTTTTTACCGCCTTCAAGAATGCGCACGATTGCATTTTCGTTACAGAGTTTTTTCCATTCATCGGGGTCAACTTCAAACTCGCTTGTGGTAATAGCTCTTGCAAGTTTCTTTGCTTTTAAAAATTCTTTTGGTTGTATTTCGGATAAATTGGTTGGATAAAAAATGTTGCCCTTCTCGTTTATAAAAGGAAGATTATTCAAATACAGAACAAATATTCTTCCCTGATATTCTTTTAACTGGCTCATCAGCCAATAATAACCGCATACATCATGTTGATTTTGTCCCATCCAAATCCAAATTTGTAACAAAGCGTCTTCATTTAATTGTTTGATAAGATTGTGCACAGTTAATTTATCATCAACGATATCAAGTTCACCGGAGTACGGTGAAAACTCAAGCGCCTGTTTCCACCAATCTCTTCGTGCCTGATAACCTTCAGCTTCATAAATATTTGCGATAGGACCAACTGCAAATTCATCTTTCACTTGAATAACATCACCTTCAAGTGAAGCATCTAACTTAATGGCTTCTTTTATTGCATTGATATCTGATTCCTGAAAAACAATGTGTGTCATAAGTTTTAGTTTAAATAAAAATTATTCCCATGTTTGCGTCGAGTCAAAACACAAATCTCTCTTTTTTCCTTTCAGTTTCTACGTTCCAAAAATATTTGCAAACAGCATCTCTTGCTTGAAATTAATGAGTGTAATAAAAGGGGTTATCATTAAATTTCTTTAAACAAAATCAATCTTCTCTTAGCAGCGTGATTCCTTCTGCTTTGCAAGGCACTTCAAAATCTTTATCATGACTTGCTAACTGTGTAATACCATGCATTTTGCACGTTGCTAAAATGATAGCGTCGTTGGGAAGAAGATTATATTTTGACATGTAATCGGGAACCAAGGAAAATAAGGTTTTGCTTGTTGACAAAAGCTCAAACCTGTTTATTATTTTATAGTCTGAAGAACCGCTGAAAATTAAATGTATTTCTTCAGCAGATTGCGTAGCTCTAGGTGAGCGTCCGCCATTTAGAGCAAGAAAATAATAGAGATATTCACTTACTACTGTTTCATTAATAAAACATTCTGTTTTTACATCACTGATAAGTTTAATTAACAACTTAGTTTTAGTATTCTTAATATACTCTACTAAAATTGAGGAATCAATCATAACTCTATTGGTCGTAAACGTCATATTTATTTATTTCAACGTTTGGATATTTTGCCGTTCCTTGAAATTGCTTTAGAATTTTTAGCCGCTCTTCCACAGGCATTTCGCTAAATTTTTTTATTTCTCCCTCTTCTGGTTCCTTCTCCATCACTAACACTTTTAATTCTTTCCCTTCCAAATTTTCCGGCACTTCAATAATAATCTTTCCGCCTTCTGCTTTCTTTATAAATTCAAGCGTTTCCATAAAACATTTTTTGCAAAATTACACAAACGAAAATTAGACTACGCAGAACTGTTTCAGGGACAAGACAGCTTCAACAGTACAAGTGTGCGACGCAACAAAAGTTTCATTCTTATTTTTCAGCTTGGTTCATAAAAACTATTGCTCCACTCACCACTTGATATTCAAAATCAAACTTATAACCTCCACGGTTTTTAAAGTCCCCTTTAGGGGGATTTAGGGGGTTTCCTCTACCAAATCCAACTCAACCCTTAAATTCTCAATTATAAAATCCTGTCTGTCCTGTGTATTCTTGCCCATATAATATTCGAGGAGTTGCTGAATGTGTTCCCCTTGCTCAAGTATCACGGGCTGCAAACGAATATCATCACCTATAAATTTTCCAAATTCATCAGGAGAAATTTCACCCAAACCTTTAAAGCGTGTTATCTCCGGTTTGCTCCCCAATTTTTTTACAGCCGCTTGCTTCTCTGCTTCATCATAACAATAAATGGTTTCCTGTTTGTTGCGAACACGGAACAGAGGTGTTTCGAGAATATACACATGCTGCTGTTTTACAAGGTCGGGAAAGAACTGCAAGAAGAAAGTCATCAGCAACAAACGAATGTGCATGCCGTCAACATCTGCATCTGTGGCGATAATAATATTTTTATAACGCAAACTTTCCAAACCGTCTTCAATGTTGAGTGCGTGCTGCAACAAATTGAATTCTTCATTTTCATACACAACCTTCTTTGTTAATCCAAAACAATTCAACGGCTTTCCGCGTAAGCTAAACACAGCCTGCGTTTCAACGTTACGACTTTTAGTAATACTTCCGCTTGCGCTGTCGCCTTCTGTTATAAAAATGGTTGTTTTATTTTGAAGTGCAATAAATTCTGCCTTACTTTTTGTTGGTGGCTCGTCATCAAGATGTATGCGGCAATCTCTTAGTTTTTTGTTGTGAAGGTTTGCTTTCTTCGCTCTTTCATTCGCCAATTTTTTTATGCCTGCAAGTTCCTTTCGTTCCTTCTCGCTTTGCTCAATTCTTTTCTTCAATGCCTCTGCTGTGGAAGGATTGCGGTGCAAAAAATTATCGAGCTCCTTTACAAAAAAATCACCGATAAAATTTTTCATACTCGGCCCGCCTTCATACACATACTGTGAACCAAGTTTTGTTTTCGTCTGACTTTCAAACACAGGCTCCTGTACACGCACAGCAATCGCTGCTACAATACTTTGACGAATATCTGCAGCATCATAATCTTTTTTGTAAAACTCTCTCACTGTTTTTACAAACGCTTCTCTGAATGCCTGTTGATGCGTTCCGCCTTGCGTTGTGTATTGCCCATTCACAAATGAAAAAATTTCTTCGCCATAGTCGTTGTTGTGTGTAATCGCAACTTCAATGTCTTCACCTTTCAAATGAATAATATTATATCGCAATTCGTCTTCGTTCGTTTTACGTTTTAGTAAATCGAGCAGACCATTTTTGCTTACATATCTTTTTCCATTAAGTGTTATAACAAGACCGGCATTCAGATAACAATAGTTCCACAACAGGTTATCAAGATACTCGGTTATAAAATGAAAGTTGCGAAATACAGAATCGTCGGGAATAAAAGTTACAAGCGTTCCGTTTTGTCCGTCACTTTTTGCTTCTTTATATTCTTTTATTAAAATGCCTTTTTCAAATTCCGCCGCTTTTACTTTCCCATCTCTAAAGCTTTCTACTTTAAAATAATTGCTCAATGCGTTCACTGCTTTTGTACCAACACCGTTTAAACCTACGCTCTTCTGAAACGCTTTGCTGTCGTACTTTGCGCCGGTATTTATTTTGCTCACCACATCAACAACTTTTCCAAGCGGAATACCGCGACCGTAATCACGCACTGTAACAGTTCTTCCTTCAATCGTTATCTCAATATGTCTTCCATAACCCATCATGTGTTCGTCAATGCAGTTATCAACCACTTCTTTTATAAGCACATAAATTCCATCGTCGGGAGAAGAACCATCGCCCAGTTTACCAATATACATACCGGGACGCAAGCGAATATGTTCACGCCAGTCGAGGCTGCGAATGCTATCCTCCGTGTAGTCAAACAAATTTTTTTCTTTTACTTCAGCCATGCTTTATTTACGATTTTGCGATTTTATATTTTTACGAATTTCATTTACGTTTTCTGTTTGAGTTTTTCTTTTTATGAACCAAACATTAGATCGCTTCTCACCGTCTCTTGCGTCGCACACTTGTACTGCAGAAATTCTATTCAGCTTCAGCGGTCAACCTTAAAACCCACAACAATGTAAACGACGCTGCTTACAAAATTTCCGTCGAAAGATTTAGAGAGTTTCGTGCAAATTTAACTGTGCAATTTACCTTTTCAACTATGGTTTTGCCACCAACTGCAAACATGTGGATAAATAACAAATTGTTTCCACCAAAAATTCACAACAAACCGTTATAAAATCTGTTTTTATTTTTAATTTTTTCTTTAAAAAGTTACAGATTCATTAAGATTCTATTAATCTGAAGAGCAAACTAAATCAGTATGTTTCAGCGTTTTAACTTTATAGAGTCAATTGAGTCTTAGTTTTTCGATTTGTAAAAATTCATGAGTCCTGAAGCAATAAAAAAACATTACGCTACTACACAAGAAATACTTGCACATATTGCAGGTTTTCTTTTTATTATACCACTGTCACCTTTTATATGCAGATTTATTCCGCCTGTCATGATTGGTGACTGGAATTTTGATCTTGTTATCGCTATCCTTATTGCAGTCATTATTGTAAGATTAATGCTCTGGCTGATAAAGCCTATGATTCTTCCGGCGCTGTTATTTGTCTGTGGGTTGCTTTTATACAACCAGTACAACAGCAGCTATACTTTCAGTAATGTTGTGAATGACTATAAAACTTTAGTAAATCAAAACTGGGTTGTACGGGAACATAAACAAATAGATGAGCTTAGTTTCAATCCTCATTTGTTTGAAGATGTTGGTGAAAAAACATCGCGTCTTGTAAAAGCTAAAATGCAGTACACAGATTCTGTTGTAAGAAATTTTTCCGTTAAACATTCCATTCAATATTTTGACGAGTATAATTTGAAGTATCATGAACTGGTGAGATTTTTTTCACTCTTCAAATACATCAACAATAATTTTAAATATGTTCCTGATACAAGACGAGATGAATATTATGCCACGCCTAAAGAAACTATTTTGAATGGTCTTGGGGGCGATTGCGACGACCATAGCATTTTAATGGCAAGCTGTTTAATGAGCATCGGCGCTACCTGCAGACTTGTGATAATTGAAGGGCACATGTACCCTGAGATTTATGCGGGGGATAAAAAAGATTTCGACGTAATGCAACAAGCTATCATACAATTTTTTGGTGATGAAAAAATTGATCGCATTTACTACCATGAAAACAATGGTGAATATTGGGTAAATCTTGATTACACTGCTCGTCGCCCCGGTGGACCTTATCTTAATGACGATGTAAAACTTGTTATCAATCCTTAGTGTTTTGAGTTTAAAGTTGCTTGAGTTTAGGGTTTAAAGTGGTTTGAATTTCGTCTTACAATTTTTATAAAAAACCTTGACAAGGCAGCATACCTTCGAACCTTGAACTTTAAACTTTGAATTCCACAAAACTCTACCTTGCAAACATAATGGTATTAACAGACCTCAACATAATAGCACAAGAAGCAATCATAAAAGAAGAAGAGAATTTTCGCTTCCGCGAAATATTAAAAAGTAAAAGCAGCGATGCAATTGATGAACGCGTTTTTCAATTAAATGAATCTATCTCATCTCAAATTGATTGCACCAAATGCGGAAATTGTTGCAAAAGCTTGATGATAAATATTGATAACAAAGACACAGAAAGATTAGCCCCTCATTTACATCTTTCCACAAAAGAGTTTGAAGAAAAGTATATTGAAAAATCAAGCGAAGGCACGCTTGCGGTAATGAATTCAATTCCCTGTCATTTTCTTCATGAAAACAAATGCACTGTTTATGCAGCAAGACCGGAAGAATGCAGAGAATTCCCCGGATTGCATCGTAAAGATTTTACTGCAAGATTATTTGCTACGTTTATGCACTATGGGCGTTGCCCCATTGTTTATAATGTTATTGAAGCGTTGAAAAGCATTTCAACGAGTCTTGAATAAAATTTGCGATTTAATTTTTTTGGTGATAAGTGGACAAGGCGTATAAGTGAGTGACAGTGTGTCCTGCAAGTTGTTGTTTAGATGATAGAGTTCTTTAAAAGAATGAGCTATCGTTAGCATTGTCAGACAAGGCTAACAAACCACGCTAAGGTGGCTTCTCCTCAATGGGAAAGGTGCTGAACGTTAGCGGATAGGTAGGTGTAAGTGAGTTGAACGCAAGTGAACCTTTGATGAGGTAACGAAATCTTTTGATTACATCGAAAACAATGTTTTGTCACACGTTGTGATAAAGGTGCAACAGAAATAAACTGATACTGGTTGCATGGTGTACGTCATAGAGAAGGCAAGACGCTTACACAGGCTAAACAATGAAACAGGAGAACCTGCTATAGGTAAAAGCGTCTGCAGGTGCGCCAGGACGTACGAAAGTGAAGCGGGTAAAAAGGCACAAGCAGCACAAAACTGCAAGGCTGAAGTAGCCGATGAGTTATAACAGGGGCGGACAAGTTCGTAGTAGTGAAGACATCTTGTGAAAGCAAGAAAGAGCGAAGGGACTTGACCAGTCAGGCAAATCAATTGAATCAACCTCGAAAGGGAAAGAGTTTGAAAGACGAACCAACAGTAAAGAAAGAAGATGGAAGACACTCCATTAGCATGGAACAGGTGAAAGCAGCGTATAAGAAAGTTCGCAGCAATAACGGTGCAGGCGGAATAGATAATATGACATGGTCAGAGTTTGATAAACAGAAAGAAGGTCTGTTATACAAACTATGGAATCGGATGACCAGTGGCAGTTACTTTCCTGCGGCAACCAAAGAAGTAATCATTCCAAAAGCGAATGGGGGGAGAAAGAAAATTAGGAATACCAATTTTGCTGGACAGAATAGCACAACAACTAGTGGTAGATGTTTTAGAACCAAGAGTAGAAAAGGAATTCCATCGAGACTCGTATGGATACCGTCCTTCCAAAAGTGCACACAATGCAGTAGCGGAGTGCAGGCAACGGTGTTTTAAATATGAGTGGGTGATAGACCTTGATATAAAAGGATTCTTCGACAACATAGACCATGAGTTGCTGATGAAAGCAGTAGAACGATTCACACAAGAGAAATGGATATTGATGTATGTAAAGCGATGGCTCACAGCACCGACGCACAAAGCAGAAGGAAAAACAGAACAGCGAACAAAAGGCACACCACAAGGCGGCGTAATAAGTTCGTTGTTAGCGAACATTTTTCTGCACTTTGTTTTTGACAAATGGATGGAAAAGTATTACAAGAACAATCCTTTTGAGAGATATGCAGATGATGTAATAGTACACTGCACAAGTTTAACAGAAGCGCAGCAGTTGCTCGAAGAAATCAGGCAACGAATGCAGCAGTGCAAATTAGAATTACATCCGGAGAAAACAAAGATTGTGAAGTGTCAAAGATGGGGAAGTGATGATGCACACCCCAACAAGAGCTTTGACTTTTTAGGGTATCGGTTCAAGCCACGCAAAGCAAGCACAAAAGAAGGAAGAATAATAGGGGTGTTCACACCAGGCATCAGCAGCAAAGCTGTAGAGAAGATACAAGGATGGATAAGAGAGAACAGAGTGTTCAAGAGAACAAATGAAACACTCACAGAGATAGGAAAGAAAATAGAGAAGCAAACAAGAAGATGGATTAACTATTACAGCAAGTTCAGAAAATCAGACTTGCAAAAAGTATTCAATCCAATGAATAAGCAAATAACAAAATGGTATGAAAAGAAACACAAGTGTGAAAAGACAGAAGCAACCAAAAGAGTGCAAGAGTTATCGAAATTGGTAGTGTTTAGATAACTGTGTAAAGGTCAGAACGGCGCGATAGATAGTTTAATAGAATTACAAAAGCTCATTCGCCGTTCTGTTATTCCTTAATTTTAAACACAGTTATTATGGAAACAG
>Ga0081539_10004270_pt1 | contig 16039 bp, 9 predicted proteins | sample TabmetS4T2R2_FD_71023 | JGI IMG/M metagenome (GOLD analysis project Ga0081539, IMG submission 71023) | Tabebuia heterophylla rhizosphere microbial communities from the University of Puerto Rico - S4T2R2 | ecosystem: Host-associated > Plants > Roots > Rhizosphere ...
AGATCAATGTAGATGTCGAGGAAATCCGTTATCTTGGCACATTGGAAAACATATTCGTCTTCAATGGAAACTCCTATCACGAAATTGTGATGATTTATGATGGAACATTGATCGAGTCTGTGTTGTATGACCAGGCTGTGATCACAGGAAGAGAAGCCAATGGCGACGACATCCACGCGCTGTGGAAGAGCCTGGACGAGTTTGAGTCGGGGGAAGCCATGTTACATCCTCCTGGTTTACTGAACTTGTTGCGTACTCAAATCCGTTGAGCGGGGTTATAGATATAAACCAATTTCGTGGTTTTCTTTGTGACAATACGTATGCGCGATACGATGGAAGCCGCGGGTTGATAGAATGATGCTTGTTTTCCTGACAGTTGTCCCAAAGATGGTCAGAAAAAATAACATGGAGGAGAATTCCAATGCGAATATCACCTGAAGATGCGGATCTGTTCTTTAAGTTAATGCCTGCCTTGCAAACGTTCGGCAACCAAAGGTTGCAGATCATTAAAAATCTCAATGACATTGAGCAGTATCAAAAGATCTCGAACGAGCAAAGAGTCAGTCTAAGAAACGCTTTCTATAAAAAGCCTGAAATCATTGACGAGTTTGTTCAAGAGAATCCATATGGTTTTTCACACAATGAAATGGAGATCGTTTCTTTATGGAAGAACTTTGTAGCTGGCGACTTTTTCATTCAAAGCGTAACAAAGAAATACGCGATTTTCATTGGCAACAATAAGGTATATGGCGTTCTGGCTTTGATGGAACCTTTTCAGGCTGTTTTGGGTGGGATGCCCCTTCCAGCTTATGTGAAAACAGTACTGCTTCCATTCAAAGGGAAAATAATTTACGATGGATTAATTGAGGGGTATAACCTATTCATTGGTCCAGGAATGTCGGCCTCCTTCCGAAACACATATCGGGCGGCAAAACAACAAGGAAAAATTATAGAAAGTCTTGACCCACATTGGAAACCACCTGAACCAAAACCTCGTGTTCTAAAGGATTGGAAACCGCTTTTGGACGAATTGATTGAAAGAGCCTCCAAACTGCGGGCAAGTGCCGATGATTCAGCTGTGATAAGCCCGGCCTTCAGTCTTGTTCGTGCCAGTCTTGAATTTGCACGCATTGCAGTTGAAAAGCCCGATGATCTGGATGCACTCGATAAGCCATTACGAAAAGTGGAACGGGCTTTTGATAAAACACAGGAAACTATGTTCCTTTCTGATTTAGAGTTCTAAACATAAAAGTGGCTTGCCGAATATACTTTGAGGTATGCAATCTGTGGTGAGCGTGGTTAATCTATTTTGTGCAGGATGTCTGGAATTTCACGTTCGTACAGGTAGCAAATAAATTTCCACAGAAGGAGAATATCACTTATGCGTTGGGATGAATTAACAGGCGACCTCTTCCCGGAGGCCGTCCAGCAAGCGGAAGGTGTCTGCCTTCTCCCCTTATCCTGCATCGAGCGACATGGGCATCATCTACCTTTGGCCACGGATATGTATATTGGTCGTGAAGTCTGTAATCGCGCCGCGGCAATGGAACCTGCGATCGTGTTCCCTGATTTCATTTTTACGCAAATTCTGGAGGCCCGGCATTATCCAGGCTGCATCGGCCTTGAGCCAGACTTGACGATTCGCCTGCTTGAGAGTACTTGCCGCGAAATTGCGCGCAATGGACTCAAGAAGATCGTTATTGTCAATGCACATGGCGGTAACGACCACTTGATCCACTATCTGGCGCAAATCCAGCTAGCCAGCCCGCGCGATTATGTCGTCTATGTCGCGGAACAACTCTATAGTCCTGAGGATGAGGCAACCATCCGCGCTCAATGGGAGACCACTGTGGATGGCCACGCCGGTGAAAAAGAGACAAGCGCCATTATGGCAATCCGGCCAGATTTGGTGAAAAGTGATGCAATGCCTAGCGATGGAGAAGGTATGCCACTGGGACGACTCCAGCATTTGCGCGATCTAAACATCGATGTCGGTGTATGGTGGTATGCTGATTACCCGAGCCACTATTGCGGTGATGGAATCCCGGCAACGGCAGAAAAGGGCAATTTCTGGCTGGATGCACGCGCCCGCGGGCTGGCAAGATCCATCCGGGCAATCAAAGATGATAGTGAGACCAAGCGCTTGCAAGATGAGTTTTTCAGCCGTGTTCAGAAGAACGAATAGGAATCCTAACAAATACCTTACAGTTCGTAAAACTACTTGTAATACGTGTCAATATATGCAATAATGATTTTGCTCCGTTTAGGGTGCCCCCCTCACCCTGAATGGAGCTTCTTTTTTAAGACCTGTTAATCTCATTGAATGGTGGGAATATTTTCGAGTAGACTTGCTTCATGAATAAGAAAACTACTATATCTTTCATTTGCTCCATCCTAATCTTTGGGGTGCTGTTTTTCCTGAACTTACAAAATGCAAATGCCGCGAGACAGGCAGGAAACGCACTCGTGCTTTATGACGCGGCGTCTGGCAACATCCCAGATACCAAGATGATGAACTTTATCGATTTTCCGCCTGGCGCGGCTCCTCCGATATACGAAAACGCGGCAACTTTGCTGGATACCAGCACATCTGGCAACGAGACGTACGCCGGGTGGGTATCCAACGCGGGCTCCACACATGGCTTTCCATTACTGGACCGGGCAGCGGGATTTCAGATGAACCTCTCACTCCAAGTGGAAAATGAGTCTCACTCAAATAATAAGCGCGCGGGATTTAGCATAATTATCTTAGCTAACGACGCGAGAGGTATCGAATTAGCTTTTTGGGAGAATGAAATCTGGACTCAAAATGACGATCTAACCGGTGGGTTGTTTACGCATGGAGAGACTGCAACCTTTGACACGACCTCTGGTCTAATAAATTACCAATTGAGCGTCATCAACGATACCTATACTTTAAACGCCAATGGGCTCTCGATCCTCACCGGACCCGTGAGGGATTACAGCGCATTCGAAGGTTTCCCCAATCCCTATCAAACGCCGAACTTTCTCTTTATCGGGGATAACACCACATCCGCCCAAGCCCGTATAAGGTTGAGTTATGTTTCCATTACTGGAACCGAAACAGCTCCTCCCACGCCCACCAATACTCTTACGAATACGCCACCAGATACACCTACCAGCACACCGACCAAAATACCGACAGCTTCAGCCACGCCCATGACAACAGATGTTGGACCTTGTTCACTGGGCACAAGCATTCTATTGTTCCTGATTTTCTTCAACTACTTTCTTGCGGGGAACCAGCGTTGAATATCGCGCCGGTTCCAGAAAGACACACCTGCCATTACGAAGATCCCAATGAAATAAATGATGAAGGGCAATAATACCGCAATACTTGTCGTGTCAGCGCCGGTTGCGGCTTCCAATTCTTCGCCAGCTACGCCGGACATGTCGACCTGCCAGAATAATAAAGCGCCAATTCCAACCAGGCCCAGCACAAGCATCCCGAAGGAAGCAAACCATCCCTTCCGCATGGTCACGCCTCGAACGATAAAAATCGTTAGTATGCAGAACAGAATGATCTGAAAAATTAATCCGAGGAACACGCTTCCAAATGTTTCATCCGATAAATTCACCAATCCCTCAATGGATGCGAAGAAATATTGGAAGGAACTTCCCACAGTAAATGCAGTTAGGTACACCATGAAGTAATAGATGGCGGTGACGATGGGAGAGTATACGGTTTGGGAACTGACGGGTCGCATCCCTAAGGCCTTGAGAAGTTCCACGGGATTATCCAGCAATTTAGCGAGAGCATCCAACTTGCGAACACCAGGGCGGAAATCCACCCATTGAATCTTGAGCAGTTCAGGCGAGACGTCGTCATTGTATTGAAGCATCACCGGGAATACGACTTGTTTTTCCGGATCAGCCTCCGTGTCCGATTTGAAGCGTGAGATCATGACCAATACTGCACGCGCACTATGAATATCAGCCGCCTCTGTATGTCCATGTTTTTTGAGAGCATCAATCAGATCTTGTGCCGCGGCTCGATCCTGCTTGGCGTAATCTACAAAGAAGGAGACAGGTTTAGGTGTGATGTTATCCACGTTATACGGATTTGCATAGCGCGGCATGGTGGCTTCGGGCTTCCCCCACCGCTGTAAGGCAGAGGATCGCAGGACCACGAGCAGAGCTATCCCGGCCGCCAAAGAGATCATCATAGCGCTGAATAGTACATCAACTTTTTCCTCAAGGTCAGTTATGACCAGAGAAAAGAACAGCGCGATTGGAAGCATAATCAAGGCAGCTTGTACCTGCGTGAAGTTATAGTTCCGTTTGAAAATTCGATAGGGTAGTGGAACAAGTATCCAGGGGATGAACAGGGTCCAGATCACGTACAGGGAGGAAAGCGCAGTAATAACGCTTAAGCCGAATGCAACCCATACCATGAATGGGACTTTAAATCCGGCTTGTGGCACCGGATGTTCTTCCTGGATAGGCTGTTTGAGTTGTGAGAATAATTCTTTTAACCCTGCCTTATAACTGCCGCGAAAATCCACCCATTCATATTTTTCTAGTTCTTTGGGAATATCTACAGCTTCAAAGATCAAGAGGATAACCCGCTTGTTCGTCTCAAGGAAATGACGCCATTCCAGTTCCACGTATTCGGATGCGATCGAGGCTTTTGATACGACCAGCAGGACGGTATCTGCATCATTCAGTCCCTTGGCGATCTGCCCTTTCCAGGGAGTGCCGGGAATGAGCACTCGATAGTCCAGCCAGACCTTATAACCTTCTCTTTCAAGCTTACTGACCAGATCGTCAACGAATCCCAACTCGCGGCGTGAATAGCTCATGAAGATATTTTGGGTCATGTGTAATTTTCCTCCATGCAAATGTTAGATAACGAAGCAAACCACCTGGCTGTAAGTGCGTTCTCAAAACCGCTTCTGCAGAGGGACACAGTGTTTTTAAGCTGACTTGTATAATTGTACCAATAATAGGACATAATGAGAATCAATCAAGCCCCACCCATCCTTGGAATTTTAATTTATATCGTGGCTGTGGTCGCAGGATTCTTCCTGATAGGAATCTCCACCTGGGGAGATATGGAAGCGGATTCCTATGGATTCTCGCGACGCTCCAGCGCCACATTGAGTGGGCTGAACTGCCCCATCCTCCTGACTAAGGATGAGCCTGGTGAGATCTCACTTATAGTATCAAACCCAACTGACAAGCCGCTTCACCCATCCGTGAGAATGGAGATCAGTGCTGACTTGGAACCGCAAGTGTTCGTTGAATCTCTTGACCTGGCGCCTGGTCAATCCAAAACATTAGAATGGTCTCTCGCACCAAAAAACATTGTGCTTGGCAATTTTATTCTTGCTAATGTTCAAGTATATGCTTCCTATCCAATCCCGAACCGTGAAAAAACATGTGGTATTCTGGTCATAGATCTGCCTGCAACCGGGAAAACGATCGTGCCAGCGTTGGCTGTGTTCACCATCATCGGATTGGCTTACGGCTTATATTCGATGAACAAGTCTGATTTTCGTCAGCGAAATGCTGGGTATATCTGGAATGCGATCCTTCTTTTGACAGCACTGATCGTCGGTGGGATCCTCATTAGTTTTACAGGAGCATGGCTTCCATCCGTTGCCATACTGGTCGGCGCGACGTTAATCAGCTTGATCCTTATAAACTCCACGCTTCTTAAACAAAACTAAAAACAAAAGGGATGGCGCCCCTTCGCTCGCCATCCCAGGCTCTTATTTCACCAAATTCCTCAACACGGTATGGAGAATGCCTCCATTACGATAGTAATTCACTTCCACATCTGTATTCAATAAGGCAGTTGCTTTGAATCCAATCACCAGGGAGCCGTCGGGTCTTGTCGCTTTCACCGTGACGACTGTCTTTGGCCCCATATCATCACTCAAGCCTTCGATATCGAAAATCTCATCACCTTTCAGACCCAGTGATTCGGCATTTTGCCCCTCCATAAATCGCAAAGGAAGAACACCCATGCCGACCAGATTCGAGCGATGGATGCGTTCGAACGATTCCGCAATTGCAGCCTTCACGCCTTGAAGCAAGGGACCCTTCGCTGCCCAGTCGCGGCTGGAGCCTGTGCCATATTCCTTCCCGGCAATCACAATCGCGGGGACTCCTTCACCTTTGTACTGCATCGCTGCCTCATAGATACTCATCTCTGCGCCATCCGGGAAATGTTTTGTGAGATTGCCTTCTTTCGGCGCCACAAGTAAATTCTTGATTCGAATATTGGCAAATGTGCCACGCGCCATCACAAGATCATTGCCGCGCCGTGAACCATACGAGTTGAAATCCTTTGGCTGAACACCACGCTCCTGCAAATATTTTCCTGCCGGGCTGTCTGTAGCAATATTGCCCGCAGGCGAGATATGATCGGTCGTAATCGAATCACCGAACAGACCCAGCACGCGCGCACCCTTGATGTTTTCCATAGAGGCCACATCGAGCGTCAACGCTTGGAAATAAGGTGGATGATGAATATATGTTGAAGCTTCATCCCATTCATATAAATCGCCACCAGAAACATTGATTGCTTTCCACATCTCTGAGCCTTCGAAGACACTCGCATAGCGATCTTCGAACATGCTCACCTTTAAACTGGATGCAACGGTCGCTGCAACTTCTTCCTGTGAGGGCCAGATGTCTCTCAGATAGACAGGCCCAGCGCTGCCTTCGCCAAGAGGTTCCTTATCGAGATCGATATCCACCGTTCCCGCAAGTGCATATGCGACAACAAGCGGAGGCGATGCAAGGAAATTTGCCTTGACCATCGGGTGAACCCGCCCTTCGAAATTGCGGTTGCCCGAGAGGACAGCGGCAGCCACGAGATCACTGCCAGTGACAGCCTTTGCCACTTCTACCGGAAGTGGGCCTGAGTTGCCAATACAGGTTGTGCAGCCGTAAGCGACAATGTTAAATCCGAGCTGCGCAAGCGGGTCAATGAGATTCGCTACTCTCAGATACTCTGTCACAACCCGCGAACCTGGAGCGAGACTGGTCTTTACATAAGGTTTAACACGCAAACCCTTCTCAAGCGCTTTCTTTGCCAGCAGACCGGCTCCCACCATCACAGATGGATTCGATGTGTTTGTGCAGGATGTGATCGCTGCAATGACCACCGCACCATGCTTCATCTTCATCGAGCCGCCATTGGTGCCGAAGGTTGCTTCGGTAGCCACCGATTCAGGCTTGAGTTCAAAGCCGCGCTCTTTAACTGGCGCAACCAAAGCTTTTTGGAAAGTCTCTTTCAACTCAGCCATTGGGACGCGGTCCTGAGGGCGTTTGGGGCCGGCTAACGAGGGTACGACAGAATCGAGGTCCAATTGAAGTACATCCGTGAATTCGGGGTCAGGAGTGGACGAGTCGCGGAAGAGGCCTTGGGCGCGCGTGTAAGCTTCTGTCCGTTCGACAACTTTTTTTGGACGACCTGTCATTTTCATGTAACGGATCGTTTCAGAATCCACGGGGAAGTATCCTACCGTCGCCCCATATTCGGGAGCCATATTGCCAATCGTGGCACGGTCTGCAAGAGACATCGAATTTAGTCCCTCGCCATAGAACTCGACGAATTTATCGACTACCCCTTTTTGACGCAGCATTTGCGTGACCGTGAGCACGAGATCAGTAGCAGTTACGCCATCACGCAGTTTTCCATATAGCTTGAAGCCGATCACATCGGGTAGAAGCATGTCCATGGGCTGGCCAAGCATCACGGCTTCAGCTTCGATCCCACCTACGCCCCAGCCGACCACGCCTAACCCGTTAATCATTGTGGTGTGTGAATCCGTTCCAACCAGCGTATCGGGAAACAAGACCCTAAAGGTCTCTGCTCCTTTAGCTTCATCTCGCGGGTGTGCGGCGGAGACCTTTAGGGTCTCCTCTTTGGTCATCACCACATCAGCGAGATATTCAAGGTTGACCTGATGGACGATACCTGTCATTGGCGGAACGACGCGGAAATTGCTGAATGCCCTTTGCCCCCATTTGAGGAATTCATAGCGCTCGCGATTACGCTGAAATTCGATTTCGGTATTGCGCGTCAGTGCATCGGCTGTCGCGAAGAAGTCGACCTGAATCGAATGGTCTATGACCAAATCCACAGGCACGAGTGGATTTATCCTTCTCGGATCACCGCCAAGACGTGCAACGGCTGCTCGCATCGCCGCCAGATCCACGACGGCGGGAACGCCCGTGAAATCCTGCATGACGACGCGAGCCGGCAAAAATGGAATACCGGGACGCACGCCATTGGGCGTCCAGGCAGCGATATTCTTTACATCGTTCTGTTTGATCTCGTTATCGTTACATTGACGCAGGGCTGCCTCGAGCACAATCCGTATCGAAAACGGAAGTCGATTGAGCGTGGTCAAACCTGCTTTCTCCAACGCATCGAGGCGATAGATGACGTATTCCCTATCCCCAACTTTTAAGACGTCACGTGCATTAAAAAAATCGTTCATGGCTAACTCCTTGGGTGAAATATTGCCCATCACACATGATGTGTAACGTGGCTCTTCTCACCACAAAATCACAAAGAATACAAAGGAGCGCCTTTGTTACCCTTAGGGTCCTTGTGGTGCGATTTACAATTTCAGATCAATCGTAAGCTGTTCCACTAACTTCTCCTTTTCACTTTCGGCAAGGAACCCAGCTTTTGCTGCCGCAATAATGCGTTCTCTCAATGTGATTTGGGGCATCTGCAAATCCTCACAGGCTGTGTAATATTCATGGCTCAAGGTGATGCGTGAAATACTCGGGTCATCGGTATTGATGGTCACATTCAAGCCAGCATTCAACATGGCCATTAATGGGTGTGTGTCGAGCGATTGAACAACACCCGATTGATAGTTGCTCGTGATACAAACTTCCATCGCCGTTCCATGTTCACGCGCCAGATCGACGATATTTTTATCTTCAAGCGTGCGCACGCCATGACCTACGCGTTCTGCACCAATCTGCTCAATGGCTTCCTTCACATGCTTGGCAGGGCCCCACTCCCCCGCATGGATGGTCACATGCAGGCCGGACTGTTTGGCTTCCTTGAAGATCCCATAAAAAGGCTCGGATGGAAACTCTGCTTCATTGCCTGCAAGGTCCAGGGCTACCATACCATCTTGTAAATGTTCGATCGCCAGCCAGGCAACCTGTTCTGCCAAGTCCGTACTCTCATGACGATTCACGGATGCGATCAATCGTACGATCACGCCCGATTTCTCAGACGCCTCCTTCGTGCTGGTAATTACCCAATCGATCACATCGTGTAATGGAAAGCGTTCTGCGCGGCTGAGCGCCACAGGTGTGAAGCGCAACTCCATATATCGAATGTTATCCTTTGCCGCATCCTCAATGGCTTCACGAGTAATGCGATGAATAACATCTGGCGAACGATAGAAGAGTCGCAGCGTATTGAATTTTGAGAGAAAATTCTGGAAGGTGAACTTATCTTCTTCCTGCACCTGCACCATGGTGCTCAATCTCAATACATCTTCCGGGATTTCGATACCATGCTTTCGTGCGATGTCTACCATAGTGTCCAAACGCAGCGAGCCTTCCAGGTGGCGATGCAATTCCACCTTCGGGAGGGCGCGGTACGTATTCAGAGAAGCCGTGACTCGTTCTGCTGCCATACTTCTGATGAGTTAGTGTCGCCGACGTTTCTTCTTCTTACCGTTATCCACTTGTGCTGTTTGTGTTGTAACTTGAGGCGCATCCACGACTTCAACTGGTGTGATTTCAACGGGCCTTGGACGATACGCAAACACTCTGCTAATCACAAGCCCGCGGATATCTTCCACCAATTGAGCAAACATTTCAGATGCTCTACCTTTATATTGTACCAGCGGGTCACGCTGTGCGTAAGCCTCCAACCCGATCGAAACTCTTAACGCTTCGATGCGAGTTAGATAATCCACCCACAATTCGGATGTAGCACCGAGCAACAACTGCCGATGGACCTCATTGAGTACATACTTTCCAACGGACTCGATCAATGCTTCTCGATCCGACTCGCCGAGGCTTGCCACCGTTTCATTGAGCCTTTCCTCGCCAAAGGCTATCTTTGCCGCCTCACCAAAATCCGCCAAGCGTTGGGCGTTGGCAGAGAGACGCGTGAACTCGCGCTCACCCCAGGCAAGCTGTAACGCCTCTTCGGCTTCTTCAAGATGACTCAACACATCCTCCACCACCTGTTCTGCTTCTCGCCCTTCGAGCAATTGTGCGATCAGAAATACATAACTAAACCGGCTGAATACCTGCTTTACTTGTCGATGTGTCTTTTGATCAAAGGCCGTACGCGCAGCCTGTGAGAGGGTAAGCAACAACTGAAGTTTGGTTGTGTCGTTCAGGCGCTGCCCTGCCCCTGATGAGGGCGTCGAAGGGTCGCGTGGCATAAGGTTATCGATGTCACGTGCGATCTGACCGTTCTCTCCGACTAATCGTTCTCGCCTGCGAGTCAGTGCATTCTGTGCGGCATTGAGAATTTTATCTGCGGCATCATCCCAACTCGAGACCTCGAATTTTTCACCCAGTGATTCACCAAAGCGATTCTGCACTGCAGCGATAACGCGCGAGGCATAGATCGCAGTCAAGTTGGCAGAGACGAGAGTCCGAATATCCTCTTTCACATCTGCGGGGTCTTCGCCTAATGCGCGCAATTGCTCATTGTTGAGTCTTAACTGCAGGCCAACCAGGTTGTTGATTTCCTCTACCATCTTTTGAGGACGTGGTCGTTCTGAAGCCTCCATATCGCGTAGGCCATCAAAGTAAGCATCTAACGTATCTTCCCGCGCAGCAATCTGCGATTCCAAACTCTGTTCCGTATTGTCAATCAAAGCATCGATCGCACTCAAGTGATGAGCATTCTCTGCATCGATGGCGCGGGAAATGATATCGAGTGCGGCCTGACGGAAGTCATCAGAGCCAGATAACTCTCGAAGCAACAGAGACATGCCAAAGCTGGGGAAGAGACGTTCTCCAGCCATGAAGGGCGGCTGAACCTGTTCGAGCCAGGCGATCAGCTTCCAGGGGCCCTCTTCATCGCCCAGTCCAGTTTCGACGCGCTGTCTTACTTCCAATTCCAGCATCTCATTGATATCTTCGCTCAAATCTTCTTTCACAAAGATGCGATCCCGCTGACCGTAGATCTGGGCGCGCTGCTTATTGAGCACATCATCATATTCGAGCAGATGTTTGCGCACATCGAAGTTCGCACCTTCAATCCGGTGCTGCGATTGTTCGATGACGTTTCCGACCACGCGCACTTCGAGAGGCAGTGAGTCATCTACTCGCAATCGTTCCATTAAGCTGCTGACCTGTGAGCCGCCCTGCAGGCGCATCAGGTCATCTTGTAAGGATAGATAGAAACGCGAGGAGCCAGGGTCACCCTGACGCGCAGAGCGACCGCGTAACTGATTATCGATACGCCGCGCTTCATGCCGCTCAGAGCCGATGACGTGCAATCCTCCGAGTTGTTTTACAAGCTCCATGTTTTCGAAGTATTCGAGGAAATGTTTTACTTCTGCTTCGTAAAGGCCATAGTTCGATGGGTCGGCATTTTTCAGAGCCTGTCTACGTTCCTCTTGAGTCATATCAAAAGGATTTTCATAACCGGCTTTCCCAAGCACGCGATTAACCGCCGTGATAATTTCTTCTGCGAGTTCGCCGCCCAGCTTGATATCCACGCCGCGACCTGCCATGTTAGTAGCGATAGTGACCGCCCCGAACGCGCCTGCCCCAGCGATGATCTGCGACTCCTCTGTGTGCTTGCGCGCGTTCAACACCTGATGCGGAACTCCGCCTTGTAGCACGGACTTTAATCGGCTGCTATTCGATTCATCAAGACGAAGCAGATCCAGAACAACAGGCAGATTGGCCGGGTCTTCCAGGCTTATAGTTGTCAGACCAAAAGGCTGAATGAATTTGCGTAATGAATCTGGCGTGATCTTTTCAAGCGGCTCATTGAATTGTTGAAGTTCAGGGATAAGACGCCCATCTTCTTCACGGTTGTTCGCTTCCATCCAGACGCGTCGCACCAGGGCAATTTGTAACAAACGACGAACGGACTCCGCTTTGAGGCGGTTCGAAAGCTGTTCGGAGGCTTCTACGGACGTTGTGCCGACCAGCAGAGGACGTCCACGCACATGTTCGCGCACGATTTCCATTGCGATCGAGCGTAACTTTGCCTCCACTGTTTTATAGATGATATCCGGGTAATCTTTGCGGCGATAGAAGAGGGGCACTCCCTCACCCTGCCCTCTCCCAGAGGGAGAGGGTTCTCTTTTTGCAAAATATGAGTAAGTATAGCCATCTTCATCTTTGGCTTTGACTTCAATCAGCGGTGCGTTATTGCCAAACGCCTGATATTCCAGATTCGGCGGAATTGGCGCAACTTCAAGATTGTATATTTTGCTAAATTCCTCCGCTTCGGTGAGCGCAGTACCCGTCATGCCGGCCAGCTTTTTATACATACGGAAGTAATTCTGCAGGGTGATGGTCGCATAGGTCACGTTTTCAGGTTCGATCTTCACACCCTCTTTTGCTTCCACGGCCTGATGCAGACCGTCGCTCCATCTTCGCCCAGGCATCAGTCGGCCGGTAAACTCATCAACAATAACCACTTTTCCTGCCTGAACAAGATATTCCTTATTGCGATGAAACAGAAATTGGGCCCGCATGGCCTGTTCCAGATAGCCCCTCAAACGCGCCTGTTCAGGGGTGACATCTTCAGGCCGATCTGGGTCCATCAAAGGCTGGTTCAATAATTGCTCCGCGTGTGCAAGGCCAACTTCTGTGAAAGAGACCGTGCGATCCTTTTCATTTACTTCATAATCTTCAGGCTTGAATTGCCGCACCACCTGTGACATTTTGCCATACCATTCGAGGTCTCCTGATGCAGGGCCTGAGATAATAAGAGGCGTACGGGCCTCATCGATCAATACATTATCCACTTCGTCAACGATCGCGTAATGATGCCCGCGCTGGACGCGGTCGCTCAGGCGCATGGTCATGTTATCGCGCAGGTAATCGAAACCAAATTCTGAGTTGGTTCCATACGTCACATCAGCCTCATACGCCAAACGTCGATCCACAAGCCGCAAATGACGCTGATCCTCATGCGGGGACTCACGCTCGAAATCGACGATAAATGCCTTCTTTCCATTTTCTGTGGCAGCCGCCATTTGGAGCACACCCACGGACAGCCCAAGCATATGGAAGATTGGTGCCATCCAGCGCGCGTCGCGGCGAGCCAGATAATCGTTGACTGTAATAAGATGAACACCCTTGCCAAGCAGTGCATTGAGATAAATTGGCATTGTTGCTACAAGCGTTTTCCCTTCCCCCGTCCGCATCTCCGCAATTGCGCCGCGATGCAACGCCACGCCACCGATCAATTGAACATCATAATGTCGCAAACCTATTGTGCGTTTGGAGGCCTCACGCACAGCCGCGAACGCCTCCGGCAGGATCTCATCCAACGCGTCCTGCTGGGCTTTGAATTGCTCTTTCTCTTCCAAACCATCAATATTGCCTATGAGTTCAGCAAGGCGGGACTTGAATTCATCTGTTTTGGCACGTAATTCTTTATCACTTAATGCTTCAAATTGTGGTTCGAGGGAATTGATCTCCCTGGCAATCCCACTATATTGCTCGATTGTTTTCTTATTGGGGTCCCCCCCAAAGATTTTGACAAAGTTCTTTAGCATGACATAAAATGCCTTTCAGAAGAAAATTATACTGCTTCTTGTATTCGTGATATGAATAATTTATCGATATAAGAACAATACAGTGTAACATGGGATTGTTAGTAAAAAGTAAAAAATATGGGCGGCAGACTATAGTCCGCCGCCCATATGAGCTATTTCCTTACCATATCGGAAGAGATGTCTTTATTTACATTCCACGCTGAAGTTATCGTGGAAGGAAGTCACAGTTCCATTGGCATTGACCGTGATATGGAAGTTTTCATGTATCAGAAAATTGTTGCCTGGACCCTGTCCGATGATTCTGAAGTTGTTGACAAAGGTCTCCTCGAAACCTACTCTGCCGCCGAAGTTGTCGCGAGTGATCCCTGTCCCCTGATATTTGTCTCCGGTCGCCAAGCCCGTGCCGCTCACGCCCTGGGGGTTATCGGATACTGAAAGGCGGAAACCGCCGCTGGGCGTAAGAGTCACATGGAATACGTCATGCAGGTATCCCGTGAGCTGAACGTCTTCCCCGGCGCCTCCATTGGCACAGGGAACGAAGACCACGAAGTCAATCAGGAACCTGCTGCTCACCGTGAACGTGTCAGCTGCGGCCAATACGGAGGTAGGTCCCACCAGGGCAGCCATCAGCACAATCATAGTCAGCAGGGATAACCTTAGCCTCAATCCTTTCCCAAAACTATTCATCGCAAGCCTCCTTTGATTATAGAATATATTGAACTTGTATTGGCTACCATTTAGCGATTGAGTGAATAAAGTTGTTTATTCGATTCACACCTCCTTTTCCCGGCGCCTAGAATAACTTGATTGTACCCTGTAAAGCCGAATCTATTCTGGACGGCGGACCATAGTCCGCCGCCCGCATAAGCTACATCCTCACCAACTGAGAAGGAACCGCCCAATTTACATTCCACACCAATGTTGTCGTGAAGCTGGTACCTCTCACGCCTCAGGGGTTATCAAACACAGAAATGCAGAATGATTAAGGCCATCACCATTTACACAATGCAACTATTGAATTAGTGCACTTGGTAGATCCTTACCTGCTCATTTTTATACACGAGACTCCACAAGTCATTTGCCTGATCGAATTTATCCAATCCATCGCCAGCATAATAAAGCTGCTCTAATGGACCAACATAGATATACTGCACGTCATACTGATCAAGCAATTGCATTGTCTCAGCCAAGTCAGTGCTGGTGTAGATCGTATTCACATCTTGTATTCGCTGTTCGATGATTTGCCCGGGCAGGATCGAGCGCTGTTGCTTTTGATGCCAATCCCAGCCAATTACAGTTGGCAACCCGGTGTAGATCGAGACGCGCGAGCCCCAACGATAGAGCGGCGTGTTGGCTTCGAGAATGGTTGGTATGCCATGGACATTCTGTTTCAACCACTCGAATGCCTGGCGATCCCAGTTCAGCGTCACGGGTCGCCCATCGTCCATGTAGATGGACGTTTTCATATAAGCAGTTCCATCGATGGTAGAAGAGACACTATTCTCGAAGCGGTCACGCATGCGTACTGGAGCAGCAGTAAGCGGGTACAGGAAACACGCAGCTAAGAGGAGACCAAAGGCCCACCACCAGCGGCCCGACCAGCCATTCGTTGATTGGCGCTGCTGCAATTCGATCTCCCTCGCAAGCTCCGGAGTCCATGCGCGGCCTTCCTCCAGTTCGGGGTAGGGGGCACGTTTTTGGCGAACCCCTACTTTCATCCATGTCCCCAGTTTTGGAAGAACAGCTGCTGAGACAATCGCCCAGAGTACCCACACCTGCAGATAGAACTTGAATACTGTGTTCATTCGGCTGATATCGCCCTTGAGAACGATAATCTCGACGAGCGCGGTGAACATCAAACCCAGGCCAATCATGCAAAGTAAAAATTGGCGGAGTGGATACGGACGGGCACTGAAGAGCAATAGCGCTGTCAATACGGTCAGCAAAAGGATAAGTCCGATGACATGATTAACCAGGAGGGTAATGATGACCAGCACCAATGCCAATTGACTGATATCGATTATTAAGTGATAACCATCTGATGGATGAGTGATTTGGTTGAAGAGTCGTTGCATGCGCCCACGCCGGCGCCAGTATCGCAAATTTAGTCTCAGGGAGCGAATCAACGCGTTATGGCCGGCCCCTTTCAGCAATTCAGCAATAAGATAAGAAGTGAGTACAAAAAGGAAAAATCCATGAATCAAGAGATAGGCCCACAAAGGCGTACGTGAACCTTTCCATAGTTCAGCGCTGAAATACGCACTGGCATAATTCAGATGGAATGGAAGGAAAAGCAATCGCCCGAGGGCCACAATGAA
>Ga0081539_10004271_pt1 | contig 16038 bp, 11 predicted proteins | sample TabmetS4T2R2_FD_71023 | JGI IMG/M metagenome (GOLD analysis project Ga0081539, IMG submission 71023) | Tabebuia heterophylla rhizosphere microbial communities from the University of Puerto Rico - S4T2R2 | ecosystem: Host-associated > Plants > Roots > Rhizosphere ...
CGATGCTTCTCATCGTTCCCACTTGGACCGACGCGAAGTTCGGCGCGCTCGCCAACCTCGTCGCGCTGATTGGCGTCGTCTTCGGCTTCCTGGCGCAAGGGCCAGTCAGCCTGCGAGCCGCATACGAGCGCGATCTCGATCGCGCGCTCGCGCACGTCGCGCCGGCGGAGCCGATCCGCGAGGTTGACCTCGCGCATCTGCCAGCCGTGGTGCAGCGATATCTCCGAAGCGTTGGCGTCGTCGGGCAGCCGCGCGTTCGGAACTTCTATGTACGGATGCATGGACGCATCAGGAACGGCCGCGATGCCCGATGGATGCCGCTCACGGCCGAGCAGCACAACTTCGTCGACGAACCGACGCGTCTGTTTTACCTGAATGCGTCCATGTTCATGGTTCCGGTACAGGGATATCACCGATACGTCGGACCGTCAGCCGCGATGACAGTGAAGGCGGCTGCACTCGTGCCAGTCGTCCAGGTGTCCGGGCCCGAGATGAGCCAGGGCGAAACGGTTACGATGTTCAACGACATGTGTGTCATGGCGCCTGCGACACTGATCGATCCCGCGATTGGATGGGAACCGGTCGACGATCGAACCGCGCGGGCGCGCTTCGCGAATGCGGGCCACACGATTCGGGCCAATTTGTCATTCAACGAAGCAGGCGAGCTGACGAACTTCTGGTCCGACGATCGGTACCAAACATCGGCTGACGGGAAGAGTGTGAAGAAGGTGCGGTGGTCCACGCCGCTCTTGGGCTACCGCTCGTTTGGGCCAATTCGCCTCGCCTCCGGTGGCGAGGCCCGGTGGCACGAGTCGAGTGGCGATTACGCCTACATCGAGCTCACGCTCGACGACGTCCGGTACAACGTGCCTTCGCGCTGACGGCTTGCATCATGGGTGTTGAGCGCTCCGGTGTCCGGAGACTGACGATAAGATCGAGGCGACAGTTTATTGCCAGGTGTCTGGCCGCAAGCGCCTTCCCGTTGATGGAGGCTTGCTCCAACAGCGAGCGGGCCCCGTACGAGAATGCGGTCACGGAGATGAAGAATCCAACCACATCGCTTGGAGCGCGTGACTCGGCCCACCTTCGCGATCTCGTGCGCCAGGCGACCCTCGCGGCGTCGAGCCACAACACGCAGCCCTGGAAGTTCAGACTGGGCGAACGGTCCATCACCATCCTTCCCGATTTCTCTCGCCGAACGCCGACCGTCGATCCGGACGACCACCATCTCTTCGTCAGTCTTGGCTGCGCGACGGAAAACCTCGTCCACGCTGCGCTAGCGACCGGTCGCCGTGCTGATGTCCGGATAGAGGATGACGACATCGCGGTGGCATTCGACGAGACGACAGCGGTCCGGTCGCCGCTGTTCGAGGCCATTCCAGTCCGGCAATGCAGTCGCTCGATTTACGACGGTCGTCGGTTGCCCGCGAACGAACTCCACGTGCTTGAGACTGTCGCGCAGGGCGAGGGCGTTCGTGCGATCGTGATGACCGCCGCGCCGCAGATCGAGACTGTCTTGGATTATGTCGCACGCGGCAACGCGGCACAGCTCGCCGACCGTGCGTTTGTCGAAGAGCTCAAGACATGGATTCGCTTCAACGAGGCTGAGGCCGTACGCACACGCGATGGGCTGTTCTCCCGCACGACGGGCAATCCGACCATTCCGAGATGGCTCGGAACCCGGCTGCTCGGCGCGTTGCTGACGCCAAGATCCGAGAACGACAAGTCTGCGAAGCAGTTGCGCAGTTCCGCCGGCGTCGTCGTGTTCGTATCGGACGCCAATGAGCGACGACACTGGATCGAGGTTGGCCGCTGCTACGAGCGGTTTGCCCTGCAGGCGACCGCACTCGGGATCCGCACGGCGTTTCTGAACCAACCTGTCGAAGTCGCACCACTTCGTGCGCAATTTGCGACGTGGCTCGATGTTGGCTCGCGTCGGCCGGATCTGGTCGTGCGGTTCGGCCGAGGGCCCGAAATGCCGCGCTCGTTGCGTCGCCCCATTGAACAGGTGTTGGTCTGAGACGCGATGGTGTGGTCGATCCACAACGGCCCGGCGGTTTATCGATTCGGGCAGGGCGAGCCGATCTTCGTCATGCCTGGCCCGCACCGCTTCGCGCGCCCGGGTCTACCGATGACCGACGCGCTCATCGACGGCTTGCTTGCTCTGCATCGCGAGGTCATCACGTTCGATCCTCCGAGTTCCGGGCGATCGACGAGACGGGCACGTCTCGGCATGCCGGAAATGCACGACTGCACCGACGAGACGTTGGATGTCACCGGCACGGTCGGAGCCGTCGACGCCGTTGGCCACAGCATGGGCGGTCTGGCGCTGCTGAGTTGCCTTCTGACACGGTTGCTGCCCCCGCGGCACCGGACCTGGAGTGACAAATGCCCAGATGTTCTATCGCTTGCGACGCGTTGGCGTCGTCCAGTTCTCGAGCGACAGATCGCGCACTCGTTCGAACTCCGCCACGTTGTTCGTCACCAACGTGAGGCCCTGGGCCCGTGCCTGTGCCGCGATGAAGAGATCGTTGGCGCCGATCATTGCTCCACGCTTCTTCAGGTCCACCCGAATCTCCGCGTAGTGGATCGCTGTATCGGTGGTCAGGTCGAGAGCGGCGACGTACCGCAGAAACGCCGCCAGCGAAGCGGCATCCTGCGCGTGCCGAGGGGAGATCTCGACGCCGTACAGCAGCTCCGCTCGCGTGACCACCGACATGCAGACGTCAACGACGGGCACGGATCGCAGGCGTTTGAGCACTTCCGGGTGCGAGCGCTTCATGATGTATGAGCAGGTGTCCGTGTCCAGCATGAAGCGCGGCATCAGCGTTCGCGCTCCTGCACTGGCAAATCCTCCACTTCAGTCATGAAGGCGTCAGACGCCACGGGCGCCGACTCGAGGTAGGCGTTCCAGTCGCGAGGGCGAGGAGAGAGGATCACGTCGTCGCCCTCCTTGCGGATGAACACCTCGTCGGTCGAGAACTGGTACTCCTTCGGCAAGCGGACGGCCTGGCTGCGATTCGTCATGAAGACCTTGGCGGTGCGCGGCATGGCGCCGATGAACCTCCGCAGCCATTATGCCATATACCATTCGTATATGGCGCCGCGTGCTCAATACGTCCAGCGCACGGAGCGATGTGTCGTGCTCGTATTGATGGGCGGTTGAGGCCGACCAGCACGATGTCGCTGCGACGCTCCACGGTGACGGTCACCGACGGACCAAGCGGCACGTCTGCCAGCGTCGTCGACTGATCGGCTGGTGGGGGCTGGCCCTGCACCCGAGCGGTCGCGGCGACCGCGAGCATGGCAGTACCCTTGATCAGCGCACGGCGTCCAACGACTCTCGGCGATATGTTCTGCATCATGTCCCTCAAGACGATGTGTGTGCCACGCATGTCGTTCTTCGTACTCACCGCGAACCTGCGCTCAGTAGGATCCCGGCCACGTCGTCAGGGCGCTCCAACGACGGTGTGCATCAATACGAGGCACTGCGAATTGTCAGGCGCCGCGCACGAACTCACGAGTCACGAGCGCAAGCTCGCTCGGTATACGTCGTCGAACACATTCAATCAGCTGGCGAGATGCTGGACATGCGACGCCCGTCCGTGACGCGCAGCTGGCCCAGTGCGGCAATCACTGCCGCGGCGCATTCATCGGGCGGGCTCGCGACCGTGTGCAACGTCACTTCAGCCTGCTCCGGCGGCTCATAGGGCGAGTCGATGCCTGTGAAGTTCTTCAGCGCACCGCTTCTCGCCTTGGCGTAGAGGCCTTTCGGATCGCGCCGCATGCACTCTTCGAGCGGCGTATCGACAAACACCTCGATGAACTCACCCTCAGAGAACAATCCTCGAACCATCCGACGCTCGGCGCGGAACGGTGAGATGAATGAACAGATCACGATCGTTCCGGCGTCCACGAAGAGCCTCGCCACTTCGCCGACGCGCCGGATGTTTTCGACACGATCGGCGGCCGTGAACCCGAGATCGCGACAGAGACCGTGACGGATGTTGTCGCCGTCGAGCAGATACGTCCGCATCCCGCGCCCGTGCAATTCATGCTCGACGAGATTCGCGATCGTGCTCTTGCCTGTGCCGGAGAGACCGGTAAACCAGACGACCGCCGGACGATGACCGTGCAGCGCCGCGCGCGCAGCCTTGTCGACGATCACGGATTGGCGATGCACGTTCGACGCACGGCGGAGACCGAATCGCAACATCCCCGCGCCGACGGTGGCATTGGTCTGTCGATCGATCAAAATGAACGCCCCGGTCGCGCGGTTGTCGGCGTAGCCGTCGAAGGCGATCGGCTGAGACGTCGAAATATTGCAGACGCCGATCTCGTTCAACTCCAGCGATCGCGCGGGGATGTGCTGAGACGTGTTCACGTCGATGGCATACTTGAGGCTCGTCACCTGCGCGGGCGTCCACCGCGTGGCGACGCGCATCAAATATGAACGGCCCGGCAGCATCGCCACTTCGGACATCCAGATCAGGTGCGCCGAGAACTGATCGCCGACGTTCGGCCGGCCGTCCGGCGGCGCGAGGACATCGCCGCGCGCGATGTCGATCTGATCGTCGGTCGTGACCGTCACGGCGTCACCTGACCGCGCTTCCGCCAGATCGCCATCGGCCGTCACGATGCGGGCGATGCGTGAGATCGCGCCAGAGCCGGCAACGACGACCGGATCGCCAGTGCGCATGATCCCGGATGCCACCGTTCCTGCATAACCTCGAAAGTGGTCGGACGGACGATTGATCCACTGCACGGGAAACCGCATCGGCTTGGCGTCCAGGTCTTCGTTCACATCAATCGATTCGAGCACATCGAGCAGCGTGGGCCCGTTGAACCAGGACAGCCGCGGCGATCGGTGCGTCACGTTGTCTCCGTCGCGAGCGCACATCGGCAGCGCGATCATCGACGCGAACGCCAACCCGCCGGCAAACGCACGGTAGTTTGCGACAATCGCTTCGAACTGGTGTTGCGCGTTCGCGAGGAGATCGATCTTGTTCACGGCGAGCACGACATGGCGGATCCCCAGCAGCGAGCAGATGACGCTGTGCCGTCGCGTCTGCGGCCGCACGCCATGACGCGCGTCGACGAGTACGACCGCCACGTCAGACGTGGACGCGCCGGTCGCCATGTTGCGCGTGTATTGTTCGTGTCCAGGCGCATCGGCAACGATGAAGGAACGGCGAGGCGTCGCGAAGTAGCGATAGGCGACGTCGATCGTGATGCCCTGTTCGCGCTCAGCTTCGAGGCCGTCGACGAGCAGCGCCAGATCGAGGCCGTCGCCAGCGGTGCCGCGCCTCCGGCTGTCACGCGCGAGCGCGGACAATTCGTCGTCGAGGACTTGCTGCGAGTCGTAGAGCAGGCGCCCGATCAGCGTCGACTTGCCATCGTCGACCGAGCCACAGGTAAGGAAGCGCAGCAGGCTGCGCGACGGCGCGGGCATCAGAAGTAGCCCTCGCGCTTCTTTCGCTCCATCGAAGCCGCTTCGTCGGTGTCGATCAGCCGGCCCGCTCGCTCGGACATGCGAGCGGTCAGGATCTCGTCGATGATTGCGTCGAGCGTCGTCGCGGTACTCTCGACGGCGGCTGACAGCGGATAGCAGCCGAGGGACCGAAAGCGCACAAGGCGCGGCTCCTCGACTTCGCCCTCTTCGAGCGGCATCCGCTCATCGTCGCGGACGATCCACACTCCGGCGCGACGGACGACCGGCCGCCGGGCCGCGAAGTACAACGGCACGACGGGAATCTTCTGAGCGCGTGTGTACAGCCAGACGTCGAGCTCCGTCCAGTCGGATAACGGGAAGACGCGAAGGGATTCGCCGGGCCCGATCTTGGGGTTGTAGAGGCGCCAGAGTTCCGGACGTTGCCGGCGTGGATCCCATACGTGACCGGCGTCTCGGAACGAAAAGACACGCTCCTTCGCGCGACTCTTTTCTTCGTCGCGGCGCGCCCCCGCGAAGGCGGCGTCGAAGCCGTGCAGGTCGAGGGCTTGCTTCAACGCCTCTGTCTTCATTATCTGGGTGTGAACTCTCGAGCCTGAAGTGATCGGGTTGATCCCTCGAGCGGCCCCCTCCGTGTTCGTGTGCACGATGAGACGCACGCCGTGTTGGGCCGCGATCGAGTCGCGATGGCGAATCATGTCGCGAAATTTCCAGCCGGTGTCGACGTGCAGCAGCGGAAACGGAATGGGCGATGGGTACATGGCCTTCATCGCCAGGTGGAGCATGACGCCCGAGTCCTTACCGATCGAATAGAGCATCACGGGATTCGCGCATTCAGCGACGACTTCCCGTATGATTGCGATCGACTCGGCCTCCAGCCGGCGGAGATGCGGCGACAGGAGCGACACGCGGCCAGTGTCACAGAACGAGACGGTGAGGTCAAACCGCCGTCAGCACTCGCTGTGTTCTCAGCCGCGTGCGATGATTCCTCGAAGCACGACCGAACACCATTCGAGCGACTCGACGGACAGCCACGAGACCGTGACGCGCGAACGCGAGGTCGGAGTATTTTCTTCTCGGACTCGTTCGCTGATTGTGGCGTTCTTTTTCCTGTCGGGGGCCGTTTCGCTCTTATACCAGGTGGCCTGGGTCCGATCGCTGTCTTTGTTTTTCGGCAGCGATATCTATTCAGCGGCCACGACGCTCAGCGTGTTCATGGGCGGGCTCGCGCTCGGCAGCTGGCTGGCGAGTAGCTGCGCCGATCGCCTGGCAAGGCCGCTCGTCGCCTACGGAATGTGCGAGATTCTGACGTCTCTGGCGGCGCTGGCCGTTCCGTATCTCCTGACCGCGTTCCACGACACCTACAAGAACATCTATGTCGGCTCGTTCGAAACCTCGCCGTGGCTCTACCACGCCTTTCGTGCCGCGGTTGCCGTTGCCGCGCTGCTCGTCCCCACGACGCTGATGGGCGCGACGCTGCCGCTGCTGGTGCGCAGCTTCGTCCAGGAGATCAACCAACTCGGGCGCGAAGCAGGCGGACTGTATGCGACCAATACCCTTGGCGCCCTCTGCGGCACGCTTACCGCGGGGTTCGTGCTGTTGCCGACGCTCGGCGTCGCGCGCTCGGTGACGCTGATGGCCGCACTCGGCGTGACCATCGGGTTGATCTCCGTGATCCTCGGGTTCGGCGCCGTCGTTCAACCCTCGTCAGGCCGGCCTGGTGCGGCAGCGTCCCGGGGGGCCGAGGAACATCGCTCGGATCGCCGGAGGGTCCTGCTCGTCGTGGCGCTGTCGGGCATGGCCGCGCTCGCTCTCGAAGTCGTGTGGATGCGTATTCTGATCCAATCATTCTCCGCCACTGTCTACGGCTTCTCGATCATGCTCGCGTGCTTCCTCCTCGGGATCTACTACGGAAGCGCGCGGACAGCTGCGGCGGTCGACGGCGGGGTGGAGCCGCTGCAACGGCTCGCCGACCTTCAACTCGGATTGAGCGTCGCCGTCGCGGCGCTCGCCGTCGTCGCGTTCTTCGTGCCGAAAGTGTTTGGCACCCTGGTCTGGGGGTTGACCGCCGTGTCCGGTGGATTCGCCGGAGCCAGCGTCATCGCCCAGTTCGTCATCGCGAGCGTCCTCATACTGGGACCGACCATCATGCTCGGCGCGATGTTCCCATACGGCGTGCGCGCTGTGACGGATCGGGTCGAACAACGCGCCGAAGGCACCGGAAGCGTGTACGCGGCGAACACGATCGGCGCCGTCCTTGGGTCGATGCTCGCTGCGTTCGTGTTGCTGCCGGCGATGGGCACGCGCGGCGCTCTGCTCGTCATCGCCTTGATGTTTGCCGTGAGCGGCGTGATCGTGCAAGGCGGCGCGCTGCGACGTTCGCAGTGGTGTCTGCTCGTCGGTGGCACGGTGGCGGGAATCGTCGCCCTGGCATTGCCCCGTCAGACCGTCGTCAATTACGGTCTGCAGCGTTCCACCAGGCCGGCATCGATTTATCACGGTGACGGCGTCTCCAATACCGTCGACATCGTCAGGAACGATCGTGGTGACACGGTCATGATGATCAACGGCAACGTGGAAGCGGACACGTCGTTCATTCAGCGGCGGCACTTCATCCTGAAAGCCTACCTGCCCCTGCTCCTGCATGCGCAGCCCAGGGATGTCGCGGTCGTGGGCCTCGGCCTTGGCATTACGCTCGCGGCCACGGCGCGTTACCCGGGGGTCGAGACCATTCGCGTGATCGAGCTCAGCCCCGATATGGTCGCCGCGCATCGATCGCTGACGGAACTCACGAACGACATTCTGCACAACCCCAAGGTCCGCCTGCGAATCGACGACGGCCGGAACTTCATGGCGATGACGGACGAGCGTTTCGACATCATCACGGCCGACCCTGTGCACCCGCGCATCACGGGGGCCGGGTATCTGTATACCCGGGAGTACTACGAGGCGATCAGGGCGCGGCTTCGCCCGAACGGTGTCGTGACGCAATGGATGCCGATGTACAACGTCTCGCCGAGGTCTTTCGACGTGGCGTTCCGGACGTTCGCGGCGGTCTTTCCCAATGCGACGTTCTGGTACGTCCGCGGCCACGGCCTGTTCGTGGCAACGCAGCAGCCTACGGCCATCTCCTGTCGGAGCCTGGCAGCCAATTTCGACGTTCCTGCGGTCAAGGCCGACTTCGCGTCGATCGCGATCGAATCGCCGGCCGAATTCCTCGGCTACCTCTTGATGGACCGCGAGCATGTGGCGGCGTATCTCGAACGCACCGTGGCCCGGGACATCAATACGGACGACAATGCGTTTCTCGAGTACAGGACGCCATTTGAATTCCTCGGCCGCACCGACGCCATCGTTCCGGATCTGATTCGCCACGCGGGCTGGAGCGAGAAACACGTGCTGGCCGACGACTGCGCCCCGCAGATGCGCCAGGCGGCTCGCGGGTTTTTCACTCATCGTCTCGAGCACATCGTGCCTGAGCTGAAGGAACCGATCCGCTAGCCCATGCCGAAGGTCCGGGGCGCACTGATCTTCGTCGCCGTGGCAGTGCTGTCGCTCGAGCTCGCCGTGCGCTTCGTCGCCGACAACGGCATGCGGTTCGACCTGGAAATGTGGAAGTACGCGCGAGACGTGAAAGTGGTCTCCGACAATCCCCGCATCGGCCACAAGCACGGCCCGAATCGGCGGGCGAGGTTGATGGGTGTTGAAGTCCAGACGAATTCGCGCGGATTGCGCGATCGAGAGTTCTCCTTCGAGCGTGCCCCAGACACCCGGCGGATTGTGATGCTCGGCGACTCCATCACGGAAGGCTGGGGCGTTCCGGTGGACGAGACGTTCTCGAAGCGTATCGAGCGCCTGTACGGCGAACGCGGCATCAATGCCGAAGTCATCAATACTGGCGTCGGCAATTGGAATACCGTCCAGGAGGTCGAGTACTTTCTGACGGAGGCTTATCAGTATCATCCTGACATCGTCGTGCTGAACTACTTCGTCAACGATGCGGAGCCAGTGCCGAGAAGTGAAACGCCGTCTGTTCTTGCGCGTCATTGTTATTCGTGCACCTTCTTTCTGGGACGCCTGGATTCGTTCCTGCGCCGGATGGCGACGCGGCAGGATTGGTCAGACTATTACTTGACTCTCTACGAGGATGGGAAGTCTCAGACGTGGCTTGCCGCGAAAGACGCGATCACGCGGCTGGCCGGCTACTGCCGGGCCCACGATGTGAAACTGCTCGTGGCGATCGTGCCGGAACTTCACGATGTGAAGCACTATCGCTTCGAGCGTGTGACGCAGCTGGTGCGCGATGCCGCTGCCGAGAACGGTGCCGGGTTTGTCGACCTGCTGCCCGATCTGTCGAAGTACGATTCGGCGGCGCTATGGGTGACACCACCGGATCCGCATCCCAACGCGTTCGCGAATCAGTTGATTGCCACCGGCCTGTTCCACGCCCTGGAAGCTTTCGACTGAGGTGTCAGGTCGCGAGAAGAACGTTCAAGTGCTATATTTCGAGAACTTGTACGAGCCGACGAGCCGGCTCATTGAGAAGGTCTGCTCATGGCCAAGCGCGAGATTCTGACCGAGCTCAACCAGTACCTGTGGTCCAACAAGAAGTACTGGCTCGCGCCCTTCGTCGCCGCCCTGATCGTCGTGGGCCTGCTCCTCGTGTTGAGCGAGGGCTCCACCGTATCGCCCTTCATCTACACGCTGTTCTGAGCGCGTCAGTGCAGCACACTCAGCCCGAGCGCGACGTCCCGGCGTTCGGTCGCGCCGGCCCTCAAATAATGGTCGAACCCCGAGCGGAATATCTTGCTCACGACCGCGTTGCGCACATCGCCGTACTGGATCAGATATCCCTCTTCGTCCCAACCTGAGAAACCGCCGCGGCGATTGAGCGCTGCGCCGACTTTCATGAAGTGCTCTTCCCCTCCTTTGAACTTGCCGCTGGCCACGCCTTCCGCCGCGTCAGGATTCGCGGCCAGATAGGCGTCTTCGGTCCAGCGCATCGCCAGGCCCTTGCGCCGCCCTTCCGCTTTCCCTCGTTTGATGTAGTGTTCGTAGCCGCTGGCGAAGTCGCCTCGGGCAATCAGGGGTGGGAGGTCGGGATTCGCCGCCAGATACTCGCGCTCGTTCCAGCTCGGATAACCGCTCGGCCGAAACTCGAGGAATCCCTTCGAACGATAGTGTTCGAAGCCATTCCGGAATTGCCCCGCGGCGATCAGCGCGCGCACGTCGGGATTCGCGGCCAGGTACGCCTCGTCGCTCCAATCATGGGGAGTGCCCGCGAGATGTTGGCTGCGCCAGTTGGGCAGCGTCTTGTCGCGATACAGGATCCGCACGATGTCGTCGGCCATTCGTGCGGACAGCATGTCATACGCGGCGCTCTTGTCGAGCGATTCGTATCGCAGATGTGAGAGATCGGAAAAGGCCTGCTCGCGCGTAAAGAACAGGCTGAGGTCGACAAAGTTCATCGACGGGTGCTGCGACGCTGCCTCCTGCAACTTGGCGCGCAGAATCGGCATGGCTTCGTCCAGGAATGTCACCAGCGCAGGTTCTTGCGTCTTGAGGATGGCTTTGTCGTCGTCGCCGAGGATTTTGTGCTTCGCCGAGAGATACGCCGGCAGGAAGCCGACGAATTTCGCGCCCGATCCTTCGGCCAGATAGGACATCGCCAGCTGATTGCTGACATACGCGTCGAGGCGTTCCGGATGCGCGGTGGAATAGCCGGCGCTGGTCGGAGTCGCCGGCGCACCCGCGGGCGCGGCTTCGGCCTGAACCGCCGCGGCCAGCGAGGATTGGAACAGGACCCGAAAGAGCGCCGATCTCCTCGCCAACTGGTGACGCATCCCGAGCTGCCGGACCGTTCCTGTCCTGGCGTCGTAGATCTTCTCCATCTGGAGTTGCGTCGTGTGATAGAGCGAATGCGCAAAGAAGCCACCGCCCATCCGAAGCATCGTGCGTTCGTCCAGCACGAGGAGGTCGTTGGTGCCGTTCAGCGTCAACACGACGTCAGGCTGAAATCGGATGCCGTCGTGAGCCAGCGTGCCCAGCGACGCGCTCGAGATGCCGGCTCCAACAGCGGTGTTGATGACCTCCCATTCCTCGCCGGTCCGGACCTCGAGTGCGCGCTTCAGTATTCCTCCGAGCGAGGCCTCCTCGCGGCAACCCCAACACGAAAACGCGACGCTATCGCCAAGCAGCATCGCGCGCCTGACGGACTTGTTGCGCGCGATCGTCGGCTCTGGCCCGCGCCAGCCCCAGCTGTTGATGACGACGGGCACCCAATTCCCGAGCTCGTAACGGAATCCCGGTGTGTTTCGGAAACCGGACCAGGGGTGGTAAGCGCCCTGTTGATTTAGCACCGTAATGGCAGCCGCTTCAGCGGGAGGTGGCGACTTCGATCTCGCCCACCACTCGCCGATCAGCAGACCGACGGCAAGCAGGATGACGGTGTTGCCGACGATCAGCGACGCCGCACGGAGCGCGCGTCCGAGCGTGCTCAGATACCGCACAGTCGATTCCTCAGGCCGTAAGGCTAACGCAACCCACCGTGCGCGACAACACACTCATCTTTCGTACATACTGCGCGACACGCCATGAGGAGCGTCGACTCCACAATTCCAGCCTCCTCCGGTTTCGCGCGCTTCACGATCGGCCTCTTCGCCTTCATGCTGGCGCCGCCGCTCCTGGTCGTCGCCGTCGTCGTCGCGGTGGACCCGTACTATCTCGTGGGGTCGCCGAGTTGGCGAGGGTTGAACGTCATACGGCCGTTTTACGAGCTGCACGTCATCGATGTGAAGCCTTACCAGGTTCGGCGAATCAAGCCTCACGCCGTGTCGTTGGGAAGCTCTGTCGCCGAAGTCGGCCTCGATCCGCGTCACCCCGGCTGGGGCAACCGTCGCGTCTTCAACTTTGGCCTTCCGTCCGCAACGAGCTATGAAGTCATGCTCGCCTACACACACGCGCGGGCGGTCGGAGGGCCGCTCAAGCAGGCGGTCCTCGGCCTCGATTTTTTCGGTTTCAACATCTTCTTCGCTCGCGACGAGCACCAGAAGGAGGCGCGCTTTGCGGGCAACGGCGCGAAAGCCTTTGCCGACTTTCTCGCGGCCGAGCTTGCCACCCGACGCCCCGCGGGCGCGAAGAGTTCGGCTCCGACGAACGCGCCTGCGCTATCCGCACCGCCCGCCGCGAGCGAGTCGGACGACCAGCCGTGGCACGAGGCGCTGTACTTGGCGGTTCATCCCGATGTCGCGGCCGCGATTGCACGCGGTGAGTTCACGTCCGGTCGTGAGCATTACCGGCTGGCCGGCCGTGCAGAAGGACGCGAGGGTGGGACGATTCCGACCAATTGGATGGAGTCCCTCTATCTCACGGTCCATCCCGATGTCGCCGCCGCGGTGAAGCGGGGCACGTTCCTGAGCGGGTATCACCACTACCTCGCGGCCGGGCGAGCCGAGGGCCGCCAAGGTGGATTTCCGCCCGCCAATTGGGACGAGGCCCGCTACCTGCGGTTTCATGCCGACGTGCAACGCGAGGTGAAGCGGGGCACGTTCCTGAGCGGCTATCACCACTACCTCGCCGCCGGGCGAGCCGAGGGCCGCGATCTCGGCATCCCTCCGGGGAATTGGGATGACGCGCTGTATCTGAAGATTCATCCGGACGTCCAGGCCGAAGTGAACCGCGGCACCTTCATGAACGGCTACCACCACTATGTGGCCGCGGGACGGGCCGAGGGCCGCCAAAGCGGCGCGGTGCCACTCGACTGGGATGAAGCGACCTATCTACAAGTCAATCGCGATGTGGAATATCAAATGAGTCAGCATCTCTTCCTGAGCGGCTACCACCACTACCTGGTTGCCGGTCGGGCCGAGCAGCGTCTCGGCGGATATCGTCCGGCGGGCTGGAACGAAGCGCAATACCTGGCGGCCAATCCGGCGGCACGGGTCCGGCTCGCTTTGGGTGACTACCGAAGCGGCTACGCGCACTATGCCGCTGTCGGCCAGTCTCAGGGATTCCAAGGCGGCTTTGCCCCGGGTGGTCCGCTCGACCGATTGCGCGCTCGCTGGCCGCGGTTCAATCAGTGGTTGTTTCGCGTCGACGAGCAGTTCCGGCTGATCTTCTCGGCGACAGCACTGAGCGATTCCCTTGCCACCACGTCGCGGCAGTCCGAAGCCCCGGCCTTTGACGATCGCGGGATGCGTGTCTGGGATAGCCAGGTGAGGTTGAACCGGCAGGCGGGCGGATCTGGAGCGCTGTTTCGCAATTTTCTTACCGACTGGCGTTGGTATCAGTGGCTGAGGCCGCCGCGATTCAAATATTGCTTCACGAATACGGACACGGGCATGACCACGTTCGAGCCGTACCGCTTCCTGCTGCGCCGTGCCTACGCCGACGGCACGGACCTGCGGCTCTACGTGACGCCCGTCCACACGGCGGTGCGGCAAATGCTCGACGCACTTGGCCTCAGCGCTCGCTACGACTTCTGGCTTCAGGAATTGGTCCGGATCAACGAACAGGAAGCGGCGCGCGCGGGAAAAGAACCGCTACCCCTCTGGGACTTCAGCGATCCCAACGACGTCACACGAGAAAGCATCCCGCTGAGTACGGACCCGACGCCGATGCAATTTTTCTGGGAGTTCTCGCATTTCCGCCGCGCCACCGGCGATCTCATTCTCGATCGGGTCCTCGGCTACACCGACGCGAACCGGCATCTCCCGGACAATTTCGGCACCCGCCTGACGGGCGCAACCATCAACGCGCATCTCGTGCGCACCAAGAACCGGATTGCCGACTGGGCGGCCGCGAACAGCGAGTTGGCCGCGCAGAGCCTCGCCGCAGTCCGGAACCCGAAGGCGCAGAACCGTCAGTCCGAGGCGGCCTGCTGGTAGCCAGGTGAGCCCTGGCCACCGGTCACCTCAGCGAAGCGCAGGTGGCTCCGGCGCCGAACGGACGTGGATGTCGATCAGCGTGCACATCGCGTGAAGAATGGTGCGATGCACCTCTTGCACGCGCGGGATGGCCGACTCCGCCACGTTCACGTGAATGTCGGCGGCGGCGCCCATGCGGCCGCCGTCGCGGCCGGTCAGGGCAATCGTCACCATGCCGCGCGCTTTGGCGGCGCACAGCGCCGACTCCACGTTTCTTGACTGCCCGCTCGTCGAGATGCCGATGGCGACGTCGCCATCGCATCCGAGAGCCTCGACCTGCCGCGCGAACACCTGCTCGTATCCATAGTCGTTCGAGATCGCGGTCACGATGGCGGAGTCGCAGGTCAACGCGATTCCGGCCAGCGGCCGGCGCTCGCCTTCAAAGCGGCCGACCAGTTCGGCGACGAGATGTTGAGCGTCGGTGGCGCTGCCGCCGTTGCCGAACGCCAACACCTTCCGTCCGTTGGTCACGGCGCAACTCACCGCCGCGGCGGCGGCGGCAAGCGGTGCCAAGCTGCGCGCGGCAAACCGCTGATGCGCGGCGCTGGTCTCATCGAAGATCGCGCGCAGCGCGATAGCCGGTTCGAAGGACATGGTTCTTCGCTGTGTGCATGCTATGCTCACGGCTCGTCGAACTGTTCAAAATTTTACAGTTTCGGGATATGGGCTGGTGATAGTTTTCGCGCCGTGCCGACCCTGACGCTCGGGGCAGCGGCGCTCGCGCTGCTGGCGGCGTGGCGGCCGGCCCATGCGCTGGTGGTCCTCGCCGCATTCGGTCCGTTGGGCGGAGTGCTCAGCGCCCTGAGCCATACACCGACGACGTGGACGATTCCGCTGATCATCGCCACCCTGTCGGGCGCCTGGTGCGGCCGCGCTGTCCGCGGCGAAATCTCGACTGATCGCCGGCTCGAGTACGTGGGTTTGTGCTGGGCACTGGTGGTCGCGGCATCACTTGCCATCCTCCTCACCGCCCAGGCCCCGCGTGGCGGTCGCCTGGCCTACCTCGCGAGTGTCGCGGTCTGGCTGACGCACGATTTTCTCGCGAACGATCCGTTTCGCTTTCCGGGTGTCTGGGCCGCCGCGCTGGCGATTGGCGGCGTCGGAATCTACCTCCTTGTCACCGACCGCTGCAGGCGCGAGCCTGCGCTCGCCTCGCGGCTGACGCGAATGCTTCTACTCAGCGTCGCTGCCGGAGGCGCACTGAGCGCGGGCCGCTTCGCTGAAGCACTCCTCGAACATCGGCCGTATATCGGGAACCCAACGCGTCCGGACCTTGTGTTGCGGATGAGTGTGGTTTTTCCCGACGTCAACGCGGCCGGCGCCCTGTTCCTGATGATCCTGCCGGTCGCCGTCTGGGCGCTGACCGACCGGGCGACGCGAGGGTTCGGCGCGGTGACGTTGGCGTGCGTGGTGGCCGGGCTCTGGCTCGCGAGCTCGCGAACGACGGTCGTGCTCGTGCCGTTCACGCTGGTGGCGTTCGTCGGGCTGCGAGCTTGCCGCCGCGCGACGCAGCCGTGGCGCGCGACGGCCGCCATGTCGGTGATGACGGTTGCCGGAGGCATTCTGCTCGTCGCGCTGCACCCGCGCACCGGCGCCCCGGGCGGCGCCATCCGAGCGCTGGAAATCCGCCGAGAGATGGCACTTGTGGCGGCCCGGATGGGGCGG
>Ga0081539_10004272_pt1 | contig 16037 bp, 14 predicted proteins | sample TabmetS4T2R2_FD_71023 | JGI IMG/M metagenome (GOLD analysis project Ga0081539, IMG submission 71023) | Tabebuia heterophylla rhizosphere microbial communities from the University of Puerto Rico - S4T2R2 | ecosystem: Host-associated > Plants > Roots > Rhizosphere ...
CGGTGGCCGCCTACAACTGTGGCGTCAAGAATATCCAGACCAAACTTGGAATCGACAAAGGCACGACGGGAGACGACTACGGATCCGATGTCATCGCACGCGCGCAGTTCTATTCAGAGAAGTTGTGACGGTCGCGTGATCTGGCTCGCTCTCGCGATCGCGCTGGTCGTGACGTTTCCGGCGGGCCGCTTGACGGCGACGTCTACGATCCCAGCGGATGCCGTCGCGGCGGAATCGTCGAGCGCGACTCCAGCCGCGCAGCCACAGAGTGGCGACGCCAAGCGGCACGTCGTGGTTCGGTTCCCGCCGTCTCGATCAACGGTCACGCTGCCGGGACAGGTCACAGGCTACGACGTGATCGACTACGTGGTATCCGCACGCGCGGGGCAGCAGCTGACCGTTCGATTCATCACGCCGGGTCGCTTTCTGACGATGGCGGTGTACGGACCGGATGAACAGGAAATCTGCGTGGAAAAGTGCGGCGATCGATGGACCGGCGCAATCTCCCGCGCCGGTGACTACATCGTCCGCGTCGGTCTCGCGCGAGCGGAAGCACGCCGCAATCGACCGGCGAGGTTTCAGCTTCGCGTCACGGTGACGTCGTCCTCGAAGTGAGGGTCCATCAGTTCGCCAGGGCAAGTCGAGACGCGAGACCCGCATGCACTTCAGCGCGCTTTTCGAAGCGTCAGCGCCACCTGCCGAGGACCTTCGGCAAACTCATCTCGCTATTTTAGGCCCTTGCGTTGCTCATCGAGCACCGCTCGATACATCGCCTCCTGAATGGTGGCTTCGCGGAGGCAGTTCGCCTTGTCGATGAAGGGATTGACTGCGCCTGGTTTCATCCGCGCGAACTTCTCGGTCATCTCGTATTGTGCCGGGTGATCCCCGAGCGGCACGTCGCAGGGCAGTTTCTTGACGAGCGCAAACGTGCGATCGAATTCCTTCTCCACGTCGGGCGTGATCACGTTGGGTGCGCGCAGGCTCGAGAAGAACACGACGTCACGACTTTGACCGCCATCCTGCACGCGCATCGTCCATGCCGTCGCGCCGCGCGTGTGCCCCGCGGTCAGATGCGCGACCAGCGTCGTCCCGCCAAGCGTCACCGACTCGCCATCGTGCACGATGCGATCGATCGGATGCTCCTTGCCCCCAGGTTTCATCGCCTGCAGCACCGGCACATCCTCGGCCATCGCGATCACCTGCGCGCCGGTCAGCTGTTTGGCGATTGCATCGCCTTCCTGATGATCGCCATGCGCGTGATTGCCCAGCACGATCTTCGTGTCCGAGAACCTGAACCCGAGCTGCTCGATCGACTTCTGGATCGTCGGCACGTTCCGCTCGTAGGTCGTATCGATCAGGATGTTTCCCTGCGGGGTGACGATGAGAAAAGAGCTGAGGGTGCGCGTGCCGATGTAATAGATGTTCGCGATGATCCGGTGCGGCGTGAACGCCGTTGTCTGATCGTCGGGGGTGCCCATGTTCCGCGACAGGATCGACGCCGGTGTGTACGTGCGGCCGGCCACCGTGACCGCCGGGTGATCCGGAGGGCCACCCTGTTGAGCGTACGTGACGGCGATCCCGATCCAGATCGCCATGGCTGTCACGCGCGTCGTGGCAGGTATCGCCAGTGCGTGCATCTTCACGTTAGCATTCTCGCACGTGACACATCCTGCGACCGGCATGCCGACGTCGCGCCTCGAGGCGTTCAGCGACGGGGTGCTCGCCATCATCATCACCATCATGGTCCTGGAGCTGCGGGCGCCGGAGGAATCCGATCTCCACGCGCTCGTCCCCCTGTGGCCGGTGATCCTCAGCTACGTGCTCAGTTTCGTGTACCTCGGCATCTACTGGAACAACCACCACCACATGCTGCACGTGACCAGCTGCGTCAGTGGCGGCATCCTGTGGGCGAACCTCCATCTGCTGTTCTGGCTCTCGCTCGTTCCCTTCACGACGGGGTGGATGGGAGAGACGCGGTTCGCGTCGGTCCCGACCGCGGCATACGGTGTGGTCCTGCTTCTGGCCGCGATCGCCTATTTAATACTCCAGCAGACCATCGTCCGCAGCGAGGGCCCGAATTCGATCCTTGCTGTCGCCACGGGACGCGACCGAAAGGGACGCGTGTCGGCGGCGATGTATGCGCTCGCGATTCCGACGGCGCTCTTCTTGAACGCCGCCGTTGCGGGCGCGGTGTACGTCGCGGTGGCGCTGATCTGGCTGGTGCCCGATCGGCGAATCGAGCGCGCGCTGACGGCACACCAGCCACAAACAGTGGAGCGCTGACCAGCACTACGCTTTCCCGACGAACTTCCTGAATTCCGCGACCGGCACCGCGCCGCGGCCGTGAATCGGCGCAATGGTCGCGACATTCAATTTCAGCCGCTGGATCTCGTCATAGAGCTTGACGGCATTGGGCGGTGGCATCGGCGGTACCGGGGCATCGGGCGGCCCGGGGCTGTACGCGTCGGCTTCGACGAGGATGCGAGGACCGGGCAGGTAGATCAGCGTGTACTCGTTCGTGTGCGTGTCGCCGTTGGTCGCGTACAGCTCGATCGTCTGCTTGCCGTCGGTGATGACGGTCTTGTCCGTCACGCCCTGAAACATCGGCTGCTTCGGGCTCTTTGATTGCTGGTCGGACACGAGCGTCGCCGGCGCGACCACGGTCTTCTCGAAGTACGGCACGTTGGACTGGTGCGTCACGATCGTCGCGCCCTCGGCGACATAAGTGCGCAAGCCTCCGGTGTGATCGAAATGATGATGCGTCGTCAGCAGATAGCGAATCGGCTTGTTCGGCACCAGCTTCTTCGCTTCGGCGATGACGGCCAGCGACCGGTCTTCGGCAAGCGGCGCCTCGATGACGGCGATGTAGTCCTTGAACTCCACGACCACGCTGTGATGCGAGCCGCCGGTGACGTGCCAGACGCCGGGCGCCAGCATCGCCGTCATCGTCTGGACGGGCGGAACCTTCGCGGCCTGCACGGCCTCGGGAACGGCGAGGTCGAGCGGCGCGTTCGGCATCACGTTCGTCACGTTGAGCTCCCACAGCGGAAAGCCGCCCTGCTCGATCTGAATCTTCGTCGGGAACTGCACGCCGCTGAAGTCCTTGTAGTCCGAGTAGTTCGCGACGAGCTTCGTGTCTCCCAGCACCGGATTGCCGATTGTCGTTTCGACCGAGGTGACGTGGTTGCTGGCGTCGATCGTCCCGTCGACCTTGAACTTCCCGAGCGCGGTGAACGAGACGAGGTTCGATCCTTCACCGGCAGTCAACATGGCGTTGCCCGATGCCAGCGCGCCCTTGATGAAGCCGTGCGGCGTGAGCCAGATCATCAACTGGCGCTCCTCGGCTGCTGCCGGCTGCGGCACCGGACCGTTCGGACCGACATTCCAGGCCTTGTCGCCGTTCACCTGTGTGTTCTGCTGCTGGCCGCCGAAGACCGGCATCACGAAATTGAGCTCTTCCCGTGCCGACCGCTGGTCGTAATTGATCGTTCGCGTATAGCTGGCGAGGTCACGGCGCGGCCATTCCTGGCCAGTCGTCAGCGCCTGGCCGAAGAAGGCATTCATTCCGGTGGCCGAATACTGGATCGTGGTCGGATTCCCCATGGCCTGCTGCGCGTCCTGCAGGACGCTCGTCGCGGTCGGAGTCCGGCTGCAGGCGGCGAGGACCAGAGTTAGGGCCGCTGCGAGGAGAAGTCGCGTTCTCATCAGTCCTCCTGAAAAAGAGCGATTGTATGCCGCTCGGCGGGGCCCGCGCGATTCATTGCGATGACCGCGAAAGCCGGTCCGCGGCCAAGCTCACTTCGGCCTGACCCATCTGCTGCTATCACGCATGAGCGCCCCGTCCGGTATGTCGCTGTGCCAGACTCGAATGGAAGGGTGGAGAGCGCTCACCGAGCGGCTCGGCGCGGCCGGAGCGATGCCCTTCATGATGCAGTACGACCCGGGTCACGGAAACTATCGCAGGAACGACACGACATCTTCGCCGCGCTGACGCTGGACGATCTGCTGGCGGCGATCGAGCGCACCAGGGGCGACACGCCGTCACCATAGGTCCTCGCATTCGTCCAGGCCCGGATCTGGTTCTCAGGATCGATTTGTGGCGCCAGCTCCGCGAAATCGAATCCTGGAGCCATTCGCGCGACGGGGCGCGGAGGCGACGCTTCGACGGCATGAGCATGGAAGCGCCGGCAATCGATCACGATAGATTGGAAGCATGATTGCTCGAGGATCTGCTTCAACGAAGGCGAGATGCCCTGTGAGGTGGCGGCCGGTCACCCCCGCAGGGCGGCACGATACCGCCTGACGGACTCGGTCTGGTTTTCGGGATCGATGTAGCGCGCGAGTTGCGCGAGGTCGAGGTCCGGCAGCACCTCGCTTCTTTCGCGCTGCTCGTACTGACCGGCGGTGAGCACGCTCACATGAATCACACGGTCTTCCCAGAACCACACCTCACGCACGCCGAGCGCCCGATACACGTCGAGCTTGTCGACGCCTCCTGACGTCCATACGACCTCGATTGCGAGGTCGGGGGACGTCGGACGTCCTCGGCTCAACGAGTAACACTCGTCCGGCTCGAGGGCGCTCTTGGTGTCGGCGTTCTTGAGCGTCCACGAGCCGAAGCCGTTGAAGAACAGGCCGCGTTCTTCCGCGTACGCTTCGAGCAGACGGGCGATAGTCGTCTTGATGCCCTCGTGATCGACTGACGGCGTCATGAACTCGAGCACTCCATCGAGATACGTGACCCGCACGCCGGCCTGGTCGCCACGAATGCGAAGGATCAGCTCGAAATCGTTCCAACTGACGTCGTGCAGCACGACACGCTGGTCTTCCGACCGCTGGACGGCGCCCGGCGAGGCGGCGGCAGTCGACATTGCACGAGTCTAGCACCGTGTAACCCACGCGAGGCGGACGCGCGGATCCGATCGGCAAGGCCCGTCAGAGGTGGGCCCGCCTTTCCATCCGCGCGAGCGACGGTGGACCGCCATCGCTTTTAGCGGCGGCGCATAGGCAGCACGGTGCTACACTCTGGCGCGAATTTCCTCGTACAGTCGCGTAGCGTCCGGCTTCAGCAGGACCCTCGGGCAAACGTAGCGTCCGGCTTCAGCCGGACGGAGATGTGCCTATGTCTCTGTCACGACGCAATTTCATCAAGGGCGTGATTGCAGGCGGCGCGGTTGCCTCCTCCAGCGCCTATCTGTTCCGATCCGGCACGCTGTCCGGTCAGACCTCCACGACACCCGGATCGGTCGAGCGACTGATCACGCTCAACGTGAACGGCCAGGCGCGCCGCGTCGACGTCATGAAGCAGGAAACGCTTGCCATGACCTTGCGCTACAAGCTGGGGCTGACCGGCACCAAGCTTGGCTGCGATCGCGCGGAGTGCGGCGCCTGCACCGTCCTCATCGACGACGTGCCGCACTACTCGTGCTCGGTGCTGACGCACACGGTGCGCAACCGGCGCGTGACGACGATCGAGGGACTCGCCTCGTCCAGCGGCGAGCTCCATCCGATCCAGCAGGCAGTCGTCGACGAGCAGGGGTTCCAGTGCGCGTTCTGCATGCCCGGCTTCGTCATGTCCGCGGTCGGCTTCCTGAAGACGCATCCGAGCCCGACGCGAGAGGAGCTGGCGCACGGCGTCTCCGGAAACCTGTGTCGCTGCCAGGATTACGACAAGATCCTGACCGCCCTGATGAAGGGCGCTGAGTACATGCGGAGGGTGTGATGGCTGAAAAGCTCGTAGGCAGCAATTACACGCCGCTCGATCTCGTCGCCAAGGTCACCGGCAAGGCCAGATACGCGGAGGACTTCCGCGCCGACGGAATGCTCTTCGCCAAGCTGCTCGTCAGCCCGATGCCGCATGCGCGTGTGCGTCGCCTCGACACGAGCGCCGCGCTCGCGATGAATGGTGTCAAGGCGATCCTGACCGCCGACGACCTGCCGATGCAGCCGCCCAACGCCGAGCGGGCGCTCACCAACGAACCGCTCTACGTCGGCGAGCCGATCCTCGCCGTTGCTGCCGTCGACGAGCTCACCGCCGCCGAAGCGATCGAACGCATTCAGCTCGATCTCGAGCCGTTGCCGTTCGTCGTCGATCCGCTCGATGCGCTGCGGCCAGATGGTCCGAATGCACGGACGAACGGCAACGCGTGGGGCGCGCCGCCGCCGAACTCACCTCCCGGAACACCCGCACCGCTCGAGACGATCAAGTGGACGACGCAGGACTTCGACGAGGAGGACCTGTTCCGTCTGCCGATGGGCAAGCCGCTGGAGGAATGGTCGTACGGGGATCTCGACGGCGGTTTCAAGAACGCCGCGCTGACGCTCGACGAAACGTTCGTCGTCCAGTCCACCGGGCATCACCCGATGGAAACGCGCAGCGCGATGGCCTACTGGCAGAACGGCAAACTGTTCATCCATGCCTCGACGCAGAGCGTCGCGCAGACGCAGCCGATCATCGCCCGCTGGGTCGGCGTCGACCCGTCGCAGGTCGTGCTGATCTGCGAGTACACCGGCGGCGGATTCGGCAGCAAGGGCGCCGGCGCCGTGTCGATGGCGATCCCGGCGCTCCTGTCGAAGAAGGCTGGCGCGCCGGTGATGATGCGCATCTCGCGCGAGGAGGAGAGCTACATCGGGCGGGCGCGCACGAACATGGCCGGCCGCGTGAAGATCGGCTTCGCCAAGGACGGCCACATCACCGCGATGGATCTCTACATCGTGCAGGACACGGGAGCGTACGGGCCGCTCGGCGACCATCGATCCGCGGGGCTGGCTGCGTCGTTGATCTGGCAGCCACCGGCCATGCGCTGGCGCGCGGTCAACGTCATCACGAACACGCCGCCCCGATCGCAGCAGCGCTCGCCCGGCCCGATGCAGGCCAACGCGATCGTCGACCCGGTCGTCAGCAAGGCGGCGCGGCAGCTGAATCTCGATCAGGTCGAGATCCGCTCGATCAACTCGCCAACGGGCAAGGCGCTCTACGGCCCTGCCGGTCCGAACGGCCAGCGTCGCCACATCACGAGCGCGTTCATCAAGGAAGCACTGGCGCGCGGCGCGGAGCAGTTCAACTGGAACGAGCGGAAGGCGCGCACCGGTCTCGGTCAGAAGCAGGGATCGAAGGTGCGCGGCGTTGGCGTTGCCGTTGGTCCGCATGGCGCTGGATCGATCGGGTGGGACAGCATCATGACGATCCGCCCGGACGGCAAACTCTACGTGCAGTCCGGCGTCGGCAATCTCGGCACGCATTCGGTGATGGATCTGGCGCGTGTCGCCGCCGACGTACTGGCGATGCCGTGGGACAAGGTCGAGGTGATCTGGGGCGACACGGGCAAGGGCCTGCCGTGGACCTGCCTCTCGGTCGGCAGCCAGACGACGCACGCGATGACGCGCGCGAATCACGCAGGCGCGATGGACGCCAAACGCAAGCTGCAGGAGATTGCCGCGCACGATCACGGCGGATCGCCGGACGATTACGACGTCGGGAACGAGCGCGTGTTCCGTCGCGGCAGTCCAGGCTCGGGGATGACGTACGCGCAGGCGGCGAAGCGGGCGATCGAGCTGGGCGGCAAGTACGACGGCCACGAGCTGCCGATGGACATCAACCCGATGACGAAGGGATCGGCGACACGGCTCGCCGGACTCGGGTTGATGGGCGTGGCCAAGGACAACTATCCGCGGGACGGTGACACCTATTCGTTCGTGGTCGGGTTCGCCGAAGTGGAAGTCGACGTCGAAACCGGCCACGTGACGCTCGTCGACTTCATGGCCGTCGGCGACGTCGGCACGGTCGTCAATCCGCGCAGCCTGATCGCGCAGATCAAGGGCGGGACGTGCCTGGGGATCGCGCACGCGCTGTTCCAGAAGTCGGTAGTCGATCCGCACTACGGCCACTCGCTCGCGCGGCGATTCCACTACAGCAAGCCGCTGACGATCCTCGACATCCCGGCGTCGATGCACGCCGAGGCGCTCGACCTGGCCGATCCGGAAACGCCGGTCGGCGCGCGCGGGGTCGGGGAGCCTCCGGTCGGCGCGGGATACGGCGCGGTGCTGAACGCGATCGCCGACGCGGTCGGCGATGAAGTGTTCAGACGGGCGCCGGTGACGTCGGACGTGATCCTGATGGCGCTCGAGCACGAGAAACCGATGCACGAACCACTGCGCGCGCATGTGTAATCGAGGCGCGTTGTCGGGCTTCGGGCTTCAGGCTTCGGGCTTCGGGCCTGGACAAGTGCTTTTTGCCAGGGCCGTAGCCCGTAGGCCGAAGCCCGAAGGCCGAAGCCGAAGGCCGAAGCCCGTAGCCCTCTGAAGCAGGAGTTTTGCGATGGCCGTAATTCGTGACGTCATGCCCGCGTTCGAGCTGTTCCAGCCTGCGTCGATTGGCGACGCGCAGGCGCTGCTCGCGCGCTATGGCGGCAGTGCCTGGGTGCTCGCGGGCGGGCTCGACAGCATGGACTGGCTCAAGGACCGCATCAAGCGGCCGCAGGCCGTGGTCGATCTGTCGGCGATCGCCGAGCTGCGTGGCATGCGATCGATGGGCGACGGCCTCGAGATCGGCGCGATGACGACGCTCACCGAGGTCGTCACGCATCCGATGGTGCGCGAGCGCTACGCGATCCTGACCGAGGCAGCGGAAGCCGCCGCGTCGCCGCAGATCCGCAATCAGGGCACGATCGGCGGCAACATCTCGCAGGACACACGCTGCTGGTACTACCGCGCCGGCTGGTCGTGCTATCGGGCCGGCGGCAACATCTGCTACGCCGACACGCCGGAGTCGATCAATCGCGAGCACGCGATCCTCGAAGCCGACCGCTGCGTGGCCGTCAATCCGTCCGACACGGCACCTGCACTGATCGCGCTGGATGCGCAGATGGTCGTTCGCAATGGCGAGCAGGAGCGCATCATCCCGGCGGAAGACTACTTCGTTGGGCCGTCAATCGACATCACGCGCATGACCGCGCTGCGGCCGGGAGATCTGCTGACGGCCGTCCGTATTCCCGGCACGTGGGCCGGGTCTCGGTTCTATTTCGAGAAGATCCGCGATCGCAACGTGTGGGACTTCGCGCTGGTCAGCGTGGCATCGGCGATGGTCGCCGAGGGAGGCACCATTCAGCGAATGCGGGTGGTCGTCAATGGCGTCGCCGCGCGGCCGCTGCGTCTGCGCGCGGTCGAGGATGCCGTGACCGGGAAACCGGCCAACGAAGCGACCGCCAAAGCCGCGGCCGAGCTCGCGATCGCTGGCGCGCAGCCCCTGAAGTTCAACGCCTATAAGGTGCCGTTGATGCGGAACCTCGTGAAGCGCGCGATTCGCGGGACCGAGGTGACGGCATGAACCTCTTTACCTGGGGCCAGAGTCCGTGGGGCCAGGCCATCCTGCAGCACATCTCGTGGGATCTGTTCTGGGCGTCGCTCTTCGCCGGCCTGGCATTCTTCGTCGCGCACGCAAGCTACATGTATCTGTCGCCGCATCGTAAGCGGAAGGCGGAGGAGACCGACGCGATGGAGGCCGCGCGACCCGAGCTGCCGAAGCAGATCGTCCGCCACGGCGGCGTCGCACGCCTCTTTCACTGGGTCATGGCGGCGGCGATGTTCACGCTGCTGCTGACGGCGTTCCTGCCGATCGTCGGCGTGAAGTTCGCCTGGGTCACGTGGCACTGGAGCGCCGGCCTCGTACTCGCGGCGTCGATCGTCTTCCACATCGTGCACGCCAGCTTCTGGCTCGATTTCCGATCGATCTGGGTCGGTCCGTCGGATCTGCCCGAGCTGAAGGCCGAGCTCCTGCGCGAGTTCGGACATGACGTGCCCGGCCCGAAGCCAGGCAAGTATCCGCTCGGCAACCGGCTCTATCACATGGCCATCGTGTTCGCCGGTCTCGCGGTCGTCGTCACTGGCCTGCTGATGATGAAGCGCGTGCGCACGCCGTTGTTCATGCGCGACCCGTACATGCTGAGCGATACGACCTGGGGTATCACGTACGTCTCGCACGGACTGGCCGGCGTCGCACTCGTCGGTCTCGTGATCGCGCACGTCTATTTCGCGATTCGCCCGGAGAAGCGCTGGATCACGCGCTCGATGATCCTGGGCCGCATCACGCGCCGCGAGTATCTCGAGCATCACGATCCCGATCGCTGGGTGGTCACTCGGTAAGGCGCGTGTCAACTCCCAACCTGCTGACGCTGGTGCCAACTCCCAACTCCCAAACTCAGTCCGGTGTTTCGACGTTGGGGATTGGGATTTGGGTTTTGGGATTTGGGATTTCGGCAGAGTGATCTCCGAATTCCAGCGTCGCTGCGATGTGATCGAGGAGAGCTATGAGTTCATGCTCGCGTATGCGGCGCAGGGACTCACCGGCTCCGAAGGGAGTCCGTCCGGCGGGCAGCTGCGCGAATACCTGACGCGGACGGCGGACGCGCTCTCCGGTCTCGGCAATCTGCTCACCACGATCATCAGCGATGGCCCGCTCGAACCTGTTGAGACATTCAACGCGTATCAAGCCGTCCTCGATCGCGACGCGCGTGATGCACTCGCCGGCGTGCGGCTCGTACTCGCGCAACCGACGATCAGCTCGCAGCTGGTCGACAACCTGAACGCGTCGATCCATCTGCGCGCACTGCTGACGGATCTGTTTCTGGTTGACGAGATCTTGAAAGGCCGCGCAACCGGTCGGTCTGAAACGATCCCGTGATAGGCTTCGTTTCCAACGCGCGAAGACGCGCCGCGGACCACGTGAAAGCACAGCTCGCCATCCACCGCCACGACGTGACACCTTCCGGCAAACCCGACTTGATGCACGCATTGCGGCCAGTGCCTGGCTTCGAGCGCGCAGTGCGGGAGGTTTCGAAGATGCTCACTGCCGCCGGGATTCGCCATGCGCTGGTAGGCGCGCTCGCGACGAACGCCTACCGCAGTCGTCCGAGGACAACGGAAGATATCGACTTTCTCGTCGGCGATGAGGCATTCGAAACGCACGCGGGCGGCTTCGTGACGATGCGTGTGCCAGTGATTGAGTTCGACGGCGTCGCGATCGACCAGGTGCCTCTCACCCCGTCGCTGCGCGTGATCGAAGATGAATTGAACCGAGCGGCGGTCAGTGACGGCGTCCCAATCGCGTCTGTCGACACGATCGTCGTGATGAAACTGCTCGCTGGCCGCACCCAGGACCTCGCCGACGTCGAAGCGATCGTTGCCTCCGGCGCCGACCGGGGCTTGTTGAAGAGTGCCGTGGAAAAGGCCGTTCCTGAACGCCTGAGCACCCTGCAGAAGCTGCTCGACCACGTGGACGGCGGCGCGCGATAACTGCCTCGGCGACCGCGTGCTCCGTCGCGACGAGGTGTTGCCGGCCGTTTATGCTCTACCGTGAGCGTTCATGTCGCCACTGTTCGTCGTTAATTCTTCAGGAAAACGTTGCGTGGAGCGGAACCATGGCCCAACACAACGAGCTGACAGTCGACGTCCGAACATCGGGTGACGCGGCAACAGTTCACTGCAGCGGCAGGCTGACGGTGACGTCGGGATCGCAGCTCCGCACGGAGGTGAAGCGCCTGCTTCCGCAGACGCGCGTCGTCACCATCGATCTCACCAACATCACCCTCATGGACAGCGTCGGGCTGGGGACGATTGCGGCGCTCTATGCGTCCGCGCGCACGGCAGGCTGCGAGCTGCAGGTGGTCAACATCAGCCCTCGGATTCGCGAGATCTTCAGCGTGACGAGGCTCTTGTCGCTGTTCGAGGCGTGCGGCGAAACGAATATCAAGATGCCGTGAGCCCCGGCGGCAATGCGGTTCAGCCGGGGTTCAGTCGAGGTTGACAGGCGCGTCGAGCGACCATGTCTTGGAATACGGGTTCTCCCACGTCAGCGGGAATTTTGGCGCGACCTCGACGTAATCGGCCGGCACCTCGAAAAGCTTCGGACGCGGTTCCGCACGGCTGATGACCCTGAGCTGATACTCGACGACTCCGATAGTCGCGTCCTGATGGCGGGCGTACACAACCAGCTTCAGTCGGGTGATACCCAGCGCTCTCCCACGCCTGTTCCAACGACACCGAGCGGCAGGTGAGTCTCGTAACGGGTTCCCGTGGCGCGAACGCCGCCGACGATCTGCGAGTCCAACGACTCGCCCACGATGTCGCCGGGATCCGACGTCATGGCATCCGAGAAGTGAAACACGACGACAAAACGCTGCATCGACAGCGGCAGCACATAGGAGTTGCGCCCGCCGCCGGCAACCATCATTTCCGCCATTCCCAGCGGCACACGAGTGCGCGACGCGTGCGCGACGTCCAGCATGTACGCCGCTCTGTTCGCGGGGTCCGTGGCCATGAAGATTCGCTGCGGGCGATCGCCGTGCCCGACGAAGCGCTGGTCGACGCGCACGCGCCCCATGCTGTCCCGATAGTAGCGAGCCGTGGCCCGGAGTTCCCTGCGACCGCTATTGGCCGGGGGTCGCCAGATCGTCGTGGCGTCCGCCGTGAACGGTGCGCCGAGCACCGGAACGCCACCAAAAAGGCATTGCGAGCGGACGCACTTGGCGATATTGCGCTGGAGGTCGTCGTCGGGTTCGCCCTGCGCCAATACCCGCGGAGGACTCGCCGCGACCAGAACGAGCGCGATCGCCCAACCGATGACGAGCGAGGCCTTTTTCATAATCGCCACTCCTGGCCACCGGTCCTGAGCGAGCATTGGGCACCCCGACACTTGAAGGATCTCCGACCTCGCGCGGGCCCCACGTCGGGCCGAGGTTCACCTGGGTCCGCATGTGACTCAGACGTGCGATTGTACGATTGTGGCGGGACGAAACCGTTGTGGGAACGGTCGGGGCAGCAGTTATCCGTTCGGAGCGAGCCGAACGATACTTACCGCCCGCGGCCGGGTAGTGTGGCCGGGCCTTCCGCCGTTGCCAACGAGGCTACGGCGGACAAGGTTGTCCGGCCCGGCAAGTAGACCGCCGCCTCAGTGGGCGTCGGCCGCGTGATACTGAGCAGACGGGAGGTGTTGCGCGGACGGCGTGTCGTGAGCGGTTAAGAACAGACCAGCAACGACGACGAAGATGAGCAACATTCCCAGAGGGATACCGAGCAGGCCGAGGCCTGTTTCCGACAGGAACTTGGTGGACATGTGTATTAACCACGATATCGGCAAAACGGCCCGCGAACAATACGGTCGCAGGCATGGATTCGATAGGAGATCGTCATGAAACCCATCGACTCGCTTCGCTCGCTCAGGGCAGGCCCTCTCCGACTCGTGGTCGGCGTCATGTTCGTAGCCGGGTTCGTGGTGCTCTGGAGCGCGCGTTCCGATAGCGACGTCGCCGCCGCGCAGACGCGAAAGCCGATCCTGATGACGCGCATCTACACCGGCGCGGACGGCCTCAGCCACTCGGAGGAGGTCGAGATGACGCTGACCGGCTCCGGCACGTCGGAGATAAAGGCGACCAGCGTCGAGTTCAGCCGAAGACGGCCGGGACCGGCGAGCGACTGGCACGTCGGCCCGCGACGACAGTTCGTCATCACGCTGAGCGGCCGCGCCGAAATCGAAGTCGCCGGCGGCAAGAAGGTCGCGATCGGGCCCGGTCACATCAATCTGATCGAAGACACAACCGGTAAAGGACACATCACCCACAACGTCGGGCCCGACGATCGCATCGTCGTCACGATCCCGCTCGCGGATCAGACGGTCGGCCCGCGGCGATAAGGTCCGCCCTGAAGGCGGACCCTACATACGTCTTCTGACGGCTAGGCAGGAAGGTCGAACCTGCGTACCATTGCTGCGCCCCCGCGAGGTGCGACGTGAACGATTGCCGATCCCACCACACGTTCGAGAACTGGGCCCGCACGCTGCGATTCAAGCCGGATCGCTTCTGCGAACCCGAGAACGAGCAGCAGGTCGCCGCACTGGTCAAGGATGCCGCGGCGCGCGGCGGTCACATCCGCGCGCAGGGCGGCGGCCACTCCTGGTCCGACTTCGTCGTCACCGACGACACGCTCGTCAGCCTCGACAAGTTGAACAAGGGGCTCGTCGCGGACGTGCTCAACAAGCGGTACACCGTGCAGGCGGGAATCCGGCTGCACGACCTGATCGACAACCTCGCGAACGACGGCCTCGCGATGAAGAACCTGGGATCGATCACGCAGCAGTCGATCGCGGGCGCGATCTGCACGGGCACGCACGGGACCGGCATTCGTCTCGGCAACCTGGCCCAGGCTGTCGTCGCGATGAAGGTCGTGACAGGGACCGGCGATATTCTCACCATCACCGAAAAAGACACCGAGCTGTTGAATGCCTTCCGCGTCAGCTTCGGCGCGCTCGGGATCATCACTGAGGTCACGCTGGACGTCACCCCGATCTACGACGTGGACAACAACGTGTACTTCGGCCGTTTCGACGAGGTGGTCAATCAGTTCGACACGCTCAACCAGGAGAACCAGCGCTGGTTGATGTGGTGGCTGGTCCCGCCTGTCGGACCGAAGGACAACGTGTTCCTGGTCACGCACAACAATGCGGGCACGCCGGCTGGGAGTCTCGGCAAGGCCGAAACGGTGGCGAGCGGTCTCCATGCCCCACCGCCGATGGACACGAACGATCTCCTGAATGTCGTCCTTCGGCTGCTCCGGCGCGAGGGGCTGCAGCGGGTGTTTCATCGAACGGGTCGCTACGATCGCGAACTGACGCTGCCGCTCCTGCCTGTCTTTCACCGCGAATTCGAGTTCGCATTCCCGACGGAAAACGCCGCGCCGGTACTGCGCGCGATCAAGTCCGTATTCGAAGAGCACGACATCGCGATCGCGCTGCCGGTCGAGACCAGGTGGGTGGCCAAGGATGACTCGCTCCTGAGCCAGTGCTACGGCCGCGACGTGTGCTTCATCGGCGTGAGCTGTCAGCAGAATTCGAACGAGGTCTACGCCCGCATCGAGCCGATCTTCAAGTACTTCGGAGGCAAGCCGCACTGGGGCAAGCACTTCACGCTCACACGGCGGGAAGTCCAGGAAATGTATCCCGACACCTATGACACCTTCGCGAAGCTCCGCAGGGAGCTGGACCCGAAGGGCGTGTTCGGCAACACGCTGCTGCGCGAGCTGTTTCCGTATTGAAGGCGGGCGGTCCGCCTAAAGGCGGACCCTACGACCGCCGGGTGGCACGGATCGCTTAAAGGCCTGATCGGTCGTGGGGGCCGCCTTCAGGCGGCCCTTTCAGAAGTCGAAGCGCGCTTCGCCGACGACGGACCGTCGCATCAGATCGCCGAAGACGTGCTGCTGGACGGTTCTGTTCAGCAGGTTGTTCACCTTCACCGATGTCGTGATGCGCGCGTTGTTCCATTTCACGCCGGCGCTGCCGTTGACCAGCGTGTAGGCTTTCGTGAACCCGTAGTACTGACTGGTCAGCACGTCGCTCCAGAACGCCTTGTCCGTGTAATTGATCGTCAACGCGCCGAGCCATCGGCGGTCGCTGTACGAGCCGCCGGCGTTGAACCGGTTGGTCGGCGGAAGCGACAGCTCGTTTCGCGGAAACGGATTCGGATCATCGAGGACCTGCGGCTCACCCTGCCACGAGTAGTTGGCAAACGCCGTCACGCGGCTGCCGATCGACTGGTCGAGCGACAGCTCCACGCCCTTCTGTCGCGTCGGTCCGAGGTTCAGGTACGTGAACGCCGTGCGCGGAAGAAAGATGCCGCGCAGCGCCAGGACGTCGAGGATCGACGCTGGCAGGACCCACCCGGGCGGAGGGTTCCTCGACGTGTAGGGATCGAGCGTCGACGGCAGCTGCACGAAGTTGATGTTGTCGTTCGAGTCGTTGATGTAGAAGGCCATGCCCGCCGTCGTGCGTTTGCTGATCCTGCCGGTGTACGCGACCTCGTATGCGGTCAGCGACTCGTGTTTGAGCCGCGTCTGCGGCGCCGACCCAATCGGCAGTTCGCTGCCGATGGCGCGCACGAGCAGGGGGAAGGGCGTCGCGACGGCCGGCTGCAGGACCGGTGGCAGGAGCGGCGCCAGCCCGCTCAGGTCGACCGGCGTGATCAGCTGCTGATCGAGGTAGTTGTTGATCGTCG
>Ga0081539_10004273_pt1 | contig 16035 bp, 18 predicted proteins | sample TabmetS4T2R2_FD_71023 | JGI IMG/M metagenome (GOLD analysis project Ga0081539, IMG submission 71023) | Tabebuia heterophylla rhizosphere microbial communities from the University of Puerto Rico - S4T2R2 | ecosystem: Host-associated > Plants > Roots > Rhizosphere ...
ATCTACCAAACAGAACAGCGAAATGATAAAGTCTTCGGTGGTCACGGCAGTGTCCTCTTTCCAGTGTGAGAGCTTCAAAGAGTACGCTGTCCGTGACCTTTTTCAACTAGCACCAATGGTTAACTAGAAAACTCATCCTTAACTGAAATTTCATTCGTGAAATATTGTACAAACCATCCAATTGTGCATTTCTTCACAGTCCGATAGGATGGTGTTCGACTTGACGACTATCAAGGTGAATATCATGCAGGTTACGGTGCAAGGCGCGCGCATTTTCTACCACGAACGCGGGACTGGCGCGACGACTCTGTTTCTTCACGGCGTGCCGGATTCGGCTGAACTATGGACGCCGATAATTAACCGACTGGAAACGAAATTCCGTTGCATCGCGCTGGATTTGCCGGGTCTGACGACACGATCCGAGCGCCCAAACGATTTCGACTTCACGCTACCGAGCATGGCAAAGTTTATCGACGATTTCGTGACAGCGTTGGGGATCAACGAACCGATCAACCTGGTGTTTGCCGATTTCGGGGCGCTGTATGGGCTGGCGTGGGCAATCACCTATTCGAATAAGGTACGCAAAATGGCACTGGCGGGAAGCGTTGGCTTTTCGCCGGATTATGAATGGCACCAGGACGCGAAAATGTGGCGCACGCCGCTGCTGGGAGAACTTTTGATGATGAGCATGACCGAAAGCATGTTCCAAGGGGCGATGAAACAGGCTGCCCCGTCGCTGACGCCGGAATACTGGCACGCAGTGTTAGGGCGTTCAATGGCAAGCCGTGAAGTCAAGCGCAACATCCTGCGGCAGTACCGAGCGATTGACACGAAAATTTATGCGGAATGGGAGCCGAAACTGCTCGAACTGACGAAGCGTGTGCCGATGATGGTGCTGTGGGGCGACCGGGATGCGTTCATTTCGAGGAGTTTTGCGGATCGGTTCGGGGCGCGGGAAGTACACCATTATGCGGAATACGGGCATTGGATCGCAGCGGAAGCGGTTGACGAAGTGGCAAGCAAGCTGGAGTATTTTCTAGCCTAGTGGACTGCAACGAGTCTCTTTATAGCGCGTATAATAAGGCAAAAAGAGGACTCGACGATGAATTCTGGCGACAAGCTTAAGGCGGTGTTCTTCATCTGGGGCGCATTCGCCCTCGCATGTCTGTTTACATTCGCTAGCCAACCAAGCATAGAAGCGGCGCATGTCTTCCTAGGACTATTCTTCGTCGTCGCGGCGCTGGCAGCCACACACACGGTGATGGAAGCGCCGCTGCCGGAAGCAACAACTCCCGCTAAAGCGAAAACGCGCCGCATCGACCGCGTGCTCTCGTCGCTGAGCGATGAAGAACTGGAACAACTGCGTCAGCGCCTGTCGAACGATGACGGCGAACTGATGTCGCTGGATGAGGTGATGCAGGGACGGAAATAGAAAAGGCGCGGTATACCGCGCCTTTGAGTCATTCAGGGCTACGCCAGCGCCGGAACCGCGCCCACCTGCTGAAGCATCCCATAAAAGTCGAAGTAGTTGTAGTCCTCCGTCCACATGCCTTCGACGAAGCGGCTGATCACCGCACCGCTCACGCGAATGGATTTCCCGCTCGCCGGGATGGGACCCAACATCCCCAAATGCGTTCCTGTCACCGTCCAGCGCCAGGTCACCATGTCACCTTCACCGATCAAATTGTCCAGCGTCATGTGAAAATCAGGAAAGGCGCTGCGAAACCCAATCACGAACTGCTTGAAGGCTTCCCGCCCGACCAGGTTCGGCGCAGTCGGGTCGTGCAGGGTGTAGTTCTGCGCGTATTTCTGATCGATCAGCTCGAAATTGCCGTTGTTCCAGCCCGCTTCAACCCACTCACGGATAAATGCTTTGTTGCTTTCGACGGACATGATTTCCTCCTGTAGTCGACTATGCCTACAGCATAGGACAGAGAGGAAAGGAACACATGGGGAGTTCTCCCTATTTTTGCTCCAACAGGTTTTGCTCTACGGCAAAAAGCGCCGCCGCTGCACGGGTAGAGACGCCGATTTTCTCGTAAATGTGCTGGATGTGATTGTCGACCGTTTTTTCGGAGATAGTGAGCGCGGCGGCGATCTGCTTCATCGACTGCCCGCGCGCGACAAGCCTGAGGACTTCGACTTCGCGTTCGCTCAAACCACCAACCATTTCACGCCGCTTCTCCGAAACGCGATGCCCCGCTGCTGCTAGCACGGTGTTCACAGCTTCCGTATCCAGGCGACCGGAGCGCATTTCTCGGCGGAGATACTCGGCGGCAGCTTCAGGTGTTTCGGCGGGGCGATGCGGACGCGGCTCGGTACGGCGGTGGTAGGCATCCGCAGCGGCAAGGATTCGCGCGGAAGGCGAGAGCATAGCGGCGGTTGCGCCGCGATAGTAGCCGGAACCATCGACTCGTTCGTGGTGCAAGCCTGCCAACGCGCCAAGACGGGCAAGTGATTTTGGGCGGGCAAGGATGCGCTCGGTGTAGTATGGATGCATCCGCACCTGTTCCCATTCGCGCTCAGTAAATTCGGTTTCTTTCTCCCACAGCCTTGCTGACACTGAAACTCGACCAACATCGTGCAGGAGCGCAGCACGGTAGAGCGCGGTGACATCGGCAGCGGGCAACCCCGAAAGGCGCGCTGCTTCGGCGGCAAGGTCGGCAACGCCACGCGAATGCCCAAGCGTGCTTGGCGATTTCACGTCGATAAAATCGGCAATAGCGGTACAAGCGGTATCAAAACCAGGATCGTCAAGATAGGGCTGTATCCCTGGTTCAAGCGCAATGGCTGCATCCCAGGACAATTCTTCATCCAGCCCGGAAAGAAGTTCTGAAGCATGGGCACAGAGGCATTCGACCAGCCTTGGCGCATAGACGCTCCTACTGCGTTCACGCGCGACGGCTACAGCGGAATCGACACCGCCGAGTCGTGTAAAGGTGATTGCATCCTGCGCCAGCGTGACGATTAAAACAGGAAGCGCGACATCATCCCCTTTGAGACCTTTGGGCATCCCACGCCCGTCCCACCGCTCGTAAAGCTGACCGAGCGCACGGATCACCCCTTCACCAAAACCCATGTGCCTGCCCAACACCTGAGCCACTTCACAATGGGCATTGAACATCGACCTGATCTGTGGGAGAGCGAGCAAGCCGCGCGCAATTTGGGCGACGAGATTCAGCGGTGGTGAATCGGCATAGGAGCGGCGAACGGTGCGCGATACCATAGCGACGATTTCGTTGATGTGGGCATCATCCACCGTTGCATGTTCTTGCCGCAGCGTAATTTCATCGCCGACAATCGCCGCCAGTTCAGGCGTTTCAGCATTGCAGCCGATGTAACGCAGCAGCGCGTAATAGTACACGTCGTGTAAATCGGCGTCGCTCAACTTCAGCTTCTCACCTAGGCGCACCGCCAAAACGGACGAGCAAAGGGCATAGTTGATTGGCTGCCCCATACCTAAATCGGTTGCAATCGAGAGCGCCGCCATCAATTCCGCGAGCTTGATTTCCACCACTGCATACTCCCCTTTCCCAGTTTATTTTATGCCGATTTATCAGGGAAGGTAAAAAGTGGCTTAAACGCGCAGCGAACTCTACTTTGTGACGGGCGGCGTAGGCGACGTTAGCGCCTCGTAGATGAGCGACTGGAGCTTGCGATAATCCGAGCGGACATATCGCCAATCAAGCCATGCTACTGGTATAAACATAACAATAAAAAAGATCAAAATTAATCCGAAGTCAAATTGAAAGACCAAAGCAACACACATCGAAATGAGAAAAATAGAAAGCCAGAATAGAATGAATCTATTCGTAAACTTACTTTCAATGATTGTTTTTCCAGCCTATTATCCTGAAACATAGTTCCAGTGATTTTTGTGCCTCTGCGACTGACTCCCCCGTATCTTCGTTGGACGATCTGAAATTCATAGCTGCCATCGCGCGTTTTTTGAGACCTTACCTCTCTGCTTGAGGAATCTCGCTGGTCACGTTTGGGGTACTCTAGGCTCATCAGCCGGTCTACGCATTCTTGAAGCGGATCGTCTACTGTAATTTCGAAATGTTGAGCGAAGAGGAGTTTGTCCCATAAAGCATGTTGTTTTAGTTTAGGTTTAGCGAACATCGAAGCTGTCCCGATGACAAGCAAATACAATTCCATTCTATGCCTAACCATTATGCATATATCTCCCAATTAAGAGGCATACGTTTAACTAACTCTCCTGAACCCTTCACTACCCATTCTGAACCTCACCGTTGAAGCTCGATTGCTCGTCTGATATAATGACAGCGATCATTTCAGCAGTTGAGCAAGCAAAGATTTCCCCTACATGAACGATAAAGCTATTCACGTTCTTGAACTGAATAAAGTCCTTGAGCGGCTGGCAAATTACACGACCTTTTCCGCCGGAGCAGACCTGGCGCGCGAGTTGTTCCCGACCGGCGATATTGACGAAGCCCGCAACTGGCAAGCGGAGACCGCCGAAGCACGGCTGATGTTCGCCAACCAGTTCAACGCGGCGCTCGGCGGCGCGCGGGATGTGCGCGACGCGGCGATTCTGGCGCAACGCGGCATCATGGTCGAAGCCAGTACCCTGCTCGACATCCGCATGACGCTGCGCCGAGGCACGACGCTCAAGCGCACGCTGGGGCGAATGAAGGGGCAGTACCCCCTGCTTTCGGAAATTGCCGCCGAAATCGAGGAATGTAACGACCTGCAAGCCGAGATCGAGCGCGTGCTGGACGAAAACGCGGTCGTCAAAGACAGCGCCAGCCCACAGCTCGCCGTGATCCGCCGCGACCTGAAGATCGCATTTGATCGGCTGCAAACCAAGCTGCAACGGATGATCAGCTCCAGCACGAACCAACCGTTTCTGCAAGAGGCGCTGGTGACGATGCGGAATGGGCGCTATGTGGTGCCGCTGAAAGCCGAGAACAAGGGCAAGATTCCCGGCATCGTCCACGACTCGTCGGCAAGCGGCGCGACGCTGTGGATTGAGCCGCTGGAAACGGTGGAACTGAACAACCGCTGGCGCGAGCTTCAGTTAGACGAAGAGAAGGAAATCCGCCGGATTTTGCAGGCGCTGACCGATCTGGTCGCCGCCGATTCCGAGCGGATCGTCCGCACGGTGGAAGTACTGGGCTACCTCGATTTGGTGTTCGCTAAAGCACGGTATGCGGACGAGATGAAAGCAATCCAGCCGGAACTGATGCCGTTTAAGCCGCACGCAGGCAACCTGGATCATCCGGGCAGCACGATCATGCTGCTTGGCGCGCGCCACCCACTCCTGTCAGGCAGCGTCGTGCCAATTGACGTGGAGTTTGACGAGAACACCTGGGTGCTGGTCGTTACCGGACCGAACACAGGCGGCAAAACCGTCTCACTGAAAACGGTTGGCTTATTGGCGCTGATGGCGCAGTGCGGGCTGCACCTGCCTGCCGAAAAAGCGCGGCTTTCGGTGTTTGACGGTGTGTTCGCGGACATCGGCGACGAACAGAGCATCGAACAGTCGCTCAGCACATTTTCATCGCACATGACCAACACGATCCAGATTTTGCGCGAGTGCGACGAGCATTCGCTGGTGCTGTTGGATGAGCTTGGTGCGGGCACCGACCCGGCGGAAGGCTCAGCGCTGGCGCGGGCGATTTTGAATCACCTGAAAAACCGCCGCGTGACGACGATGGTGACAACGCACCACCCGGAGTTGAAAGTCTACAGCGTAGAGACGCCGGGCGTGAGAAACGCCAGCGTCGAATTCGACCTGAACACGCTGGCACCAACTTACCGCCTGATCATGGGCTTGCCCGGTCGCTCGAACGCGCTGGCGATTGCCCAGCGTATTGGGCTGGACGCCGAGATCATCGAGGACGCCCGCAGCATGGTCGCCACCGAAGACCTGGTTGCGGACGACCTGTTGGACGAAATCCACCGAACGCGCGAGGACATTCGCCGCCAGCAGCAGACAATCACTGAGATGCGCGAGGAACTGGAAAACCAGCGCGCCGAACTCCAAGCCAATCTGAGCGCCGTCGAAGACGAACGCCGCGATGTTATTAGCGCAACACGCCGGAACATGCAGACTGAGATTGACGATTTCCGGCGCGAACTGAAACGGCTGCGGAATGAGATGCGTGATGCCTCGCTGCCACTGGATAAGCTGCGCGAAATTCAGCAGGTCGCGGACAATGTCGAAAAAATCGTACAGCAACCGATTGGCAATGGGGTGAAAACGCCTGAAGGGTTGGACTGGACGCCGCGCCTGGGCGACTCGGTGTGGCTGGAGCCGCTAAAAGCGGAAGGCACTGTCATCGAACTGGACAAGGATGACGCGATGGTGCAGATCGGGTCGCTGAAGGTGCGCGCCGCGCTGCGTGACCTGAAGAAGCCAACACGCGTCGAGCGGAAAATCCTGTCGAAGAAGGGGCGAACGCGCCGCGTACCCAGCTACGATGCTACGCCTGCGCCGACCTTGCCTAAAACTGAGTCGCCGGGGCTGGAGCTGGATTTGCGCGGCGCGCGGGTCGAAGATGCGCTGGAGCAACTCGACGATTACATCGACGCCGCGTATATGTCCGGCATCCCGTTCGGGCGTATCATACATGGCAAGGGCACAGGTGCACTGCGTCGCGCGGTGCAGGATCGGGTCGCGCAGCACCCACTGATTTCCAAAGCGATGCCTGCGCCGCCGAAAGAAGGCGGAGACGGCGTGACGATTATTCACCTCGCGCCAACGGTGTAGTCAAACTTCGTTCGCGGTTCGGAGGTGGTTGACGCTCCTGGGCGCACCTGCTAAACTTACGCTATGCACTGCGAAGAAATTTGCGGCGCGTGGGGCTGTGGTGAAATGGCAAACACAGATGACTTAAAATCATCCGCGCGGGAGCGTTTGTGGGTTCGAGTCCCACCAGCCCTACACAAGCAGGAATGAGCGAAAAATCGGCTGGATCTTCAGCCGATTTTTCGTTTCTACGGGGGAAATTAGGGGTCGAATATTAAGTCGGCACGATGATCGAACTTCCACGCGTGGCGATCATCGCCGATAAGATGGCGGAATACTCCGAATTCTTCTCGTTTGGTACGAACGACCTGACTCAGACGACCTACGGCATCAGCCGCAACGATGCCGAGGGCAAATTCCTGCTTGATTACATCGAGCGCGGGCTGCTGCCCACCAACCCGTTCCAGGTATTGGATGAAGACGGCATAGACTATCTGATCAAGCTGGCGGTCGAGCGAGGGCGCAAGGTGCGTCCGGCGCTCTAAGTCAGCATCTGCGGCGAGCACGGCGGCGACCCCAGCAGCATCGCCTTCTGCCATCAGGCGGGGTTAAACTACGTGATTTGCTCCCCGTTCCGCGTGCCAGTGGCTCGGCTGGCGGCGCACGCGGCGATCAAGGATGCGAGCAAGTAGCGATACGCCAAAGCGGAGAGGCGTAGAACTCTGCCTCAAGTCCTTCTAAAAATAAAAACAGGAGCATTCTTAGGGAACGCTCCTGTTTTTATTTCCCTTCACGCTGCTATCGCGCTATGCAAAGGCGAACTGACGCGGGAGGTAATGCTGTTCGTGGGCGAACGCTAACAGCGGCTCGCGGAAGTTTGGGTGAGCAATATTAATGAGTGCCTGTGCGCGCTGGGCAATCGTGCGACCGTACAGGTCGGCAACGCCGTACTCAGTGACGACGTATTGTACGTCGTTGCGGGTAGTCGTCACGCCCGCTCCTGGCTTGAGCGCCGGGACGATCCGGCTGATCAACCCGTTCTGCGCGGTGCTTGGCAGCGCAATGATGGCTTTGCCACCTTTACTGCGCAATGCGCCGCGCACGAAGTCCAACTGTCCGCCGACGCCGGAGTAGAACCGATGCCCAGTACTGTCGGCGCACACCTGGCCCGGTTAGGTCTACCTCTAGCGCCGAGTTGATTGAGATCATACGCTCGTTCTTGGCAATGATATACGGATCAGTGACATACTCGGTTGGATGCAGCTCGAAGATAGGATTATCGTCGATGTAGTTGTAGAGTTCTATCGTTCCCAGCACGAATCCGGCGATCACTTTACCCGGATGGAGCGACTTGGCGGCGTTGGTGATCACCCCGGCTTCGATCATCTTCATCACGCCATTGGAAAAGAGTTCAGTGTGGATACCCAGATTCTTAGGGTCTTTAAGCTGGCACAGTACCGCATCGGGAATACCGTTAATGCCCGCCTGGAACGTCGCAGCGTCGGGAATTAGTCCCGCTACCGCAGTGGCGATCTCTTCTTGTACGTCGGAGGGCGCTTCGCTGCGAATCTGCGGTAGCGGATAATCTACCTCGATGAAATAATCGATTTGCGCCACGTGAATGAAGCTGTCGCCTAGTGTGCGCGGCATCTGCGGTTTGACTTCGGCAATGACCAGCTTGGCACTTTCGGCGGCGCTCTTGGTCACGCCGACCTCCACACCATAGGAGCAGTAACCATGCTCATCCGGCGGGCTTACGTGGATGACAGCGACATTCAGCGGCAGACGCCCGGAGGGAACAGATTGGGGATGCCGGACAGGAACTCCGGCGTAAAATCCGCCAAGCCTTCATTCACTGCATGGCGCACATTGCGACTGACGAACAGGCTGTTGATGCGAACATGTTCTGCCATGTCGGGCGTTACGTAATCGCCCGGACCGAGATCGAGCACCTGTACCAGTTCAAAGTCGCGGAGTTCTTGGTAGCGCTGGCGGAGAGCGCCGAGGAATTGCTGGGGTGTGGAACAGTTACCGGTCAAAAAGACTCGCTGCCCTGACGTGATTTTCTCCGCTGCCTGTTCTGCGGTAATTGTCTTCGATTGCCAATCTATGAACGACCTCCAATTGAGCTTCGATGATGTATTGTTAACTTATTCCTGCCTCGTAATCATCAGTAGTGATAATCATCACAAGAGCAGAGGACACCGAGCACTTCTTGTCTGACCGAAACGTAGGTACTTCTGACAAAAAGAAAGCGCCCCGGTGTGGAGGCGCTTTCTTGCCCAGTGGGCTATTCAGTTGTCTACTCAAGCGATCCTGAAATCACGCTTCAGTAGGTGGTAAGTGCCCACGCCGCCATTCGTAGACGAACAGAATGAAGAACACCAGCGCCAGCACCAAAACACCTACTCCTGCTGCTGTAATTCCAGTAGCGACGTTGTCCCAACCGTAGGCGGAAAGCAGGTTGCCCCGGAGGTTGCTTCCCGTCAGCATCGTGTTGCGGAGATTAGTGACCGCCGTTAACTCATCCTGTGCTTCTTTGATCGCAGCCTCGTCGCCCGATTCGGTAGCGGATGCCACTGCTGCTCTCAGTTCGCGCTGGATTCCACCCAGGGTCGCGTAGACAGCGCCGGGGTAGCCCGCTTCTTCGGCTGCATTGCGCATGTGCAGCCCGATGAGCTGCGAGTAAATCTGAGCCTGATTGCCCGTCGTGACAGGCAGCCCGGCGTTCTCGGCGACACCCGGCAGCGCCTTCTCTTCATCGGTAAGCTTGTCTGCTGCCGAAAAAGAGATTTGCTGACTTGTCAGTTCGGTGCGAATGTTATCCTGGACGAACCGCCCCAACCCTAATGCTGCGCCTCCCACCGCGAGTGCTGCAATAGCGAGGACGAACCAGAGCAGCAAGACACGCGCCCACATGGCGGCTGAAAGACGATAGGTCAGGGATTTCAGGAGGTGCCCCCGGTCGTACGACTTGGTGACCGCTGTGGAATGACTTCTAGTACTGACGGCGTTCATTTTGTATCCCTCTCTGTTGACATTGTGTTCGCTTGATAATCATATTGTCCTAGAAAGGGGGATTTGGCTGTAGTGTCGTTGATCACCTGTGAAAGTGTCGAATGTCATGGATAGAACTGTGGATAGGTCGATTGCTGAGTGTGATAAACGCCATTAGCAGATCGGAACGGGTGATGATGCCGATGAGGGTTTCGCCACGCATGACAGGAAGGCAGCCAATGTAATGCTCCAGCATAAGGCGCGCGGTTTCGTGGGCAGGCGCATCCGGTTCGACAATAATGGGGGCGGGAGTCATGACCATCGAGACGGGGATGGCATTTGCCAGCGCCGAATTGATAATTGGACCCGGTTTTTCGAGGGATTCGCCAAGCGCCTGCTCACAGTCGCGGGCACTCAGGATGCCGATGAGATGCTTCTCGGTACTAATCACTGGGAGATGATGACACCCAATCTCTCGCATAACCTCGATGGCTTCTGCCAACGTCGCGTCAGGCGCAATCGTTGTAGGGTGTAGAGTCATGATATCGGAAACATTCATGGCAGCGCCGCCACTGGATAGTCAACGTCCGGTTGAGCCACTGTTTCTCCCGTGCTCTGTTCCGACGATTGCAGCAGGAGGAGATAGATATCCACTTCCGTCAAAATCCCGACAAGCTGCTCGTCGTCGTTTACGACGGGCAGGCTGTTGAAGCGATGCTCATACATAAGCCGGACCGCTTCAAGTAACGAGGTGTCCGGTTTCACTGTAATCAAACGCCGCGACATGGTGGATTCGACCGTCACTTTGTCCCAGAGTGCGTGAATCTCCCATACGCTGAGCGAGGTTGCGCTTGATGGCATCGCGCGGCGAATATCCCCGCTGCTGAGGATACCGATGAGACGATTGCCCTGGACAACCGGGAGGTGACGAACGTGGTAGTCGCGCATAATCTGATTCGCGACACGAACGGAAATGTTCGGCGCTACAGTCATCGGTGGATGAGTCATACATTGCTGCACTTGCACGTTTTCGAACATGATCGTCTTTCCTTTCGTGGCTTACCAACCTCCCAAAGTCGACGTCGAAATGAGAAGCGTTTGAGACTGTTTGTATGGGGATTTGAATCGTGGTGCATATAGTTTCGGTTAGCCAATCGTTTCCAGAAGTGGTTCAGTTGGAGCACGATATGGGAGTTGCTCCTTGGTCGCTGCTTCTAGAAGCAGCCGAAAAATATCAACTTCTGTCACGATGCCAATGGGAAAATCATTTTGATCAACAACGGGCACACTGTTGAAACGATATGCCATCATCAGTTGAACTGCGTGAGTCACCAATGTGTTGGGGTGTACACGAACAGTATGGCGGCTCATCACCTCGCCAACGGTGACATCTTCCCATAAACTGCCGGCTTCCCAGATACTGAGCGAGGATGTGGAGGAAGGACCGGCACGACGAACGTCTCCGCTGCTGAGCATACCGACCAGTTTATTCTCATTTACTACTGGAAGGTGACGGATATGCCGATCTTCCATAAGCTGCTGTGCGACCCCAATAGTTGTTGTCGGTTCCACTGCAATCAATGGGGTTGTCATATAGTCTCGTACCTTAGCATCGTGCAACATTGTGATCCTCCTAACAACTCTTATGCAGAATTGTAGATCACTCGCTGCAAACGATGGTCATGTGCGAGGAATAACAAATGTCACGTCTCGCAAAAAATGTTGTCAACAAAACGGGTCTGTTTAGGGTTAAAGGGGGATTTCCAGGGTAAGGTAGGTTCCTTGCCCTGGCGCGCTTTCGACGTTGATAGTGCCCCCATAGATGTGGGCGCGCTGCATCATGTTGTGCAAGCCGAGGCCGGTGTGATCCGACGTTTCATCCGGGTTGAATCCACTGCCATTGTCCCGAATAAACAATCTAAAGTGGGCAGAGTCCTCGGTCGCTTCAATGAATGCTTCGCTTGCTTCTGCATGTCTGATAATATTACTGACAGCTTCATAAGCAATCTGACAGATCGCCTCCACAACGGGTGGCGCAAAGGGTGGCTGCCGGTCAGGAGCCAGAACTTCGATTTTTAAGCTCTGTGGGACATGCAAGCGGGCAACGACATCGTCAAGACATGAACGGATGGTTTGCTGCTCATAGTGAGCAACTTTTAAGTTGAGGATGTAGTGACGAATATCCTCGATTACCGCGTCCAGGCTACGTGTGGCTTTCGACAATTCGTCATCGACATTGGCTTTCGACAATTTGAGCAGTTGCAGCTGCATCCCGATGGCATAGAGCGACTGAATAATGCCGTCGTGCAATTCCATGCCCACGCGCTCGCGCTCTTCCAGCAGCATCAGGCGACCGCGCTGCTCGCTCAACTGTGAGCCAGCAATTGCAAGTGCTGCATACCCAGCCAGCGACTCCACGAGCCATTGATCTTCCTGTGTGAAGGGTTGATCGTCCAGCCTATCTGTCAAATACAACATGCCAAATAACTGCTCTCCAGATTGCACGGGAACGCCCAACAATCGATCCATGTACGGATGATTCTCAGGAAAGCCCACGCTGCGCGGATGCTCACTCATATGCTCCAGCCGCAGGATTTCACGGTCTTCCATAATCACACCGAGCAGTCCGCGTCCAATCGGCGGGTGGGAGATGCGCTTGATCGCATCTGGTTCCAGCCCGGCGACCTCAAAATACAGCATCTTTCGATTCTCAGCAGGAATGCCGAGCGCGGCATAGCGCGAATGGACGAGCTGCTGTGCGACATATGCAATCTGCTGAAAGACTTGCTTGAGTGTCCCCGCCTCCGCAGCATGAATGACTGCTTCTGCAATGTCCTTGAGGGTGGCAAGGACGATTGTCACCTCTTTTTCAGGAGTTTTGTTACTCGCCATTGATGTGCTCATCGACTAAACTCAGTACACTAATTCTATCTTGAATCGAGTGCGTTCAAAGAACGGATTGCGACATGTCCGCACCTGTGCAGATTTTGATTGCCGATGATCATGCTGTGGTTCGGGCGGGGTTGCGCGCACTGCTTGAGCACAACGACCAGTTTCGTGTGGTTGCTGAAGCCACAAACGGCGAGGAAGCTGTCCGTAAGGCACAGGAATGGAAGCCAGATGTCGCAGTACTCGATATTCGGATGCCGGGAATTTCGGGAATCGAAGCCTGCCGCCAAATTGTCGCAACCGTTGAGGACTGTCGGGTAATTGTGCTGACGACCTATGCCGAAGATGAACTGCTGTTTGCCGCGATACGCGCTGGCGCCTCCGGTTATGTCCTCAAGCGGATTGGTGATAACGACCTGGTACAGGCAGTCGAGCGCGTCAGCCGGGGCGAAAACATCCTCGACCCGGCGCTCACGGCGACCGTGTTCAGCGAAATGCGCAAAGCGGATCAAAGCCAGCGGGCGGCGGCGTTTAGCGAACTCACGCCACAGGAGTTATCGGTGCTATCTCTGCTTGCACATGGCATGACCAATCGCCAGATCGCTGTGAAGCTCTATTTAGGGGAAGGCACGGTGCGCAATTACGTGAGCAGTGTGCTAGCCAAGATTGGCGCTGCGAACAGAGCAGAGGCGGCGGCTTACGCTGTCAAACACGACATTGACGAAGTAGTGCCGCCCACAGAAGCACCGGAATAGCCCTTTAGGTCAGCCGACATTTACGTGTGATAGTTCGTGCTCAAACCGCTTCTGCATTTCGTAGCTTGGGACGACAAACACTGGACGTGGTGCCATACTCAGTACCTTTCCCGTTACACTGCCGAATATCCAGCGATTTAAGCCAGAACGCCCATGTGTAGACATGATTATGGCGTCGACATCGATCTCGTTGGCGATATGCACGATAGTATGCGCGGGATCCCCTCTTTCAACATGTAAGGTCACAACGAACCCCTGTTGAATAAGCAAAGCTCCTTCGCCTGCGAGATAGCGTTTAGCGTCATTATAGATAACGTTGATGTCGCTGTATTCCGCATTGAGTGTTGCCATAGACGTAATACTGTAGAGCGGAATTTCCGGCTTCTGCACAACCGTCAGGAGTGAAATGATGCATTTCGAATCGACAATGTGGGTTGCGAAGTCGAGTGCCTTGTATGCTAAGTGTGAACCATCGAGTGGAACCAGTACATGCTTTAACATGGGCTTACCTTTCTCTACCACATTTTGTCTCTGGCAAAGCGGCCTTTTCGGAGCGCTTCAGCTATAGCATTCATCTGGCTTCAAGCGACTTAATCTGGAAAACGGGAAATGCCGCAGCGATTTTTTCGAATTCTTCAAGCAGCGCGTCTTTGTTGACAGGCACATGAGGTCGTGCTCCCGGCGCTCGTTTCAGGTAAGCTTGGAGGATACCTGCGCGACGAGCGACTGGAACTTCTTCGAGCAGAATGTCCTCACGTCCCCGGCTCAGAAGGGCGGCTTTTCCATGAGCGGCCCGCACATTTCGCACCCACTGTGCATTTGCTCCTAGCATCGACACTAGATAACGATGTCCATCGATGGTCGTCACAACGACTGGGAATGCGACTGCTCGCCCTGACTTACGCCCGATCACTTCCAAGTTCACGAGATAGTTCGGTGTGATGCCCAGGGAAGCGATTGCCGTGTACAGGCTGTTCAGTATCCGCGCAATTACGTGGGGACGATCCCCACGATACATCCAGCGTTTGAAGTCAGCGTAAGACATCTTGTTCCTTTCACATCATCCGTTGACGACCAGCGCCGTGACCATACCGAACATGCCATCTCGTCCTTCGGCGTGGTTGAGGATGTGGCAGTGGAACGCCCAAGCGCCCAGTTCGGTGCAGTCGATCAGCACATCGAAGCGCTCGCCGGGGGAAATCAGCACCGTGTCCGCCATATAAGGTGTTGGCAGGGTATAACCGTCTTTGGCGAAGACCAATTGGGGAATGCCATGCAGGTGCATGGGGTGGATCATCAGCCCCTCGTTCATATAGCGCACGCGAATCTTGTCACCGAGCTTGGCAACAATCGGCTGGGTGTAGGGGAAGCCTTTGCCGTTGAGCGTGAAACCGAGTGTCGAGTCGTTGAGGATGAGCACGTAATCGCCCTGTACAACTGGCTCACGGTTGGTGTCCTTCGGGTTGATGATGAACGCGCCAAGCATTCCACGTGTGACCTGCTCTACCGCGTTGATGTGCGAATGATACATGTGCGAGCCGGGGTTGCGCGCTGTGAACTCGTAGGTGAAGGTTTCGCTCGGCATGATCGGCTCCTGCGTGACGAAGGGCACGCCGTCCATGCTGTTTGGCACGAGCAAGCCGTGCCAGTGGATGGCAGTGGGCTGGCTCATCTCGTTGGTGACATTCAGGCGTAGTTGGTCGCCTTCATCGACGCGAATGGTCGGTCCGGGCACGGTACCGTTGTAGGTGATCGCTGGAAAGACCATGCCGCCACCCGTATCCCAGTCCACTTCCTGGCAGCGGATGTCGAAGACCTTGACGCCATTATCGAGCGTCGGCTGAAGCTGATTGCCCCAAAACTGCGGGTCTTGCCCGATGTTGTTGAGGAAGGTGTTCACGCCTGCCCGATGGTGCTCGTTCATCGCCACCCAGTCCACCCCCTGAGCGGCAGTCGTCTCTGTGGGCATCTCGTGGGTCACCTCTTGGGCGTGCAGCGGTTGAGCCAAGCGCGCTGCTCCAGCAGTACCTACACCGATCCCTAACAACTTTAGAAAATCTCGACGCTGCATGGCTTCACTTCCTCACTTTCTAATTCGTGAATGGATACCGTGTGTTGATCACATGGTAGCTGAACGCGTGAACCCGGATAAGGAACGAATGTCATGCCTTTTTGTGACAAAGTTCACTACATGAGAAAGTGAGCACCTTCGATAATAAAGGTGAGTTTTTAATACAAGGGACAAGTTCATGAGCAGTCGCACAACCAACGTGCAAATACCTTCATTCTTTCCTGCGCTTGTGTTCATCGCAGTCTTTGTTGTATTGCTCGTGCTGCTGCTGCCAATGCCGACACTACCGCCGAACACTGCTGCTTTGCAGACGGAAACAGCGAGCGCCTACGTTCCGCCTACAGCGGTGGTGGCAATACCGACTACTACTCTGTTGCCACCAACAGCCCCGCCGACAGCGCAAGTTGTCGCTTATGCCCCAGCGGCAGTCGAGGAGGGGCGCGGGATTTACTCATCCACATGTTCCGCCTGTCACGGTTTGGACGCACGTGGGATATCTGGCTTGGGCAAAAACCTGATCGAAAGCGCCTTCGTGCATGGCTTAAGCGATGAAGAACTCCTTCAATTTATAACGACGGGGCGTGACACCTCCGATCCAGCCAACACGA
>Ga0081539_10004274_pt1 | contig 16035 bp, 14 predicted proteins | sample TabmetS4T2R2_FD_71023 | JGI IMG/M metagenome (GOLD analysis project Ga0081539, IMG submission 71023) | Tabebuia heterophylla rhizosphere microbial communities from the University of Puerto Rico - S4T2R2 | ecosystem: Host-associated > Plants > Roots > Rhizosphere ...
CTTCGACCCAATGCGCACGACCTACTTTATCGGACGCGAAACCATCCTCGCGACGCGCAAGAAAGGCCTTTCCCCCTGGCGCGGCTCGCTCTTTGCCTGGATGACGCGGAACGCCGGCGACGTCACCTCCTATTTTTGTCTTCCGCCCAACGGGGTGGTCGAGTTGGGCGCGCGGGTCGAGGTGTAATCATCTGAATGTTAGCTTGTCACTGCCAGGCAGCGCGGAATTGCGCTATCCTGGCGATTGACCTAACCATTTGGGTCAAGTGCGGAGAGCTGCACTTCAACGGGATCCGCGAGATGTTCAATTCAGCCAAGGGTAAGCAATGAGGAGAACACTCTGCCAGAATCAGGGGTAGGAAACCAGAAATGGACGTATACATTAGCTCCGGCGGAAATCAGCGCGGGCCTTATTCCCTCGAACAGGTACGAACGATGCGGGAAAAGAATGAGATCGCACCCACTGACTATGTGTGGTACCAGGGTTTACCCGCCTGGATCCCGGCCGCGCAACTTCAGCCTGATGGCTCGGTCGGGCCTCCGCCGCTCCATCAACAAGCCTCACTGATGCATAGCGCTTCCATGGTGCTGGAGCGAGTGACCGGTGGCCTTAGTTCCATCGCCGGGGTCGGGAAAGTGGAAGGTTTGCACCGGCGGGAGTTCTTCTCCGAGGTATTCAAGAAGCGAACCGACGATGACATCGAGGCACTCTTTGTTACTGGCACCAGAACCACGACTCCGCCTCTCAACTTAATCGATACACGCTGGCCGAGGCCATGGGCTTTCTTTCACGCGTTGGTCGGGGCGGTTTTGCTTTTCGCAGGCTTTTACTATGCCGCGAATCACTTTCAAAACGTGAACTCGATTCCCGGCCTCATCTTGGTCGGTTCTTTCGGTATCCCGCTCGCCACGCTGATCTTCTTTGTCGAGATGAATGTTCCCCGAAACGTCTCGCTTTATCAGGTCTTCAAATTGGTGAATGCCGGCGGGCTGGTTGCAATTATGATCACCCTTTTCCTCGCAAGCGCCTTCACGACCAAGAACGTGTGGGTCTGGGCTGTTTCCACCGGGATAATCGAAGAATCGGCCAAGTTACTCACGGTCATTTTCTTCATGCGCAACCGGCGCTTTATCTGGTCGCTCAATGGCCTCCTCCTGGGCGCGGCGGTGGGAGCCGGGTTCGCCGCCTTCGAATCCGCCGGTTACGCGTTGCAGTTCCTGTTCAAGGATATTTCCAACAGCGCTCAAGGACAGGAAACTAATCTGATGCTGGAAGTCATTGGGATGCGCGCCTTACTCGCGCCGGCCGGTCACGTGGTCTGGACTGGATTGGCGACCGCCGCGCTCTGGAGAGTGAAACGCGATCAGCCGTTTAGCTGGGGGATGCTGGCTGATCAGCGCTTTTATCGCATTTTTCTGCTCGTCGTAGCCTGTCATGCGATTTGGGACCTCAATCTTTTCGACAGCTATCTCATCGCCTACGTCAAATATCTCTGTCTCGGCTTCGTCGCCTGGGTCCTGGTGCTGGGTTATATCCAGGACGGGTTGAAACAGATTCGCGAGGCGCAAAAGGGTGCAGTGGAGACAGCGAGGGCGCCGGTTACTCCGGTTCAAACGTAGTCCTCAGGCAATTGGCTGTCAGATGGGCGAGGACTTCGATCTCGGCCGTTTGCGGAAACATATCGAAGGGCGTAACGCTCTCGAGGCGAAAAGCGCTTCCCAGATCGGCCAGGTCGCGAGCGAGCGTGGGCGGATTGCACGAGACATAGAGCAATGTCGCCACCGGATGCTGGCGTAGCGCAGCGCGCACCTCCGCGCTCAGCCCCACCGCCGGGGGATCGGCAATTACAGTCGTTAGGCGAAGATCGGCCTTCGCCAGTTCAACTGCGAGATGCGTCCCGACGTCGCCGGCAACGTAAGTTTCGATTCCAGTTGCATTGAGCCGCGCCGCGGAAATGGCGTGGATGTCCCAGTCCAGCCCGATGACGCGTTGTAGCCGGAGGCGGTGACCCCGGCTTTCCCTGGGATGGCTGATCTCGTTAGGGCTGGGGTCAACGCCCCCGGCGACGACGCGCTTTGCGAAAAATCCGGCGCCGCAATAGGCGTCGACTACCAGGATGCAATCAGTCGGGACCAAATGAGTAATCGTCTCGGCAAGCTGGGCGGCGACCGCGTCATTGATTTGAGAAAACAGCCGTGGCTCGGCGTCCGCTCGGAGGGTGTAGTGGCCGTCGTGAGGGCGACGCGCCCGGAGTTTCCGCAGCGCCCCGTTTACTTCGGGGCGGGCGATGGGGCATTGCTCGACCTCGATCAGCCGATGCTGATTGTATCGAAAAAATCCCACTACCCCGTCCTCGACGTGAACGGTAATACGGTTGCGATACTCATACTCGTTAGGCGAGGGGACGATCGGACGCATTGGCGGATCGGGAAATTTGCCAATCCGACGGAGAGCCTGCTCGACCTGGCGCGCCTTCCACTCGAGCTGGTGGGCATAATGCATCTGCTGATAGGCGCAGCCGCCACAGCATCCAAAGTAGGGACAGCGGGCCGCGATCCGATGTGGCGATGGCTCGATTATCCGGATCAGCTCGGCTTCGGCGAATGATTTTTTCTCCCGCACGATTCGGGCAGCGATCCGTTCGCCTGCGATCGTGAAAGGGAGGAACACCGCCTTGCCCTCGAGGCGGCCGACACCTTTGCCGCCGAAGGCGATGTCTTCAATCAGCAACTCGACTTCATCTACCATGATGACTCTTCTGCTTTCTTTACCTCTTCGTTCTTAGAGATACGCTGGAAAGCAGAGAAAAAGGAAGAGGAAGATACTTAGCTGATAAACTCGGCCAGGGGCTCCATCTGCTCGATGTGGCTGCAGAAGATTTTGAATGCCGCGAGGACCGGCACGGCGAGGATCACGCCGACAATGCCCCACATCCAGCCCCAGAAAATAAGGGAAAGCAGCACCAGCACCGGATTGAGAGTGAGCGACCGGCCCATCACCATCGGGGTGATGAAATTTCCCTCCAGGGTCGCGAGGGCAAAATAAGCTGCTGGAAAAAGCAGAGCATAAGAGAGGCTGTCGTAACTGAGAAGCGCGCCTAACGTCATGCAGATAATCCCGGTGAGCGCGCCGAGGTAGGGGATGAAATTGAGGACCGCGACCATCGCCCCCCACATCACCGGGTTGGGCAAGCCTAATAATCCTACAGTCGTTCCCACGGCCGTCCCGAGACAGCAATTGATCACCGTGACGGTCAAAAGGTAGCGCGAGATTTGTCCCTCGATCTCGTGCGCGATGCTGACCGCCCGCTTCTTGTCCGAAAGCGTTGGCATGAGCTTGATCAGCTTTGCCAGGAAGACGCCGTCGTAGGCGAGGAGGAAATAGAGAAGGATGAGCATGGTAATGAAGGCGGCAATGACGTCGGGTGTCTGGGCCATCAGCTGATCGGTCAGGCGATCTTCTTTCACCGCGACGGTTGGCGTCTTGCCGGAGCTATCGGGAGTTTCGGTCGAGGTCAGTTTTTCGATCGCGCCGCCGGCCCGGGCGACTTTTTCCATGGGTTTTTTCAGGGGCAAAAGTTTCCGCTGGATTTGATACATGCTGTAGGGCGCCTTTTCGATCCAGCCGGCGGCCGGGGCGGCGAGAAAGGAAAAGAGGTAGCCCGTAATCGTCAGCACAGAAACGAGAACCAGGGCAGAGCCGATAACCGGGGGAATTTTCACCCGGGCCAGGACGCGCACGATTGGACGCAGGAGATAGCTCAGGAGGAGGGCAAGGATGATCGGAAGGAGGAGCGAGCGCGTAAAATAGAAAGTGTAAAAGAGAGCGAGGATAAAAAGCCCGGTGAGAACAAAGGAGCGAATAGCAAAGGGGCCGGCGAGCAACTCGCGGAAGCGAATTCGCGGTCGAACCACGTTCTCCTCGGCCGCCCCATTTTTCGGGCGCTCTTCTTCAAGGCTGATTTGCACGGTGCGATTGAGAAATCGTTTTCCGGGGCCGCTTCACGTGCCCGCGCCTGCATGAATTGTGAGCGAAAAGGGCGGGTTGACGAGCCTTGGGGTTGCGCTGTTTTGTTCTTCCCATGACTCCGGCTTCGCTCCACGCCCTCCTCGAACACGCCATCGACTACGCAGGCCTTTTCCCACCCTGCCAGCTCGAGCTCGAGCCAGCCCTGCAAAACCAGGCCGCTTACGTCCGCTCAATCGATGCGTGGATGCTTGGTGCCTTCGTCCTTCCAACCGCGGAGTTTGAAATGACCGCGCCATTCCTCGGGCAGTTCGATCCCGCGCATCCCCTGAAGATTTCCGCGCTCGGACCGAAGACGGGCAAGCTCGCGGAATTTCGCGGCGCCTTGGAAAGAGCGGCGGAGGCGATCAAGAAAATCCAGGCCGCTCACAAAAACACGGTCTCGGTCGAGCAACTGGAGATGCCATTGCCGGGTGGACTCAAAACTGAAGAATCGTTAGGGGTGGCCCGCGCCATCCTTGGCGATCTGACACTCAACATTTTCTGGGAAGCTCCAGCCGACGGCGCGGTTGCGACAATCGAGGCGCTGGCTGGCTGCGGCGCCGGATTCAAACTGCGGACCGGTGGCGTAACGGCGGACGCATTCCCGAGTCGCGCGCAGATTGCGCGCGCCTTGGTCGCGGCCGCGCGGCATCAGGTGCCGATTAAGTTTACCGCCGGGCTGCATCATCCGGTGCGGCTTTTTCACGAGAGCGTGAAGACCAAAATGCACGGCTTTCTCAACGTCCTCGGCGCCGGCGTCCTGGCCGCCGAGCATCGTTGGAGCGAGACGCAGACCATGGAGATGCTGGCGGAGGAAGACCCGGCTGGGTTTCGTTTCGACGAGGAGGAATTTCGCTGGCGCGACTGGTCGATCACCTCGACGCAGATCGCCACCCGGCGCCGGCTCGTGACCTCGTTAGGCAGTTGCAGCTTCGACGAACCGCGCGACGACCTGCGCGCTCTCGGGCTTTTCGAGCGGCCGGCGGAGGCGCCTGCAGCCGCTCTTTAGCTCGCCGCTGTCCCCGCCGAATGACTGCTGGTTCGGCCAGTCGCGGTTTGCCACCACCTGTTTAGATTGAGCGCATGCCAGCGCTACAACGTTCCTTCATCGAGGTCGCACCCGACTCGCATTTCCCGATTCAAAACTTGCCCTACGGCATCTTTCGGCCTAACGACGAGCCAGCTCGCCCAGGGGTAGCGATCGGTGACCTGGTGCTCGATCTCGCTCTGCTCGAGGAATGCGGTTATTTCCGCGCCCTGAATTTCGGCCCGCAGGTCTTTGCCTGCGATTCGCTCAATGCGTTCCTCGCACTTGGGCGTCCAGCCTGGCGCGAGACCCGCGAAATCGTGCAACACCTGCTCGCGGCCGAGACGGCCACCCTGCGCGACGATCGCCAAATGCGAGAGCGAGCCTTTTATCGGAGGGATGAAGTGACCATGCTGCTGCCGGCGCGGATCGGCGATTACACCGATTTCTACTCCTCCTACCATCATGCTTTTAATGTGGGAACGATGTTCCGCGGGCCGGAGAACGCGCTCATGCCCAATTGGAAATGGTTGCCGATCGCCTATCACGGTCGGGCCAGCTCAATTGTCGCCAGCGGGGCGGAGGTGCGCCGGCCGCACGGCCAGATCAAGCCGCCGGATGCGGCCGCGCCGGTTTTCAGCGCGACACGGGCGCTCGATTTCGAGCTGGAAAGTGCCTTCTTCATCGGCCCGCCTAACGACCTGGGCAAGCCGGTGGCGATCGCGCAGGCGGTCGATCACATTTTCGGGCTCGTGCTCATGAATGACTGGAGCGCGCGCGATATCCAGACGTGGGAGTACCAGCCGCTCGGGCCGTTTCTCGCGAAAAATTTCTGCACCAGCATCTCCCCCTGGATCGTGACCCTCGAGGCACTCGAGCCATTCAAGAAACCTCTCCCGGCCCAGGATCCGCCGCCGCTGGAATATCTGCGCCTGCCTAACGACTTCACCTTTGATCTTCAACTCCAAGTGCGCCTGCAGACCGCGAAGATGGGCGCGCCGCAAATCATCTCGCGGACCAATTTCCAGAATCTTTACTGGAGCATGTCGCAGCAACTGGCCCATCACACAGTAAACGGATGCAATCTTCAAACGGGCGATCTGCTGGCGAGCGGGACGATCAGCGGCCCGACCGACGAGAGTCGCGGCAGTATGCTCGAGCTGACCTGGCGCGGAGCGAACCCGCTGCAGCTGCCGGGCGGCGAAACCCGCAAATGGCTGGAGGACGGCGACCGAGTGACGATCAGCGGCTGGGCGCAGGGCGACGGCTACCGGGTCGGCTTCGGTGAGGTGACGGGCCGGATTATCGGCTAAAGCAAGAAAGCCCGCCGCGAACGACGGGCTTTCCACACACCAAACAGGACAATTTTCGGGAAGGCCGAGAGGACACGGCCATCTTTTCGTTTTTCTGTTTTTTAGATTACAGATCAGCCGTTTCTCAATTTTTCGCCGCGCTGTCAATCCCATTTTTCAAACTTTTTTGTTTTTTTTTGCAGCCTGCCTGACATCAAATCCCTGGCCGCCCTGCGGCTCCTCGAAAGCCCCGTAGATAAAAAAAATGCAGATTGTGGAATTTTTTTGTTTGCATGGCATCACGATTGCCTTCATAAAAGCCACTCACGTGTTGCAACGACTGCTTCTTTTTACCATCGCCAGTTCCGCTCTCACCCTCTCGAGCACTCACGCCGAGGGTCTCTCAAAAGACCAGACGCGGTTCGTTTACATCGATCGGAATGGCAAGGTGCAATCGAGTGAGATCATCTCCCATTACACCGGCCGGCAGCCCAACCTTGCCTTTCCCCATCTCGATGCCCGGCTGACCCGGGCCGCCACAATTGCGGAGGAACGTGCCCGGGCTCATTCCAATAAAAATTGCTGGCGCTACGTCAAGCAGGCTTTGCTCGCCGCCGGCGCGGTCGATTCCTATCCGCAAACCGCGCTCGCCAAGCAGGCCGCCTACGAGCTGGTTAATCGCTACGGTTTCACAAAGCTGCCGGTGCGCGACCCTTATCAGGCGCCGGTGGGCTCGGTCCTGGTTTATGGTGCGCGACGCGGCGCGGGCCACGTTGAGATTCGTACCCAGAGTGGTTTTGTCAGTGACTTTCGCGCTTCCGAGCCGTCCCGCCGGCCGTTAATTGGCGTCTACGCCAAGCTCGATTCGGGCACGACTCGCCGCTAGATCGCGAAGCTTTTCCGGTCCCCGAGGGCCTAAAATGGCTCTGGCGCCGCGATCAAAAACCAGCTCACCATCGCCAGGCCGATGAGGAGTTTACCTGCCATCGCGGTGAGGTTGCCTAACAATGCGCCCCAACCGGCCCGCCCCGCCTCGATCAGTTTCTTGCCGCCCACGATCTCCCCCGCGAGCGCGCCGACTACCGGTCCGATGAGCAGTCCGGGGAACCCAAAAAAGAGGCCGACAACAGCGCCGGCGAGAGCCCCGAAGGTGCCCCAGCGCGTTGCCCCGAACCGGCGCGCACCCAACCAGCCTCCGAGAAAATCGATTGCGTAAGAGAGGAGCATGAGAAGTGTGAGGAACAAGAGGCTGCCCCAGCCAAGTCCCTTCTCCGGGCCGAGCATGATCCGATGCAGGACGGCCGCGGCGAGAATGATGGCCGTCCCCGGCAGAATCGGGAGGACCGTTCCGATGAGACCAAGCGCCATCAGCACCATCGTGACGGTCCACCAAAAAAGCTCCATGGCTCATTGTAGTCGGGGCCGGTGACGTCGGCCAGGGATCGAAATCATTGCTCGGTCTTGTCCGAACCGGAGACCAACGTTCCCGGGCTGCAGCACCTTGACAACTCCAGCCCTCTCCGCGAGCCTGAGCGCCCACGAAATTTTCCTGATCCATGGCCAACACCAAATCAGCCGCCAAACGCGCCCGTCAAACTGCCCGTCGCACTCTGCGTAATCGCAGTGCCCTCAGCCAGCTGCGTTCCTTCACCAAACGGCATGCGACCAGCGCAAAACCGGAGGATCATCGCGCGCTCGTTGCCGCGCTCGACAAAGCCGCCAAGCGCGGAGTCATCCACCGCAATGTCGCTAATCGTCGGAAAGCCCGGTTGAACAAAGCCGCGGCCAAGGCTTCTGCGCAAAACTCTTCCGTTACCTCTTCCTCTTAATCCCCGGGGAAAGAGAGATAGAGGAAGATTTGCCCTTTGCACTTCGCGCAGAACGGTTGAGCTTTCGCCCATGTTTGCAGCGCTTCTTCTGATCTGCCTCACCATTATTTACCGTATCGCCACCGCGATCATCGTGCACGGCGGCGGCAGCGCCTGGCTGGCGAATTTCGCCCCGCTGGCCGCGATTGCCCTCTGCAGTGCAGTCTATTTCCCGCGCAAATACAAATTCACCGTTCCTTTCGCCGCGCTCATTGTTTCCGACCTCGTGCTCGATTCCTATTACGGTTTCGCGCTCTTTAATCCGATGGTGCTCGGTCATTATCTGGCCTTTGCGCTTGTCGGCTGGCTCGGGCTTGCGATCAGTCGCCGGCCCTCGCTCAAGACCATTCTGCCCGCTTCCTTAGCCGGCTCGGTCCTTTTCTATTCGGTGACCAATGCGTTCTCCTGGTTGAGCGATCCGGGTTATGCGAAAAACCTGGCCGGCCTCGTTCAGGCGCTTACCGTCGGCCTGCCCCAATACAGCGCCACGCCTACCTGGATGTTTTTCCGCAATTCCTTCGTGAGCGACCTGCTCTTCACCCTTCTTTTCGTGGCCTGCATGAAATTTAGCCGGCGCCAGGTCGCATTCTCTGCCGCGCCGGCGGCGACGCCGGGTCGCCCTTTGCCTAACTGATCCGCATGGTTTCGCCCGAGCAACGCGACGAGGTCGAGATGCTCGCGATGATGCTGTTGATTCGGCGCTTCGAGGAGCGCGCGAGCCAGCAGTATCAGGCGCAGAAAATCGGCGGCTTCTGCCATCTCTACATCGGGCAGGAAGCAGTCGTGACCGGCGCCGTCGCCGCCACCCGGCCGGACGATTACATCATCACCGCCTACCGCGATCATGCTCATGCCCTCGCCCGCGGCACGAGCGCGGACTCCTGCATGGCCGAGTTGTTCGGCAAGGCCACCGGCTGCTCGCGTGGCCTTGGCGGGTCGATGCATTATTTCGACAAAGCTCACCACATGTACGGCGGTCATGCCATCGTCGGTGCGCACGTGCCGCTCGGGGCTGGCTTGGCGTTCGCCTCGAAATATCGCAAGGAGGATCGGGTCACGCTCTGCTTTTTCGGAGACGGCGCCATCAACCAGGGCGCTTTCCATGAAGCGCTCAACCTGGCCGGGCTTTTCAAGCTCCCGGTCATCTTCATTTGCGAGAACAACTATTTCGCCATGGGCACTTCGGTGAAACGCTCCACTTCCCTCGAACAAATCGCCGATCGCGCCGAGGGTTACGACATGCCGAGCGAGATCATCGACGGGATGAGCTTCCGCGAAGTCCGCGACAAGCTCAGCGAGCTCATCGCTTCCATTCGCAAAGATCCACATCCGGCGTTCGTCGAAGTGCGCACTTACCGGTATCGCGGCCATTCCATGTCGGACCCGGCGAGTTATCGCACCAAAGAGGAGCTGGAGAAATACCGGCTCGAAGACCCGATCATCCGGCTCCGCGCCCAGCTCACGCGCGAAGGGAAATTGACCAACGAACAATTCGACGCTCTCGACAAAAAGGCGAAGGAGACGGTCTTGGCGAGCGTAAAATTCGCCGAGAATAGCCCCGAGCCGCCGATGGAAAATCTCTATGCCTACACCTACGTGGACGACGGGATCGATCCGCAGGTCGTAGACCCGGGCGTGTCGCCCGCAAAACCGCGGGCCACCAGACCGGCGTCACGTGCTTCCACCGCCGGCAAATCGCGGGAAATTGGCAGTCAGAGCAAAAACGGCGATGTGGCCGACACAGCCGCCGCGACTCCGGAGAGCGCGTGAGAGAAATTACCTATCGCCAGGCTTTGAACGAAGCGCTCGCCGAAGAAATCGAGCGCGACCCCAGCGTGTTCCTCATGGGCGAAGAAGTCGCCGAATACAACGGCGCTTACAAAGTAAGCCAGGGCCTGCTCGATCGGTTCGGCCCGGAGCGCATCATCGACACCCCGATCAGCGAAAACGGCTTCGCCGGGCTCGGGATTGGCGCCGCCATGGCCGGGCTGCGCCCGATCATCGAGTTCATGACCTTCAGTTTTTCGTTAGTCGCTTTCGACCAGTTGGTGAACAACGCGCCCAACATGCTCATGATGTCAGGCGGCCAGTTCCATATCCCGATCACCTTCCGCGGCCCGAACGGCCCCGCTCATCAGCTCGGCGCGACCCACTCCCACGCCACGGAATGCCTCTACGCCAACGTCCCCGGCCTCAAGGTCTGCACCCCGGCCACGCCGCGCGACGCCAAGGGCCTGCTCAAGACCGCGGTGCGCGACAACAATCCAGTCCTCGTCCTCGAGTGCGAACTTTTCTACAGCCACAAAGGCCAGATCGAAGACGAAGGCGAAGAACTGCTCATCCCGTTAGGCGAAGCCGAAACCAAGCGCAACGGGAGCGACGTCACTATCCTCTGCTACGCGCAGACCGTGCCAATGGCGCTCAAGGCGGCGGAAGAATTGGCGCGCGATAAGATCAACGCCGAAGTCATCGACCTACGCTCGATCAAGCCGCTCGACTGGCAGGCCGTCTTCGAGTCGGTCACAAAAACGCATCACGTCGTGATCGCGGAACAGGATCGCCCCTTCTGCGGTGTCGGCGCCGAAATCAGCTACCGGATTCAAAAAGAAATCTTCGACGAGCTCGACGCCCCGATCCTGCGCGTCTCGCAGGAAGACGTCCCGATGCCCTACAACGAAACCCTCGAAAAAGCCGTCCTTCCGAGCGCGGAGAAAATCGTCGCCGCCGTCAAACAGCTCGGCTGACAATCGATTCACGATGTAACGGTGTAACGATTCACGATCGCTCCCATGCCTGAAATCCAGATGCCCAAACTGAGCGACACCATGACCGAGGGCACCCTCGTGAGTTGGAAAAAGAAAGTTGGCGAGAAAGTCAGCGCAGGCGAAGTCCTGGCCGAGATCGAGACCGACAAGGCGACCATGGAATGGGAATCGACCGAGGACGGTACCCTGCAAAAAATCTACGTCGAGGAAGGCGGCAAAGTGAACGTCGGCGATCGCATCGCGTTCATCGGCGAAGAAGGCGAGGAACCGGAGCAGGAGCAAGAGGGAGAGCAAGAGCAAGAGCAGGAGCAGGAGCAAGAGCAGGAGCAGGAGCAGGAGCAGGAGGGAGCGGAAGAGGCGAAGCCAAAGGCAGAAACCGAAAAACCCGCGCCGGCTGAAGTGAAGGAGAAAGAAACCGCCCCGGCGCAACAAAAAGCTCCCGAGAAAAAAACGCCTGCGAAAAAAACCGAGGCTGAACCTAAGAGCGAAAAGGCCGAGGCTGGCCGCTTCAAAGCTTCCCCACTCGCGCGCAAGATCGCGGCAGAAAAAGGAATTGACCTAACGAACCTAAAAGGCACCGGCCCCGGCGGTCGCATTATCGAGAAAGATGTAGAGGCGGCCGTGCCGGCCGCACCCGCCGCCGCCAAACCGGCCAAACCCGCAAAAGTGCCGATGCCCGCGATCGCTGCCGGCGAAAGCGCCCGCATCAATCTTACCGGTATGCGCAAGATCATCGCCGAGCGCCTCAGCCAGAGCCTCGGCCCGATTCCGCATTTCTATCTCAACATCGAGATCAACGCCGAACCCTTGATGCGCGCCCGCGCCGAACTAAAATCCGCCGGCGAAGAAGACGACGCGAGCAAGATCACGATCAATGATTTTATCCTGCGCGCCGCGGTCATGGCCGCCCAGCGCGAGCCCAAAGTCAACGCCTCCTTCGATAACGACGCCATCGTCCAGTACGGCGACATCAACCTCGGCGTCGCTGTCGCGCTCGACGAAGGCCTCGTCACCCCGGTCGTTAGGCAGGCGCAAAATAAAGCGCTCCGCGAGATCAGCGCCGCGGTCAAAGACCTCGCCCACCGCGCCCGCAACAAGCGGATGAAGCCCGAGGAATTCCAGGGCGGCACCCTTACGGTTTCCAATCTCGGTAGTTACGGCATCGATTACTTCTCCGCCGTCATCAACCCGCCCCAGTCGATCATCCTCTCCATCGGCGCGATCGTGCAACAACCGGTGGTCACCGGCTCCGGCGCGATCGAGCCCGGTTACCGCATGAAGATCGGCCTCAGCTGCGACCATCGCGTCGTCGACGGCGCGATCGGCGCCAATTACCTCAAAGCGTTGCGCCAGCTCCTGGAAAACCCCGCCCTGCTCCTCCTGTAGCCGGCGGCGGTGACCCCGGCGGGACGCCGACCCCCGGGCGGGCGCTGTCGTAGCACAGCCCTCTCGCTGCTGGGGCCGCCGGGCATCCTGCCCGGTGTCTTCACGGCCCAACGGCGAACCTGGGTCGAAGCAGCTCCAGCCCACGGAAATTTCCGGGGAACGGTGCGATCGCCTGGCCAGATGGGTCTGGCAAAATTTGTTGCCGTCGCAGCGGGCAGGTTGTCACCGCCTGCCAGCTTGCCGACCGTTTTTTCTCTTGCCGTTACCTGTGGCGACCCGTAAAACGACCCCATGAAATCCACCTCGATCCTCAAAAATGGCTCGCATCCTGGCGTTGCCGCGCCGGAATTGTCGCAGGGACTATGGTAGTCCACCTAACGAAGCGAGAAGCTGAAGCAGCGCCCCTTACCGTGATAGGCGAAAAAATGTTCGCCTTTAAAGACGAACTTTCGTCTAATTCTCGTTAGATGCTTATGTCACTCGCCACGCGATTAGTAATCCTCATCTCCCTAGTCATTCCGTGTTCCGCGTTCGCAGCCGGACTTCCGCCATGGACGTTTGGCATGACGACGGCGGAGGTCGCCAGCTTCAAGGAGTTCGGTCCATACAAAACCTTTTCGAACGGAGACCTTGAGACATTCAACGGCCGCTATCACGGCCGCAAAGAGAACATTCAGTTCTTCTTCCAGGCTGGCCGTCTTCGTCGCATCGGCGTTTACTTCGGCGAGACCACAGATCCAAAGAAAGCAGTCGCGATGTTCGAGCGCGCTTATCGCACGCTCGAACAGGACTACGGGAGAATTGAAGTCCCAGAGATGAAGGTCAGCGGCGGCGGAACGCCTGCGCCTACCGTCATCGCAGTCGGAGCGATGGCCAACGCGGATGTAACCGGCAAGACGCAGATGGCGCCGGTGAAGCAGCCGAAAGATATGTCCATCTTTTCCAGCGCTTACCGACTTCACGAGCGCGGTAAGAAGCTATTCACAGTTGCGATCTTCTTTGATAAGCGATGAGCCATTCATTCCACGAACGCATCTAACCATGCGATGGAGGTTCTTAATCAAGGAAAAAATATAGTTCCCCCCGAACCCCGGCCGGGTTTTTTTCCCGGCTGGGGTTGGTGTCGATCGCGCTTGGCGGGGGGGGGACAGGTCTTAGGGGGCTGGAGGGTGAGCTTGGGAGCTTGAAGGGCAAACCGGAGAAGGGACGCTGAGGGATTGGATGACGTTGGTGTTTCCTCCATGCAGGTTCTTGGGCGTCGCGGCTTGGAAAGGGCCGGCGTCACGGTCATGATGGGGAAGCACACTTTGCTAAAAGGGTGAACCCGGCCGCTCCATTCACGCGAATCGGGTCTGCCGTGGCGCTCGGGCTTGGTCCTCGCGCACCGAGCGCTCCGGCGACTAATCGCATGGCCGGGAGTCGGCCGGGTCAAGCTTCTCTTTTCCATCAGCGTCAGAGGTTCCTTGTCTTTTTCTCTTTAGCTATTCTGGCTCTTAGGCTCGTTAGGTAGGCTCGCCCTTCTTCTGCCCTGGGAATAGAACGCTCGTCGCGCGGCGCGGTTGGTTTGGCGGACAAAATCTTTCTTCCTCGAAGGGGCGGCGCCGGCGCCAGAGCTGCCACATCGCTTCCAGGATTTTGCGCTGGGTGTTGAGGCGGGCGTGGCGGACGCTCCCGGTCCGGGCCCGGCTTTCAAAGTAGAAGCGCTGGATCGGGTTGGGCCGGGTCGTGCTCTTGCAGGCGGTCCGCCAGGCGTGGTAACTCAGGTTCTTTAACTCACGGTTTCCTCTTCGATCGAGCCGTTGGTAACCCAAGGGTTTGTTGTCACTGCTTCGATCGGTGATCCCCAGGCCGCTGTATTGAAAGAGCGCTTGTTTGTGGTGGAAACGGCCCGGCTCTTCAATGATCGCGCTAAAGACATGGGCCCCGATCGGACCGACTCCCGGGATGCGCTGGAACTCGCCCACTTCCCAAAAGCTGGCGCCGACCCGACTGACTTCTTTCAAGGTATCTTTCCACTGGGCGAGGGCTTGATCGAGCTGGGCATAAAGGCGCAGGAGCATCCGGCGTTCTTCTTCTCCAGGTAACTGTGCGAGATAACTCAACCGGCCCTTCTTGCTAAAAACGGTGCTTTTCCCGACCCGCAACACCCCCCACTGCCGGTAACGCGCTTTGATCAGGCCTTTGAGTTCGCGCTGCGCGTCGCGCCAGTTAAGTAACTCATAGACCAGGGCGCGGTAAATCTCCCGGGTGCGATCTTCTCCCATCCAGACTTCTTTGAGCTTGTTCAAGCGCAGAAGCAAGCAGAGAGCGGCCAGATCGGCTTCATCGCACTTCTGCGGGTTGGCGCTGATGAGGCGGTTGTGGCGCGGTTCGCAGATGACGAGCCGGTCGACCAGGGGCCGGGCGATCGCGCTCGCCCAGCGGGCCAGGGGGCTGGCCTCCAAGGTGAGGTAAAGGGGCCGGCCCTTCTCGCGCAGTGCCCCCAGGTGGGTGCGGAGCGCTTCGGCCTCGGTCGCAAAGCGGACCCGGCCCTGGTCATTTCCTTCATGGTCCATGCTCCCCAGGATGCTCTCCCCGGTGTGGAGATCGAGCGCGGCGTAGAGTGGTGTTTTTGTTCTTCTTTTCATGGCTTGCTTTTTAGTCCCGTTCCCCGCTAAACTCACCGCTTAAATGCAACCCCAATTAAAGACGACTCAGCCAACGCCGCCCGACTTGTTATAATCTTTTCTCATGACTCGCTTCCTTTCTCCTGCGAGCCAGCCGCGCTCCCGGCGGCGTGGCTCATCTTGTTCTCGTTAGATGCAGAAGCCACACCATATGAAAGCAGCCTCGATCGCCCTTTGTCTCTCTCTGCTTGCCTGCTCTGTCTCCGCTCCACTACTCGTCGCAAAGGAACCGAAGGCAAAACAGGAGTTGTCCAGCGATGACGTTATCAAGTCATTGCTCGATGCACCCACTCCTCCTTATCCTGTCGCCTATCGCGCGAGGCATCTGACGGGAAGTGGTTCGTTCTGGCTGCACTTCAACGCAAAGACAGGTCGCGTGGACGCGGTCAAAATCGTGGAGAGCACCGGCCACACGGAACTGGACAATGTGGCCGTCTCTACCTTTTATCGCTGGCGATGCCGCCCCGGTCAGCTAGACCATGCGATCATTCCTGCCACCTTTACGCTCGATCATCCTCACCGTGGTGTAGGCGTGCACTCCTATTAGTCATATTTGCGATGCCGCCAACATCTAACCAAGCGATCGAGCTGACTGCGACCCGGCGTACGACCTCGCTTTCCATGACTTCGACCGTTTCACCCGCTGCCGAGCGCGCTCTCGGTCGCAGCAGCTCATTTTGTTCTCGTTAGGCGTTCGCTCGCGCCATCCGTGAACGACGTTTTGTCCAGTCACTTCCCAATTCACGCGGCAACTAACTCGGAGGCTCCCGATTCGGCGCCTGAGGCCGCTTCAGCGTCGGCTCCCTCGCGGAGTTGCGGCGCGGCTCCGGCACTCATCTCTTCGCCCGGCGGGGCGCGCGGCTCGCAGCGCTTGCAGCGTTGCCTTGGATCGAAGTTCACGCTTTTGTGCGGGAGTCTTTTGACCATAGGTTCATCCATCCGCGCCCGGTCGCCGCTCGCTCTCGCACTTCAATCGCGAAGGCCTAACCCCTATGAAGAATGTCAAGGGGTGAGTAGTAATA
>Ga0081539_10004275_pt1 | contig 16033 bp, 13 predicted proteins | sample TabmetS4T2R2_FD_71023 | JGI IMG/M metagenome (GOLD analysis project Ga0081539, IMG submission 71023) | Tabebuia heterophylla rhizosphere microbial communities from the University of Puerto Rico - S4T2R2 | ecosystem: Host-associated > Plants > Roots > Rhizosphere ...
ACGACATGCAGCTTGTTGTCGTCAATGTGATAAAGAAACACACCCGCAAACAGGCTCGACTGTTCGCGTTCCGGCATCCGCAAGCCCAGCCGACCTGCTTCAATCACTGCGTCCAGCACCTTTTTGTAGTTGAGCGTCGAACTCATAATGTAGGTCAGTTCGGAAATCGCGCGCGTGCGCTGGCGCGAGTCCTCAAACAGCGAGGATTGTGAACCATCCAACTGTGCGACTTGGCGGCGCAGAGAGCCAAGTTCATGTTCGTAAGCATAGCTGGCGAGAACCACCAGCACGCCCACGAACGTGAGTGCCAGCGGCACCGTCCCCGGCGTAGTTTGCAGCGCCGTAATCCAGGTGGCAGCAATCACCGTTACCACACCGATCACCTGAGCGATGTTCCAGCGCAGGTGCGGGTAAAGCAGTCCGGCAACCATCAATGCGCTCCCCGCCAGCACCAGCACGAATACGTTGCCCTGCCCAACCATCGCGAAAAGCGCAGCGAGGATCAGATCGCCAAACAGCAGGGCGATTGACGCTGGGCGCTCTAATCCCGGCAGCAGCAGGAACATAGTGACGACCCCATTGACCAGTGCTCCAAAGACGAACACGGAGAGTAAACCCTCCGTGCTCGTGCTGCCGATCTGCGCCCCGAAAAACGCGAGCACTCCGCAAATGAACAGCAAAAGCAGCCAACGCGACGCTGCACGTATTCGGTTTTGTACTCCGGTACTCGTACCGACGGTATTTGCACCGCTCGATTTTGCGTCGTACATACATCCTCGGCACGTCACAGGCAGCCGCTCATGCCTGTAACATCACTAGCTATACGACGATTTTGCTCTGTTTTCCGGTGCGGCGCAATCCCACCGCCAGTTCACAATCTTAATTCTGCATGAGTCAATCAACGTTCGCTTAAGCAAATTGAGTTAATTAAAAATTTAATGAATGATGAGAAGTAAGGCAAGATAATGTTTTTTGTTATATAGTAAAGGCAGACTGTGAAACTCAGATGCAAAGGAGTTCATCATGGCTAGGACTGTAGTAGCACTTTACGATGATTTCGACACCGCCCGCAACGCTGTAGAAGCCCTTGTCGATGCTGGGTTCAACCGTACCGACGTGAGCTTGATTGCGAACAACGCACAGGGCGAATACAACCGCTACTTCAACGAAGAGGGCACCTACGTTTACGATGATGAGGACGTGAGCGCCGGTGAAGGCGCGGGCTTCGGCGCAGTGGTTGGTGCGCTTGTTGGTTTGGGCGTCGCCCTCATTCCAGGCATTGGTCCGGTGGTAGCAGCCGGTCCGCTTGCCGCAGCATTGATGGCAGGGATTGGCGCAGTCTCCGGCGCAGTGACGGGCGGCATTGTCGCTGGACTGGTTGATTTCGGCGTGCCGGAAGAACATGCACAATCGTATGCTGAAGGCGTTCGGCGTGGTGGCACCCTCGTGACCGTCCATATTATGCAGGACGAATGGGCTGACCGCGCGCAAAGCGTCCTGAATCGCTTCAACCCGATTGATCTAGAGGAACGTACTGCCGAATGGCGTTCGAGCGGTTGGTCGGGTTACGACGAAAACGCTCGACCATATACTTCTGAGGAGATGCGGGCACAGAGCCGCACTGTGACAGGCACACCTGCTACAACTGCAACCGCATCGACTTCGACCGCGACAACCGCAACTCCGACGACTACCTACGCGGATTACACCACCTATGAACCGCGTTTCCGTATGGACTACGACCGCAACTTCGCCGACTCTGGCTACGATTATGTCCAATTCGACCCGGCGTATCGTTATGGCTACACGCTAGCCACCGATCCGAAGTATGCCGACTATGATTGGGTGAGCCTTGAGCCAGAAGTCCAGGCGTACTGGAACAAGAACTACCCCGGCACCTGGGATCGCGTCAAGGATGCTATCCGCAACGCATGGCACGAAGTCACTGGACGCTAAACAGCGAGAATAAGATGCAATAGGCAGCCAAAACAAAGGCGGGCGATGTTTGGAAACATTGCCCGCTTTTTGTTGAGTGATAGCCGCCTAGTCGAAAGCGACCAGCCCTTCCCAGCCTGCAACTGTGCCTTCCCCAATCCCGCTCACCGCCGTCAGCGACTCCAGCGAGGTGAAATTGCCGTTCACCGTGCGGTAGTCGATGATACGCTGCGCCAGCGCGGGACCGATTCCCGGAAGCGTGTCCAGTTCTTCCAGCGTCGCCCAGTTGATGTGGACGACCGCCGTTTCCCCGCTGTCTCTGCCACTATCCTGCACAATCTGCCCCGCTTCGCCAATGGCGTAAACATGAACATGATCGCCATCTCGCAAAAGCGCCGCCATATCAACGCGGCTCATATCCGCATTTTCAGCCGCACCACCAGCGGCGCTTAACGCGTCGGCAGTGCGGCTGCCGGGCAAGAGCGTGACCAGCGTTTCTGGCTGGTTGACCGCTCCCGTGACGTACACCGTGATCGGCGCAGGAGTTCCAGTAGGCGCAGGCGCTGCCGTAGCAGGCGGCGGATTGATGGTAATGGTGACGGGTGCAGGGCGTGAAATAATCAGTAGCACCGCCCCAACCAGCACAGCGGCTGCAAGTACGAAAAAAGCGATCAACGTGGGGAGAGGGGAAGGCTGGCGCGGCGGCATTTTACTTCGGGCGGTCTTTCAGGCGATAGACCAGCTTCAATGCCGACCAGATGTCGTCAACCGCCGCGACTTTGACATCCACCAAGCCTTGCTCCAGAGCAATCTCACGGATGATGTTCTCGTCGAGGTCAGTCGGCAGCTTGGACGCTTTTTTGTACCACGATACCCAGAGCATCCCGTTTGGGACGAGCATCGTTTTCAGGTCGGGCAGGCGTCGTTCGAGTTCGGCGCGGTTCACCGTGAACAGATGGATGAAGTCCAGCGGCTTTGCAGGCGGGTCAACCCGCTTGACGCCCGCTGGCAGCGGGTAGCCTTCCGGCGCGTTGATGACCGCCACGCGCATTCCGGGCTTGATGCCCAGCTTGTCGGCAAGCGACCGCTTGGAATAACCCGCTGGATTCATGGAGCAACCTGCTGCGGTTCAGGCGGGCGGTTGACGATCACCACCTGAGAGAACACGTTCTGGTTCGGGATCAGAATCGTTTTGTTCTCGAACCGGAGCGTGGTGTAACGCAGGTCGATGTTGACCACCCGCCCTTCCTGGTCGCTGACCCTGATCGAATCGCCAACGCGAAACGGGCGGTACATCAAAATGAGCACGCACGACACCGCGTTGCTGACGATGTCGCGCAGAGCCAAGCCGAGTGCAAGGCTGACCAGCCCCAACCCAGCAACCAGCGCCGACACGTCGATGTCAATTGTGCCAAGCGCGGTGATCATACCGACGATCAAAACGGTGATGCGTGCTGAATCCGCTACCAGTTGGCGGATCACCTGGTCGAAGCGCGGCGTCCGCCCGGTCACGCCCAGAATGATGCGCTGAAGAATCCGGCTGACAATCCAGAAGGCGATGAAGATTAGAATCGCCCCCAACAGCCTCGGTATGAAGAGGACGATTTGGTTGGCAAGTTCCTGAAGTGGCTGGACGTCCGGTGTCGGCATCGGCGTTTACCTTCGCGTGAGTAGCGGCGCTACCTAGTAACGCCGCACCAGCGACTTGTAAACGGTGGGCTGGCGGTTCTGGATCATCTGATATTCTTCGCGGTTGTGGCGCACTTCGTCCAGGTCAATCCGCGCGGTGATGAAGGCTTCCAGCGGTTCGCCGCTTTCGGCGTCTGTTTCCCCCGCCAGCGAAGCGTGAATTTCGCCACGTGGTCCCACGATCATGCTTTCTCCGCCAAACGTCAGCGTAATATCCTCGCCCACGCGGTTCGCGCCCACCATGTACACGGCATTCTCGAAGGCGCGGGAACGCAGGTAGGTCTTCCACTCATCGATATTCGCAGCTTCCCAGTTCGCCAGTACGCAGATCACTTCCGCGCCATCCAGCACCAGCGCGCGCGCGACTTCGGGAAATGCGAGGTCGTAGCCGATCATCAAGCCGATGCTGCCAAACTCGGTGTCGATCACCGGCAGCTTGAAGCCCTCGCGGAACGCCATCCGTTCTTCACCGCGCAGGTGAACCTTGTTGTAAATTTCGACCAAGTCGCCCTCAGGACCGATCACGATGGCGGAGTTGTAGAGCACGCTTTCGACGCGCTCTTTGGTCACCATGCCGAACGCGACGTGGACGCCGTACTCGTTGGCGCGTTTGGCGATCAGGTTGACCGTCGGACCCGGCACGCGCTGCGCCATATCGGTAAAGCGCAATCCCAACTCATTCCCACTGGTCACCAGTTCAGGGAAGACGATCAGATCAACTTTCTGCTGCGACGCTATCTTAGCGATCATGTCCGAAATTCGGACGAGATTATCTTCCGACTCGCCGAGCCGGGGTTTCATTTGCGCGACGGCAATTGTGATTTCTCGCATTTGGCAAACACATCCTTTATCGGCTGTACGATCTTGGTAGAGGCGCAGCACATCTCAGGCGAAGTCTCATCTGTGCATCGCCCGAATACTTCCTCACCCAAAATCACGTTATCTGTTATCCAAGCATAACACGCAAATTGTAGCGAATCTTGATCGATTCATCGACCTTTGCGCTCAGACGTTAGTACTGCCTCCAGCGCATCCGGCAGCGGCGCTTCAAAACACAGCCGCCCCCCTGTGCTCGGTTGGTCGAAGCACAAGCGCCACGCATGAAGGAACTGGCGATGAAGCGTTTGCCGCCGAAAGCCATAGAGCGCATCGCCCACAATCGGGCAGTTGATGAATGCCATGTGCGCGCGAATCTGGTGGGTGCGCCCGGTCAGCAGCTTGACGTGAACCAGCGCCCGCCCGTCCGCGAAGCGTTCGACTACAGTGAATTCGCTCACCGCTGGGCGTCCGTCTCGTGTGACGATCCGCTTGCGTCGGTTGTTCGGGTCGCGCCCCAGCGGCGCGTCAATCCGCCCGGTTGCGGTTTTTGGCGTTCGCTCCAGCAGTGCGATGTAGATTTTCTCCACCGTCCGCTTCTGGAACTGCCCCATCAGCTTATGCAAAGCAGGCGCGTTCTTGGCGACCAGGATCAAGCCGCTTGTGTCTTTGTCCAGCCGATGGACGATGCCGCGCCGCTTCGGGGCGTAATTCATCTGCCCAATTTCCGCCCAGCGCGCCAGGATCGCGTTGACTAGCGTGCCCTGCTCGTTTCCCGCGCCGGGGTGCACCACCAAGCCCGCAGGCTTGTTGATCACCGCCAAGTCGTCGTCCTCATAAACCACGTCCAGCGGGATCGGCTCAGCTTCGACGCCCTTATCTTCAGCAGGCGGCACCGTCAGCCGAATCCGCTCCCCGCCTTTGAGCTTGACGCCCGCCTTAACCGCCGCGCCATTCACCGTCACTTTGCCGTCGCGGATTAGAGCCTGTATCTGGTTGCGTGTCAGCCGTTCACCTATGTGTGCAGCAATTGTCTTGTCGAGGCGCTCACCCGCCGCCGAAACCGTGAACTCAAGATGCGGCTCGGCGGGTGGGCTTGGTGGTGCGTCATTGTTCATAAGAATACCGTTTGAACCAAATTGACCGTCAGCGAGATTATGCTAAAATAAATCAACCTGTTACGACACTCGATAACCAGGTTACACAGGAGGAATTTTCTGGACCAATTAGAGTTTGCCCACGACATCATCGATGCCATTGAAAGCAAAAAAGCAGAAAACATTGTTCTGCTCGACTTACGTCCCGACGCGATTATCGCCGACTTTTTCGTCATCTGCACCGGCAACAGCGACCGCCAGATTAAAGCGGTGGCAGATGGCGTCCGTACCGCCATTAAGGAAAAGTACAATCGCCTGCCCGTCTCGGTAGAGGGTAAAAGCGAAAGCGGCTGGGTGTTGATGGACTACGGCGACGTGCTCGTCCACATCTTCGGTGAAGACGAACGCGAGTTTTACAACCTCGAAGGTTTCTGGAACCAGGCGAACGTCCTGGTCAGCATTCAGTAAAATAGGTGACCCCGTAGGTGTACCCCGAACAGGATCACCTGTTTCGCTTGCCCGTTTCCCGTTACTCAAAAATCCACGTATCCGTAGCGCGCGCCCAGTTAACCAGTTCTTCATCCATGAAGAAATTAGCGATTTCGATTTCCCCGTTTTCAGGGCTGTCCGACCCATGCACCAGGTTCCGCCCGATTTCGAGCGCAAAGTCCGCGCGGATCGTCCCGGCGGCGGCTTTGGCGGGATTGGTCGCGCCAATTGTGCCGCGCGCCGCCTCAACCGCGTTCGTGCCTTCCAGCGCAATCACGACCACAGGCGCAGAGGTAATGTAGCCGACCAGCCCCTCATAAAATGGCTTCCCCGCGTGAACCGCATAATGCTTCTCCGCCAGCGCGCGCGACACCGACATGAACTTCATGCCTACAATCCGCAGCCCGCGCTGCTCAAAGCGGCGCAGGACTTCGCCGGTCAAGCCGCGCTGCACGGCGTCCGGCTTGATGATAATCAGGGTACGTTCCACGAAATAGCTCCTCGAAGTGTCGTAGTTAAAAGTCGAAAGTTAAAAGTTGAAAGTGAGTTCAATCCTGCTTATCAAAGCAGTATCATTCAATCGGCAAAATTAAAAGTAAAAAGACGAGCAACCGACTTTTTACCTTTAACTTTCAACTTTTCACTATTCGCCCGGATTATAGCTGATTGAGGGCTTCGCGGTAAGTGTTGAGCGCGGCTTGCAACTTGCCCTGCCGCATCAAGCCGTCGCCCAGCACGCGGAAAACCGCAGGCGTCGTCTTGTAAGATTTGGTAAGCTGAGTCAGGTCGGCAACCACTGTGTCGAGGTCGCCGCCGCTGCGAACCAGCGATTCGTATTCCGCCAGCGCGCCTTCCAGGTCGCCGCTCTGTTCACGGTCACGCGCCCGCTCGATCACGACCATCGTTTCGCCGCTGGCAACGCGCGGTTGCGGCGGCGGAGTCGGCGGCGTATACACCTGCGCTCTCGGCTGCTCCACGACCAGAGGCGCGGGTTCCGGCTCTGGCTCAGGCGGCGTGATGATTTCGGCAGCAGGCTCGATCACATCTGCTTCAGCCGCCGCTTTCGCGTTGCTCTCGCTAATCGTCTCCACCAGCCAATCCGGCACGCTCTGCGGCGAAACCGATTCCAGTTCCTTCAGCCAGTCGGGGATTTCCTCGACCACTTCATCGCCGAAATCCTCACTCACTGGAGCAGGCGCAGGTTCTTCGTAAGCCTCGTACTGTGCTTCCTCGACAGGGGGCACTTCAAGCGATTCATCCAGTATGATCCACGACGGCAGGGCTTCAGGCTGCCCGGCGGTCAGGTCGTTTTCGAGCGGCAGTGGCGTTGAGTCGAGCGGCATTGAATCCTGCGCCGAAACGACTTCGGATTCTGCTTCTGCCTCAGCCTCTAACTGCCCTTCCACCGCCGCCAACCGCGACGGATCGTGCAGATTTTCCTCGTACCACGCGGGAACTGTGTCAATGTCCGAGACGCCGCCCTGCTCGTATTCCGTTTCAAAGGCTTCCACCCAGGGATCGTTCGCATCCACCTGAATATCGTAGCCCAGTTCCGCTTCTTCCTGTTCGGAGACGAAGGGGGATGCGCTTTCTTCAGGCTCGAAGATGCTTTCCAGCCCGCCCATCTCATCGCCTGCCAGGTCGCTTCGCAGCCAGTCCGGCATTTCGGGCACGGCGGGCGTTTCAAACAGCGCGTCGAGCGGCTTGGTCGGCGCGGCGGCGGGTTCAGCAGGCGGTGGTTGAAGCTCAGTGAGCCAGTCCGGCAGTTCTGCCGGGTGTAGTTCCTCATCTTCTTCGTCAATCGTGAAGGTTTCTTCGGGCTGCTCGGCAATTTCGTCTGCCTGCTGCTCCAAGAAATACTGCATCTGGTCGCGCGTGACCGTCCCGTTGGCAATAGCATCCTGAATCGCCGCCATCGACATATCTTCCGCTTCCGGTTCTTCGTCTTCGGCGTTGGTCGGCTGCGTGGCAAGCACGCCCTCCTCGCTATAGCCTTCACCGCCCGCCAGCGAACTCAGCCAGTCTACCGTATCGACGGGTTCGGGCACGCGGCGTGTCGGTGGCGTATCGAACGAGAATGGCTCGTAGCCTGGCTGTTCGACTTCCCTCTCGTCAGTCGCCGGGATATTCACGTTGGCTCTGGTCGTCAGTTCTTCCGGCTTCGCACCCTGCCGCTTGGCGAGCGTTTCCAGCCACGCCATCGGATCGACGTTTTGCGTATACGGGTTGATCTTCTCAGACTCTTCAACTTCGTCATCGTCCGCGCCCAGCCGTTCCAGCGAAGGCTCAGCCACCTGCTCCCGTGCCAAATCTTCCAGCCACGTCATCGGGTTGACTGCCTCAGTTGACGGTGCAGACGTTTGGGTTTCAGGCTCAGCAGGCGGCGTTTCAGTGACCTCAGTTGAGAATTCCGAAAGGTCAAAGTTGAACATATCATCATTCTGTTGAGCCGCCAGGCTTGCCAACCACGCCAGACTGCCCTCCTGCGCGGCGGGTTCCGGCGCAACCACCTGCGGTCGCGGCTGCTCGACTGGCGTCCAGGTGGGTGCAGGCGGCGTTTGCGGCGGAGGCGACTGAGGTTCGGGCGCGCGTGCCGCTGGCTGAATCGGCGATTGAGCAGGCGGTTGCACCGAGGGCTGCGCTGGCGGTTGAGCAGGCGTTTGGGGAAGCTGTGTCGGTGGTGGAGGTGGTGGCGTCACCGCCTGCGGTCGTGGCTGTTGCGTCGGCTCAACTCGCTCGGCAGGACGCGATTCCGCTGCGGGTGGCGTCGGCGTCGCTTGCACTGCCCTGGTTGCCTGGGTTGATTCCTGTCCGTAGGGGATATATCCCGGCTCGTCGATCACAACCGTATCGGGGTCAACCTCGGCGATCTCCATGTCAGCAGCAGTCGTCAACCCTTCGGATGCACCTTGTCGTTTCGCCAGAGTCTCCAGCCATCGGTTGATTTCTTCCGGCGACATATTCTCAAAGTCGGGCATATCGGACATTACGTGTCCCTCTCAGAAGCCATCAGCGTAGATAATCCGGCAGGTCGGAGTCGTCGCCAACCCAGTCCGGGAAATCATCTTCTTTGCTTCCATTCTGCTGCGACGCACTCAGCGAGGCAAACCAGGCGGGCGGGCGCGTGAACGTGAAACCACTGCCTTCGACCGCCGCCATTTCCTGCTCGACGATCTCCTCAACCCAGGCATATTCGCGCTCATCTACATCGTAGCTTTCTTCGTCCAGGTCGTCAGCAGCGGCATCTTCCGAGGCTTCAAAATCCACATCCAGCCCCGGCACCATCGCGTTCAACCAGTCAGGTGCGTTCTGTGCAGGCGTTGGTTCGAGCGTTTCCTCGTCTTCCACGAACTCATCTGCGTCTTCAGGTTCGTCAGCACCATCCAGCGCAGCCGCCGCTATACCGGTTTCGACGACTGAAGCAGCGACTTCTTCCGCCGCTTCCTTTTCCGGCTCGGATGTCGGTTCGAGATCGGTCAGCCAGGCAGGCATTTCCGCCGCGATGGCTGATTCTTCTTCGTCCGCTTCTTCCTCCGCCGCCAGCCAATCATCTTCGCCAGCATCGGTTGAAGATTCAGACTGCGCTTCGGGTTCTGGTTCGGGTTCAGCGTCCGGTTCCAGGTCGCTCAGCCACGCAGGAATTTCAGCGGCGGGCATTTCTGCCGCAACGCCTTCATCCGCATCATCAGAGTCATCGTTCAGCCAGCTATCTTCTTCGCTCGCCACCGTGCTGGTCACTGCGGCAGCCAGTTCTTCCGCCGCTTCTTTTTCCGGCTCAGGCGTCGGTTCCAGTTCCGAAAGCCAGTTCATATCCTCATCAGCCGCCGCAGCCGGAATAGGCTGTTCGCTCACTCCAGTATCCACATCTGGCTGAAGCTCCGTCAGCCAATCAGCATCCGCTTCCGCGACTGGCTCAGCGTCCGTCACTGCTTCGTCTGACGATGCAGGCTCAAGTTCCGCCAGCCAATCCATATCTGCTTCGGCGGCAGGTTCAGCATCCGCCTCAACGACGGGCTGTTCAGCAGCAGCTTGCTCGGCGTCTTCCTCGATGCGTGCATCGCTGACGCCTGCATCGCTCATCCAGGGGAAGTCTTCCACGTTCACGGCAGGCTTCTCAGGTGCCGCATCCAGTTCAGAGAGCCATTCTAGGTCGCTGCTGGCAGCCGGTTCCAGCTTGACCGGCGGAGGCTGCTCCGCTTCGCGTTCAAGCTCATTCAACCAGTCCAGGTCTGCTTCTGCGGCAGGTTCGGTGTCTGCCTCAGCGACAGGCTGCTCCTCCTCGGCAGCTTCCTCGATGCTTGTATCGCTGCTCATCCAGGGGAAGTCTTCCACGTTCACAGCCGAGGCTTCGTTCGTTACTGCTTCCGGCGTTGCTGGCGCAGCAGGTTCAAGTTCGGATAACCAATCCATATCCTCACTGGCAACTGGCTCGGCTTCCATCTCATTAGAGGATACCGTTTCCAATTCTGACAGCCAATCCGCGTCCTCGCTGGCAACCGGCTCAACGGGCACATCGGCGATCAGAGTCTCTGCATCAACACCCAAGTCGGTCAGCCAGCTCATATCTTCGGCGACTGGTTCCGCAGCAACTTCCGCCTGTGGCGCTGCTTCATGCATCTCGGATGACACCGGTTCCAGTTCGGACAACCAATCCATATCATCGCTTGTGACCGGCTCAGCTTGTGCGTCAGCAGCCACCTCCGGCTCCGCCTGTGAGGCTGCTTCGGATGCGTTGGAGGACACGGGTTCGAGTTCCGAAAGCCAGTCCATATCCTCGCTCGCCGCTGGCTCAGCTTGTGCGTCAGCAGCCGCTGCCGCCTTGGCGTCCGCTGCATCAGAGGATGCAGAGCCAAGTTCCGAGAGCCATGAGGTATCGCCACCGCTAACCGCCTCAGTCGCGCCAGTAGGCGAATCCGCAGGCTGGAGTCCCGAAAGCCAGTCTACTTCTTCGGTAGCGGCTTCCTCATCTTCCAGCCCCGTTTCTTCCGTCCAGCTCACTTCACTCTCAGAAGCAGGCGTTTCGGCAGCCGCCTCCGGTTCGTCTTCAGATTCCCGTTCGCTCAGCCAATCCGTCAGCGCTGTATCGGCTTCCGGTTGTGGTGCACTTGCGTCGGCTGCTGAGTTCATTTCGGCGGCAGTAGTTATATCCGCTTGACCGTCAGCGGGCACGTAATCCGTCAGCCAGTCCGGCAGCGCGCCTGTATCTACGTCCGCTTCAGCCGCTACTGGGGCTTCTCCGCCGCCCCACTCAAATTCTACTTCCGCATCGGCTTCAGATTCAGTATCCGCCGCTTCTTCTTCAGGCGGCAGCGCGGAAAGCCAATCACCCTCTTCGTTTTCCGAGTCATCGTTTTCGCTCATCCGCGCGAACTCGTTCGCATTCGCCATCGCAGCAAGCGAGAGCCGTTCTGGCTCATCTTCCTTGAACCACTCGTCATCCTCGTTGCTTGTCACGCCGCTGCTCGTACTGCCACTGCTCTCAGATATTCCAAGATCACTCAGCCAGTCCGGCGTATCCGTCGGTGGGGTGTGTGGCTGCGCTGGACCAAACTGGTTCAGCCAGTCGTCCATTTCAGCATCGAGACTTGGTTCTTCCGGCTTCTCCTGCTTCACCCAATCGAAATTCCCTTCCTGGAGGATTGCCGTCAGCCCACGACGTGCTCCCGGCGCAGCAGGCGCGTTTTCAGCGTCGTTTCCAACGTTATTCGCCGCTGTTGGGGACTGCTGTTGATCAGGCATATTGTTCTGCCAATCTGTGTCTGTGGCGCTGAACGAAGCGAAATCCTCTTCGAGCGATGCAGGGAACTCGTCCGCCAACTGCTCTGCGGCGCTCGGCGTTTCGTCAAACAGGTTATCGCTTTGCAGCCAGTCCAACGACTCGTCCTCATTTTCGGCAGGCGATGCGTCGAACTGCGGCGTGGTATATGCGGCGGCAAAATCATCTTCCTGTTCGATGTTCACATCGCCGGTACTCGTTTCGCCAATGCCCGCATCGCGCATCCAGCTCGGAAGCTCATCATTGCTTGCAATGCCAGCAGCGCCCGGTTCTGCGGCATCGCTTTCGAGGATCAGGTCGCTGTTATGGTCTTCTAGCCACGCCATCGGGCTGTCATCAAACACAGGTAGTTCGCTATCTTCGTCTTCCGCCATCAGGCTTCGGTAACTCGGCTGCTGCTGGTCAGGCTCGACCATTTCGATGCCAGCGTCGCGCATCCACGCCATGCGGTCGTCAGAGTCGCCGCTCTCGCTTCCAAAAGCGCCTGTATTTTTTTCAAACAATGAGGCAAGGTCGTCCGTGTGCTGAGCCAGCGCCTCGCCGAACAGGTCGGTCAAATTCCCGGTGTTTTCCGGCTCAGGCTCAAAGTGGGTCGTATTCAGCCGCAGGCTCTCGTCGCTTGGCAATTCATCCTCGTCCAGGCTGCCCGTCGCCCGCTCAAACAGCGATTTCAGCTCTTCGGCAGGCGGCGCAAGCGGGTCGCCGAACAGGTCGGTCAAGCCCCCGGTGCGTTTCGGTTCAGGCTGCGGCGTGATCTCGGTGAAGCGGGTCAGCGGTCCCGGTTCCACTGGCGGCGCAGGGGATTTGTTACCGAGCAGCAGGCTCGACCAATCGTCGCGTGCTGGCTCATCGGCGTTTTCAATCACGGGCATCGGCGTGCTGCCAATTTCGCTCAGCCAATCTGGGCGCGCGCTTGCCAATTCGCTCTGTGAAGTCCGCACATAATCGAGTTCATCTAGCTGGAACACGTCGTCATCCGGCGGGAAGCCCTGTGCAACTTCCACCGCAAGGTATGGGTCAACCGCTTCGAGGTGATTGACGTAACGACGCGCATCCGAAGGGCGTCCCATCTCCAGCCACAACTGCGCCATAATCTTGTTCGCTTCCAGGCAGTCTGGCAGCACTTTGAGCACTTCAACCGCAATTTCCGCCGCTTCTTCCTGCGAGCCGTGCTCCCACAGCACCTGCGCCAGCAGCAGCTTCAGGTCGAGCCGATCATTCATGCGAGCGCGTGCGCTGCGCAGCGTGTCAATCGCCTGCGTGTAATTCTTCGAGCGCAAATTCTGCCGCGCCACCGCCGCTGATGTGAGCTGCATTTTCAGGTTTTCGACGTTGCGGTAGCGGCGGTACAGGTTGCGTAAGGCTTCAATTACGTCCCGGTTGTTTGAATTCTGCTCGTAAGCGCGTTCAAGGTGCCAGATCGCTTCATCAGGATGACCGAGCCGTTCATTCGCTTCGCTTAAGCCCAGGTGCGCGATGTAATCGTCCGGGTAAACGCTGAGCACGCGCCGCAGCGCCTCGCGCCCTTCGTCCCAGCGCCCACTGAGCACCAGCGCCCGCCCCAAAAAACGGTACGCCGTGACATTTTTAGGATACGATTGCAGAATATGTCGGGAGTGTTGGATCACTTCGTCGGCGGAGCTTACGCCCAACAAATTGTTCAGTTTGGCGAAATACGCTTTCAGACTGATTTCCGGCATATGCTGTCCGCTGCCCGTTGGATGAACTGCGCTTGGCAAGATAATTGCTATTTAACGATCATAGCATAACATCAAGCGTAAGTTTTTAACCTTTCGGGTTAGTAATTTGTAATCTTCTCGACACTCTCTTTTTTCTTTTGAGCTTCGCGGCGCTTCTCGTCACTCCAAATCAATTTGGCTAGAAAATGGTTAAGCTTGTAAAGGCTGGCGCTTTGCATGTTATGAACAAATCTTAATGCTGGATTTTTGTGTTGGTTCTGCATCCATGAGTCGCTACAATCTTACGCAAGATTAACGTCAGTTAAAGATGTCGTATTTAGGAGTGCTGCGATGAAGACAAAACGTTTATTTTTAGGCGGTTTGCTCTTGGCGCTCGTCGCACTGGCAGTCGCCCCTACGCTGGCACAGGATGAGGAATTTGTCTTTGGGCTGGTGCTAGTCGGTCCTGAAAACGATCATGGTTGGAGCCAGGCGCATCATGAAGGCGGGCTTTATGCTGAGCAACACGTTCCCGGCAGCCGCATGATCTTCTTCCCCAGCCTCAACCCTGCTGATAACCCACAGACGACGCTCATGGATGTGGTCACCGAAATGGTCGATCAGGGCGCACAGTTAATCCTGACCACGTCCGACGAGTTCCAGAACGATACTGACCCGGTTGCCGCAGCCTTCCCGGAAGTTACCTTCGTCAATATCTCCGGTGACCACGCGCTGACCGGCACGGCTCCGACGAATGTCGGCAACCTGATGGGCATGATGGAATGGGGCAAGCTCATGGCGGGCTGCGCTGCTGGCTTGGCAACCCAAACTGGAAGCATTGGCTACCTGGGTCCTCTCATCAATAATGAAACGCGCCGCCTGGCTTCGTCGGCGTTCCTCGGAGCGAAATACTGCTACGAGAACTACGCGAGCGGCGACCCGGCTGACCTGACCTTCACCGTCACCTGGATCGGCTTCTGGTTCAACATCCCCGGCGTTACCCTTGACCCGACTGAGGAGACCAACAGCTTCTTCGACAACGGCGCGGACGTAGTCATTTCCGGCATCGACACCACCGAAGGCATCGTTGTAGCTGGTCAACGTGCCGCAGAGGGCGAGACCGTCTTTGCTGTGCCCTACGACTTTGAAGGCGCGTGTGACGAAGCGCCTGAAGTCTGCATCGGCGTACCCTACTTCCACTGGGGACCAAGCTACGCCACGCTGGTACAGTCGGTCATGGATGGCACCTGGGCGCAAAGCTGGGATTGGGTCGGACCCGACTGGACGGACATCAATAACCCGGACACCACCAACGTCGGCTTCGTCAAGGGTTCCGCGCTTACGGAAGAACAGGCAGCCAACCTCGACGCTTTCATCGCCGACTTGGGCGAATATGCCACTAATCCGTTCGTTCCCGCCAGCATCGCGCTCTGGTCGGGTCCGCTCACATTGCAGGACGGCACCGAGCTTGCCCCCGCCGGGCAGTTGGTAGAGCCACTGGATGTGTGGTATCTCGAACAACTGCTGGAAGGCATGACCGGCGCAAGCAGCTAACGAAAAATACGAGGTAGGCGATAAATTTTTGCGTACTTCCTGCTTTTACTCAGCACACAGCATTCAGTACTCAGCACTATTTGAAGGTGAACCAACAAGCAGCACATGGATATTGAACTCAGGCATATTCACAAGTGGTTTGGTTCCGTCCACGGCAACGTCGACAGCCCGGAGCTTCGTCGCGAGTTGCCTGAGGCCCTCAGCTTGGAGCTCCAGGGCGTCACCCTGGCGGTCATCCACGACGCCGGTCCCGCCAAGGGCCGCCTGGAGCGGCTCCGCGCCCGCTTTCCCGACGCGGACGCCGTCGTCTTCGGCCATTCCCACCTGCCCCTGCACGAGCGGCGCGAGGGGTTCCAGATCTTCAACCCCGGCAGCCCCACCGAGCGGCGTCGGGCGCCCACCCGGTCCATGGGCGTGGCGGCGGTCGCCGGCGAGAAGATCGAGTTTCGCCACCTGGCGTTGCCATGATGGTCAGGTGACCGTTCGCCTGATCGCCGCACTGGCGGGTCTGATCGCGGTGCTCGCAGCCGTTGTCCTCATCGCCTTCGGCAGCGACGGCTCCTCTGATGAAGACTCGGTTCCCGGCGGCGCGGATCCCGACGCCGTCGAGGTGATCAAGAGCTGGTCGGACGAGCTGCGCGCGGGTGACGTCCTGGCGGCGAGCGAGCGCTTCGCGATCCCGAGCGTCGTCCAGAACGGGACGCCGGCGCTGGTGCTCGAGGACCGCGGCCAGGTGCAGGCGTTCAATCGCTCGCTGCCGTGCGGAGCGAAGCTGACCGAGGCGATCTCCTCGGGTCGCTTCGTCGTCGCCACCTTCGAGTTGACCGAGCGGCCGGGTCCCGGCGAATGCGGGGACGGTGTGGGGGAGACGGCGAAGACCGCTTTCGTCATCCACGAGGGCCGGATAACCGAGTGGCGCCGGGTGGTCGATACGCATGAAGAGGCTCCGACGAGCACGGCCCCCGTCGTCTGAGCGCTAACGAAGCCCGTAGCGGACG
>Ga0081539_10004276_pt1 | contig 16023 bp, 14 predicted proteins | sample TabmetS4T2R2_FD_71023 | JGI IMG/M metagenome (GOLD analysis project Ga0081539, IMG submission 71023) | Tabebuia heterophylla rhizosphere microbial communities from the University of Puerto Rico - S4T2R2 | ecosystem: Host-associated > Plants > Roots > Rhizosphere ...
CGGGGGGGGCGGGCGCGGGGGGCCCGGCGCCGCTCGGCGCGGACGAGCAGGTGCGAGCCGCGGCTCGGCCGCAGCCGCACCGCATCGGTCAGGCCGCTCGTCCAGACGCCCACGGCCACGACCACGTGCCGGGCGCGGACCGCGAAGCGCGCGCCGGTCAGCCCATCGACCGCGTCCACACCGTCGTCGCGGAGCCCTTCGACCTCGGCGTAGGTGATCACACGCGCGCCGTGCAGCGCCGCCGTGCGGGCGACGGCGACGACGAGGCGTGCGTCGTCCTCGAGCTGGCAGTCCCAGCTCAGCAGCGCGCCGCGCAGGCCGGCCGCGCGCAGCGCTGGAGCGAGGCGCAGGGCCTCGTGCGCGCTGACGCGGCGCGCGGGCGGCAGCGCCCGGCGGCTGGTGCGGGCGCCGCTGCGCAGGCCGTCGCCGAGGCGCAGGCCGAGCCGCAGCTTCGCCGCGGCGGCGCGGTCGACGCTGTCGTCGAGCGGATACACGTAGGGCAGCGGCCGCAGCAGGTGGGGGGCGACGCGGCGCAGCAGCGTGGAGCGCTCGACGGCCGACTCCCAGGCGATCCCGACGTCGCCCTGTGCCAGGTACCGCAGGCCGCCGTGCACGAGCTTGGAGCTCCAGCGGCTCGTGCCGTGGGCGAGGTCGCGGCGCTCGAGCAGCGCGACCGACAGGCCGCGGGACGCCGCGTCCAGCGCCACCCCGGCGCCGGTGATGCCGCCGCCGACGACCACGACGTCCACGACCTCCCCGGCGGCGAGCCGCTCGAGCTCGGCGGCGCGGCGCTCGGCGTTCAGCGAGGCGCTCACGGCCGCAGGTACCCGTCGATCGCCCGGGCCAGCTCCGGCCACGGGTCGAGCTCCAGCTCGCCGTGCGAGGCGAGCACGAAGCCGCGCGCGATCAGCTCGAGCGCGGCGGCCAGCACCTCGGGCGGCGCGTCCACGCGCACCGACCCGTCGTCGGCCTCCGCGAGCGCGCGCGCCGTCGCCGCCACGGCCATCTTCTGCATGCCGCCGAGCCGCTGCGTCACGTACGGCAGCAGCAACTCGGGGTCGACGTCCAGCAGCCGCGCGAAGAGCGGGTCCTCGGCCAGCGAGCGCGAGCCGTGGGTGACCATGGCGACCACCCGAGCGCGCGTCGTCGCCCCGCCTGCCTGCTCCGCGGCGCGCGCGACCAGCCGCCCGAACTCGCGCGTCATCAGCGCGGCGAGCACCCCCTCGAGGTCGGGGAAGCGCCGGTACAGCGTCATCCGGCTCACGCCCGCGCGGCGCGCCACGTCCGTGACCGTCGTCCGGCGGACGCCGACGGCCAGCACGCACGCCCGGGCGGCGTCGAGCAGCCGGTCCTCTTCGTCCACAACGGCGTGACGTTGTGACATCTACTGTCGAAGTGTAACTCAGTCGAGCTCGCGCTGAAGCCGCTGGATCGCCTCCAGCTCCTCGACGGCGACAAGGTCCTTCGGCCGCCCCGCGGCCTTCTTCATGACGATCAGGTCGTCGAGCGACGCCACCCGCACAACGACGCCGGCCAACTCCACCGGCACGGCCCGCGCGCGCAGCCCCTCGTAGCCGGGCGCACCGTCGGGCTGCGCGAGCAGATCGATCGGGCCGAGCGGGGTGGAGAGGGTCAGGACCCGCGTCCGCCGCAACGTGCGTCCGTCCGGCACGAACGGCACGTCGTCCGTCACGCCCCGCAGCCGGGCTTGGAGGCCCACCAGCACGGCGCCGAGCCGGTCGAGGTTGTCCGGGTCGGGCGAGTACGAGACGTCGAGGTCCTGGGTGAACGACGGTGAGCCGTGGGCGATCGCGGCGATGCCGCCGACGACGACGAAGTCGACACTCCCCTCGACGAGCTGTTCGAGAAGCCCGGCGGGGCTGAAGCTAGGCAGCTCGCCGACCACGCTGCGCCTCGATCATCCCGTGGCGCAAGGCGCGCATGTCCTCGTACCAGGATTCGAACCGCGCGAGGCGCTCCGCCGGCGTCAAGCGCAGCGTCTCGTGCAGCAGCGTCTCGTCGACGCTCGACGGGCGCGGGACGACCTCGAGGACGAGCGCGCGGCCCATCGCGCTCAGGGCACGCTGAAGGGTCGCCACGGTCACCTCGTCGCCGGCCGCCTCCAGGCGGGCGATCGAGGGCTGCGTGATCCCGAGCCGGCGCGCGAGGGCGGCCTGGGTGAGGCCCTCGGCCTCGCGTGCCTGCCGGATCAGCGATCCTGTCGTCATAGCTCATGGATTATATCGACTACGATGCATGACGGAGCGCTGCGTCCGCGCATCTAGACTCCGCGGCCCCGGAAATGGCCAACGCCGAGCTCGAGACCCGCACCCGCTACGACGCCGCCGAGGCGGAGGCGCGCATCCGTGCCCGCTGGCTCGAGTCGGGGCTGTTCCACCCGCAGCCCGAGGGCGATGCGGCGGACAACTACTCCATCGCGATCCCGCTGCCGAACGTGACGGGCGCGCTCCACATGGGGCATGCGCTCAACGGCACGGTCCAGGACACGCTGATCCGCCTCGCGCGCATGCGCGGCAAGCGGACGAAGTGGATCTTCGGCACCGACCACGCCGGCATCGCGACACAGACGCAGGTCGAGCGCCAGCTCCTCCGCGAGGGCACGAGCCGCGAGGAGCTCGGGCGCGAGAAGTTCGTCGAGCGCGTGTGGCAGTGGCGCGACCAGTACGGCTCCACGATCGTCGAGCAGTTCAAGCGGCTCGGCGCCAGCGCGGACTACGCCGACGAGCGCTTCACGCTCGACCCGCCCTACGTGAAGGCCGTCCAGAAGGTCTTCGTCGAGCTCTACGAGAAGGGCCTGATCTACCGCGACAACTACATGGTCAACTGGGACCCCGGCAGCCACTCGGCGATCTCGGACCTGGAGGTCGAGGAGCGCGAGGTCACGGACACGCTGTACTACGTCGACTACCCGCTCGAGAGCGGCCACGGCTCGGTGACGGTGGCGACGGTGCGCCCGGAGACGATGCTCGCCGACACCGCGATCGCCGTCCACCCGGACGACGACCGCTACACGCGGCTGATCGGCGAGACGGCGATCCTGCCGCTCGTCGGCCGGCGGCTCAAGGTGATCGCCGACGAGTACGTCAAGCCCGAGTTCGGCACCGGCGCCCTGAAGATCACGCCGGGCCACGATCCCAACGACTTCGAGATCGGCCGCGCGCACGGGCTCGAGGAGGTCACCGTCATCGGCGAGGACGGGCGGATGACCGAGGCCGCCGGCCGCTTCGCGGGCATGCACGTGCTCGAGGCGCGCGAGGCCGTCGTCGAGGCGCTGCGCGCCGACGGGCGGATCGCCCGCACGGAGCAGTACGTCCACAGCGTCCCGTACAGCACGCGCTCGCACGAGCGCATCGAGCCGCTGATCTCGCTCCAGTGGTTCATGGCGATGGACGAGCTCGCCCGGCCGGCGATCCAGGTCGTCCGCGAGGGGCGCATCACAATCCATCCCGAGGGCCAGGAGCGGCGCTACTTCGAGTGGATGGAGAAGATCCGGCCCTGGTGCATCTCGCGGCAGCTGTGGTGGGGCCACCAGATCCCCGTCTGGTACCGCGGCGACGAGCGCCACGTCGGCACGGAGCCTCCCGCCGGGGACGGCTGGGAGCGCGACCCGGACGTGCTCGACACGTGGTTCTCCAGCGCTCTGTGGCCGTTCGTCACGCTCGGCTGGCCGCCGGACGACACGCCCGCGATGCGTGCCTTCTACCCGACCGACGTGCTCTCGACGGGGCGGGACATCCTCTTCCTGTGGGTCGCCCGGATGATCATGATGGGCTTGGAGTTCGTCGGCGATATCCCGTTCGACCGCGTCTACGTGCACGCGATCATCCAGGCCCCGGACGGGCGCCGGATGTCGAAGTCGCTCGGCACCGGGATCGACCCGCTCGACCTCATCGAGGGCGGCCCGCGACCCCCGGTCTTCGAGCAGGGCGGTGACTTCCCCGCCTACGGCGCCGACGCCGTCCGCTACGGCATGCTCGCCATGTCCTCCAGCCAGGACGTGCGCTTCAACGAGGAGAAGATCGCCCAGGGGCGCCAGCTCGCCAACAAGCTCTGGAACGCGTCGCGGCTCGTGCTGCTGCGCGTCCCCGAGGGCGTCACGGTGCCCGATCGCGCGCCCGCGCCCAGCACCGTCGAGGACGCCTGGATCCTCTCTCGCCTCCAGGCCGCCAAGGCCGACGTCGCGCGCGCCATCGACACGTTCGAGTTCCACCACGCCGCGCTCGGCCTCTACGACTTCGTCTACGGGGACCTGTGCGACTGGTACCTGGAGATGATCAAGCCGCGGCTTTATGTAACGTCGTCCGAAGGTCCGAGCTCGCGAGGACCGGAGGACGAAACACCGTTTCCGGTCGCGGAGCTCGCGCTCCACGTCCTGGCCGAGACGCTCGCGCTCGCCCACCCGGTGATCCCGTTCGTCACCGAGGAGATCTGGTCGCACATCCCGGGCGCCGACGGCCTGCTGCTGGTGCACCGCTACCCCGAGGCCGACCCCGCACTCGCCGACCCCGGCGCCGAGGAGGAGGTCAGCCGCGCGATCGCCGCGACGCAGGAGCTGCGCGGCTGGCGGGACCGCGTCGGCGCCGCCGCCGGCAAGGTCGTCCCCGCGCGCCTGGAGGCCCCCGGCTACGACCGCACGGCCGCGCACGTCGCCCGCCTCGCGCGCGTCGAGTGGTCAGCGGACGGCGGCGAGCCGGTCGCCACCGTCGGCGTGCCGGGCGGCAGCGTCGCGGTGCTCGAGTCCGAGGCCGTCGACGTCGGCGCAGCCGCCGAGCGCGCCGCCGCCCAGCGCGCGACGCTCGAGAAGGAGATCGCGCGCGCGGAGGGCAAGCTCGCGAACCAGGGATTCGTGTCCAAGGCGCCGGCCGCGGTCGTCGAGGCCGAGCGCGAGAAGCTCGACCGCCTGCGCCGGGAGCTGGAGGGCCTCTAGTGCAGTGGAGCCTCGACGACGCCGAGGCCCACCTGCTCTCGCTCGAGCTGTTCGGCATGCGCTTCGGCCTCGAGCGCATGCGCCGCCTGCTGACCGTCCTCGGCAGCCCGCAGGAGCGCTTGGAGGCGATCCACGTGGTCGGCACGAACGGGAAGTCGTCGACGGTGCGCATGTGCGCGGCGCTGCTCGAGGCGCACGGCGTGCGCACCGGGGCCTTCCTGTCGCCGCACCTGACGAGCTTCGCCGAGCGGATCCGGATCGGCGACGCCGACCTCGACGGCGACGCCTTCGCCGCCGCCGTGCAGAGCGCCGCCGCCGCGGCCGCCAAGGTCGACCGCACGCTCGAGCCCGGCGACCGCGTGACGCAGTTCGAGCTCGCGACCGCGACCGCGTTCGCCGAGCTCGCGCGCCGGCAGGTCGACGTGGCGGTGGTCGAGGCCGGGCTCGGCGGCCGCCACGACGCGACCAACGTGCTCGGCGCGCCGGTCGTCGTGCTCACCAACGTCGGGCTCGAGCACACGCGCTGGCTGGGCCCGACCGTGCGCGACATCGCAGGAGAGAAGCTCGCCGTGGTGAAACCAGAAGCCACGCTGATCCTTGGCCCCGTCGACGACGTAGTCCGCGAGCTCGCGCTCGCCACCGGCGCGCGCGTGGTCGAGCCCGAGCCGCTGCCCACCGCGCTGCCCGGTTACCAGGCGCAGAACTTCGCAGCGGCGGCGGCGGCTGCGCGGGCGCACCTCGGCGACCTCGACCCCGCGATCGTGGCCGAGGTCGCCGGCCGCGTGCAGGTTCCCGGCCGCATGCAGGTGGTGGCCGAGCGGCCGCTGACGATCTACGACGGCGCCCACAACCCGTCGGGCGTCGAGGCGCTGGCCGCCGCGCTCCCGGCCGCGGTCGGCGCGCGGCGACTCGTCGCCGTCGTGTCGATCCTCGACGACAAGGACGCCGCGGGAATGCTTCGCGCGCTTCTGGGGAAGACCGCCGGAGCCGTGTTCACCAGCTCCCGCAACCCCCGCGCGCTGCCGCCCGCGACGCTCGCGTCGCTGGCGGAGCAGCTCGGCGGCCCGCCGTCCGAGATCGAGCGCGATCCGCGCCGGGCCGTGGCGCGCGCGCAGGAGCTGGCTGGGCCGGACGGCGCGGTCCTGGCCACGGGCTCCATCTACCTCGTGGCCGACCTGCTCGGCGACCCGGCGCGCCGGAGGGCGTCCGCCTTGTGAACGAGCGCGGGCCCAGCGTGCTGGCCATGGTCGCGCTCGTCGCGGTGGTCGTCGCGCTGGTGATCCTCGTCTTCTTCGCGATCGGCTACGCGTTCGGTCGGGCTTTCCTGTAACCACCCACACTACGATTGGGACGAGGCATGGTCCTGCTGGGCATCTTCAATATCAAGAACAACGACGTGAACACGGCGGTGAACGTGCTGCTGCTCGTGCTCATCGTCGTCTGGCTGGCGCTGTTGTTCTGGACGTACGCGGACGCCCGCCGCCGCATCGACGACCCGATGCTCGTCGCGTGCGCGACCGCCGCGTCGCTGTTCCCGTTCGTGGGCACGATCGTCTACCTGATCGTGCGGCCCCCGGAGTTCGTGGACGACGTGCGGCTGCGCGAGCTGGAGATGACCGCCGCCGAGGCGCGGCTCGCGCAGCTGGACTACCAGCTGTGCCCGCACTGCGACTACGAGATCAAGGCCGACTACCTGCGCTGTCCGAGCTGCATGCGCAAGCTCAAGGAGCGCTGCTACTCGTGCGGCAAGCCGGTCGACCCGGCCTGGAAGCTGTGCCCCTACTGCGAAGCGGAGATGCACACCGAGCCGCCGCCGCAGGCCACCCGGCGGCGCCGCGGCCGGACCTCGACGACCGACCAGCCGACCGTCGCCGCCGAGGTCGCGCGCGAAGAGCCGCGCCGCGAGCGAAGGTAACGTCGTTCGAAGGTCCGAGCTCGCGAGGACCGGAGAGCGAAACACCCAATCGTCGCTCGCAGGTTCCGAGCTTGCGAGGACCGGAGAGCGAAAGGAATTTCCTGCATGGAGAGGACCCTGATCCTGGTCAAGCCGGACGCGTTCGCGCGGGGCCTGACCGGCGAGATCATCGCCCGCTTCGAGCGCAAGGGCCTGCGGATCGTGGCCCTCAAGCACATGACCGTCGACGAGGCGCTGGCCACGCAGCACTACGCCGAGCACGAGGGCAAGCCGTTCTTCGGCGAGCTCGTCGACTTCATCACGTCCGGCCCGCTCGTGGCGATGGTGCTCGAGGGCGACTCGGCGATCACCGCCGCGCGCCAGGTGATCGGGGCCACGAACCCGCTGGAGGCGACCACCGGCTCGATTCGCGGCGACTTCGCGATCGCCGTCGGCCAGAACATGGTCCACGGGTCCGACTCCACGGAATCGGGCCAGCGCGAGGCCGCGCTGTTCTTCCCGGAACTGGGGGCTTGATCAAGAACCCCGCCCGCCCTGGCCGGGCCGGATCTTCTTGATCAGACCCCTGATCCTCGCCAGCGCGTCGCCGCAGCGGCGCAGGATCCTCGAGGACGCGGGGATCCCGTTCGAGGCGATCCCTGCGGACGTCGACGAGGACGAGGAGGGCGAGGCCGCGGCGGTCGCCGTGACCAACGCCCGCCGCAAGGCGGCCGCGGTCCCCGGCGAGCTCGTGCTCGGGGCCGACACGGTCGTCGCGCTCGACGGCGCGATCCTCGGCAAGCCGCGCGACGCCGCCCAGGCGCGGGAGTACGTCGGCCGCCTGAACGGGCGCACCCACGAGGTCGTGGGCGGCATCGCGCTGGCCCGCCACGGCGAGGTACTCGCCACCGCGATCGAGGTGACGCGCGTGACCTTCAAGCGCTCCGGCGACGCCGCGCTGGACCGCTACGTGGCCACGGGGGAGTGGCGGGGCCGCGCCGGGGGTTACGCGATCCAGGGTAAGGGAGCGGCCCTGGTGGAGCGGGTCGAAGGCGACTATCTCAACGTCGTCGGGCTCGCCCTGCACCGGTTGAAAGTGCTGCTTGATACGGCCTGAAAGGGCCATTTCAGCGGCCGGACCCTTCGATACACTCACCGCCCGTCGGCGGCCCGCCCGCCTGCCCTCGCGGCGCTCCTCTCCATGGGCTTCTTCTCGTACCTCACCGGCTTCGGTGGCCGTGACATGGCCGTCGACCTCGGCACCGCCAACACGCTCGTGTACGTCCGCGGGCGCGGGATCGTGCTGTCCGAGCCGTCGGTGGTCGCCATCGACTCGAGGTCGGGCGAGGTGCACGCGGTGGGGATCGAGGCCAAGCGCATGCTCGGCCGCACGCCCGGGACGATCTCGGCGATCCGGCCGCTCAAGGACGGCGTGATCGCCGACTTCGACGTCACCGAGGAGATGCTCCGGCACTTCATCCAGAAGGTGCATCAGAACCGCTGGGCGCACCCCCGCGTCGTCGTCTGCGTGCCGTCCGGCGTCACCGGGGTCGAGAAGCGCGCGGTCGAGGAGGCATGCCTGAGCGCCGGCGCCCGCCAGGCGTACCTGATCGAGGAGCCGATGGCCGCCGCGATCGGCGCCGGGCTGCCGGTCGGCGAGCCGACCGGGAACATGATCGTCGACATCGGCGGCGGCACCTCCGAGGTGGCCGTGATCTCGCTCGGCGGCATCGTCGTCTCCCAGTCCGTCCGCGTCGGCGGCGACGAGCTCGACGAGGCGATCATCAACTACGTCAAGAAGGAGTACAAGCTCCTCATCGGCCAGCAGACGGCGGAGGAGGTCAAGCTCGAGATCGGCAGCGCTTACCCTCTGGACGAGGAGGTGCAGGCCGAGATCCGCGGTCGCGACCTGGTCTCGGGCCTGCCGAAGACCGTCGTGCTCACCTCGGAGGAGGTGCGCGCGGCGCTCGAGGAGCCGCTCGTGCAGATCATCGACGCCATCAAGGAGACGCTCGACCGCACACCGCCCGAGCTGGCCTCGGACATCATGGACCGCGGCATCATGCTCGCGGGCGGCGGCTCGCTCCTCCAGGGCCTCGACGAGCGGCTGCGCGAGGAGACGCAGATGCCCGCGCACCGTGCCGAGTCGCCGCTGACGTGCGTCGCCGTCGGCTCCGGGCGCTCACTGGAGGAATTCGAGGCGATCCACCGCTCCAACCGCAACCGCAACAACCGTCGGCAACCGAGAAGATGAATGCGGCTTACTCACACTCGCAAGCTCGCGTGAGCGCCTTAGCATGAGTGACAAGGTCGTCCGCCGGCGCCGCGCGGTCCTCGCCGTGCTGGTGCTCCTCTCGCTGTTCCTGCTGACGGCCTACTTCGGCGAGTCCTCCAACGGGACGCTGCACGGCGTGCAGCGCGGCGCCATGGAGGTGCTGGCGCCGATCCAGGAGGGCGCCAACCGCGCGCTCAAGCCGTTCCGCGACCTGTTCGGCTGGTTCGGCGACACGCTCGACGCCAAGAGCGAGCGCGACAAGCTCCGCGCCGAGAACGACAAGCTGCGCAACGAGCTGATCCAGGCGACCGACGAGAAGCGCCAGCTTGAGCAGTACAAGGGCCTGGCCCAGCAGAACGAGCAGGGCGGCCTGAGCCACTACCAGCCCGTGTCCGCGCGCGTGATCGCCCGGTCGCCCAGCTCCTGGTACCAGACGTTCCAGATCAACAAGGGCTCGAGCGACGGCGTGCGCGTGGACCAGCCGGTCGTCAACGACGCCGGGCTCGTCGGCAAGGTCAAGTCGGTGTCCGACGGCAACGCGGTCGTGATGCTGCTCACCGACCCGGAGTTCGGCGTCTCGGCCCAGGCGCTCGAGAGCGGCGAGCCCGGCAGCGTCGGCCCGGCCGTGGGCGCGCCCGGCGACCTGCGCTTCGAGCTGGTCCCGAACGCCAAGAACGTGCGCAAGGGCGAGCACATCATCACCGCCGGCACGAGCACGTCCAGCCGCGTCAGCGACCTGCGGTCCCTGTACCCGCGCGGGATCCTCATCGGCACGGTCAAGCGCATCGAGACCGGGGAGGGCGAGCTCGACCGCGTCATCCACGTGGCGCCGGTGGCCGACCTGCACAACCTCGACGTCGTCGAGGTGCTCACCGAGCCGCACAACGACGTGAGGGCGCAGGCGACGCCGTGACGATGTCGCCGCAGGCCGCCGGCCGGCTCGCGCTGCTCGGGCTCCTGGGCGGCATCGTCGAGCTCACGACCGTCTCGCAGATCTCCATCTTCGGCGTGCCCGCCGACCTGACGCCGCTGCTCGTGTGCTCGGTGGGCTTCCTCTGCGGTTCGGTCCCGGGCGCCGTGTTCGGCTTCTGCCTCGGGCTGTTCGTCGACACCGCGCTGCTCCAGACGCTCGGCGTGAACTCGCTGCTCTACACGGCGGTCGGCTACGGCGCCGGGCGGCTGCGCGAGCTGCGCGACCCGGCGCACGCGCTGGCGCCGGTGGCGGTCGGCGCGGCGGCCACGGCCATCGCCACGATCGGCTTCTCGCTGCTCCAGTTCCTGCTCGGCGTCGAGGCGCCGGTCTCGTGGCTGCTGCTGCGGCAGATCCTCATGACGATCGTGCTCAACACGCTGCTCGCGCTGCCCGTCTACATGGTCTGCCGCCGCCTGCTCGCGCCGTTCCTGCCCGACGACCCGCGCCGGCGCCGCCGCCGCGCGTACACGACCGGCGGCCTGAGCCCGCTCTCCAAAGCCTGATGCCCACTCCGGTAGAAGAACGGCGCCCGGCGATCACGCCGCAGCTCGCGGTGCGGATCGCCGTGCTCGGCGGCTTCGCCTTCGTGCTGTTCGCGATCGTGTTCTTCCGCCTGTGGTTCCTCCAGGTGCTCTCGGGCGAGAACTACGTGGCCAAGGCGCGCGAGAACCGCGTGCGCAAGGTGCGGATCGAGGCGCCGCGCGGCGACATCGTCGACCGCAACGGCACCGTGCTGGTCAAGACGCGGGTGGCGCCGGTCGTGCAGATCATCCCGAGCTCGCTGCCGCAGTCGGTGCTCGACGAGGCCGACACCTTCCGCAGGGCCCGCGGCGCGGCCGAGAAGGAGCGCCTGGCCGCGGCCGACCAGCTGCGGTCGCTCGAGCGCGACATCCGCGAGCGCCGGAAGGGCCCGACGCGCGGCCAGCGCCACGACCGCCGGCAGCTCGCCCGCGCGGCGCGCGAGGCGCGCCCGGTCCCGATCCCGCCGCTGCCGGCCGACGCCACGAAGCTCCGCAACCTGTACCGCCGTCTCGGCCGCGTCATCGACGTCAAGCCAAGCCGGATCCACCAGCGGGTGATCGAGGGCGTCGCCGAGCTGCCGTACTCGAACGTGACGATCAAGACCGCGGTCAGCCGGACGGCGTTCAACTACATCCGCGAGCGCATGGAGCAGTTCCCGGGCGTCGACGTCCAGAAGCAGTACCTCCGCGACTACCCGCACCACACGCTCGCGGCCCAGCTCTTCGGCACGACGCGCGAGATCTCCCCGACCGAGCTCAAGGAGAAGCGCTACCGCGGCGTGGCGGCGGGCACGCGCATCGGCGCCGACGGCCTGGAGGAGAGCTACGACCGCTACCTGCGCGGCAAGGACGGCTACACGCGCGTCGTCATCAACGCGCTCGGCAGCCGTGACGACCGCCGGCGCGCGAAGCGCGTCGAGCCCGTCCAGGGCCAGCGCCTGCGCAGCACGCTCGACCTCGGGCTCCAGCGCGCGGCCAACGACGCGATCAAGCGCGCCGTCGCCGCCGCGGCCCAGAACGGCGCCAAGGCGGGCGCGTTCGTGGCCATGGACCCGCGCAACGGCGAGCTGCTGGCGCTCGGCTCCTACCCGAGCTTCGACGCCAACGAGTTCGCCAAGCCGATCTCGCAGAAGCGCTACGACCAGCTCTCCTCGGAGGCGCTCGGCGCCCCGCTGTTCAACCGCGCGATCGCCGCGACCTATCCGACGGGCTCCACGTTCAAGCCGATCACCGCCATGGCGGCCCTGGAGTCGGGGATCATCAGCCCAACCACGACGCTCGTCGACAACGGCGAGTTCAAGCTCGGCGACCAGATCCGCAAGAACGCCAAGGGCGCGTCCTACGGGGCGCTCCAGCTCCCGCGCGCGCTCACCGTCTCCTCGGACGTGTTCTTCTACCAGCTCGGCGAGCAGCTCAACTTCAAGGGCCCGGTGCTCCAGGAGTGGGCGCGCAAGCTCGGGCTCGGGCGCAAGACCGGCATCGACATCCCGGGCGAGTTCTCGGGCCTGATCCCGGACAGCGAGTGGCGCAACAAGGGCTATGACGCCTACCGGCGCTGCACCGCCAAGGCGCACGTGCCGCAGGGCACGACCGAGGCGCTGTACAAGTGCGGCGGCATCGAGCGGCCGTGGACCACCGGCGACAACGTCAGCCTCGCGGTCGGGCAGGGCGACCTCCAGACGACGCCGCTCCAGCTCGCCGAGGCGTACTCGACGATCGTCAACGGCGGCAAGGTCGTGCGGCCGCACCTGGGCATGCGGATCGAGGACGGCAACGGCGTGCTGCTCGAGGAGCTCCGGATGCCGATCCGCCGCCGCGTGCACTTCGACCCCGCCTACCGCGACGCGATCATGCAGGGCCTGCACGGCGCCGCCACCGCCGCGGGCGGCACCTCGGCCGACGTCTTCGCCGGCTTCCCGCAGCGCTACCGCGACATCCTGTACGGCAAGACCGGCACCGCGGAGCGCCAGCCGAACCCCGACCAGTCGTGGTACGCCTGCTACGTGGCCGACCCGCTGAGGCCGATCGTCGTCGTCACCACGATCGAGCGCGGCGGGTTCGGTGCGGAGACTGCGGCTCCCGCGGCGCGGTTGATCCTCGATCGGTGGTTCGATGTGAAGGACAACGGCTTCCACGTCGGCTCCGACCAGTCCCGATGAGCTCGCACCCGATCCAGCCCGCCTCCGATCCGCCGCCCCCGCTCGTCCCGCGCGAGTGGCACCTGCGGCTGGACCCGCTGCTGCTGCTCGCGACGCTCGGGCTGGTGGCCTGCTCGCTGATCACGCTCAAGGGCGCCACGCGCAACGACGTCAGCGGCGACCCGCACTACTACGTGACCCGCCAGGGGATCTACGCGGGCGTCGGGCTCCTGCTCATGTACGCCGTGTCGCGCCTGGACTACTCGCGACTGCGCGAGCTGCGCTACCCGATCTACGGCGCGATGCTCGGGCTGATCGGGCTCGTCCTGGCGATCGCCGGCGCCACGCGCGGCGCGAAGTCGTGGATCACGCTGCCGTTCTTCAACTTCCAGCCGTCCGAGCTCGGCAAGGTGCTGCTGGTCGTCTCGCTGTCGGCCTTCCTGGTCGACCGCATGCGCCGCATGGGCCGCGACACCACGGCGCGGATCATGCTGCTCGGCCTCATCCCGACGATGTTCGTGATGGCCGAGCCGGACCTCGGGTCGGCGATGGTGTACGTCGCCGGCACGCTCGCGGTCCTGTTCGTGGCGGGCGCGCCGTGGCGGCACTTCGTCGCGCTCGGCACGCTCATCGCGGTCTCGATCTCGCTCGTGCTCGTCGTCGCGCCGATGGCGGGCGTCGACGTGCTCAAGCCTTACCAGGTCGACCGCCTGACGTCGTTCCTGCACCCGTCGGCCAACCCGGGCACCCAGGGGTATCAGCAGCAGCAGGCGCTGATCGCCATGGGGTCCGGCGAGAAGACGGGCCGCGGCGTCGCCAACGCGACGCAGACGTCGCTGAACTTCCTGCCCGAGCACCACACCGACTTCATCTTCGCGGTGATCGGCGAGACCTGGGGTTTCGTCGGGTGTGCGCTCGTCCTCTCGCTCTATGCGCTACTTATATGGCGAGGTTTGCACATCCTGACGGTCGCGAAGAACCTCTACGGGGCGCTGATGGCGGGCGGCATCACCGTGATGCTGCTCTTCCAGCTGTTCGTGAACATCGGGATGAACGTGGGGATCATGCCCATCACGGGCGTGACGGCCCCGCTGTTGAGCTTCGGCGGCTCGTCGATGCTCGCAACGTTCCTGGCCCTCGGCCTGCTCCACTCGATCCACGCGCAGGCGCGCGAGACAGCGGAGATGAAGGGCAGGGCCACAGTCTTCCAATGAGGAATCTTTTCAGTGAGAAAGCAAGTGCTGGTCACGGTCGACCGGGGCGAGACCCGGGTCGCCATGCTCGAGGCCTCCGGCGACCCAGAGGCGCCGGCGAAGGCGAAGTCCCGCCGCCGCGGCAAGAAGCGGCCTGAGGTCCCCGCCGGGTACCGCGTCGCGGAGATCTACTTCGAGCGGCGCGGCGGGCGGTCGATCGTCGGCAACATCTACAAGGGGAAGGTCGACAACGTCCTGCCGGGCCTGGAGGCGGCGTTCGTCGACATCGGGCTCGACAAGAACGGCTTCCTGCACGTCGACGAGATCGTGCTCCCGGGCGTCGAGCAGGCGCGCCGCGGCCGGGGCTCGGGGCCAAGGATCACCGAGCTGCTGGCGCCCGGCCAGGAGATCGTCGTGCAGGTCGTCAAGGACCCGCTGAAGACCAAGGGCGCCCGGCTCTCGATGGAGCTCACGATCGCCGGCCGCTACATGGTCTACGCGCCGACCGGCGAGGGCGTCGGCGTCTCGCGCCGGCTCGAGGACAAGGAGCGCGACCGCCTGCGCAAGGAGGCCAAGCAGCTCGACCTCGGCGGCGGCGGGGCGATCATCCGCACCGCGGCGCACGGCGCCACCCGCGCGGACTTCGAGCGCGAGCTCCAGTACCTGTTCAAGCTCAACGAGGTCCTGGAGAAGCGCGTGCGCGAGGCGGACGCCCCCGCGCTGGTCTTCCAGGAGGCCGACCTCTCCGTCCGCGTCGTGCGCGACATCTTCTCCGCGCACTTCGAGCGAGCGGTCGTCGACGACCCGAAGGCGCACCACCGCCTCGTCTCCTTCTTCGCGCGCACTGCGCCCGAGCTCGTCGACCGCGTCGAGCTGTGGGAGGACGACGAGCCGCTGTTCGAGGCCTACGGCGTCGAGCCGGTCATCGAGGGGATGCTCAACCGCAGGGTCGACCTGCCCAGCGGCGGCTACCTGATGATCGACTACGCCGAGGCGCTGACGGTCATCGACGTCAACACCGGCTCGTTCACCGGCAAGGGCAAGAGCGCCCGGCTCGAGGACACGATCACCAAGACCAACCTCGAGGCCGCCGAGGGGGTCGTCAACCAGCTCCGGCTGCGCGACATCGGCGGCATCATCGTCATCGACTTCATCGACATGGCGCGGGCGCGCAACCGTGACGCGGTGCTCAAGGTGCTGCGCAAGGCCCTCGACGAGGACCGCACGAAGACCTTCGTCGTGGAGATCTCGCCGCTCGGCCTCGTCGAGATGACGCGCCAGAACGTCACCGACGGCGTGCGCGAGATCATGTCCAAGACCTGCCCGGTGTGCCACGGCGAGGGCGTGATCAAGTCCGAGGAGACGATCGCCATCGGCATCGCCCGCCACCTGCGGCACATGGTCAAGGACGCCGGCGACGACGGCCCCGAGGCGTACCTGCTGCGCATGAACCCGCGCGTGAGCGCGTGGTTCACGGCCGACGGCGCCCGCGAGCTGCACGCGCTCGAGGAGCAGACCGGCCGTTCCTTCCACTTCGAGGGCTCCGAGGGCCTGCCGCTCGACCACTTCGCGGTGACGATGGAGGGCCCGCGCGCGGAGATCGAGGAGCACGCCGTGCCGTTCCGGGCCGGCGAGGAGGTCCACGTCGACATCGTCGAGCCGCACATGTACAACCCGGACGACGGCGTGGCCAAGGTCGACGGCTACCTGATCTCGGTCACCAACGGGATCGCCTTCGTGGGCGAGAAGAAGCTCGTGCGGATCGAGGAGGCCGGCCGCACCGCCGCGGTCGCCGTGCTCACCGGCTCGGACGCCGAGGCCGCCGAGGCGGCCGCCGCCGAGCGCGCCCAGGAGCGCGAGAAGGCCGACGACCGCGCCCGCCGGTCGGCCGCCGCCAAGCGCGGCGCCGCAGCGCGCAAGGCGCGCGAGGAGGCCGCCAAGACCGAGGCCAAGCCCAAGCGCTCGCGGAGCAAGAAGGCCGAGGAGCCCGCGGAGGAGGAGGCCAAGCCGCGCGGACGCCGCCGCCGCCGCGGCAAGCCGGAGGACGACGGCGCGGGCGTCGAGGCCGAGGCGGTGCAGGC
>Ga0081539_10004277_pt1 | contig 16022 bp, 16 predicted proteins | sample TabmetS4T2R2_FD_71023 | JGI IMG/M metagenome (GOLD analysis project Ga0081539, IMG submission 71023) | Tabebuia heterophylla rhizosphere microbial communities from the University of Puerto Rico - S4T2R2 | ecosystem: Host-associated > Plants > Roots > Rhizosphere ...
CTGCTGGGGGACTGGCCCATACACACGCCCGAAGTTCAAAGCGAGAAGTACGATGACCGATACAACGAAGAGCGCGATTGAATAGGCCTTGCCCGTCATCTGCGTCTCCTGGGTGCTCAATCGATGGCCCTAGTGTACCGGACGTTTGCGAACAAAAATATTCTTGGATCACCGTACTTCCGGCTCGCTGCAAATCCCCCGTGCCACCCCTACCTGTTCCCGCACACGCACGCACGCGCCCGCCCGCGCACAGATATTGATCACGCGCCCAGCACCAGCCCGAACTTCACAGGCAAACAAAGGACCCCGGCAGCGTCAGCCACCGGGGCCCTCTAGATGCTCTTCGTTGTGGCGCTGACGGCTACGCCGCCCGCTTCGGCTGCTGCCCTGGCGCAGTGGAAAGCACCTCATCGCCGTAGCGGGTCCAAGTGCAGCCTTCATCCTCGGGCGTGAACGTCGCGCCGTCCTCGATCTCGCCAGATAGCCCTTCGATTACTTCTGGCCTGTAGCTCGTGAACCACCACTCGCGACCGTCTGCAAACGTGATCAGGTATGGGGTCGCTCGGCTTCGGATGCTGATCGTCTCGTAGTCGGCGGGTACTTGAATGGTCGTGCCGTTGTCCATCGTGACCTCGGCGCTTCCGTGCTCATCAATCTTGATTGTTGCCATGGTGCTGCGCCTCTACCGCCGTGATCGAGGAGCACATCCTACTCGAGGGCAGCTATGCTTAGCAGTTAGGCCCAGCACAGAGGGGCCATGACTTGACCTCTCCACGAGTGGAGGCGCGTGAAGCCTATGCAGAAATCCCTAGCGAACGGCGCTCAGAAAAAGCGAGTCAAATCAATGCTCGAACGCCAGGCCAGTTGCCCATGCCGATAACACTTAATAATGGAACGGTAAAACTAAGCTATCGGAAACCCTGCATTTGTTGGCTTTCTGACATCGCCATGCAAAGGGGTTTTTGGAACACTGCAAAGAAGGCGTTGTTGGGAAACGCTATAGCCGCTGTGCTTGTGAGCGCCCTCACCTTGGTTAGGGGTGCCGTGTAAGCTCCCAGCCGGCAGCGTGACAATTGCCGCAATACACGGCGCCGAGCAAACCGGTCCCGTCGCATGCAGCGCACTTCGTCCAATCATCGGCGTCCAAAGCACTTTTGTAGGACCCATCACAACCCGCGTTGGTGCAGGCCAGACCGGATTGGGCCGAGAGGCTAGGCATGTTGCAGCCAAGGCAATACGCTATGGGCTTGGGTTTCTCGGCGAAGGTCATGTTGGATCGTCACACCCTCGGTCCGTGTCGTCCATGCCTGCCAGAGTCAAAATCGGACTCACCGGAGCATTTTGTCGGTCCGAGAGTCCCGGAGTCCAGCCTGAGGCCAAAACCTCTGTACAAATCCGGCCTTGGCGGCGATTGTGGCTGGTAGGATGCCCTGATGGACCGTCCGATCCTCCAGAGCCGACTCAAGGATGCCGAAGAGATGTTGCAGCGGCTGGCGGAGAACATCGCCCTTCAGGGTCGGATGATTGCGACGCTGGATCGGGGAGGCCACGACGTGAAGGCGGCAAAGATGTTTCTAAGGCGGCTGGAGGCTGCGCACGCGAAACACGTCGCCGACAGGGACCGATTGTTCAAGGAACTGGCGAACCGCTCGTAGGACCGTCGTTAGCGACGGCAGACGACGGAGGAGAGCAATGGCGGAAATGGATCTTGCGAGGAAGTGCTAACGGTCCTGTGGCATCCGTGCGGCTTGACTCTCGATCCTGTCGGCTTCGGCCTCCAGAGCGTCCGCATCTGACAGGAACTGCTGCCGATCGCGATGCAAGGAAATCACCTCAGCCACTTGCCGGAGGTACGCGGCGCGCTGCCGCTTTTCGCTCGCCTGCCGCAATGACCAATTGTCCTCAATCACGCGTGCACCGGAACTGCGGCACCAAATCCCACGGATCCACTTACAGGCAACACCCGCAGATCCGACAACCTTATGTTTATGTCAGCGCGTGAGCATTCCCGCACCAAGTCGCCTAACATCAGCAAAAGTTGCTGCACTGAATATGTAATGCGGAGCGTCGGTTTCAGCGTTGTGCTGTCACGAGCAAGTTGAATGCGTGTGCTCACAATGTCTGCCCAAAGCCGGACCTCGCCAATCAGCTGGCTTGAATAGTAGTCATCCGCTTCCTCGCCTTGGAAAGCAGGATCAATCAAATCGGCTAAGGCGAGAAATAGTCGCCTCCTGGCCTCTCTATCCTTTGGCTTTTGCAAAACGGCGACGCAGGCACTTTCCGATGCTTTCGAGACTCGATGCACGTTTTCCAGGTTCATTTGGTTACTTCCCACGAAGACTGCCGCTAGAGGCGGCCTCTCAAGTCAGCACGCCGGACCTTCAACGCAGCACTTCGCGAACTTTAAATGCTCGATCGAACACCTGCTCCATTCGTTTTTGCACATCTACTCACATTTTGTGGGATTGAGGCTGGACGTCGCGACTACCGCCAGGGCAGCACCTCAAAACGGTCCTGACATTTGCACGCGGACGAACTGGTTGTGACCGAGGGTGCACTGCAAGAAAAAATCAGTCTCAGTGTGACAAACCGACTCGAACAGGTGATTAGAGGTACCTATTGAGGATCACGAGAAAGTCACAGCCACTGTGACCGCCCGAATCCCCTGCGGGTCTCATTGAATAATAAGACGTTTTAAGAGTTTAATTCACGAGGGGTGCATATTTTATGACTGCAATAGTCATTGATTTCCGTACCTATCACCAGCTCAAGAGGGTATGTCCCGACAATCGAGAGCCGACGCGGCGGGGGCGCGCCGAGCGTGCGGCCCGGCGTCCTCTTGGAAAGGCGAGTCTCGACCAGCAGATCGCCCACGTTACCTGGTTACTCCGCGAGCTCGAGGATATAGCGCACGCCGGTGAGCGCCTGCCGCAGGTGCTGGTGGCAGAAGCTCACTCCAGCATCAAGACAACGCGAAGGTTGCTGCAGTCGTGGTCGGGCCCCGGTACCAGCGGCGCAACGGTCGCGATGAGGGCCGAAGACGGGCCCCAACCCAACATCGATCCCGCTCTGCTCGATCGGATGTACAGCGACCTCGGCCTACACCACCCTTAAAGCCGCGTTGCCCTGGAGGTGGTAGCTGCCTCCGCCTCCGGGGCTTGCTTCAAGGCGCACTACGTTGCGGCGTCGTCAGTGGGCCTATCGAGGTATCCGTCAATGCGCTTCCCGACACCTGACGACGACCCTGGTCAGTGGCCTTGGGTAATGCTCAAGCTTGACCGGCCGGCATTGACGACAAAGTTTGTCATGGCCCTCCATGACGCGAGCATACGCAATCCCACATCATGGCGTCGCGTTAGCGCGATCGGGGCCCGCACCGGCATCAAGGGCGCGGATCTTGAGCGGGTCGTGGCGGATGTGGTCGCCGCGGGCCTGGTGCAACAGCGAGCCGATGATCCCAGCCTTGAGCCTGACGAACAATGGCTGGCTGCTTGCCAGACGCTAAACAGCGCAGCTTGGCGGGCGTTTAGTGCCTCAACGCCGAAGTCCGAGCCCAAGCCAAAGCCTTACAAGTGTAGAGGCGCCAAACCTAACTGCGATCAAGCCGCACAAATTGAACGTGCCGCATTCACGCGATGACTGCGAGCTATCTTAGAGGCAAGGTCGTTGAGCTCGATAAACTCGTCCGCTTGGCGCCGCAGTTCGTCATCTACCATTGGCGGCGAGGACTTGATGGTGCTGACCACCGAGACACGCAAGCCGCGGCGCTGCACCGCCTCGACCAGCCGGCGGAAGTCGCCATCGCCGGAGAAAAGGATTACGTGATCCAGGTGCTCGGCCATTTCGAGTACGTTGATGGCAAGCTCGATGTCCATGTTGCCCTTGATCTTGCGGCGGCCCGTGGGATCGGTGAACTCCTTGGCCGGCTTCGCGATCACCGTGTAGCCGTTGTAGTCCAGCCAATCGATCAGAGGCCGGATCCGCGAATACTCCTGATCCTCGATCAGTGCCGTGTAGTAATAGGCGCGAACCAAGCGTCCCTTTTCACGGAACAGACTCAAAAGGCGTTGATAGTCGATTTCGAAGCCCAGCGCCTGAGCGGCTGAATGATTATTGACGCCATCGATGAAGAGCGCGACGCGCTCGTTCTCAAATAAATCGCCCTTCACGGGAATATCCTTCCTCTAGAAAGCAAAGGTCAAAGAAACGCGAAGGTCATACTAATCAGCCGAACATGAACTCGTGCGGGCCGAGCGAGTGTGACGAGCCTGTGGCCTTACATTTGTTACAGTCGCTATCGGATAAGCATCGGCATGCAATGTGGGATCTACGGTAGAAGCACGACGCGAGAAATCGCCCTGTCCTGGCATCGTCCGAGGATAGCGAGGCTAGAACCGCTCGGACATCTTCTCGGCAAGCTGTTCGCCGGCCAGGATGAGGCCGTTGATGCCCTCAATACGGTCTGCATCTTGGGCGATGCCATCAGCAGCCCGATTGACCACGAGCATATCGAGCGCCCACAGGATGCCGTGCAGTGCGTGGATGGTCATTTGCAGGTCGCCCACGTCCGGGCGTTTGGACGCTGGCCCTTCTCTGGGGCATCAATGCCGAAAAGCCTCACGAGCGGGGGGGCCGAACTTCACCGTATCGCCGTCCACGACCTGGAAGCGCAGCTTGGCAGTAGACCGCGGAATAGTGCGTCATCGGTCTGGGCATGTACCGGCAACTCGACCACCAGGATCAGAAAAACCCAGCGCCACGTGCGAACAGCGTGAAGCACAATTGCTGATGTGAGAAGTGGACGGCCGGCGCGAACAAGAAACGCTCGCCTGTTAAGCATCCGCGGGGTTGCCATTGCCGGGAGGAGGCCTACCATGCTGCCGATTACGGAGGTTGGTATGGTTCAGACGCGCCGCAAGGTCCTGTTGTCTGTGACGTGCCTATTGCCGCTTGATGCCATGGGGCAGTCGGCGCCATCGACCCTGCCGAAAGGTCGCCGAATCGCCATCGGGGGCTATGATCCCGTCGCATATTTCACCGACGGCCAGCCACAGAAAGGAAGCGAGGCGTTCTGGGTTGCCTTTGACGACGGTGTCTACCTGTTCAAGAGCGCCGACAACCGCAACAAGTTCCAGGCCGATCCCGAGCGCTTCGCTCCGCAATATGCCGGCTGGTGCGCGGCCGGCGTCTCGAAAGGCTACAAGACCGAGCCGGATCCGGAAGCGTGGGCCATCCTGAACGGCAAGCTCTATCTCTTTCAGTTCAAGGAGCGGGTGCCGGGCTTCAAGCAGGACACCGCCTTCATCGACAAGGCCAACGGCAACTGGCCGACCGTGAAGGACACGACGGCGCGCTAGCCGATCGTTCCGGCAGAACTCTAGAACCCGGCGCGATGCAGGGCGGCGATGATGCGGTCGCGGTGCGCAGGGTTGCGGAAGAGAGTGCCGAAGGAGTCGAGGTCGAACAGCGGGTTCTGCCGGCGGGCTTCGGCGGCGGCGCGGCGAGCATCCTCGGCACGGCCGGCATCGACATAGATGGCCGCAAGCATCGCGTAGATGAAGGGGTTGCCGTCCTGGCGCGCCACCGTTCGCTCGAAGACTTTGGCGGCCTGTCCCGTCTGTCCGGCAAGGAAGTAGGCGGCGCCCAGATTGAACAGGTCGTGGCTGGGCAGCCGGGGATTGAGCTGATTGGCGATTTCGAGTGCGCGCAGGGCCTCGTCGATTTCTCCGTTCCACAGCAGCGCGTCGCCCAGGCCGGCATGGGTGTCGGGATTGTTGGGGTTGAGCGACAAGGCGTGTCGCAGCATTTCGATCGCCCGGTCGTACTCGCCGAGCCGCGTGTGGACGGTACCGAGCAGCGTATAGGCGGCGGGATTGAACTCATCCAGGGCGATGGCCTCGCGCGCCCGTGTCTCGGCGCGGCGCAGCGTGCCCGCGGGATCGGATGTCCAGCCGACGGTGACCGCGAGGAAGTCGGCGCGGCCCAGGCCGACATAGGCCGGCCCATAATTGGGATCGAGCTCGATGGCGCGCTCGAAGGCGAGCCGCGCGTTGGAGGTCGCGCTTCGGGTCAATCTGGACAGGAGATCGCGGCCACGCAGCACCAGATCGTAGGCTTCGAGGCTCGCCGGCGGCCGCGCGGCGATACGCGCCTGTTCGAGGCTGGTCACGCGCATGGCGAGCGCCCCGGTGATGGCGCGCAGGATGTCGCCTTCCACGGCAATCAGCTGATCGGCCTCGACATTGTATTGCTCGGCCCACACCAGCGTCCCGTCGTGCGCGTCGGAAAGACGCATCGCAATGCGTAACCTGCTTCCGACGCGCCGCAGGCTGCCGTCGGCGAGGTACCGAACCCCGAGATCGCGCGCCACCTCCTCGCGCGTGGGCGTGCGGCCCTTGTAGGCAGCGACGGTGGCGGGCGAAAGCACCTTGAGATCGGCGAAGCGGGCAAGGGCAGAGATGATGTCCTCGCCAAGACCGTCGGCGAGATAGCTGTCGACCGACCCGTCGACCGCGGTAAGCGGCAGGACGGCGATCGACAGACGGTTCTGCGCGGTGGCCAGCGCCTCCCGGGAAGCGACGTCGTAACGGGACATCCACCACCAGCCGCCGCCGGTAACGGCGAGGAACAGTGCGATTGAGATGCAGGCTACCACGAACGGCAGGCGTTGCCGCGGCGCAGAAACGGCCTGCAGCGGCCCGGGCTCCGGCGAGACCGTCGGCGGCGGCTCTTCGTCGCTGACGGGCGCGGCAAACCGGTAGCCGCGGCGCGCGACGGTCTTGACGATGTCGGCCCCGCCCTCGCCCAATGCCGCGCGGATGTCGCTGATGCACTGCACCAGGGAGTTCTCAGTGACGAAGACGTTGGGCCACACGGCCTGCATCAGTTCGTCCTTGGACACCACGCGATCGCGATGCCGGACAAGATAGAGCAGGACGTCGAAGGCCTTGGGGCGCAGCGCCCGCTCGCCGGTCGGGCCGGCAAGGCTGAGGCGGCCCGGGTCGAGGCGGAAGTCGCCGAAGCGCAAAGTCTTGTCGGCTGGCACCGGCACGATTTCCCCATGAAAACGCGAACAGGGGCGAAAAAGGCGTCTTATCAGGATTATTTCACCCTTCTTTCACGACTGCCAGCGCGTCCGCGCCTAAGCCGGACGGCCTGCGCGGCGCTCCTGCCGCGGGAAAGGAGAGCTGAAATGTCCAAGAGATTGCCGGCCCTCGTCCCGATCCTGGCCCTACTGGTCACGGCCCCGTTCGCCGGCCCCGCCCGGGCCGACGTCATCACCGACTGGAATGCCAAGGCCGAGGCGATCGGCCTCGAAAAGAGGTTGCAGCCGCCGCCCAATGCGCGCGGCCTCGCCCTGATGCACCTCGCGATGTTCGAGGCGGTCAACGCCGTCACCCATCGCTATGGGTCCTATAGCCTGAACCTCATGGCCGATCCCAATACCTCGGCCGAGGCGGCGGCCGCGGTGGCGGCGCGGGATGTGCTGGTGCGCCTGTTTCCCGACCAGGAAGGAAGCCTCGATACGACGCTCAAGGCCTCGCTGGCCAAGGTGCAGGAGGGTGAACCCAGGGCCAAGGGCATCGAGCTCGGCCACAAGGCGGCAGCCGGCATACTGGCGCTGAGGGCCGATGATGGCAGTACCCTGCCCGAAACCTGGCGGCCGATAACGGCTCCGGGAGTGTATGTACCCACCGTCCTGCCGGTGAGCTCGACCGTGGGACAGCTCACGCCCTTCGTCATGAGCAGCGGCTCGCAGTTCCGGCCGGCGCCGCCGCCCGCTCTTACGTCACCGACTTGGACTGCCGACGTGAACGAGATCCGGGAGATCGGTGGCCGTGCATCGGCCAAGCGTACCGACGAGCAGACCGAGATCGGCCGGTTCTGGGTGGCGACCGGACCGCATTGCTGGAACCCGATCGTGCGCCAGCTGGCGGCGGCCAAGAAGCTCGACCTCACCGACAGCGCACGGCTGTTCGCGCTGGTCTCGATCGCCACGACCGATGCCTTCATCGCGGTGTTCGAGGCCAAGTATCACTACAATCTGTGGCGCCCGTTGACTGCGATCCGCAACGGCGACATGAGCGGCAACCCTGCGACACCACGCGACGCGGGCTGGCTGCCGCTGGTCGACACGCCGATGCATCCCGAATATCCCTGCGCGCACTGCATCAGCTCCGGTGCCGCGGCCACGGTGATGCAGCTGGTGCTGGGCAACGACCTGCCGGAATTCTCGATGACCAGTCCCGCCCTAGCGGGCGTGACGCGGCGGTGGACCAGCCTCAAAGCCTACTCTGACGAAGTTGCCAGTGCGCGGATATACGGTGGCATCCACTATCGGTTCTCGACGGCCGTCGGCCAGGAGATGGGCGCGAAGATCGCCGAGCTCGCGCTCAAGACGCAGCTTCTGCCGGAGAAGGCACCGGTCGCGTCGGGACGCTGATCGCGAACCACTCGTGCGGCCGCTACTCGGCGGTCGCACTTTCCGCGCGTCTGCAACGGCGCACGCAGGCCTACTGGAAGCGCCAAGCGCTCCTCCTCAGCGGGTGTCCTTATGCGCGTGGACACTAGAATTCCTCGACCCTCGCAAAGGTCACGAGGGCCGGGCTGATGTCTAGTCTAGCTTCCTGATTTGATCTTGCACGGAAGAGCGATCCAGATGGTAACTGACTTTCCAGCGGACAGCTTTTGCATCGGAGTTCCTTGGGACTTCTTGGAAGTAGGGGATGTCCACGTCATAGGTGGATCGCCCAGATCATCGCACGCTCGTCCACCCCTGCCCGACCGCGTCAGCTCAGACGCCTGCGAGTCGCAGTCGTCGCCTTCACGACCGCACTGAAGGCCAACGCGCATCCCCATCCCGCACCGCGCCCGCTCACAGCAATGGCAACGACTGTACCTGCTGTCGAAAAGATCGCGGCTGAAGCATTCGCTTTGATGCGTCGACGCCTGACGATCAGAGTATCGAAGCCACGCACGTCATTGTAGCCCTGGCACCAGACGGCACTGGCATCATTCGCAGTACGTGGTGCCTGGTGCAATCGACCAGCAAGTGGATCTGGTCGAAATGCTTAAAGCAATGGCAACATCAGCGAAACATCATCTCCCGACAGCGACAGCCGCCATTAAGACCGAGAAGAACTCAGACTACACAGCCACGAACGCCAAGACGCCGTGAAGGAGTTTGGTCGGCCATCCGGTTTCCGGCTCGACCAGGGCCGTGTAAGCCTTGGCACCACAGCGCGAGCAGCTAAAGGTTTTCGAGCGGTAATCTGCTTCGCAAAGCTTTTCTTGGAGGCCGGTCGGACGTACCTTAAAATGCTGTCCTGAAGGGATTGGACATTGATCCGAAGGATGTGCGGTTACTCCGCCATCAAACTGGGCCATATGCAGGCCGCACGCCGTCCACACTTTGGCGGGATGAGGCCCCAGTCTTCTTCACCTCGCAGTGCATTCAAAGCGCCCAGAACCGGACTCGCTCCTGTTTTCCGCTGACAGCTGCCGCCACACCAAATCCGTTGCATCCGAAGCAGCCTGAGGTCCGAACGGGACTCCGTGACATCAAATGCACCGCGCCTGCGCGACAACCCCTCTTTGATCACACGACCGACCCTCTTTGATCACGAGACGGATAAGCCGCCTTAGCCTTCGATACGACATCACCGGTCGCGGCAAAACTGAGGTTGATTGTTGTGCCAAAAATGCACTGGGAGCAATTTCAGCGCGACCATCATCGCCCGCATCTTTTGGTCGTGAGCGTGGAGGCGACGAAGGCCGCCAAGCGTCCCCCAGAAAAGGCGGACTTTGAGCGTCTTGCGGTGAGATTGGGAGCAGCCGGCAACTATGCCTTCAAGGTGGAAGGCACAATTGTCTACGCCGCGTTTGAAGCCGACGCCGATGCGCAGCGATTCGCGAAGGTGTTCAGAGCCGGGCAAATCACCCGTGAATCAGAATGGGCCTCGAAGGCCTTGGCCCGAATGGATGGCGCCAGTTACCGAAGAATCGCCGGCATTCTGAAAACAGTACGTTTGACGACCAAAACCCGAAGATTTACGCCGCGATAGATCTCATTCGAGCCACGCCACTGATGGGCAAAACGCGCTCTTCTGGCTGAACCCAATCCCTTGCCATAGGTTGTTCACGGCTCAGCGCTTTCGCCGATTTCGCTGGGAAACCAAATGGGAGCGCCCGCGGTTCGATCCGGGACTCCGCTCTAGCGCCGCAGGTCCACCTGGCGATCTTGTCCCGGTAGTGCTTCTTGGGATCGGCGCCGAGCAGCATCGTGATGCCGGCGACGAGGCTCGAGGCATCTTCCTAGATCTCCGCCCGCTCGGCGTCGAAGCGCAGCAACGCCAGCTTGGGATCGTCCTTGCCGCCCTCGTACCAGGCGGCGACGAAGTGGTTCCACAGCCGCTCGATAACGGCGCGGTCGTTGTCGAGCGACACGCTGCCATGCAGGATGGCGAAAAGGTCATATCCCTTGGAGACGAAGGTGGCGATCGCGCGGTCGCGCAGCTCGAGCTTCTCCACCAACGCATTGTCGCGGGCCGTGAAGAACCAGATCGGTCCTTTGTCGCCTTCGATCTGCGCCGTCATCGGCCGGGCGTGGCCGTCCTCGACACCGTCGAGACCAGCATCATCGTCCGGTCCGATTTCAGGGCGGACCAGAACTTGTCTTCGAGCTCGCGCGGTGTCGGCATAGTCAACTCCGTGAACAAAGGGAATGGCGGGCAACGATGGCCGCGAAGTGCGGTTGCGCGCCGACTCGATGAGGCGTCGCGCCCCGCTGCATGGTGGACATGACGCTCAGTCGCTGATCCAAACGACGAGGACCGGCGTACATGGCGGCCTGCCGCCATCGACCATGGAGAGTTCCGTGCCGCAGATCGTCGTCGTCAACGACCGCATGCAGAGAGGATACCGCTATCGCCTGTCGGCCCCGATGGGCCGCCACTTCGATCCCGCGTTCAAACCCGAGCTGACGCCGAAGCAGATGCTCGAGCTCGGCGTGTTCTGCGGCAAGTACATGACGGACTGCCGATCGGAATTTCCCGCGAGCTGGTTCAAGCGCGCCAGGCTCGCGCCGGCCGGGCGCGATTGCTCGCTGAACTATTTCAGGGTCGATGCCAGCCGGCCGTTGTCGGAATGGCGGCGCAAGGGCTGGATCCATCCCGACGATCCGCGCGGCTGGTTCCAATGGTATTGCCGCTACTACCGCGGCCGCCGCCTGCCGGACGAGGACCGGCGGCAGATCCGGCGCTGGAAGGCCTTTCGCCGCCATGCCGGACAGGTCCGCGCCAACTGCGAACCGGGCGACCGCTTCTGCCGCCCGCGCCAGCGACAGGCCCTGTTGCAATGGGCCTACGACAGCCGCACGATCTAGGAGCGACTTGCGCGCGCAGCGGGCAGCTCGAAGAAGAGGGTGCCACAGAGCAGCACTAGGGAGACGCCATTGGCCGCCATGATGATCCAATCGGATTTGATGACGCCGTAGACGAGCCAAAGCGTGACGCCGAGGAGTCCGCGCTTACACCTCTCAGTTTCCACGAAGAGATTGCACTGCGCCGTGTTGCGCACGGGTCGACTGTTGATCAACCCACGGCAGCGAGGCCGCGGGATCGCCTCACGCCGTTAGGTCAACGCGCTACGACGCTCTCCCCAAGCCACCGTTGTCGACCCGTCCGCGGTCGATCCACGCTGTAATTGGCTATGTCGAAGGTCTGATTGACAAAAGCTCAGTCCCGCGCACGGCCCGCCGGTCGCGTCGCGCGGCGACCCGAGGGCGATGCGGCGGGGCGCACCCGACGCCCCTTCTGCCGCAAACGCCCACGTCCCTGGGAAAATGCCAAGTCCGTCGCCACATTGGACGCCGATGCACAAGCCCAAGCCTTACAAGTGCGCAATCTGCGGAGCCGAGGTGCCGGATCTACCGATGCCGGTGGTGAAACCGAACGATTAGTGCGTCGTCCCGCCGGGTTCCGGTAGCGCCTCCAGCTCGTCAGCGACATTCTTCAGGTCCTCACCGAACGACCGCAGCACGTCAGCGCTGACGTTGCTCCGCAAGACTACCTCACCGAGCGGCGTCACGGCGATGACCAGGTGCGGCAGCTCAAGGCCTCGGTCCTTGAGGCGTTGGCGGAGAAACGCATCGGCTTCGCCCAGTATCTCCTCTGGAATGGTGGCGGCGTCCTGCTGAGGCATACAGCGATCTAAGCCTATGCTGCGGTAGCAGTCGATGACAGCCCCCCCGGCCGCCATGCCGGCCCGTGTATGTGCCAGTCGACGCGTGCGCCGGAGCCAGGGCAGCGATAGTCTTGGGCGCTCCCCGACCATGGCGGCTTGTCGAGCTGGGCTTGGTCGATCTCCCAAAGGCAGCGCGGGCAAGTAAGGAAGGCGAGCGTGACTGGGCCGCCGACCGGCAGCAGTTCGGCTGGTCCGATCTTTGGCACCCCAGGTGTGCCGCAGCGCCAGCCGCGGCTGCAACTCTTGGCTGGCATAATCAGTGCGTCGTGTCGCCAGGCTTAGGTGGCGCCTCCAACTCGTCGACGACGTTCTTCAGGTCCTCACCGAACGACCGCAGGAAGTCCGAACTGACGTTGCTCCGCAAGACCACCAGGCCGTCCGGCGTCACGGCAATGACAAGGTGCGGCAACTCCAGGGCTCGGTCCTTCAGGCGCTGGCGGATGAGCGCGTCCCCTTCGCCAAGTATTCCTCAAGGATGGCAGCGGCGAGTCCCACTTCACCACCCTCGGGCCGGATTGCCAGGCCCCACGGCCGGAATTGCATGTGGGTTTGGCAAACCGAGGTGGTGGCGCGCCAACTGCCGGCCCCACTCAGCGTCGTGGTTGCAGGCTATCATTCGGATCAGCGTAAGCAGCCGCTCGTTTTCTTCGGCCGCTGACAGGAGAGCGGGCCCTGCCTGACACAAGGCCCACTCCCATTCCTTTCGAGCTTCATTGCCGAGCTGACATTGGTTGACCGCCTTGGCGAATGCATTGTGTAGTTCCCGCAGCCTTGCCAATGCTTCGCCGTGAAGGCCATTGCAATGTTCGCCCATGGAGTAGCGCGCCTCCCGCTTCACACCGTTAGCGAAGGGTGTCACCTCAATTGAAGGAGACCCAATGACTACTTGGTGGCGTCATTGCTTAGACACGGGAGACGTAGAGTTCCGAGCATGGCGGGCTCAAGGACTGGTCCGGGCAAAGGTTTCGGCACGCCGAGCCCGGAGCTGATGGCGCGGCTGGTCACTCGTCATGTGATCAAGGCGAGGTGTGCCGCTGGGTCACAAAAATGTTCTAAAACGCCGCGCAGGGTCGAGCTGTGCGAAGGCTGTGCCGAAGCAGTTTGGCACTCTCGCAAGAGCAAGTCGGCTGCTAAGGAATAGGTGTTCGCAGTCCCGTCAGTCGACGGACTCGCTCTCCTGCAGTCCCCCACTCAGGAAAGCGACCAGCGGGAGCGCTCTTCCCACAATTCTGCGTTCCCGCTGGTCGAACGCTTCCGCCGCCCTCCGACCCGTTCGGTCAGCCCGCACCGCCGTCCCCTTAGGCGGCGCTACGCTTGTCGTCATACTCGGCCCAGCCTGCATAAAGCGGGTGGCCGTTGATCGCGGCGACTAGGGCATCGTCCGACAGGATGTAGATGCTTGCCAGGCTGGCGAAGGGCGAGGCCTCAGAGGTCCCATGGATCGCCCCCGGCCACCATGCGCCACACTCCCCTGCATCGGTGGGAGGAATCGGGCGAAAGCGGAGGATTGGGCTTGTTGGGCGGAACGCCGGGATGGCCGGCTGCAGTCCATGCGGCCTGTCGGGCCTCGTGCGCTCGTTGGGCCTGTTCCAACGCTGCCGCGATCGAGGCGCCGTGATTGTCTCCCAGGCGGTCGAGTCTGCGGTGCAGGCTATTCACGTTTGGCATTGGGGCTCACCGCAGTCTTTCAGCCCAGCAATTTCCTAGCTCGACACGCCACGGTCACCTGCATCGCCCGCAGTCAACTTACAAAGGCAATGATCAAAGCATCGCATGGGTATCATACCACCCCGGCAAAGGCACGCCAATCAAGTGACCGATCCCGTTAACTAGCTTTCCAGCGCCACTCGAACGTCGAAAAAATGCATCATCGCCGACCCATCGATACCATCGAAATATTCGCCGATATTCGTTCAGACAATCATCAAAACTGAGCCATGGTCGCCGTATATCGTCACCGAATGCTCCCGAAGAATGTCTCGCAAACGTATATCTCAATTCCTGCCCACTAAGCGTGCGCGTTGTAATTCGAGATCCAGGTATCGTTGATTGCTCAATCGGTCTGAACTTTCGATATCCCAGGTTTCTAAGTATTGTCATTTCTTCGACGAGCTTACTCCACTCGCTCTTCTCTGATTCAATTGATATGTAGGTCGGTCGGTCTCGCTGCTTTTTCAAAGACGATAGAATCAGGCGATCTGCTCCCTCAATATCTATCTTCAGATATTGCGGGACGCCGAAAGTGTCGAACGACTCGTCCATATCCACTCTTGGCACGCTGATTGTGACAATCTCGGTGTCTAATTTGCGATTCCGCTCTGCCCATTCCTTCTCGATCGTACCCCAGTCGGATTTAGTTAAGTTCTTGTAGAACTCAACGCAGCTCCCGGCGGCGGGTGATGCGATCGCTCCCTCAACGACGCGCAAGCGCCCAGAGTCGATCTCTTTTGCGAATCGCGCCCTGCATCGCGCCACGTGGTCTGCGTCAGCGTCAAAGGCAACTACCGAATAGCCCTTTTTCAAATAATAATCGGTGTCGGCGCCATCATGCAGCCCAACATCAAACACCACCTTCGTTCTCATCGGGCAAGCTCCTTCATGAGAACCCCATGGCGCGCCCCTGCACTGATGAACAATTGGTGCGACGCAAATTTCGGCTCTCAACGGCATCGATAGAAAACGCCAAGAAAACAACGAACATCATGAGTACCGGTACCGACGCAATCTCGATTTCGGTCAAGCTAACGATGATCGAATAGGGAATGAGATATCGGCTGACCCCAAGCAGCGAGAAGCAAAACCGATGAATCATAAGGACGTACATCGCCAGGAGTGGGAGTGTGCCAAGGATGCCTACAGTCAAGAGAGACTGGAGCATGGTATTGTGAGCACCGACGATTTGGTCGGCAGGACCGTACCAATTGCGCGCCAGAACAAGCTCTGTGCTGTTGTAACCATAACCGAAAAGTGGGCGATCAAGGAAAATCTCCCAAACAAATTCCCACAGTCGGACACGCCCCGTCAGCGACATAACTTCGTCTGCTTCACCCGTACGGCTGCCGAATTCAAAAAGGCCGGCGAGAACCGGGAGACCCAGTCCGTGCGCTACCACCGCCAACCCGACGGCCACGCCGGCTACTCCCAACAGCGCGCCACCCATTCGGTGCGTCCGCATTGTCACCACAGCCACCGACAGCAACAGAGCCAGGAGCGACGTTCGGCTGTCAGTGGCTACAAGCGTGAGCACGGCCAGCGTCAAGATCGCCCAGAAAACTTTGCGACTGGCAAACCAGTTTAAAGCCGATGCGGCGAGTATAAGGCAGATAAAGGAGGCGACCTGCTTCCCAAGCATGTTGGGATGCCCGGATAACCCTTGAAGTCGCGGGAAGTGCTGATTGTCCCCGTAAGTAGGCAAAAAGGCAGCATCGGGGGCCAATATCGCTGCAAGCCAGGTCACCACCATGTAGCCGCTGAAGCTCCAAGCGACGACCGCGACCAGCGCTCGACCAGCGACGTCGGCTGCCAGCAGGGCCGCAAAAAGCAGGTAGGCAAGAAACCCAAATGCGCACGCCGCCGAATACGCCGGCGCCACCGAGTACAGCGAAGACAATAATCCGAAGCCGGCATAGCAAAGGGCGAGAGCAAGCATCCAATCGCTGAACAGTGCGCGGTAGCGACGCCAGCAGAGTACAGCCACAACAAAAAGCGAAACCCAGATGACGAGCTTCAACCCATTCTGCCAGTCTAGCCCCGCCTCCCCGATAGTTCGCGTCCTAAAG
>Ga0081539_10004278_pt1 | contig 16022 bp, 12 predicted proteins | sample TabmetS4T2R2_FD_71023 | JGI IMG/M metagenome (GOLD analysis project Ga0081539, IMG submission 71023) | Tabebuia heterophylla rhizosphere microbial communities from the University of Puerto Rico - S4T2R2 | ecosystem: Host-associated > Plants > Roots > Rhizosphere ...
GCTGGCAATTCATGCAGGTGTGCGCAGCACCCCTGTGCGGGTCAGTCGCTTTTTGCTTGAAAACAACGACTAAGGCGTTACTACTATCCCTTCACTTCATTTGTCTTTGGGTAGCGGGCAAGGATTGCGTTGAGTTCTTCCTTGGTGGTGTCTCTGCCAATCTCCACATGCCCGAATTCTTCTGCAATCTGCGAGAGATGGGAGGTAAATGTGGAAGCACGCTCCATGACATTTTCGGCTGTGTCCACGACTGCCTGGCTCATGGCTTCGAGTTCCTGCCGAACAACTTCAGAAGAGGCTTCCTCTGCCAGCGAGCCAAGTACTGCGGTGAACGTCTCATCAACTTTTTGTTCTACCTGATGGAGAGTCTCTTGCGCGGCTTCGAGGAGATTATCACGCATGGCTTGTTTCGTACGCTCAGCTGTCTCAACCGACTCCTTGATCACGCGGTTGACCAGACTTGCTTCCTCCTCGAGATCATTGTCTCTTAGTGCCTCTTGCATCGATTTGATGTATTCGGTATTTTGTGCCCACAAGACATCTTCACAGCGGCGCACCATTTTATAAAACTCGGTCTCTGTGCGCTCTTCAGGCTCAAGATTGACCCAATGGTCGTAAAGGATTGTCAACTCCATAACGACTTTGCTGTAATTGCGGACAATAATATCAATGTTGCGAAGTTCCTGCCAGCCAATCAGCGCGGCTGTGATCGACGCTGTAAACGCGACCCAAAGTGTTAATCCGCTAAATGCTTCCCCCACTGCGCTCGCAGCCGCAAATATGGTTCCCAGCACACCTGTTATAAGGATAAGCACTGTCAAACGGTCGCGCTCTACTTTGTATTCATTAATTTCTTTGTTATGCCAGGCAAGTTGATTTTCGAGTCGATATCGAAAATATTCTTCACCAGTGAGATCGGCGAAGCCAGGATCGCTATTGGGATCATCAGGATAGTAGTTTGGAGGGATTGGTCCATCATACGTTTCAAATGAAAACTCACCGTTCATACCGCGATAGATTTGCCGTTGAATTTCTTCAAGCCGTTTTTCCAAATAACTGCGGCGGGATTGTATCTTCTGCAAAATAGTTCGGAAGAAATAAATTTCCTTTTGAATTTCTTCAGCGCCAGCCCGCGTGATCAGCCAGTCGCCATTTGAGTACTTCTTGTTGGCATAAGCCGCCCAGGCAGAAGCGACAGCTGGCGTTGCGATGAATAGTACTTTTAAAATCCAGCCGACTAATGAAACATTGTTCTTAAAGAACGTTTCTGTGAGAATTGCAAATAGCGTCGCTAATACTCCAAGGATGGCAATCCAGCGGCGCGTGCGGTAGTGCCCTGCTGCTCGCCTTTTTGATACTGCATCTAAATGGGCGACTCGCGTCCAAGCAACGTTCAAGATAGGTGCAGTTCTTGGTGTTTCGGTTTCCATCATGGCCTCCGTTGACAATCTAAAATTTCTTGATGCTGGTCTCGAACATTATGGTGGTACTGGCAAATCCGCGCAGATGGGACGATATTGTTCTTCGCCAAAATAGTTTTCCCAATCATCTATCCTCAGATTTGTTACAAGATGAGAACAGACAAACCGGATCAGTTCATCTTTCGGTCTAAGAGGAATTGCAGAAATATCCCATATCCTGACGACTTTACGCGAAACGGTAAATAGCTGAGTTCCATCCGGGGAGAATGAAACGCTCGTGACCGGATTGCCATGGGGAATGCGAGCTACTTCCTGCATTGTATCGGTATCCCATACATAGGCATAAATTGTGGAACCGCCTCCAGCCAGCCATTGATTATCAGGGCTGAAAGCCAAGAAGCGAGGAAATCCATTGAGTTGAACGAGGCCTGTTTGCGTGAGCTTGGTATCGTCAACTTTCCATACGATGACGGTTCCCTCAGAACTGCCTGTTGCCAACCATGTACCATCCTGACTAAACGCCAAAGTGCTGATATCGCCAATCTGCCTGAGATCGATTAGTTTCTCTTGCGTATCTATATTCCAAATCTTGGTTTTACCCTTAAGACCCGCGGCTGCCAGGGTCCCGGCCGGGCTGATAGCCAGAGAATAAACTTTCTCTTCATTGTTTAGGCGGAACAGTTTCTTTCCAGATTGAACATCCCAGAACTGGATAAGTCCATCAATCCCTGAGGTAGCGACGGACTTGCTATCTGGGGTGAAGGCCACACTGGTTACCTCACCGCCATGCATCAATGGGCGTTGGGTCTTTCCATCCAGACTGACCAGCGTGCCACGATTCTTTTGAGCATTCTCGGTATCTAATTCAACCACCGCCACCCACTGCGAATCGGGGCTGACGGCAGTATTGTAGGTCAGGCTTTCGGTTGCGGCGATGATCTCGCCATCGGTTCCGTTTTTGAGTTGGTTGAGTTGCTGAGCCGGTAGCCTTCGTACGTTGAAATCGTCTGCGTTGACGATGAGGAATTCACCGGAGGGTGTGAAACGCGCCTCGCGCACGAATTCGGTGAATTCGATGTAACTCGTGCGGGCTTTAAGTTCGGAAATGTCCCATAGCCCAATCCTTCCATCTTCATCTGTAACGACGAGGCGGGTTCCATCTTGGTTGAACGAAATCGCGGAACCATTGGCATCTAGGGGAATTTCAAGCATCTGACTGCCTGAAACGGAATCCCAGATACGAACGACATGATCATAGCCTGTGGAGGCGATCCATTGCCCATCGGAGCTGACGATGACCTTTTGGGCAAAATGTGTGTGAGTCATGCGGAAGCGTTCCGTCCCCGTCGCTCTATCGATCACTCGCACGATATTGTCATCGGAAACCGTTACGTACCAATCTGGGTCCGGACCGAATGCTACGCCTTCAACCCAATCTTGGTGAGGCACTTTGTGTTGTAAAGTTCCATCACGTTTTGTCAGGCGTGCAATACTATCGCCTCCACCAGAGGCGAGCCAGAGATTATCTGGGCTCCAGGCAAGGACAACATACGAACTTTTGAGGTGTTGTGGTCCGTTGTAAAAGAAATTATTTCTTGCCTGCCAGAATCTGACCTGCCCATTTTGGAGCCCAAACGCAAGGAGATCTCCACTGGGAGAAAACTTTACGCTTCGCACTGCATCCACTTGCTCCACATCGACCGGTTTTAAATCCGGCTTATTCAAATAATATAAAGTTAAAAAGTTGTCATCTCTGGCAATCGCCACTACAGATTCGCTCACATCAAGATCAAGGACCGCCCCACCAAGTTTTAATTCCTTAACCAATTCTCCATCTTGTGCATTCCATAATTTGACGGTTTGATCGGCGCTGGCAGTGATTAGATACTTGCCATCTTTGGTAAAGATCGCGTCGTTTACATCATTGTCGTGCTGTTTGCAATATAAAACGGACCCATCGCTGGCGCGATAGACACAGGCTTCATTGACCGCCTCTTCATCTGAGGGATCATGGTTATTGCCGGTGACAAAATATTCATAATCAGGAGACCATTCAATATTCCAAATCGGTCCATCCTGAGTCATTTGCGCGATCGGCTTTGCCAGCAGGCTTGCGTTGACCCTGATCAGGTCCTCCGCCTGAAAGGTTGGGCTGCTTTGATAAGATCCGATTGCTAAAAGCGTACTGGTATCCAGTTCACCTGCGCGTGTCTGTAGGGTTTGTGCCAGCGCGGCACTTCGTTGTGCTTTGGCAATCTTCTCATTGGCTTCGGCAATGGCTCTTTGTGTCTTCGCTTCTTCCTCATTCTCTTGGGCAATTCTTTCGTTCTCATGCGCGATTTGCTCATTCTCTTCCGCAATCTGCTGGTTGCGGATGGCAAGGGTTTCATTCTCTTCTGCCCGAATTCTCTGTTGATTCGCTTCAAAATATTGAACGAGGGCAAAGGCGGCCGCCGCAAGGCTAATCACCGCGGCGAGCGAGACCCCGACCAATAAAGAGCGCTGACGACGAGTCGCGGCTTTACGGCTTGCGCTAATATATTCTGCCTGTAAGGGAACAATCTGACGATTTGCCTTGCCCGAAGCTTCCGTCATCCAATGTTCGGCATCTTCGAGTTCAGCGCCGTTCAGCAGATAACTGCCATCTTTATTTTTCTTTTCCCATTCAAGCGCTTGTCTTAATAGCTCTGTATGTTGGCGAACCCAGTCTAAGTCCGTGTTGATCGATTCGATCAGCCTCGGAAGGGTCGCTTCGAAGTTATCTTCTGGGCGCAGGTAGACCCAATTTGTCGCGGCGAGTTTTTCATGCATCGTTGAGTTCTTCTCAGGCTCGCGATATAGAATAGGGATAAGTTTTTTGTTAAGAGAGAGTCCAAGCCCAAGCTCGTCAGCACAGACTTTTGATTTCAACGAATCGGGGCTGATGACAAACAAAAACGCATCTGTACCCTGGATGGCGCCAGTAATCGTTGCCATCCAGTCGGATGCGAGTTCGATGCCTTCCCAGTCAACCCAGGCTTGTACACCGGCGGTATCGAGCGCCTCATTTAGTTTTTGGACGAAGGCTTTATCCTTGCGTGAATAAGAGATAAAGACCCTGCCATTCGCGCCCTGTATTGTTTCTGCCATGTTTTTTCCTGCACTAACGAGCGACGAACCAGGCAGCTACGAACCCTTCGGCGCCAGTGGGGTCTTTGACCTTAATCCATTGATCATTCTTGCCAATCTTGGCTTCGGCGTTGGCTTCGAGGACCACGAACTCTGTACCAAGGGGGAGGCGCTTAATCAAAGTAGCATCACTTACAATAGGTTGTTTGCGCAGCGCGATGCCTTCAGCGGTGGCTCTCACTTTCAGCGGCCCACCGTTACTAGAAGCCACTGGGACAGCCGTTGCGGTTGCAGACTGTGCCGCCGAGCCGCTTGCATACCTGACATACCAAGCCGCCACGTAGCCTTCTTTATTCGAGCCATCTTTTACCTTGAGCCATTGTCCGGTTACACCGACTTTGGCGATGGCTTGATTAGCGGGCTCTATAGAGATCAGTTGCTCTGTGGGAGGGATGCGGCGGATTAAGGTTTCAGGCGCGATGACTGGTTGCGTGCGGAAAGAAAGTTCCTCGGTTGGTAGGAAAACCAACGCACCAGGAGGCAGCTTCGCTGCAGGCTTGGGAGTTGACGTTGTTGTGGCGGCGGGAGCATCTGCAGGCTTACCTGAAGGGGGAGTCGCAGGCTGTCCTTTTGCGTCCGAGATGTACCAGGCAGCAACATAACCTTGATCCCCAACTGGGTCTTGTACATTGATCCATTGACCATTTACGCCAAGTTTTGCTTTGGCTGTAGCTTTAGGTTCCAAGCAGACCAACTCTGTCCCTGTCACTACGCGCTTCCAGAGAAAGCCGCCAACCGCTGGATCAGCGCGCAAGGCCAGATCATCTTCGATTGCATACAAGCAGTACTTGTCTGCTGGAAGAGGGACTTTGGTCATTTTGGGAGGTTCAGGCGGCGCGGCGCTATAGGAGTCAAACCACAAGACCGCGCTGATCTCTGATTCGATTGTCGCGCCGTTGTATTTATAGCGAGTCGTCAACAAAACCTCTTTATTGGGCCCATCGCCACCGTACTTATATGGATCGTACAAGACATAGTCATTGCCTTTTTTCTCTTTCACCAGCACAAAATGAGTTTGGATTCCCGCTTGTTTATTCCAGTCCACTTGTAGGATCACGGGTTTCCCTGCCGCAACAGCCGCGTCAATTTGGGCGATGGGTGCAGGGGAGGTTTCACATGGCTGCATGTCGCGATAGGCACAATTCGGCCAGACATAAGGCAAAACACTGGGGATGAAAAATGCCCCCTGGAAACCGCCAGCCCTCTTCATCTTCTCGTTGACTGTCTCTGGCGTTTCGCTGTATCCAATTCCATTCAACATCATTGTGACAGAAGTCAACAAGCAGCCCCAGCCACCGATGGTCTCCGACGAATTTCCGAGCTTGGTGTTTTTCCACTTCTCGTCGTTTTGATAGAGATTTTGTGTCTTGAACATTGCCAACCTCCGCGGCGGTGTAATCGTTTATTTGTGAAAAGTAGGAATTAAGTACTGGATCGGATTCATTTTACTCTAAATTAAATTGTCCAAAAATGATACTTTTGTTAGGCCACTTTGCTTAGCGGTGGATTTTACTGCCCTTCACACGCAGGGATGGCCGAGTTCCTCCCTAGCAAAATCCTATGAATGGCTCAAGCCGTCGTTTCATCATTTGATCGAGGACCGCCAGCCACAGAACGCGCCGCAGCAGACAGCTCTCCGGCATCCGCATTGACATGCCCTAAATCCATGACGGGAAGTAAGGTCGATGGTTACTTGACGTACCTGTCAAAGAACTCAATGGTGCGCTGCATGGCAGTACCGAGAGAATTCGAGATGTTGTGGTTGTCACCATCGTACTTGTAGAGTTCCACGTACTCATTGGCATCGAGCATCTGATAAAAGAGCGTCTCCGAAAATTCGAGTGGCACATCTTCATCTGCCGTGCCGTGATGAAGCTGGATGGGCCCCGAAAGATCGTGTAAGTATGAATTTGCAGAGATTGAATTCCAGAATTCAGGGTTTTCTTCGGGCGAGCCATATTGATTCACTAACGACAAACGCCACGAACGAGGAGATGGAGTCGGGGTGACAGCCGCACCTGGGCCCCTCCGCCAACGCCTCAGCATATCAGGGTAAGAGGCAACGACTCCCGCCCAGATCACGCCCGCCTTAATATCTTTGCTGATGACCATCGAACGGAGGGTGATATAACCGCCCATCGAATGACCCCACATGCCAATGCGATTTGAGTCCGCGTCTGGATAGCGCTTCATCGACGCGACCGCGTTCAGTACATCCACGGTATACCCTGGATTGCCGTACGCGCCACTCGCCTCACCTTCGGATCTGTCGTGGCCACGATAATCGGAACGAAAAACAATGTAGCCACTGCGCGCGATCAGATCTACATAAGCCACATATCGCTCCGTTGTGCGATAAATATCGGGAGGAATAAAACCATGATTGAAGATAATGACCGGCCAGCCTGTGGGTGGCTTCTCACCGTTAGGAATAGTCATTAATGCGTATATCTTTAAGCCCTCAGACAGATAGGAAACGTAGTAGCGGCTATAGTTCACGCCCGGATCCAGAGCCTCTTCGATCACGATGTCACTTCCTGGATATTCACGCGCCCGCATCGCTTCGATTTGCAGCGGATGGAGTGGGACCTCCGTTGCAGTGGGGAGAGGTGTGGGACTTTGTGTTGGGGTTTCACTAGCAGTGGGCGGAGGCAATAGAATGTCTGTAGCGGGAATAGCGGCTGTTGCAGCAATGCTGGTCTCACCGCAGGCGCTGGTGATCAACGATAAAAGAATGATCCATCCTAACCAAGAAGATCTTGATTTTTTCATCATGTAGCTCTCTTGCACCTTTAAGGAATGTGAATTCTATAAACGAAGTTACGTAGAAACCTTGGATATGGATGTACCTCTTAGAGAGTGTTTAATCATTCACCACAAAGGACACGAAGGGACACAAAGGCTTCAGAAATTAAGGAAAATCTGTGTGCATCCGTGAAATCGGTGGCTGAATCCAGCCAAAGTCAGCAAGTCAACGAGGTCTCAACGGAATTTCAAAATACTCTCTTAGGCTTTTTGAGGGTTTTGGGGAAATTTGCCGGAAAACAATCTCCCCATTCTAGTGTGAAATCATTAGAAGAGTTTTAGACTACGCCACCTGTCATTGCGAGGGCAGTGCTTTCCTGCCCGAAGCAATCTCCTGCTAGATTAGAGGTAATTCGCCTCACACAGTTCCTTTGAAAGGGCATTAATCTCTTATCGCGACCTTTGCAAGGCTTTTTTATTGCTATGCATACACGATGCAGCCGTGTTCTTCTATTTTATTGATCCATTTCGGGATCGATAAGGAATGATTCCAGCGCAAATCCAGCTTTTCCAAGTTGGGTAATCTTGCAATGCCTGTAGGCAGCACAGTTAGCTGGTTTGCTCTCAGATCTAGAAATCTAAGTTGCTTCAATGTCCCAATCGTATTGGGAATACTTTTGACTCTATTGTTCCGCAGGTCAAGATCTGTCAGGCTTTTCAGATCACCCAGTGAGTCTGGGAGAGAGGTAATTCTATTTCCCTCCAGGATTAACTTTCTTAGATTTTTCAAACGTCCAATCGACCTTGGCAATGTAATTAACTGATTCCCCATGACGTGTAACTCCCGAAGATTTATCAGCTTTCCAATTGATTCTGGCAGCGACGACATCTGATTATTGTAAAGTCTCAGTTCGATCAGTTCCGATAAATCATCGATCTGTTCAGGCAGGAAGACAAGCTTGTTGTCTGTGATGTTCAGATAAATGAGCGATTTTAGCTCCCATAAGGATTGTGGAATGGAAGTCAGTTGATTATTGCTTAGGTAGAGAAATTTGAGCTTCGATAGTCGGCCCAGCGCTTCTGGAAGAGACGACAACTTGTTATGCCCCAAGTCGAGCATCGTCAAATTTACAAGTTTGCCGATTTCCTCAGAAATCGAGTTCAGTCCATTGTCGGCTAGATTGAGCTTTTCTAGTCCCGTGTTTTGCCAAACCGATTCGGGTACACTACCTAAGCCTTTATTGTACAGGTCTAATGACTTGGGATTCACGTTGGCGGCATTATAGCATGAGAGAAATTAAGCCCCCAAGCCTACAAATAGCTCAACCACCACTTCGCCGGATTGCTTTCCCTAAATTTTTGATACCACCTGCAAAGCGGATACAACGACAGGATGACAAGTATCCAAATTCCATATACAGCGCTCAGACTCAGCCCGAAGGTGCTTAGCGTTCCTGACATGACTTGCGTGGCTGACAGGATGTACTCATGCCAATCCCGTCCATTGGAAACAAGTAACATCATTGCCAGCGCGTGTATGATAAAAAGATGGAGGATATAGAAAAAGAAGGGGACTCTGCCGAAGATGATCGCTGGTTTGGCAAGTCGAATTTCAGCAGTCTCAATGACTCCTAAGAATATCAACGCCGGTCCTATCGTCAAAAGCGAAAAGTGTAAGGAGGGCGGATATTTTGTGGTATTCAGAAATGACATTAAGCTAAATATCAAAGAATTTTGCATATGCCATTCACGTGGCTCACCATACAAGTTGAATCCGCGTAGAAGAATAAAAAGGAGAGTCGTACCAAGTCCAATGGTAAAAAGCCGACGTCTTCTTACGCCAGAAGGGAAATCCGTTTGATAGAGCGATCCGAACACATAGCCAAGGGCCATCAAACCAATCCATGGCAAGACGGGATAGACAAAGCTAACCAAATGAGTCGAATCAATAAATATAGAGTTGGGCTGATGGAGCGTGTACCAAATCACGGCTTGGATAGATGAACCCTGCATTCTAATTGAGTCCAGCAGATTGTGCCCAAAGACAAGGACCATTCCAATGGAAAGGATCAACCATTTTGGGAAAAATACAAGTGCCGATAATACGACCATGCTGATGCCGATCGCCCAAATCACTTGCAGAATCCGAAAGCTATAGGTGAGATCAAAGGTCCAGGCAAAATTGACAATGACCAGCTCGACGAAGATCAGCCAGAGTCCACGTGTGAGGAGGAACCACGCGGTTTCTCTGACGTTCGCTCTCCTCATCCCATACAAAAATGCGGAAGTTCCGGCCAGAAAGACAAATACTGGCGCACAGAAGTGTGTAATCCAACGCGTGAAGAAGAGCAGCGGTGTCGTCGTTGTAAGATTCGTAGGCTCGGAATACCACGTTCCAAACGCAAAATACATGCGGACATGATCCAACGCCATGATGATCATGACCAATCCGCGCAGCAAATCGATGGCTTCAACTCTTATATTCTGTGGCATGGCTTTTGAATTGGTCTCGATCATGGTTTGGGCGAAAGCGGCCTACCAACTTTCCCGATGGATATATTCTTGATCCGGTTTGCGGCCGCGCTTGAGAGACGGAGATGGGATATCTGGTGCCCGATAGCCAAGAGCAATGACTCCGACCGGGGTCACTTCAGATGGGATATTGAGCAAAGTCCGTAGCGCATTCAAATCTTTTGAACCAGCAAAGGCAGCCACTAATCCTTCATCGATGGTTGCTAACAAAGCAATCATGACCGCACAACCAATATCTATAAACCAATAGGGCACCGGCCAGACGATTTCTGTTCCATCTGGGTTGACTTTGTCAGCTTCTTGATAGCGACGATGATAGTCAGCTTCACTTGTACACGCGATCAGGAGGACGGGGGCTTTGGAAAGAAAAGGAGCAAATCCCCTTTTGGTGTATTCGCCCTCTTCACAGGTATCTGCAATCGCTTTCTTTAACTCTGGGCGAGAAACGACAATCAAGGATTGCCCCTGAGTAAAGCCGGCACTCGGGGCATGGCGCGTCAATTCTAGGATGCGATCGACGATCGCGGGTTCAACAGGCTTCACGTCAAAGTTTCGTACCATGCGTCGCTTTAGGACGGTATCGCGAAATTGCATTATGTTCTCCTTCGTGGATTGAGAATGGTAGATAAAAGTATAACCCTCAGACATAAAAAATAATTCATATTTTGGTATGGATTATTTTTACTATACGAGAATCTAAACTTTAATTTCTTCCAAAGCGAATGGTTGATAGGCTGCTGTCCGCCTAATCACTGCGCGAAACGTCAGAATTCCGGGAGCCAAAACAGGCTTTGCTCATTCAAGCGTGGAATTTTGGTAGAAATAAAAACAATCCATGCAATGGATACATAGATTGTTTAATTTAATTAAGCTTACTTTGGATTTATGGATTCGGTGTGTTTGTGAATGTAGCAGTCGCAGCAGCAGCGGTTAAGCTGACCTCCAGCGTATAGGATTTGCTGTTCCCACCGGTTAGGCTCGTCAGAGTAATCGTGTGATCTCCCCCTGTTGTGATGGTGGTATTCCAGGTGGGGCTGGCATCCAACGGTTTGAGGGCAAGTCCCGTCGGTCCATTCACGCCGATGGCAACTTCATTGGCAGGTGCCGTGAGTTTAATACTCAACACTTGGCCCGCAGCTCCATTCAATAGGTATCGGATCGTTTCATTGGGGTTGATGATCCCAATTCGTGATGCGGTGGTCTGGCCGGGGTCGATGGTGATCCGCATCGCCGCGGCTGTCGTGGATGTAGGTGTAGGTGTGAACCCGGGGTTCGGCGTCACGCCTGGACTAGTGGAGCCCGGGCAGTACAGGCTGGCAGAGTTTCTGGGAACTTTGACGCTCTTCCCAACCACTAATCCGGCCGGATTTGCTCGCTGTAAAACACTCAAGCAAGCGTTATAGGTTTGTTGGATTGAAGTCCAAGTATCTCCGCTTTGCACGTTGTGGAATACAACGCAATTGTCCGGTCCATAGATCGGGCCGGCACTGCCAATCCGCGGCACCGTGACGATCTGGGATTCTAGAATAACATCGGGGTCTGGGATCTGCGGATTCGCGGCGATGAGCTCAGTAAGCGTTGCGCCGTAACAACGTCCAATCTGGATCAGCCATTCACCGACTCTTACGCGATGCTGACAGGTGCTTCCCGGTGTTAGCGGGCAATTAGGAGATCCAGCAGCAACCGTCGGTGTAAGAGTAAAGACTGCTGAGGCTGTCTGAGTAATCGTGAAATTCGTGACAGCTAATGAAACCGGTGCAGAAGTGTGTCCGGCGCCCGAAACAGTCGCAGTATTTGTGATATTAGCAGCAGTTATATCAGCCTGGGTGACGGTATAGTTTGCGGAGCAATTGATAGGCTGGCCTGGAGCGAGTGTTGTATCAGCAGGCCCACAGGGGAAGGGTGCACCAAATTTATTGTCGGAAATCATGAACTGAGCCGGGCCCAAGGGAGCGGAGCCAACATTCGTAACGACATACTTATAGTTAATCGATTGCCCTACCTGGCTATAGGTCTGCGGGTCGGCCGATTTGGTTAAGGTCAATGCGGAGCTGGCGGTTGGTGTGGGGGGTGTGCCGCGCGTGAGCGTCACCCCCGCTTGGTTAGAGTTTACCCCGCCAACATTTGCTGTGGCGAGATTTGTCACAGAGCCGGTATTCACGTCCGAGTCTGTAATGGTGTAGGATGAGGTACATGTGATTGTTTCGTTGAAATCAAGATAGATATCGCCGTTGCCAACCGTTTTTACATCAGGGCAGGTCACCGTCCGCGGAGAATCTGTCACAATGACTGGTCCGGCAAGAGGTGTGCTGCCGGTGTTGGAGACGATGTAGTTGTAGTTGATGACTTCGCCCGCCGCGCTGAAGGTACTGACTCCATTTTGGGTCTGGACAGCCAAATTGACCGTTGCCGTGGCAGGAGGACCAAACAGCCTGCATCCGTATAATGCTAGCAAGAGGATCGCCGATAAAGACGTGCGAATGACCTTATTCATACACAAATCCTTTTCTTGATCTCGCCTCACGAGTAACTTCAGCACGCGGCTCAATCGAGACATATCTATGCCGATGAATTGCTACTGTCTGGCTGACAACCGTGCGGTTGCTCCGTAGATTAGTATAGCATTAAGAGAGCGAAAACGCGAATTTTGTTCCGGTCATTTTACTGAAAATCAGTATTCACAAAAACTAAAGATTCCCCGAGCCTTCGACAGGCTCAAGACAGGGGTGCGGATGTACATCCGCACCCCTGTTTTCGGGCTTCCCTTGATTGTTACATGATCTACTGAAAATGTATTACTGGCTACTCGGCGATCCAATCATCAGAAGCGGTAATCCCTCCCTCGTTCCATGTCCATTGAATCTTTTGATAGGTAAAGGAAATTTCCTCATATTCCACGCGTTGCGAAAGGTTTGGATCCTTGTTATCAGGCATTTTGAAGTCAATGTTTGCAATATTGGCATCCGTCAGTTTTACTGTGTAATGATTCGCCTCTGTGCCTGTGGCGCCTGGCCGCCAGAATTGTAGTTCCCATTCAGAGATGTTTTCGCCATTGACAAGCATGTTGTAAAGCAAGGGCGTTGACTGGTCCAGTTCTTTGATGATAACAAAAGGTTCATGGACGCGCGTTCCCGTAGGTAGACCGGAAGACGCGTCACGCGGCGACTCAAGGCTATGACTCGCGCCGATGACCATGATCCAACCCTCGTGGCCTCTTTGTGTGACGGAACCCTTGATCTCTCCCTGTTTCTCGCCTTTGATTCGTAAATACGCGTTAAGTGTCATGCTTGTTCTCCTTTCAACCTTGCAATTAGAAGCGAAGCAGTCCTATGGATTAACGTTGGAACAAACGTTTATGTTCTATCGATTTTGTCTCTCGGTGCAAAAACTATGCCCTATCCACTTCTAGCTTTGCTTTCAGCATCGCAAGCGACTTCTCCATCGAAGGGCTGCCGATCAGTGGATAAATGAAGAAGCGAAATAGAAATGCCACGATGGGATTCAAAGATACTGTCATGGTACGCGTGATAAGAACCCCCGCATTTTCCTTCGTGAATGTGAATACATGTGAAACCTTTCCAAAATCAGGATCGTTTGCCACAAAGCCAAATTTATAGGGAGATTCATATTCTGAGATTCGAACGGTGTTGGGGCGGTCTTTTTGCACCGCTACTTCTCCCTGGGAGAAATATTCTTTTCCTACTGCAATCGGCCCAGGCGATACAGCTTGAATTTTTAACTCCCCTCCACTCCATTCTGGATGGCGGGTCAGATCAGAGACATAATCAAAAGTGGATTGCAGCGGAGCATGGACAAGAATATGATGAGAACGGACCACATTCGTCATGAACTAATCCCTCTTCAACGGAATGATTAGTACCTTATCTTTTCTGAAAATAGACATCAACCCGGTGAGATTCTGCCGATGCGATATTCCTTGAGGAAGTCAGTTGGCAGTTGACTAACTTCCAGGCGCCAAAAACCAAACTGTTCATAATAAAGTGCCCACTTTTCATCGACCATCGTATACAGTGGACCTGTCTCGCGATCGACTAACTCGCTCATCAAACGGGCGCTGATGCTTTGACGCCGGTATTCGGGCAGCACAAATCCTGACGCAACTGCACACGTGCCTTGTTTGTGCGTTTTTATTTGTCGGATCCCTACAACCTGATGATCTTCTTCCGCGATCACAAAGTTTTGCCAATGTAAATTTCGAGGGTTGAGCTTTGCTTGACGAACAAATGAAACAATTATCGGCTGATCCGTTTCAACCGCATGACGAATAGAGATGGTCATTCTTTACCTGTAAATGGCCAATAAGGCTGAGATTTCAGATACCCCTGTTGAGCTTGGTGACTGTGAGCTTTACTTCTGGACGTTGCTAACCCATGAGCTGATCAAACTCTTCCACCGATACTGCTGGTGCAGTGCTGAAAGAGACTCCCAACAATTTGCCCAAAGCAGCAGAGGTCTTCATGGCTTGCCCCGTATCGGGCATATCGACGATGAGTACGAGGTCCACGTCACCAAGCAGCGCATATCCGGCTTTGAACTCTCCGCCGTTTTTCTTTATCAAATCAAGCGTTTTCTTGGTGCGCCCAGCGCTGATGCCTTTCATCCCCTCCAGTGAATATTTGCCAAACATGAAGTAAGTTGCCATGTCTTATCTCCTTTCATCTCTGCACAAAAGGAACCAATGGATGGGAAGATTGCAAACTCGCTTCAAATGAACGAAAAATGCAGAATTTCTGCAATTATTATAGCACTCTGGCACGCCATTCGCTCTATACAACTATTGTCAATTTCGTTCAGCTGTTCATTGATGATAGGCATAATTCCCAATTGTTTAGCGATAAGCTCAATGATTTGTATTGTTCCCTAATAGTTGCGGACATCGATCGCAGAAATTCCTTTATCGCACAGATACGACTATAAAAGCGCCTTGATGTCTTAACCGCGGATTATAAAAATTTTCCTGTTCTTTGTAGGCGTGGCAGATAATGTAGAATGTCATGCTTTCCTCTACTGGCTTGGAATGATTCCAGCTTTGCGCTGTGCTGACTGGTGAAGCCGTATCAAAGCGGGGATCGAGGAGTTTTTACGGCCACAGATTATTTTTGATTCTCAATCGTACTTTTCCAAGTGCATATCGTGCAGGAACAATTCTCCCAAATTAACGCAGATGCTCATCTCAATGGAGCTATGCTGGGGCCATTGACGAATATTCTCTCAACAAAGAAAGCGATAATCGATTTTATAGTGCGATCAGAATCAATGTGGGCTGAAGAAGCTTTCAGCCCACATTGATTCCTATTTCTTATGCCCTCTTTCTTTACGTTCGAATTGCTCACCAATAGAGTTTTCGAGAATTTCATTGAGCACAGTAGGTCTTAATCCCGATAGCCCACAAGGTGCCGTAGCTCTTACAAAACGAGAGGTGCGAATCATGCAACATTGAAAGTCAGTGATTTGATCGTGTGTGCCACCCGGCAGGTCAGTCATAACGTTGTTCGGATCGCCTGAATGCGCCCATAGATCTGCCAAATGCCCTATTTCTTGAACAACAGTGGTTCCGTCACCACTGGCATCTACAGTTATCCAATCTGATCCAGGGTAGGCACAACCCGACGCATCAACAATGTTCCTGACAAAATAGACCGTTACTGTGTTGCAGCAGCCACATGTGTTCGCTGAGAACCAAGTGAAGAAACTCTTGAACATTCCTGAGAATTCGCAGGTAGTCGAATCCAGAAATTCGGGTTTTCGCACGATTTCAAAACTGCAGACAACCATATTGATCTTGCAACGGCGAAAGATTGCTGCTGCATCTCGTAGCATCCCTTGTACTGTGGCGGGCGAAATTGCAGGAGTTCCAGCCCTATCTGCTAGAATCTTGACGCAGACTCCCAAGAATCTGGGCGGTTCAAGTCCGAGCAAGCAGAAAAGTAGAGCGGGTCCTCTGATGACCCAATCGATGAGCCAGCAAACCCATTTGAGAATATAGATGACATACTCAACGATGGCTTCGACCCAGTCGATGATGCGTTCGATAACTTCGCGGCAAACCCACTCCCAAACAGTTTCAACGACTTCAACAAGCTTTGTCACCAATTCGCAGAGTGAACTGAGTGGCCAAGGAAGCCAGGTGCAAAC
>Ga0081539_10001129_pt2 | contig 16017 bp, 14 predicted proteins | sample TabmetS4T2R2_FD_71023 | JGI IMG/M metagenome (GOLD analysis project Ga0081539, IMG submission 71023) | Tabebuia heterophylla rhizosphere microbial communities from the University of Puerto Rico - S4T2R2 | ecosystem: Host-associated > Plants > Roots > Rhizosphere ...
CGGCAGATGGAAACCCACACTCCGACTGGCATTCAAGAACGTCTTCACGTACAAGCAATGGAAACGCCTGGCCCGCGAGCTCGAGTTTCCCTTAAACGCCACGCCGGCTGAATTGAGTTTCGAACAATGGCTGGGTTTGTATCATGCGTTCAGGAACCTGAGTTAAACCTACTTCACGCGCACGAACGGCATGTCACGCATGCGTGATGCCCCAACGTGCATCCGATCGACCTTTCCACTCTGGTCGCGTGTGAACCAGATAACGAATCCCTGGGCGCCGAAATGATCCTTGTATAACGGCTGCATCTGCAGATTCGTCGCCGGACGCTGTTTGATAAACACCTTGTCGGCGTCGACGGCCACAGTGAACGTAGCGCCGGCTTCTTCGCTAAACCAATCACCTTTAAATGCGGCAAGATCGGCCGGCGCAGGCGTCCACTCCTTTTCGAGAACGAAGCGTGTGACTTCACCATTCGGGTCGATGCTTTCAGCCAACTTGGGCTTGCCTTCTGTGTCCAACATAAACCGCAACTGATTGTCGCCGGCAGTGAACTGCCCGCCGCCCATCGGTACCAGGCGTGCGCCACTCCAGCGCCACACGCCATTCTCAATAGCGAACCGCGCCGGAGCATGCGTCTTTTCATTCCGCCAGATACCCGCGAATTTCTTCAGCTCGTCGTCTGAAACCTTGACTAATTCCGTCTTCGGGGTTTCCGGAAACGGCCCGAAAATCTCATCGGTTATGCTAGCGGCGATTCCTCCGGCACTGGGCGAGGTGCCGTTGCACATGACACCGACTGAAACTTTGTTGTCCGGATAACGCGCCAGAAACGTTTGATAGCCGGCAGTCGCGCCGCCATGCGAAACGTCCTTCAGTCCCTTGTACGTATCGACCACGAGCCCGAGCGCGTACGCGATCTTCCGTCCATCATTCAGCACGCCTCGAGTTTCCAGCGCATTAACGAGCGGCGCACCGAGCGATTGCGAATCAAGCATTGCGTTCCATTTCATCCAATCGCCCACGGTCGTGAGCATGCCGCCGTTTCCATAAACATTCATGAAAGGCATATTGAGGCGCCACGGGCCGTTGCGTTCACGCGCATACGCCTGTGCGCGGCCGGGAACGATGCGCTGGTAGTCGTCGCGCCACGAACTGTTCTTCATGCCGAGTGGCTTGAATAGCCGCTCCTCGATGAACGCTGGAAATTTCTGTTTCGAGACGCGCTCGATGATTATGGCTGCCAGGTTGTAGCCGCTGTTTGAATAGGAGTATTCGGCACCGGGTGTGAAGTCGAGTGCGCGCTGATGAGTAATAACGTCGAGTGCGAGATCCATCGTGATCACGCGATCGCCTCGACCCGCGCCGGTGAGACTCATCACCGTGCCCCAGTCGCGCAGGCCCGAGGTGTGATTCAAGAGATGTCGAATCGTTAACGGCGCGCCGTAATCGGGTAGTTCCGGAATGTACTTCCTGACCGGATCGTCGATATTGAGCTTTCCATCCTGTTGCAGCAGTACGAGTGCGGCGGCGGTGAACTGCTTCGCGACCGAGCCTGACTCGAAAATCGTTTGCGTCGTGTTGGGAACGTTATGCTCGAGATCGGCGAGCCCGAACGCCTTTTCGAAGACCGTTTCTCCATTGAGTGACACTGCGGCGGCACAACCGGGCGCCGGTCCAACATAAGCCTTGACAACCTTCTCGAACGCCCGTTCAGCACCGGTGACAACCTTCGCCTTATCGGGAACCTGCGCTGAAGTTGCGGTTGAAAGAAACGCGATGACAGTGAAAACGAACAGGAAATTTTTGGTACGCATAGAGTTCATTGCTCTCCTGGCGCAAACAGCGGAAGTTTTGTTGCTTGAACTTAACTGACTGAAAACCTCTGGTGAGACATGGAGATACGAAAGGCCACTGCTGCTACCGCTGTTGCTGCTACCACTGTTGCTACTGCTGCTGCTACCGCTGTTGCTGCTACCACTGTTGCTGCTACTGCTGCTGCTACTGCCGCGGTTGCTGCTGCTCGCTGGCCTTCTGCATTTCTTCAATGCTGCGGAACTTGAAGACGCCCCGCGGATAATGCTTAGGTGCGATGGCCCACCAACGCGCACAGTGTCGCAGGAACCGTTCGAAGTTTGAGCCTCGCGATTCGGGGAGAGGCGCCTTGTTCATCTCTTCGATCGAGCGGAACTTCTGTACCGGCATATCAACCCTCATCTTTCAGATCGAAGCGTTTGCGTAGAATAACCCGTGGGCGGAGTATGCGTCACTTAATTCAAACTCTCGTCACCGCTCACACTGATTTTATCGACGCAAACGAAGATAAATGTGCTATGGTGCTGAGACCCCTTCAACAATGAAGCGGGCCGACCTGTGGTAGCTCACACGGCCGACCCTTGACCTCAACCTTACAACGAAAGGATGAAGATCATGGCCACTGATAGTAGCGCAATCGCGCTCGAGGAAACACCTCACGGAACCAATGAAACTAACTTAACGGAAAAGATCGAAGCACTGACAGACATCATCTGTGGCGGCGGTGAAGAAGCTGCGGCCGCCTTGTTCGTGCTCATGGGTACACTGCAACACGCCACGGATCCCAAAGTAATTGCGCACGCCGCGAAGCACGTTGCCTTCACTCGGTGCGGTGAACTGAACGTTTTTGGAATCGTTGATGCCCAGGTTGCGGTGCTTGAAGCCGAATTACTGGCGGTTAATGGTTCCACTCACTAATTTCCTATCCAAATCACCTTAAGCCGCAGATTTCGCGGAGGAAACGATGACTGATTCGCGTTTCGACTCCTAAAATCTGCGGCTTAAAGTTTCTGCAGTTGTGGGAATAGCTGTTGGGATCGCTGCAAGTGCTACTAAGAGCGGCCTGGACCTATCTCGGCCTGCTGCGATCTTATCCGGGGACGGGCTCGTTTCCTTGTGGGTTCCGGCAGATCCGAGACAATACTTCGCGGCGCCCAAACAGGATCGCGCCGTCGCAGGCAGCAGTGGTACGCAGAACCCGCGGTTGCGGCTGAAATATAAGAAAGGATCTCGCGGATCCTGCAAGCAGTCTCACCGCTTCCAGTAGCAATCTCCGCGAACCGAGAAAGGAGATGACGAGATTCTTTGGCCTATTTTTCAACGGATGGGATTACGCGGCAAGCCTGTCTTCACCCACTCCCTCGCCAACTCGAGCGCGAACGAATCACGATCGACAATTTGTAACCCACGGCCCTCGTTGGCTCCATCCGCCAGGCGATCGATTGGAACATCGGGCAGAGGAGATTCGACGATCTGTTGCACCTGCGACATTGTCAGCCCCTGTGCATCGACGCGGATGCAGCGGGTGATCAGCCGTTCGCCGAGTAGTCGTGCAAGCAGTTCCGCCCGCAGTCCGACTTTCGCCAGCTTTTCACCGCCAGCACCAGGTGCATTGTGAATCTGTTTCCATAAGTTAAGCTGTCGATCTGTCTCTCGCTCGATGTCGAGCGAGGCTTCTGCTTTTCGCAGCTCAGTAAGAAAAGCGGCGCACAGCGGAAATGTCGCGGCAAAGCGATCCAGCACAGCTCCGGGACTGGCCATTCCGCAAAAGCGCCGGGCCGCATCGCGAAACACTAACTGCCTGACGCCCGTCAGAACATCCAGCAGACTAGACAGCAAAAACAGTCGGGTGGACCACCAGCGATCGCCGTCGCCCAGGTCCACTACGATTGCTCGGGTGGAACCTGCCCCCGCAACCATAGACTTAATGCCAACAACGGTGGTGTCTTCGAGGAGAGTGCCTTCCCCGAATCCGTTCATCTCTGCCGAACTGACCGAAGTCTGCACCAGCACGCGATCGACCATGAAGAGGTTGAGTCCGTGCGCGGCGACGGCTGCCGCAACCTGGCTGGCAACATCATCCGGCGTGCGAAATATTCCCGCCAGATAATTGGTGCCGAGCAATGAACGGAATCGCTGGATGTTCCCGCCCGGTTTCATTTCGCCGGGCTGGAGTTCTGTACTCATCGCATCAACGCGGCTGGTTGGCCACGGAGCCTCGGGATCGAGGAGGAACGAAAGAATCGGCTTCTTGGCAGCTACGGCCGCGTTGTACTCGAGTTCAGTGATTGAAAGCGTGCCGGGAGGAGTTTGGTCGAGCGGAATATAGCCATATCGCCAACCAACGATAACGACGTAGAGATCCGCCAGGCGAACGTCGGCGAGGCTGCGTTCCACTGGTTTGTTACCTTCGGCGACGTATTGCTCCATGCCAATCACGTCGTGGCCCATCCGCCGCAGCGTACGATCGACGGCCGAGCGGTGATCGACAAGATCCTTGTAAGTAGATGAGATATAGATCTTCATGGGTTTGTCTCTACTTAGTATTTGTCCGCGGCGCGTGTTCGAGCAGAAGGTCGGCCATGGCCTCGGAGATGGGAAGGCCGGGAGTACGTTCGAGCCAGAAGAATTCACCGCAGGGGTTCAATTCGAGAAAAACGTGCCGGCCGTCGGGTGTGAGAATAATGTCGATAGCGCTGTAGTTCAAGGAGAAGTAATCCATCAGCCGCAGGATCTTTTCTTCAATCTCAATTGGGAGTTGGTACGGCCGCCAGTCTTGCAGCATGCGGACACCATCGCGGCGCCAGTCGTGAGCGGCGCGCGCGGAGACCTGTGAATCGATCGCGGCAGACATGACGCGGCGGCCCACGACCGTGACACGAATCTCGAGCGACTTGGGGAGCAGCTCCTGAAAAGTGGCGGGACAGAGATTCAGGCCGGAGAGATCCGCGAGGTCTTCGGCTTTCACCGGGTTGGTAAAAACGACGAGTTCCCTTCCTTCGTTGAAGATGGCGAAGGAAGAGAGCATCTTTGTCACCATTCCACCGTCGCAACTCTTTGCAAACGCGCGGACGGCCGCGGGATCGTTCGTAGTCAGCGTGCGCGGTATCTCCAGTCCGAGTTCGCGGGCTACCTGTAGCTGAAGCTGCTTGTTCTCCGCGCGACGAATGTGGTGCAGGTGGTCCACGCGAAACGCTTTGAGGCTGCCGAGCATACCGTGAGCGGCCGCACTCGCTTCGCCCAGGGATGCATGGCGCAGTTGCGGGTCGAGTCCCGTGGGGAGACGCGCGCCGAGATTGACGCGACGATGCCAAATAGCGGTGACCTCGCGCAGATCAAACTCGCCTTGTTCATTCGTCAGTGTGAGACGCTCGTCGCCCGAACTCGCGTAGTAAGCCGTGAGACGCACCTCAGTCGGATAGCGATCGGTGTCAAAGCGGATCGTCCGGCCACCCTTGCGCGCGACGGCTTCAGTGACTCGCGCGACGCTCTCGTTATCTTCGCTGTGGGTAATGATGAGAACTGACATACAAAGTAAGTCGTGTTTACCGGACTACGGATCTGTGTCTTCCAGTAACGCTTTCGCGATGGCTTCCGAAATGGGCAGACCGAGATCGCGTTCGAGCATGCCCCATTCGCCGCCGGGATTCACCTCAAGAAAGACGTGTTCGCCAGCAGAAGTGCAGATCAAATCAACGGCGCCGAACACGAGACCGAGTTCCGACATCAACGTTTGCAAGTTGCTTGTGACTTCGATGGGCAGTCGGGCCTTCTGCCAGCGACAATCTTCAGGCGCGGCGCGTCGCCAGTCTGTCTGACCGCGCGACGTACCGGTCGCGTCGAGCGCACCTGCGAACGCCTCGCCCGCGACCCACGCAACGCGCAGTTCGTACGCTTTCGGGATCAACTCTTGAAAGACCATCGGACTATGACGAAGCGTTTCGGCGGCGGCCAGGTCTTCTTCACGGATGCGGTTCGTGTAGACGAAGGGCTTACCGGCATCCATGCTGACCGTCAGCGGATGAAGGAGTTTCGCTACGGTTTGTCCTTCAGTTTCGGCGAAAAACTGACGCGCTGCGGCCGGGTCGTTGGTAACGAGAGTGCGCGGCACACGCAGACCGGCGCGCGCGGCGAGCCGGAGTTGTCGCTGCTTGTTTTCCGCGGCGCGTTCGCAGTCGAGATCGTTTACCCAGCGAGCGTGATGCAGCGCATCGAGAAAACCTTCGAGCGCGGCGACGGACTCGGTGACGCACATCGCGCGATAACGCTCGTCAAGATCATCGGCCATGCGAGGAGACCAGAGCTTGCGCGCCCAGACAGCGCGCACCTCCGCGGCGGAAATCTGCTCACCCGCTTCCGTCAAGAGCAGCGCAGCGCGTTCGTCGCCCGCGCGCGCCGACAGCTTGATCAGCGACGGAAAGAGATCTGTGTTGAAGCGAATGGGCCGCGTGCCCATACGTTTCAGAGCTTGTGCGACGAGGTCGACCGTATAAAAGTCGCCGCTGTGTGTCAGCAGTAGAACGGCGTCGCGCGGTGCTGTTGAAAACATGGTGCGAGATGAGTGGGTGGAGGGCAGGCCCGCGTTTTAGCAATGCGGCTGACGAACAGCTATCGTCCGGATTGCTGCAAACGAGGGCCGACCCTGTGTTTAGGAATACCGGACGGGATACGAGCTGAAGGCGCTCGACGCTCGACCGGATTTCCGCGACCGTTCTTTAACGATCTTTATTTATTGTCGCCGTCGGTTGTGGCCGACGTGTACTCGGTTCGTAGGATCCACTCGTCCGAATCGGACGGAAATTTAAGCGTGTGGTCGGGACCTTTTGACGTTTCCTGACTTTCGAGAAAACGCGCGAAGAACGGCAAGCTATGTTCAGGGGTTTCGAGGACGGATGAATCTGTCTTATCTCGCATTGTGTAGATCTCCCTACAGGGCTTGATTGAGTTAATTGGGAGGGTGCAAAAATCTTACTACATCGGGTGAGGCGCCGAAAGCATAACTTTAATTACCGAAGGAAAGGGTTGGTAAACAGACGAAGGCCAGACTGCAATCGCGGTTCGCCATCACAGCCTGGCCTGGAAATTTGTGATAAGCAGTGCTTTTTAGATGACTACTATCTTCTTCATGATTGGTTCCTTTACTATCTCGATCGTGTTGAATTCTATTTTCTCGGTTTTCTCTTGTCAAGAGCCTTCCTCGCCGGCGCTCGCAGGTCCTTACTCCAGGGAGAAACCCAGTAAATAATATAGTTAAATCCTACCAGGGGGTTAATCACGGTGAACCGAGCGGTAGACCCGTTCGTGCTGAACCCTTTCGTCACCCGGTTCAGCTCCGAGTCGTGCATTGACTCAGATTCGCCGAAGAAGACACCGGGGAAAAACTCGACCGGATAACCCTTCGGAAATGAGATATCGAGTTCGGCCTTGTCCGTCGGCATTTCCATTCTCAAGGAAATGTACTCATATTTGAAATCCTGCTTTTGATAGGCTTTGTCCACCTCCTCACGCGTCATCAGGAAGGATTTTGTGACGGAGCTCTCATACTCGAAATTGAGCTTCGGATCGGTCTGCGTGAGCGAGCCCTTGATGACCACGTCAAATAAACTCAGGTTTTCCTCCTGCACGCGCGGAGTGAGGATAACGGGCTTCCTGAACTTCACTTTGCGGATGAACGCCGGATGTCTCGTAATCCTTCCGTTTCGCGAACCTGGCGCAATTCGGCCGGGTATCTGATCTATCTTGATTGGCCCACTGACTTTGATTCCTTCGAGCTTGCGGCGGATAGTGGCTGAACCCTCGAGATCATCGATGGTAAAGCTAACGCTGCTCCGTTCCGCGCTGACGCCATATCGGTCGACAAGTAACTTATCGAAATACTGCGCGGCGTCTTTTAAGTATCCTTCGGTGGAAGTGAGGGCTGCTTGAGATGAAGGGTGAAACTTCAACCGCTCGATTTCATCACTGATTCTCGCGCTGGCAAAACTCATTGCCGCTTCCCATGACTGGTAGTCGTTAGCCGGAGGAACGACATAATCCGGCATCGTAATACCGAGCAAGTCTGAGGGTAGCTCCACGTTTACGTCGCGACGCTTGACGAGGAAAACGCGGTCGCGACCTAACACGCCCATGAACAGACCCGTTTCAAACACGACGTTGTCGCGCGGCACGCGAGCCTTGACGCCACGACTCTCGCGCATGTCATCCGCTGCCAAAATGAAGATCGCGAAGTCGAACGTCGGCGCCTGTTTTACCAAGTCCTCGACGGTGGCTTTGTTGAGCGCAAAATTGTAGGGCCACGGTTTCACGAACGCGACGTAGCGCAAGTTGTTTGACAGGGCTTGAGCAGCGCGGAGTGCTTCGCGGGACGAACCGACGAATACCAATGGGAGTTTCTTTTTCGGCACGGGCGATTCCGTTGTTGATTGAAACAACCTTGCGGTTTTTCTTGATGACACAACCCTGCGGTTTTCTTGATCGAAACAACCTCGAGCAGAGATCCTGCCGTCAAGCGGCTCGATTCTGGTGAGGTTAGCTTTTGTCGGCAGAAGAATGAGCGCCGAGAATGCCAAAAGCCGGGAGATTCTATAGAGCCGGGCTTTAGTGTGTCAACATGAAGGGGGTTTTGACACATGAAGGGGTTTTTGAGACTTGGTGCCGAAGGGGGGATACGAATTCATTTACCTGTGAAATCATCGAATTTGCAAGGGAATTCGGAAAATCTGCGGATTAGCTTGGTTTTCTTTTCCTCATCAAATTTCTTTTTAGTCTCTCTGATTCTCGCTATTCTCTCTGGTGCTCTCTCGTAATAGACACCAAATAGACACCAAAACTTTGTTTGATTTGGAACGGTATCCTTGAGTGACGCTCCTATTCACGTGGCGTTGGATACTTTTCATCAGGCTCTCGAATCGAGATGTCAGTGTTCTCCCCACACACAGTTCCAGCAAACGCCTTGGCAATGTCCTTCGATACAAGGTTTGCAAATACTGCTTCATGTGGGCGGCGATTATCAATGCGTTGAGCTGAGCCGTTTTCTCGCGCGTGATACTCAGCAATTTATTGCCGTAATTGAAATCGTCGATTAGAGGCATCGTGATGGCGATAATGGGAGTAAGACTGAGCCGCGCCTAAGTCCTATAGCGCGCCATAATACTTCGTTCTCAGGTCTCGTCTGCACGACCGGATTGTCTGAAGTGGTGAAGACCCTTGACGCCGGACAGACGTTACTGTCTCACGAGGTGCCACTGCCTTCCTTCGATGCCGGTTTCAGTATCTGATGCAATTTCGAGTGCTGACCCAATAAAGCCGTCGTCGTCTTTCGGGTTGATATCTCAAGTGGTTCTGGCGCGCGCTTTCCAGGTATTGCAAGCGTATTAAGTCAAGTTCTTCATCGTTCCTGAATACCTTTGGCTCGTTCGCCGCGAAAGAATTCGTCTCAGTCCGCCAAGAAGTCTTCGAGGCTTTCGACTACAAACGAATGCCTCTTAGTTTGGGCGCTCAAGGAGATCTGTTTACCCCGCCGGTAGTCTTAATTAGACTGGTTAAGGTGAATGGCAATTCGTCGTTAGCTATTGACATCGCCTTCCGTATTCAAAGGATTCAAGGCAGTTCAATTGCTTACGCTCAACACCTTCTCAACGCCTTCTCTAGAGGCGCTTTTCAAGTGAGGATTCAGGGCGATGATCGCGCTCTTTTCGGCCTCTGTGACTAACAAAGGATGCTTCTGGCTTACAAGAACAGTGCAGGCGATGTCTTTCGAAAGTAGAGTTATATTCTCGCCTTCCCTGCACGGCGTTCCAAACAACAGCCAGAGTACATTCTTGTCATGATCGTTGTTGGTAGGCTCAGAATTCTGAGACCGTACGCCGGTAGCGTAGGTTGCTAAAAACTCGTAGCCGTGTGGGGCGATAATAATTGAATTTTGTGGAATTTTCGACCGCACTCCGCTGAAATCATTCAGAAGGGCTTTTCTCCTCGCGACAAAGCCTTGTTGTAACCCAATCGGAAGAGGGTTATTGCCTAGAAGAAGCAAGGCGAGGGTCGACAGCGATATCATCAATCCTGTGGTTCTGGAGTTAAGCAGCCACACAACACCAGGCAGAAGAATAGATATTTGCAGGTATGATAACAAGTCCAACCTTTGCGATATGGTGGTTAGTTCTTCCCCGTGGCTTAGAAACGGATTCAGTGTAAACAAGATAGAAAAAAGAGCCGTAACGCCGATCGCGTAGTGTGGCCATCCTGAAGACTTCGCTGGCGCCATCTTCAAGCAAAGTCCCAGCGCGAGAGGAGCTAACACGAGCAACGATAACTTCTCCTCCAGAGCGGTAAGCTTGATTGGCGCCTGGGGAATCGATAACACCGTCTCAAGAACTTGTTGTGGCAACGGAACGAACTGTCGCGACGCCAACGAAGGAAGGCAGATACATGAGACAATCACGATTAGTATTTTCGCGTACGACAACTTCGAATTGCGAAAGTTAATTAGCAAGCGAAACAGAAGGCTGATCAACAAGAGGAGCGCGATCAGAAAAACGATCGATTTATGGCTAAAGGCCGCGATCACAAAACAGACCAGGGCGGTCAATCGCCAGAAATTGCTTTTCGGATTTCGTGCCAGACAAGCCGCGCCCAAAAAGAAGAACGCCAATCCACCCAGTTGGTTAAGAAACTCTCCCATCCAAATCAGATGAGTCACGGATATAACCGTGACCGTACTGGCTAACAGTCCTTTCCACACACTCTTTGTTATGAACGTTCCCAGAGCAAACAACGACATGCTAAGGATTGTATGCAACAGTATGCTCGTTACTTTTATGCCGGTTACAATATTGCCACTGGTTCGTGCCGCCAAGCTCATCAGGTACAGGACAAGAGGTGTGTGAGAAGGATAATAGAATCGGCCGCTCTCAAGCAGCGAATGAACCTGAATAGCATAATAATAGCCGTCTATGCCTGGAGGAATGTCGTATTGCATGAAGAGGACAGCATCTCTAATTGCTGATACCAGCAGGAGCGCAAGTAAAGCGGTCACGGTTAAAAGCAATTCGCGCTTAACTCGTGGCCCTGAGTGTTTTGACATGGAACAGAGACGCTAGCTTTCGGGTTGTCGGGCCGGGAAACGCGTCTGATCGTTTCGCGCAATCAGTTTGAAGAGGTCGGCAGGGCAATGCTCTTCCAGGAAGCCAGCCCTCCCTTGAGGACAGAAACTTGACTGTAGCCTTGCTTCATCAGTTCTGATTTCGCTCCGTTACTCGCTCCTTCACCGATGCAGCGGCAATATATGACGATCAGATTATCTTTCGAAATCTCTCTAATGGCTCGTAACGATATCTCGTCGCTGGGGATGTTCTTTGCATTAGGAATATGCTCTTTTCTGTAGTCTTCCCGTTCATCGACATCGACTATGGTCACCCTTTGCTTTTGCTCAAGAATTTTCCTTAGCTCCGCTGCGTCAATGTCGGAAGCGGCAATTCCAGTCTGGGTCTGCGTGTTATTAGCCGCACTCAATGCTTGCTTAGCGACATCAACGAGAACCGGTTTTGCTTCAAAAAGAGGAATGAGGTTGTCCTTTATTTCTTGTTCTCGCTCAGGTGACACCCCACCCACCCAAACACTTCTCACTGTTCCCTGGTTATCCACCAACAGAACCGTGGGCGTGCCAGATATCTTGTAGGCAGTTAGCGATCCGGTCTTTATATCTTCAATCGGAAGTCCCAGTGAGCTTATGTATTCTCGGCCTTGCTGAATGGAATTCGGAACAATCGCTAATAATTTCACATTCCGTTTCAATGCTTCAGCAATTAACTGCCGATAAAAAGGAGCTGAGGCCGTACAAAACTTGCAATCTTTCTTAAGAAAAAACACCAACGTCTTCTGATTTTCCTGCCAATTAACGTCGGGAACAATTATTCTGGCTCCGGCCACAATTTGCGCCGATGGGGCGCCAAGTCGTGCTGCGGTGCTTTTGTGGAAGTAATTTTTCACCGCAATACCAGCAACAATCACAACTGCGACCGCAATGATCACGTTGACGGTTACTTCAAGATTACTTTTGAGCTTACTGGTCATGGCAGGGCTTCTCCCCTATGATTGTTCTTTTCACCAAGGGTATGGGTTTTCTACGCGGGTTCCCCTCTTGTCGTTAACAAAATAAAAGGTCATCTTCCCCCTCACCTTCAAGGCTTGACCCTTTACACTAAATGGAGTGAATCGCCATCTATACAGCGCTTCTTTTACGGCGTCGCCAATAGCAGGATGTGGAGCCTCCAGTATCTGGACATCTATGACCTGTCCAAATTCATTGACGATTATTTGCGCTACTGCTACACCGCTGCTTCTTGCCTTCTTCGCCGCCTTGGGGAATCTGGGCATGAAGGAAGAAATGGCCTTGGTTCGGAGGTGATTCTCATGAACTCGCGCCTTTACCTTTTCTTGAGAGAGAATCGCGCCAACGCAAACGAGGATCACACATAGGGACCCTCCGAATCTGGCAGTCATGATTTGGTTTCTGCCGCGCACTTTACTTCAACTCATTGGATGCGGGTTTAGTTTGTGTATTGTGATCAGTGTTGGCGAGAAGCTGTTTACCCAAAACGAGAAACCCTTCCATTCGCAGTTGCTCGCTTCTTAATTCCATTACCGCCGACTTTATCTCAGCCGGATTGTCTTTCACAAAAGGCGTCAACACCGAAGTAAAGTCCAAACCCTTCACGCCGACGAGGGAAAATCTTAATGTCGCTCGATGAGCAACTGCCTCAACGCCCCACTTTGGCGCGCGCCACTTGTCGACCGCGTTAACATTGCTCAAAGCCTCGAATACCAATTGCTTGCTTAACAAAGGATCGGCCACCTTGACATCATCGGCCGCTTTCAACAGCAATATGGTGCGCTCACTTCCGTTACTAATCCGGGCATCTGCGATCGCCTGAAGGATAAGTTGGACGGCACGCAAGTCATCGCCATTAGAGCGGAACGCTTCTGCCAGATTAAGCCAAAAAACGGATCGTTCAGGACCAGGCTTGACGCTGAACCCAACGTGCTCCGCCTCGGAAAATTGCTTCTTGCTAATATATCTATGTCCGATCGCCAACCTCGTTATGGTTTCCAGCTTGTCAGCAGTTTCAGAGGACGACATCAGCTTCACTACTTCTAAGGCCTTTTCATATAACTTGCTTGAATAAAGAGCATGAGCGAACATCACACAGAACTCATCTCGTTGATCAGTAAGAGCTATCTTCTCTATCAGATCCAACTGTTGATCGATATTATCCCAGTTCTGTTTCGCCTCATTGCCTAATGACTCGTAAACGCGGTCATTCTTTATGCCATCTGTCACCTCCCTCGTGAGTCTCTGGAGGCTCGCCAGGAATGAAGCAATGAGTTCTGGTCTTGACGGAGAGACAAACGGGAAGAGTACGCGCCCAAGCGCGTAGCGCGCCTTTTTTTCACTCAGGCTTTCAGAAGGCTGTTGCAACAACGTGGCGACGAGGCTCAGATATAGTTGCACCGCATTGTCAGACGCCGCTGGATGTTTCATGGCGAATTGCGGCACAAACGTGCCATCAACAGATGCCAAGACCAGCCCAACAGATTGGTTATCGCCGGTGTTATTACTAACAAACAAATACGAGCCTGCTTCCAGAAACTCCCTAGCCGTTGGGGACGGGCGACCTCTGAGGCTCGACAAGTAGGCCGAGTAGATCGCATCGGCGGTCGCCGGATCGCGCTCGCGCAACGACAGAAGCAAAGTGAGATCAGGGTTTTTTGGAACAGAAGCTAATGATTTACTTAATTCATCTGCGCCCCTTTTGAAATCGCCTTGTTCAAACAGCGTTCGGATAGTGGAATATCTGACGTCCTCCCAATTGATCGCCTCAGTTTTGGCAAGTTTGGTCACCAGGGCGCGGTCGTGAAGATTAATACGAGAGATGATATAGCCGTCGAGATAGGTAAGCCTGCCGACCGAAACAGCATCGTCTCCCGCTGATGGATTGTTAGAGGTAGTTGTTCTCGGGGTGTCTTGTCGCCGCTCAATCTCGCTTCTTAATTCCTTATGCAGTTCGAGCAGAGTGGTTTCTGCATAACGCCACTCACACGGCCAAAGAAGCAGACCAAGCTCTCCTGCGGCGCGCACCTTGACTCCCAAATCCTGGAATTTCCTGGCCTGTTCAATAAATTCCTTAATTTGAGCGAGCGCTTCCTTCTTCGTGACGCAGGCGGTCACTTTCACCGAGACTACAGGTTTGGAAGTCTTGCTCTCCAGCCCCTTTTTCTGCGCCTGAGCCGTTGCATGAGAAAAGCACGCGACCAGAATGAGGACCGCTAATGGAGGCCACAGACGAAAGGTTTTGGCCGGCGGATACAACAATTCTTACTGACGGGTCCCGTTTCTCAGGACCTCCCGAGCCGATAGAGCGGGTAGCCAACAATAATGCTTGATCCCACGACCATTGATCATCCCCGTCTGTGTCTGTGGTCTAGCACCCCCCCACTCCGCAGAGGTTGGTGCACTCTGGAATACAAACATTCTCTCCTGGAGGAGGAGTACAGTCGAAACAACGCGAAGTGATCTCGCAATACTGCCGGTAGTTCCCCGTGTCCACGCAGAGCATCCAGCCGTCGTCAGCTGCTTGGCACGTTTCGCCGCAATCTGCTGAAGTAGGCTGCGAACCAAAGGTAATGACGCTTAATGCTGAAAGCAGCAATAGCTTAACGACCATTCTCTTGAGCATTCTCGTCCTCCCTTACGTTTTGATCGACATCTTATCTAAGAACTTCTAGGGGGGAATTGTCCTACTGTTGCAGGCGATTGTTTTCGGTAAGCTTATACGCCTATGGGGAAACGAAGTCAACAAACTCAATTAAACTTCGCTCAAAACCGAATCGGTGTGACTAAATATGTGACACCAAAAATACCGATCAGCTAAGTCTTGCTTTTAAGAACAATCATTTTTCAGTGTTGGTGCCGAAGGGGAGAACAGCACCCCCTTCTGTTTTACTGGGTTTTTCACCTATTTTTCAAATATGCTAACAAAATGACATTTTCTGTCAGTGCTTACGTTGCTCTTGGTGCTTATAGAGCTTTTTCGTGTGACTCGGATGTGACACCATATTTTTAGCCTTCACCAACAGTAACCAATCTCAATTCTTCCTGGACTGCAAAATTAGCCAGGCATGTGGGGATTCGAACCCCAGACTGTACTCGTGTCAACAATCCGCCTTACCCTGACTAACCTATTAATATTCGTCGTGATCTATCTCGCGTCACTGCCGACGTTTCGTCAACCCACAAACGAATTCACAAGGAACAAATTTACTCCGGCTTCTCCTTTGGCCTTCAGATAATTGAATGTGGTGGATTGAGCCTTTGGAACCTTCGCGGTGAGTGCGCCAAGAGATCACTTACATGGTACTGATTAACTCTGTTGCGCTGGTTCCCCTCGATCACTTTGCTATAGCGAAAGCGATCTCGCGAGGAATCTGTGCGTCGGAGTCCGGTAATCAGCAACGTGACTTCCCATAGCAACGTTATTATCATTTGTCTCATACTCGCGCATGCCATCGTTGGTCGCTCTTCCTGCAGGAATTGACGTTCTACGAGTTTCTGAAATGTCGCCTAAGTGACAAATCGGTGAACGCATTCAAGGCCGCAGGAAAATTTACGAAATCTTTTAAGGGTGGCAGGCGTGTAGTCTACGTTGTCTACGATCATGTTGGCCTAACCTCCTTGCTACTACTTTATAATCAACAGAGAACGCCATAATGCCTACGAAACGAAAAGAGGGTATTCCTTCAACGCCGAAACGAAAACAAGCTTTTGATCAAAAATTCATTTCGGCGCGCCAGCTCGCGATTCGCTGGGATTTGTCTATCAGTGCTGTCTATCACGGCGGAGCCGACGTCAATCTATTAAGACGAATCTCATTTGGCAGATCCATTCGATTCCTGCTAAGCGATGTAGAAGCGCTTGAAGCACAAAAAATCAGTTTGGCAAGCTAGCACTGCTTTTACTCACCGTCCAGGTCTTGTGGGGCTTGACAGAGGAGAGCCTGAGTTGATGAATTACGATTTCGTTTGCAGATCGACAAGAGCTGCTGAACGTAGCTCAAAAAACCAGCGCTTTCAGATTATGATTAAGTATTAAAACCGGCTTGGACGAGGAGCACTCAAAGAAACTGCGAAATATGAAGAAGCTGCTTTCT
>Ga0081539_10004279_pt1 | contig 16013 bp, 17 predicted proteins | sample TabmetS4T2R2_FD_71023 | JGI IMG/M metagenome (GOLD analysis project Ga0081539, IMG submission 71023) | Tabebuia heterophylla rhizosphere microbial communities from the University of Puerto Rico - S4T2R2 | ecosystem: Host-associated > Plants > Roots > Rhizosphere ...
CTTCGCCGGCGTCGTCCTCCACAGTGAAGTCGCCGCGGAACGCCGGATGGGTGTTGCGCACGCTGATGAGCCGGGTCAGCCGCCGCACCACCCGCCGCCGCATCGCCGTGACGACGTCGGCCTCGGTGTACGACCGGCGGTTGATCTCCCGGGCGTCGCCGGCCACACCGGTGGCGTTGCGCCCGGCGAGCAGACCGACGTAGTACACCTGCGGGGTGCCGGGGGCGAACAGCTGTAGCGCCCGCGCGAGCAGATAGCGCCGGTCGTCGCGGCCGACCGCGTCGTAGGCGGTGCAACTGATCTGGTACGGCGTACCGTCCGGCATCGTGCTCACCCGGCTGGTGCCGCGACTGTTGTGGTGGACCAACTCGACGATGGCGGCGATCTGCGAGGTGGAGAGCAGCCCTACCGCGTCAACCAGACCGATGCCGTCGTGGGTCTCGAGCACGGTGACCGGATGGTCCGGGCGCTCCCGGAGCCATACCCGCAACGGACCGCTGTCGCCCGTGGACACCGCGTGCAGGATCGCCGGCGCAAGCGTGAAGTCGTAGACCTGATCCACCACGGCCGCCGTGGCGGTGTCGCTGCGCGTCGGCGCGTGCACCTCGGCGAGGACCCGCAGGCCGAGGCGGCGGGCCTCGGTGGCGAGCTCGGTGGCGAACGCGAGCGTGTCGGGCGTCAGGAAACACGTCGTGCCGGGCGTCTTCACCGCGTAGCCGACCGCGTCGAGCCGCACTGTCGTCACGGCGTTGCCGGCGAGACAGCGCAGCACGTCGGACAGGTACGTCCGTGCCGATCGATTCCGTACGTCGAGGTCGATCTGGTGTGGAGTGAACGTGGTCCACGCCAGTCGCCGCCGGCCACCCAGGACCACCGGTGTGAACGGCAGGCCGGGCCGTGGGCGGGTGATCCGGGTCAGATCCGCCTCGGTGGCACCGGAGGGGAAGACCGCGTCGAAGGTGAGGAACATGCCGGCATTCGGCGACCGGTCACCGTTGGCGACGACATCACGGAATGCCGCGGAGCGGTCGGACACATGGTTGACGATCAGGTCGGCCGTGACGTCGAACGCTTCACCCAGCGCACGGACGTCGTCCCAGCCACCCAACCGCGGGTCGACCGACAGATGGTCGTCCGGATCGAAGCCCGCGTCGGCGCCGTCGTACGGCCGGTAGAACGGCAGCACGTGCACGCCGCCGAACAATCCGGCCAGCGGGCCGGTGAGCAGCCGCCCGAGTCCGGGCAGCGATCCGCCGAACCTGTCGGCGTACGCGATGAGTTGTACCCCGTGGCGCATCCGATCAGCGGAACCGGGCGATGACGTCGGCGGCCTGCCGAAGAGCAGTGCGCGGCTCACCACGCAACCGGCACTCCAGCGTGAGCCACCCGTCGTACCCGATCTCGTGCAGCGCCGCGAAGACGCCGGCGAAGTCCAGGTGGCCGGTGCCCGGCTGCAGCCGGTTGGAGTCGTCGACGTGCACGTGCGCGATCCAGTCTCCGGCCCGCCGGATCGCGGCGGCCAGATCGTCCTCCTCGATGTTCATGTGGAACAGGTCGGCACACACCCGTACCGAATCGAAGCCGGCCCGCCGGACCTCGGTCGCCAGGTCGACGGCCTGATCCAGGCGGTTGACCATGTAGTCCTCGTACCGGTTGATCGGCTCGACGGCCAGCCAGACGCCCTCGCGGGCGGCGTGCTCACCGAGCTGGACGAGTGCCTCCAGCAGAATCTTCCGGTCCTCGTCGGCCTCACGCGGCGGCAGGAACGGCGGAAGGCGCAGGCTGAACATGCCCCAGCTCGCCGGCGTGAGCACCCCCTCGCCGCCGAGCTGCGCGATCACGCTCAGCTGGGATCGCAGCTGCGCGATCGCGTCCCGCCGGCGCTCGGCGTCGAAGTCGCCGATGAAGTGGTCGGTGTCCGGGCAGACCGTCCGCGCCACCACCCCGGCGCGCGCGGCCGCCTCGAACTCCGGCAGGCGGGCGGCGAACTCGCCGTCGCCGCGGGCGCGCAGCTCGATCCCGTCGTAGCCGGCGTCGCGGGCGAACGCGAACTTCTCTACAAGGTTTTCTCCCGGAAGCAGTTGCTCCTGGCAGGCCAGCCTCATCCCCATGCGACCCCCTCGGTGGGACGATGCGTTCGAGCCTAATGTGTAAGGAGGGGCGATGCCCCGAACTCTGGTCCTCGACGGGCCGCGTCGGCTGCGATTGGCCGAGCAACCTTCACGTCCGTTGAGCGCGGGGGAGATCCGCCTGAGATCCCGGCTCAGCGGTATCAGCCATGGCACCGAACTGAGCCTGTATCGCGGCACGTCCGCGTTCACCGACAAGGTGTTCGACAAGGGTCTGCGCGCGTTCGTGGAGCCGCCGGCCGGAAGCGCGTCGGCCTATCCCGTCACCCTCGGGTACGAGATGGTCAGCGAGGTGGTCGAGACGGCCCCGGACGTGACCGAGGTGCGGATCGGCGACATCGTCCACACTGGTACGCCGCATCAGGAGGAGACCGTCCTGGACGTGGCGAGCTCACTGCAGGCAACCTACCCGCTGGTGGTCCTGCCGACCGACGAGCGCATCGAGCGGGCACTGTTCATCAGTCTCGCCGCCGTCGCGCTGCAGGCGGTCCACGATGCCGAGATCAAGCTCGGGGACTCGGTCAGCGTTCACGGTCTCGGCGCCATCGGGTTGCTAACCGTGCAGATGTGCCGGCTGGACGGGATCCAGAACGTCGTGGCGGTCGATCCGGACCAGCGCCGCCGCGATCTTGCCGCCAAGTTCGGCGCAACTCATGTGCTCGACCCGACGGGTGACCGGCCGGTGGCGCTGGCCATTCGCGATCTCAACGACGGCAACGGCGTTGACGTCGCCATCGATGTGTCCGGATCGGACCGTGGTCTGCAAGGTGCGCTCGCGGCCGCCGGTCTCGGCGCGAACGTCGTCGCCGCCGGCTTTTACCAGGGTGGCGCGGGCAATCTCCGGCTGGGGGAGGAGTTCCACCACAACCGCTTGTCGATCATCGCGTCGATCGGCGGCTGGGGTGCGCCGAACCGGCATGCTCCACTGTGGAACCGGCGGCGGGTGATGGCGGCCGCGACGAGTCTGCTGTTCACCGATAGTGTGTCGGTGGAGGGCATGCTGGATGGGACGTACCCGCTCGACCAGGCGGCGGAGGCGTACGAGTGGCTGGACACCGACCCGCAGGGAGCCGTCAAGGTGGCGCTCGGCTACGGCGGCGAAACCCGGTGACCGACGAGCCGGTCGGGGTCGGTCTGGTGGGGTACGGGGTCTCCGGTTCCTCGCTGCACGCGCCGCTGATCACCGCCGAGCCGCGGCTGCGGCTGCGGGCCGTGGTGTCGTCCGACCCGGACCGGGTTCATCGTGACCTTCCGGTGCCCGTGGTGCCGGCGGTGGCGGATCTGCTGGCCGATCCGTCGATCGAGCTCGTCATCGTCGCCGTGCCCAACGAGGTGCATCACCAGGTCGCCGGCGCCGCCCTGTCGGCCGGGCGGCACGTCGTCGTGGACAAGCCGTTCACGGTCACCACCGCCCAGGCCGACGAGCTGCTGGCACTCGCCGAGTCGCGCGACCGGCTCGTCGCCGTGTTCCATCAGCGACGGTGGGACTCCGACTACCGGACGGTGCGCGGATGCGTCGACCGCGGCCTGCTCGGCACCGCGAACACGTACGTCGCCCGGTACGACCGGTACCGGCCCGTGCCCGCGGCGCAATGGCGGGAACAGGCACGGCCGGGTGCGGGGGTGCTGTACGACCTCGGCGCCCACCTCATCGACCAGGCCGTACACCTGTTCGGCGCGCCGGAAACCATCACCGCGGACGTTCGGGCTCAGCGCGCGGGGGCCGCCATCGATGACTACTTCCACGTGATCTTCGGCTACGGCGCCCTACAGGTCATCCTGCACGCCGGATCACTGGTTCCCGCGCCGGGGCCGCGGTTCGAGGTGCACGGCGACGCCGGGTCGTACGTGTCCGGCGGCATCGACGGTCAGATCGCCGCGCTGCTGGCCGGTCGCCGCCCGGGCGATCCGGGCTGGGGGGTCGAGCCGGCGGACCATTACGGAACTCTGACGACCGTTGCCGGGACGCCGCCGACCTCGTCCCGGTTCGCGAGCGCCACCGGCGCATACGAGACGTTCTACCGCGGGATGGCCGAAGCCGTGAGGGGTCACGGTCCGGTCCCCGTCACTGCTCGGGAGGGCCGCGAGACCGTCGAGCTCATCGAGGGTTGCCTGGAGAGCAGCGCCACCGGCCGCACGATCAGCCGTCAGCTACATTGAGTGACTCACCGGCGCTGGCGCCCTTCGCCGAGCGGGCGGCGCTGGAGCATGTGCGTCGGCGGCCTTCATGCGGCGGTCATTAGGATCGACTCCTGACGGCGGGCTGCCGGCCGGTGTGGAAGGAGCACGGGATGCGAGCGTTGCAGTACACGGCGTACGGGGAACCCGACGTCCTGCAGTGGACGGATGCCCCGGATCCGCACGCCGGTCCGGGGCAGATCCGGATCGCGGTCCGTGCGGCGAGCGTGAACCCGTTCGACTGGAAGGTTCTCTCCGGGATGATGGCCGGGGGCAAGCCGATGGAGGGTACCGGGTATCTCGGGTCCGACGCCGCCGGCGTGGTCGACGAGGTCGGTGAGGGAGTCACCGGTGCGTCGGTGGGCGACGATGTGTTCGGGCTTGGCCGCAATACCCAGGCGGAGTACGCGGTGCTGAACTCCTGGACGGCCAAGCCGCCGTCGGTCGATTGGACGGTGGCGGCCGCGGCCGGCGTGGCCGGCGAGACCGCCGAGCGCGTTCTCCGACTGCTTGACGTCAAGGCCGGTGACACCGTCTTCATCGATGGGGGCGCGGGTGGCGTGGGCGCCGTCGTGGTGCAGATGGCCGTCGCCCGGGGCGTCACGGTGATCGGCTCCGCCGGGGAGGGCAACCAGGACTACCTGAGGGAGATCGGTGCGACCCCGGTGCGCTACGGCGAAGGCGTAGCCGAACGGGTCCGGGACTCGGCGGGCGGCCCCGTCGACGGCGTCGTCGACGTGGCCGGCAAGACCCCGATCGAGGACCTGATCGGCCTGGTCTCGGAGCCGTCCCGGGTGGTGACCATCGCCAACTTCGCGGCCGGTAAGACCGGCGTCCGGGTGACCGGCGGAGGCGCGGACAGCCGGCCCACGGAGGCCATGGCGCTGATGGCGGACCTGCTGGCCGAGAACAAAGTCGTGATCAGAGCGCAGACGTTCCCGTTCGAGCGCGCCGCCGAGGCGTACCGGATCAGCAAGGGCGGCCACGTTCGCGGCAAGCTGGCGTTGGTTCCCTGACGGAGCGCCGGTGCTTCCGGCCCTCAGGCGCGATCGGAAGTCTTGCCGTCGGCCGAACGCCGCAGCTCGTCGCGGCCGCCTGACCTGCGGGGCACGCGCCGTAGTCAGGCCGTTCGGCCTCTGGTCACGCGCCCCGGCGACGGTAACGCTGGAGCCGTGGGGGAGAACGCGGTCGCATCGCCCGGCCCCGATTTCGAGGTCATGCCGGCCCGAATGCCGTCCAGCGGCCGGATCCGGCTGCCGTACCTCGACAACCTGCGCACCGCGATGGTCGCGTGGATCATCGGCGGGCACGCGCTGCTCGGCTACACGGCTATCGGTGGCTGGCCGTACGACGAGGTTCACGAGGTCACCTTTGCCACCCGGACGGAGCTCGCGCTCGCCGTCGTGCTCGGGCCGACGGCGCTGTTCGTCATCGGGACGTTCTTCTTCCTCTCCGGGTTGGTGGGCCAGACCGTGATGGAGCGCAAGGGACCGGCCCGGTTCGCCGCCGATCGGCTGCTGCGGCTCGGTACACCGTTCGTCGCCTTCATGGCGCTGGTGTGGCCGATGTTCATGTGGTTCGCCTACCTCGCCGCGGGATACCACGTCTCGTTCTGGTGGGCCTTCACCCACCGGAAGCCGTTCCTCGATTCCGGCCCGCTGTGGTTCGCCGAGGTGCTGCTGTACGTCTCGATCGGATACGCGGCCTGGCGGTGGGCCACCGCGCGGGCCGGGCGGCCGTCACCCGGGCAGGAGGTGCCGTTGCGGGGCCGGCACCTGGTCGCCCTGGCGGCCGGCGTGGCGCTCGCGTCGTTCGTGGTGCGGCTGGAGTTTCCGGCCCGCAGCACGCAGATTCTCGACCTGCACCTCTGGCAGTGGCCGCAATGCGTGGGCATGTTCGCGCTCGGCGTGGCCGCCGGGCGCCGGGACTGGCAGGTACGGGTGCCGCCGCAGCTGTACCGCGTGTGCGGCTGGGCCGTCGCCATCACGCTGGCGGTGGTGCCGGTCGTTGCCCTCGGCGCCCGGATCAACGACCTGGCCGCCGACGCCGGCCCGTTCGTCGGCGGCTGGCACTGGCAGGCATTGGTTCTGGACGGTGTGGAGGCCTCGCTCGTGGTGGCCGGCTCGGTGTGGCTGTGCGGGCTGGCTCAACGCGTGCTCGCCGGCAGCGGTCCGCGGCGTACCGCGTGGGCGCGCGCCTCATACGCCGCGTTCGCCCTGCAGGTACCGGTGCTGCTCACCCTGGCGATCGCGCTCCGGCCGGTGCCCTGGCCGGCCGAGGGGAAGGCGGTCCTGGTAGCCCTGCTCGGCGTGCCGGCCAGCTTCTGGCTGGGCGGCCAACTCGTGCGGACCCGGATGCGGCAGTTGCTGTGACGGGGGACAGCGCCGGCGGCGGACCGCTGCCATGGCGGGACCCGGCCGCGCGGGCCCTGTCCAGGCTGTTGCCCGCCGATGTCCTGTGTTACGTCGACACCGAGGCGCGCGCGTTCGCGCTCACCTTCGACGACGGACCGCATCCCGCCACCACACCGGGGCTGCTCGATGTCCTGGCCAGACATGCGGCGCGCGCGACGTTCTTCCTGATCGGTGAACGCGTTCCGGGCAACGAGGCGATCGTGGCGCGCATCGCCGCGGAGGGCCATGAGGTGGCCAACCACCTCATGCGTGACGAACGGTCCGCACTCGTTCCGGCTCAGCGATTCCGCCACGAGCTGGCTGAGGTGACGTCACTACTCGGGCGGTACGGCCCGATCCGCTGGGTCCGCCCTGGATCCGGCTGGTTCACGCCCGGCATGCTGCGGGCCGCCAACGCACACAACCTGCGCATGGTGCTCGGGACCGTGGCCGCCATGCACGCCGGTGTTCCGGACGACCAGCGCATCGCCGCGCGGCTTCTCGCTGAGATCCGCCCCGGCTCGATCGCGGTCCTGCACGAGGGCACCGCCAACCGAAGCGGTGTGGTCGCCACGACGGACGAGCTGCTGGCGGAACTGGGCCGCAACGGCATGGCCGCGGTGACGGTCTCGGAACTGGTCGCGCTGCGCCGGTGATCGGCGCTCGGCATCGCGATGTCCCTGCGTGTGGCACGATCGAGCGATCTTGGAGTTGTGGTCGGCGTTCCAACCACAACTCCAAGATCGCGGAGCCATCAGGCGGTGGGTTGGCCCGCGCCGGCCGGCGCGCCGTTGCCGTGCGGCGCTCCGCCCGTGTTCTGGGTGATGGTCTTCAGGTCGGCGCTGACCTCGTACATGACCTGGGCGCCGGACTTGGTGCCGAAGACGTCGTACGAGCCGTCGGGGTCCTTCCGCACCTGGCTGACGGTGACGGCGGAGTCCTTCGCCTTGACCGCGGCGGTGACCTTGGCGAGCTCGTCACCGGTCACCGGAGTGTCCGCGGATCCGCCGCGACCCGGACCGCCGCCATGGCCGCCACCCTCTGTGATGGTCTTCAGGTCGGCGCTGACCTCGTACCTGACCTGGACGCCGGACCTGGTGCCGAGGACGTCGTACGACCCGTCCGGGTCCTTCAGTACCTGACTGACGGTGACGGCGGAGTCCTTCGCCTTGACCGCGGCGGTGACCTTCGCCAGCTCGTCGCCGGTCACCGCGGTATGGGACGACCCGCCGGGGCCGGCGCCATAGCCGGGTGCCGCGTTCGACGCGCTGGGCGCCGGCGCCTCCGTGTCGGCGTTCGCGAGGGCCGCGCCGCCGAAGACGATGGCTCCGGTGGCAGCGGTGACGGCCGCGGCGATGCCGGCCTTGCTGAGACGAGACACTCTTGCTCCTTCTCCGTGATGGGCCGGCGGTGGCGCGCCGGCTCTGGTCATGTCAGGAGCGTCCAGGGCTTTCCTGTGCGGAAGCTCTGCTGCACCTAGCTGCCTGCTGCCAACCTGAGGTGGTTCCACGCCGCACGTGCGACACTCCCGTCATGGCGTACGACCAGGAGCTCGCCGACCGCCTCCGTGAGCTGGTGCAGGGCGAACGCGGCGTCACGGAGAAGCGCATGTTCGGCGGGTTGGCGTTCATGATCAACGGCAACATGGCTGTTAGTGCGAGCAGCCAGGGCGGTCTGCTGCTGCGGGTCGATCCGGCGGACACGGACGCGCTGGTGCAGGACCCGCATGCGCGGCGGTTCCAGATGCGCGGGCGCGAGATGGACGGGTGGTTGCGTGTCGACGGCGACGGCGTGTCGACGGACCAGCAGTTGCGGAACTGGGTCGCCCGCGGCGTCGCGTACGCCCGCTCGTTGCCGCCCAAGAAATGACGACAACCTCAACTCCCTGCCGAAGCGGTGGGCCGAACGCGGCGATGTAGCATGTGGATCAATCTACCGATCATGTCGGGAGTGCCGCATGCGAGCGGAATTCTGGGTGAAGCATTCGGATATCCGCGAGGACGATCTTCGAGACAGGCTACGCCGGGTGTTCGGCGACGACGATCGTAGTGCCATCGATAGCAGCGAAGTCTTTACTCCGGAGTGGAGAGACTCGGTGCTGTTCGCCCGGGAGGACCCGAGCTACCGATTGATCTGCTTCAAGAGCACGGACATCGAGCTCCAGATGCACGTCGAACCCATAAACGCGAACATCTTCCGGGCGTCCGAGTCGGCGTGGCTAGGAATAAAGAAGGTCTTCAAGGAGAAGAATCCCGAGCTCACCGACTTGAGGCTGGTCGACCCGCAGTCGCATCGCGATTTCCTGTCCGCCCGAACGGGTTTGCGGACGGAGCTGCGGCGGCGGGAGGTCGTGTCGCCATTGATCGTGGCGATCGCGGTGGCGATCTATTCCATCCTCGCGGTTCTCTCTTTCGCCGAGAATGATGCGGGACGGTTCCTGCTCGGAGCCATTTCCGGGGTGATCCCCGGCATCGTCGCGGTTGTTCTCGCGTGGTTAGAGGCACGGAAGGGCGTGCTAAGGTGGGGCTAGCGCCCGGACGTCCACAGCGGAATGAGTGAGGCGGGGGCTATGGATTCGGTGGGACTGGTCCTCGCGGCGGCCTCGGCACAGCTGGCAAGCCGCTCGTGGCGGGTGATATCCGAGAAGATCGCAACGTATCGCGGGCCCAAGTCGGACATGGTTGTCCAAGACCCACGTGGGCGTACCTACGTAATAGAGGTCAAACTAGGCGAAGGCCGCGCACACTTCAGCGAAGTCGCTCAGATTGAAAGTGTGGCTAACGATCTCCGCAACGGCGAGGACGATCAGGTAACTCCGGTGCTCGTCACGAATCGGCAGGTGCCCCCGAGCATCAGAGGGGTGGCGGAGACGGTAGGGGTACAGATCGTCGAAGCGTCGGGCACGGAGCGCGACGTCGCCAATGCGCTCGTCGAGCACCTCGATGGGCACGCGACCCGTCGCTGAGCCGCATCAGGCGCGACCGGTCACCACGTTGCCCGCCGTGCGCGGCAGGATCATCGCCTCGACCGCGGGCGCGGCGAGAATGATCGCCAGAGCGACGAACGCCACCCGGTACGGCGCGTCTGCGCCGGGACCGAGGCCGAGCGCCTCCCCGGCCGATGCACCGAGCCGCACCAGCAGCGCGGCCGCCGCGACGCCCAGCCCCCCGCCGAGCTCCTGCACCGTCGACATGAGTGTGTTGGCGCTGGTCATCCGGTCCGGTGGCACGTCGGCGAAGGCGGCCGTGTTGTAAGTCGTGAAGCCGATGGACCGGAAGACGCCGCTCGACACGAGCAACGCCAGCAGCACGATCGGCGCCGTGGTGGGTTGGAGGAACGCCATGCCCACCAGGCAGGCCGCCGACGCGACCACAGCGGCCAGCATGACGGTGCGGATGCCGAGACGCCGCATCAGGGGTGTGGTCGCCGGCTTGATTCCGAGGTTGCCCGCGAACAGCGCGATGACGACCAGTCCGGCGTGCGCGGCGCTCCACCCGAAGCCGATCTGGAAGAACAACGGCAGCAGGAACGGGATCGCGGTGATGACGGCACGGAAGATCGATCCACCGAGGGCCGTGACCCGGTACGTCCGCACTCGAACGATTCGCAGGTCCAGCAACGGCCGCCCGGTGCGCAGCAGGTAACCGATGGTCACGGCGAGCAGGACCGCGGCCACCGCGAGCGCGGCGAGGGCGACCGGCCAGTCCGGACGCGGCGCGGCGATGGCCTCCATCCCCACGACCAGCGCGGCGATCCCGGCCGCGGTGAGCAGGAAGCCACGCCAGTCCAGCCGGCCGGGGTCGTCGGCGCGGACGTCCGGCACCAGCCGGCGCGCCAGCAGCAGCCCGGCAAGTCCGAGCGGAACGTTGATCAGGAAGATGAGCCGCCAGGATGCGTACGTGCTCAGTATGCCGCCGAGGCCGGGCGCGACGAGCGGGGCGACCAGAGCGGGCCAGGTCAGGTAGGCGATGGCCCGGACCAGATCGGTCTTGGCGGTCGTGCGGATCACCACGAGGCGTCCGACCGGCACCATCATCGCCCCGCCGACGCCCTGCAACACTCGGGTAGCCACCAGCATCGGCAGGCTGACGGCCGCCGCGCAGCCGGCCGACGCGAGGGTGAACACCCCGATGGCCACCACGAAGACCCGCCGCGCACCGTACCGGTCGGTGAGCCAGCCGGTGACCGGGATGAGGACCGCGAGCGTCAATACGTACGCGGTGATCGCCACATTGATCGCGACGGGCGGTACGCGTAGGTCGGCGGCGATGTGCGGAGCCGCGGGCGCGATCACCGTCGCGTCGAGGATCTCCATGAAGTACGCGCCCGCGACCAGCAGCGCAAGGCCCCGGGCAACGCGGGCCGCCGGCTCGGTCGTCATCCTCCGCCCTTCGCGAAGGCCACCGAGATCACAAGATCATCCACGCGCACCGTCCGCCACGCGCAGGAGTTGTCCGCGGGCACGTCCAAGCCGTGCTCACGCAGCCACGCCGGCATCGGTACGCCGGCCAGCTTGCACAGGCACTCGGCCCTGGTCCAGCGCTCCCAGAAGCGGTCGCCACCGAACCGGCGGCCGAGCGATGCCGGGACCGGCGCCGTCGAGATCTCGGCGTCGATTGCCACCACCCAGCCCGGCGGCACCGGGCCGAACCAACCGACGCACCGAGAGTCAGCCAGGTGCGACCGGGTGACGGCGGACGCCATCTCTCCGGCGTCGCCCACCCGCAAGGCGCGCTCCGCATCGCGCCGAGGCTCAGATGGATGCGCCGCCATCGACCACGATCACCTGACCGTTGATGTTGGTGTTGTCGCAGAGCAGCGTCCGTACGACCGGCACGACCTCCGCCGGCTCGGTCAGGTGGCCGGTTGGCGTCCGGCGGACGATCTGATCGAGCTGAGTCTGCCCCAGCACCGCGGACATCTCCGAGGCGAAGAAGCCGGGAGCGACCGCGTTCGCCAGCACCCGCCCACCCAGCTCGCGCGCGAGCGCCCTCGTCGCGGCGTCCATCCCGCCCTTTGTGGCCGAGTACGCGACCAACCCCGGGTAGCCCCGCTGTGCGCAGATGGAGGTGATGTTCACGATCCGGCCGCGAAGCCCCTTGGCGAGCATCCGGCGCAGCACAAAGCGGGTCAGCACGAGCGGCGCGGTCAGGTTGGTCTCGATGATCCGGGCGATGTGGTCGACGGACGTGTGGATATGCAGCGAGTCCTGACCCACTGCGGCGTTGTTGACGATGCCGTCGATCGGCCCGAGCCGTACCTCGACCCGCTTGACGAACTCCTGTCCGGCGGCGGCGTCGGTGATGTCCACCGAGCCCACGTACGCCCGGTCGGCGTGCTCGGAGGCCACCTTCTCCAGCTCGGGCGTGACCGTACGGGCGAACGCGGCCACCTTGAGCCCCTGGCTCAACAGGTCGGTGACGATCGCCAGCCCCAGTCCGCGCGAGCCGCCCGAGACGAGGACGACGCTCGCCGGCGGCACCATGTTCGAACTGCCCGTTTGCGGCTCAGACATCGCTCTTCAGCGTCTCCTTCGCGGGAATCTGCTCCAGGAAGCGGATGAGGCGCGGTATGCCGTAGTCCGGAAGCCGGGGTGCGCACCACCGAACAAGCGCCGTTTCGTCGATTTCGTCACCGCGCGCCTCCGGAGTGAGCACGACCTCCGCGACCACCATGCGTCCGACCAGCGGCGACCGGCGGGAGCTGACCCGCGCCCAGGCCACGCCGGGGTGGGCCAGCAGCACGTTACGCACCGCACCGGCGGAAACCTTCGAGCCACCCACGTTGATCTCGTCCGAGTCCAGGCGCCCGACGATGATCACGCGGTCGTCGACGATCTCGACGCGGTCACCCGTACGCACCGGGCCGTCGAGCCCCACGCCGTGGTAGGGCGACGTGATGACCAGCTCGTCGCCGTCGACGGAGATGGTCGGGCGGTCAGGCGCCGCTCGGTCCAGCCAGGCCGTGGGGAAACCGGCGCGCCCGTCGTGTACGACGATCGACGCGCCCAGTTCAGACGACGCGTAGATCCACGAGATCCGTGCCGACGGGAAGATCTCCTTGAGCTGGTCGAGAATCGCCTGGTCGACCGGCTCGCCCCCGAGTGTGATCTGCTCCAGCGGCACCTTGACCAGCAACTCAGCGTCGCGGTACAGCGTCTGCCGCCAGAAGGTCGGCGTGCCCGATGCGGCGGTCACTCCGTGGGCGGCGGCGATCGCCGGCCAAGTGTCCAGCTCGGCCGGCTCGACGACGACCAGGTCCTGTCCGGGCTGGGTCAGCGACAGCGTGACCACCTGCCACCACGCATATGTGCCGGCTGAGTACGGGCACAGCCAGGTACGACGTTCCTGGAGCCCGCGTACCGTCGTGAGCGAGGCCAGGGTGTGCCCGATCCGCTTCGGCCGCCCGGTGGATCCGGACGTCAACAGCCAGAGCCGGCCCGGCTCGGCGGCGCGCGGCGAGGTCGGCGGCAGCGTTTCGACGCCCGTCTTGAGGATCGTGAACCCGTTCGCCCGCAGGTCGGCGGTGAGCGACTCGTCCAGGCGAGTCGCGGCGACGACAAGGAGTTCGGTGCCGTCCAGGGCGTGCCGCCGGACAGCCGCCAGCGCGTCGATTCCCGACTCCACGACGACGGCGGCGGGCGAGGGCAGCGCGAGGTCGGGCAGCGTTCGCCAGATCAGCTCGCGACCCGAGACGACGATCCGGTTCGCGTCGCCGGCCGGCTGCGCACCGATGGGAGGAGTCACTGCCGTTGGAGCAATTCGATGAAGTCCAGCACGTCGCCGACGGTGGCGATCTGGCGGAGCCCGGGCGCGTCGAAGTTCAACTCGGCGCCGATCTCGTCCTCGACCCGCAGGGCCAGCTCGGAGAAGTCCAGCGAGCGGAAACCGATCGCTCGCAGATCCGAAACGTCGTCGTCGGGCAGCGTCTTGCCCTGGACCTTCATCACCTGCCCCATCAGGTCGCGGATGTGCTCCCGCGTCAATTGGTTCATGGCGGCTGAGCCTACCGGGCGGTCCGGGACGTAGCCGACGGCCGGCGGTCCGTACGCTGGCCACGTGCTACGTCCCGCCACCGATGCCGACGCCGACGCCATCCGCGACTGGCGCAACCAGGAGCCGAACCGCGCCGTGAGCGTCTACAACCACGAGATCACGCCCGAAGAGCACGCTGCGTGGTGGGCCAAGGCGAGCGCGGACCCGACCCGCCGGGTGCTGATCTACGAACGCGCCGGCACACCGTCCGGGGTCGTCAACTTCTTCGACCTGGCGCTCGATCGTGAGCCTCGGGCCGCGTCGTGGGGCTTCTTCCTGGACGCCGAAGGGCTGGCCGCGCGTAGCGAGACCCTGCCAGCATGGATCGAGGTGATGCGCGAGGCCACCCGGTACGCCTTCGAGGACCTGCGCCTCGACGACCTGCACGGCGAGGTGCTGGAACATAACACGGTCGTACGCCAGATGAACCGGCGCTTCCGATTTGTCGAGGGCCGGCCCGTCCAGCGCGAGGCCGACGGCCGCACCGTCGTGGTGATCCCCATCTCACTGAACCGGCACCAACGGAACATGCCGTCGGCCCGATAGCGTGGACCACCGAAGACTCGGATCCGCGGTTGATGGACGGCACTCCTCAGACGGTGGTGTGGACGGAGAGAGGGCGACAATGATCGTCAACGACGTAGAGATCGGCCCGGGCCGGCGGCCGTACATCGTGGCCGAGATGTCCGGCAACCACAACGGCTCGCTGGACACCGCTCTGGCGCTGGTGGATGCGGTGGCCGACGCGGGGGCGCATGCGATCAAGCTGCAGACGTACACGGCCGACACCATGACCGTCGACGTGCGCCATCCGCGCTTCCGCATCTCTGAAGGTCACGACCTGTGGTCGGGGGAGTACCTGTACCAGTTGTTCGAGCGGGCGCACACGCCATGGGAGTGGCACGAGACGATTTTCGACCGCGCTCGGCAGCGGCGGCTGACGGCGTTCTCCAGCCCGTTCGATCGGACCGCGGTGGAGTTGCTGGAGAAGCTCGACGCGCCGATGTACAAGATCGCTTCGTCGGAGATCACCGACTTGCCGCTGGTGCGCCTCGTCGCGAGCACCGGCAAGCCCGTCATCATCTCGACCGGCATGGCCAGCCTCGCCGAGATCGCAGCGGCGGTGGATGCCGCCCGCGGCGCCGGTTGCCGGGACCTCGTAGTGCTCTCCTGCACGGCCTCCTATCCGGCACCACCGGAGGCGACCAACCTGCGGCGCATCCCCGTCCTGGCCGAATCGCTGCGGGTACCGGTCGGGCTGAGCGACCACACCCTGGGCATCGGCGTGCCGCTCGCGGCCGTGGCGCTCGGGGCGTGCCTCATCGAGAAACACGTCACATTGAGTCGCGCGGACGGTGGCGTGGACTCCGCGTTCTCTCTCGAGCCATCGGAGGTACGGAGCCTGGTCATCGAATCGGAGCGGGCCTGGCAGGCGTTGGGCACCACCAGCATCGGACCCACCGAGGCGGAGCAGGAGAGCCTGCGATTCCGCCGTTCCCTCTATGTCGTCGCGGACGTACGGGCCGGCGAGGCGGTCACCGCCGACAACGTCCGGTCGATCCGGCCCACCGGCGGCCTCGCGCCGGACGCCTTCGACACGGTCCTGGGCCGGATCTTCCGGTCGGACACGGCGAAGGGCACGCCGCTCACGTGGGATCTGATCTAGTCGATCTCGAGGCCGTCCGACGGTCGCTGCTACGCTGATCGAGCACCGGGGATGAACAAACTCACTGAGGTCGCAATCGTGGAGCTATGTCTGCGGCTTCGTTGATGGGCTGCGGGCGGACTGTGGCTGGCATCATTGGGCGTTGACGCGACCGGGATGGCGGCCCACCTGCAGCCGGCGATGGACGAGGGAATGCATCACGCCAACTATCACTACGGACACGCCCACCTGCTGGCCCGCTACTGCGCGATGCCCGATCCCCGCCATCCGCCCCGGATACAGGGGTACCTCCAGCACGGCTGGAACATGGGCGACGGCCTGGCTCCCGGCGTGCCGTACGTCGCGGGCAGCCGGGTGCTGGTCTGGTCCGAGGAGACCAGGCGCCGCTCCTGGTCCCAGGGGCGGCGCAACGTCGTGGTCGTCGGTGCCCCGTTCGCCTATCTGCTGGAGATGGAGCCGGGCGACGGCGAGCCGGGCGACGGCACGATCTTCTACCCGTTCCACGGCTGGGAGGGACAGCAGGTGGAGGGTGATCATAAGCGCCTCATCGACGAGGTGAAGGCGACCGAGGCCGGTCCGATCACGGCGTGCCTGTACTGGAACGAATACCGGA
>Ga0081539_10004281_pt1 | contig 16012 bp, 10 predicted proteins | sample TabmetS4T2R2_FD_71023 | JGI IMG/M metagenome (GOLD analysis project Ga0081539, IMG submission 71023) | Tabebuia heterophylla rhizosphere microbial communities from the University of Puerto Rico - S4T2R2 | ecosystem: Host-associated > Plants > Roots > Rhizosphere ...
CAGGTCGCCCGACTGGACCTCGGCGCCGATGCGCACGATGCCGCGGTCGTCGAGGTTGCGCAGCGACTCCTCCGAGCGGTTCGGGATGTCGCGCGTGATCTCCTCGTCGCCCAGCTTCGTCGTGCGGGCGTCGATCTCGTACTCCTCGATGTGGATCGAGGTGAGCTCGTCGTCCTTGACCAGGCGGTTGGACAGGATGATCGCGTCCTCGAAGTTGTAGCCCTCCCAGGACATGAAGGCGACCATCAGGTTCTTGCCGAGCGCCATCTCGCCGTGGTCGGTCGCCGAGCCGTCGGCCAGGACGTCGCCCGCCTTGACCGTCTGCCCGGTGAGCACCCGCGGCTTGTGGTGGATCAACGTGCCCTGGTTGGAGCGCATGAACTTCTGCAGCTCGTACTCGTCCTTGCCGCCGTCCTTGGTCTCGACCGTCATCGAGTCGGCGTCGACGTAGGTGACGGTGCCGGCGTTGCGCGCCAGCAGGACGTCGCCGCTGTCGAGCGCCGCGCGGCGCTCCATGCCGGTGCCGATGATCGGCGCGTCGGTCTTCAGGAGCGGGACGGCCTGGGCCTGCATGTTCGAGCCCATGAGCGCGCGGTTGGCGTCGTCGTGCTCGAGGAACGGGATCATCGCCGTCGTCACCGACCAGATCTGCTCGGGCGAGACGTCCATGAGGTCGACGTCCTTCGGCGTGACCGTCACGTACTGGCCGGCCAGCGTGCGGCAGACCACGTCGGGGCCGCGGAGCTTGCCGGTCTTCTCGTCGATCGGGTGGTTGGCCTGCGCGATGAGGCGCTCCTCCTCCTGGGTGGCGTCCAGGTGGATGACCTTGTCGGTCACGGTGCCGTCCTCGACCACGCGGTACGGCGTGGTGACGAAGCCGTGCTCGGAGACCTCGGCGTAGCTCGACAGCGAGCCGATGAGGCCGATGTTCGGACCCTCCGGCGTCTCGATCGGGCACATGCGGCCGTAGTGGGTCGGGTGCACGTCGCGCACCTCGATCGGCGCGCGCTCGCGCGTGAGGCCGCCGGCGCCGAGGGCGCTGAGGCGGCGACGGTGGCGCAGGCCAGACAGCGAGTTCGTCTGGTCCATGAACTGGCTGAGCTGGCTGGACCCGAAGAACTCCTTCAGCGCCGCGACGACCGGGCGAATGTTGACGATCGTCTGCGGGGTGATCGTGTCCTCGTCCTCGGTGGTGAGGCGCTCGCGGACGACGCGCTCCATCCGGTACAGGCCGATGCGGAAGGCCTCCTGGATGAGCTCGCCGACCGTGCGCAGGCGGCGGTTGCCGAAGTGCTCGTACTCGTCGAGGTGCTCGGCAACCGGCTCGCGCGGCATCGCGTTGGCCTCGGCGGCGAAGTCCTTGATCTCGACCTCGCCGTCCTCGGGGATCCCGAGGAGCTTGGGCAGGCTCACGAGCTCCTTGACGAGCGCGTGGATGTCGTCGTGCGTCAGGGTGCGCGTGTCGAGGTCGATGTCGAGGCCCAGGCGCGAGTTGAGCTTGTAGCGGCCGACGCGGGTGAGGTCGTAGCGCTTGGGATCGAAGAAGAGCTGCTGCAGCAGCGCGTAGGCGGCGTCGACGCTCGGCGGCTCGCCGGGGCGCTGCTTCTTGAAGAGCTCGATGAGCGCGCCCTTCTTCGTCTTGGTGTTGTCGGGATCGCTCTCGATCGTGTTGCGGATGTAGAGCGAGTCCTCGAAGAGCGCGGTGAGCTCCTCGTCCAGGCGCTGGATGTCCTCGACCGACTCCTCGACCGAGCCGTCGGTCTCGGGGTTGTAGGTCATCGCGCGCAGCAGGACGGTGACCGGCAGCTTGCGCTTGCGGTCGATGCGGACGTAGACGCGGCCCTTCTTGTCGATCTCGAGCTCCAGCCACGAGCCGCGGGCCGGCATGAGGTTCGCGGTGAAGACCTGCTTCTCGCGGTCCTTGGGCTCCATCAGGTAGGCGCCCGGGGAACGCACGAGCTGGGTCACCACGACGCGCTCGGTGCCGTTGATGATGAAGGTGCCGCGCTCGGTCATCCACGGGAAGTCGCCCATGAAGACCGACTGCTCGCGGATCTCTCCGGTCTCGTGGTTGATGAAGGCGACGGTGACGGTCAGCGGGCGCGAGTAGGTGAGGTCCTTCTCGCGGCACTCGTCGATGGAGGCGGCGGGCTCGTCGAAGTGGAACTCGCCGAAGTTGACGGCGAGGTGACCCGTGTAGTCCTCGATCGGCGAGATGTCGTCGATCGTCTCGCGCAGGCCGCCGGCCTCGGGGTCGACGAGCCAGTCGAAGGACTTGCGCTGGATATCAATCAGGTTGGGGACGTCGAGGACCTTGTTCAGGCGCGCAAAGCTGCGGCGCTGCCTGGGAGCGTCAACTCGGGGCAAGACGGCGACTCCTCGGGGGGTCGTAGGCGGGCAAAGCGGCGGAGGGCGCTCGCAGGGAGCGCGACCGTCCAAGATAGCACAGCAAGGCGATGCCTCCGCAGGCTGAAGCTGGGCCCGCTGCGGGGGCTGTCGGCGCTCACGGACCCCGTCCCGCGGCTGTCACGTATGTGGCGTGACGCCGGGTGCTTGGAAGCGGTGGGACGGCTACGACTATTGGCCGACGGCGGAAGGGTAGCGCCCGGGGGGCGGTTGCGCCACCCCGGGCGCGCTGGGGCCTAGGCGGCGATGAAGTTGTGCAGCTCGTAGACCGTCATGTCCGGCTGGCGATTGTCGTCGGGCGCGATGTCCTGGACCATGGGCATCAGGGTGTCGTTCAGGAAGCGCTCGAAGTCCTCGCGCGACTCCCACACCTCGAAGATGCGAAAGCCGTTGCCGGTGAAGCCGGCGGTGTGGACGAGCAGGCCCTGCGGCGGGCCCGGTTGAGCCTTCAGCCTCTCGGAGACCGCGTCGTAGTTGGCGGTCGAGCGCTCGGTCTCCTCCTCGATCCAGTCCTGGACGACGGCAACGGCCATGGTGCCCCCTCGGTTGGATTGCGGTACGCCGTGCGATCATCGCCGAGGTGGCGGGCGCGATCAACGCGGCGCAGCTCGAGGCGCTCGCCGCGCGGGCGTGGCCGGCTCTGTGGTCGCAGCGGATCGACGGGTGGCTCTTGCGGCGCACGCCGTCGGTGGCACGCCGGCGGCTGAACTCGGCGCTGCCGGTGGGCGATGGCGCGGCGATCGAGGAGGTCGAGCGGTTCTACCGCGAGCACGGCGAGATCCCGCGCGTGCAGGTCGCGCCGGCGGAGTCGCTCGGCGCGCTCGATCGCGAGCTGGCCGAGCGCGGCTGGCGAGCAGACGGCGCGACCGACATCCTCGTCGCCCGGGACGTCTGTTCGCAGGGCGACCTCGCCGTGTCGGTGCGACCGGCCGTGGACCGCGCGTGGCTGCAGGCGTGGATCATCGCCGAGGGTCGGCCGGACGCGGAGGAGACCTACGGGCGCGTGCTGCAGCGGATCCCATCGCCGGCGGGCTTCGCGATCGCGCGCTTCGAGGGTCGGCCGGCCGGTGTGGGGATCGCGGTGTGCGAGGGTGGATGGTCGGGCGTGTTCTGCATGGCGACCGACCCGGTGATGCGGCGGCGCGGCATTGCGCGGGCGGTGCTCTCGGCGCTTGCTGAGTGGTCGCGTGCGCAGCGCGCGCGTGGCCTCTACCTGCAGGTCGAGCGCGACAACGCGCCAGCCCAGGCGCTGTACGCGTCGCTGGGCTTCACCCGCTCGCACGGCTATCACTTCCGCACGCGCCTCTAGCCGCCGGATCCACTCCCACCCGGGCATTCGATGCACGGTTAGACGGACTGTTCGTGAGACGACAGTCACCCCGTCAGCGTTGCCCACCAGTGGGAAGAGTTGTCGTCAATAGCCAGCACCGGGGGGTGTTCGGGCGCGTTGCCCGGCAGCGATCAGAGTTGGGTGTCGTCTCGCCGGAGCCGGACGTCATGAGCGTCGGGCTCGAGTGGGTCGTGTGGCTGCTGGCGGGCGCCGCCGGAGGCCTCATCGCGCTGGCGTCGGTCACGGTGATCGGCAACGCCATTCACCGCCCAGCCCGCACACCGGAGCCGGCCCGCGGCGGGCCCAGCCCACCGAGCAGCTCAGGTCTGTCGCCCGGAAGCGCGGTCATCGCCTACGTCACCCAGGCGACCGACCGCGCGGACGGCAACGCCGGCAGATCGGCACGCGCCATCCAGGCGATCTGCGAACGCTCCGGCTGGGACCTGCTCGAGATCGTCCACGACCCGGACGACGGGCCCACGCTCGATCGAGTCGGACTGCACGACGCGCTCGAGCGCATCACCTCCGGGGCCGCGAACGGCCTCGTCGTCGATGACCTGCAGCGCATCGGCCGCTCGATCGTGGATCTCGGCGCGCTCATGGCGTGGTTCCGCGACGCCGATGCGACGCTCATCGCCCTCGACCTCGACGTCGATACGTCCACCGCAGAGGGCCGGCACGTCGCCGACACCCTGATCGCCCTGAGCGCGCGAGACCATCAGCGGATCGCCAGCGCCACCCGCCGCGGCCTGGCCAAGGGGCGTGCGAGCGGCCGACCGACCGGCCGGCCGGCGGTGAGCCATCGTCCCGATCTGGTCAAGCGCATCGCCTCCATGCGCGCCGCGAACATGACGCTGCGCGCCATCGCCGACCAGCTCAACGCAGAGGGCGTGCCCACGTTGCGCGGCGGCAAGAAGTGGCGGCCGTCGAGCATCCAGGCGACGCTCGGGTACCAGCGGCCGGGGCCGCGCGACAATCTGCCCTCTCCAAGGGCGCGAGTGATCCCGTGACCGTCTCTGCACGATGGATCGCCCGTGTGGCACGAGCCGTCGCCGGGGTGCTGTGCGCGCTTGCGATCGTGACCGCCGCGGCGCTGGCCAGTCGAGGCCAGACCGATCCGCCCCCGCCCGGACCGATGTCCCCTGGATCGCTGCTCTTCGCCGACGACTTCGACGGACCCGCCGGAAGCCGGCCGAACCCGGCGTACTGGGGCCACGACGTCGGACGTTGGGGGGCGACGGCCGGTGAGTTGCAGTACTACACGGACCGCACGCGCAACGCCCGGCTCAACGGGGCCGGGGCGCTGAAGATCATCGCAAGGCGCGAGCGCTACGCGGACGCCATGTACACGTCCGCGCGCCTGCAGACGCGCGAGAAGGTCAGCTTCCAACCGCCCGTGCGGATCGACGCGCGCATCCGGGTCCCGGCCGGCGCCGGTCTGCTGACGGGGTTCTGGACGCTGGGCACCGATCTCTTCACGAGCGGCTGGCCGGAGTGCGGCGAGATCGACATCGTCGAGGTCAAGGGCGACTCGCCGGACGTCGCGCGCTTCCATACCCACTCCGCCCTGCTCTCCGGCGAGGACTTCAGCCTCGGCACTGAGTGGACCGCGCCCGCGAGCCTGGCGGAGGGGTTCCACACCTACAGGATCGACTGGTTCGACACGCGGATCGACTTCTACGTCGACGACGTGCTGCGGTTCACGGTCGCGCGCGCCGACATGCCGGTCGAGAGCTGGGCGTTCAGCGCCCCGCACTACCTGACCTTGAACACCGCTGTCGGCAACGAATGGACCGGGCCTCCGGACACCACCACCCGGTGGCCCGCGGTCATGCGCGTCGATTGGGTCAGGGCGTGGGCGCTTGGATGAGGGACGTCGGGCTCGTCGTCACCGATCTGCTGAACGACCTGGCCACGCTGGGACCCTTGCTCGCACGAGCCGCCGACGATCGGTGGTGGCTCGATGCGTATCTGGTGGCTGCCGGGCTCAACCAGATCGCCGAGGACCACCTGCACGACGCGCCGTATCCGCTCGACGACGCGGCGTCGCTGCTCACACTGTCCGGGACTCGGGTGGGCCGCCTCGCTGGCCGGACCGCCGGTGCCGGTGCGCTGGCCGCGCGCCGGATCGCGGCGCGCAGGACGGGCCTCAGGCGCACGCGCAACTGGCAGCGCGACGTGGCGGCGCTGGTCGATGATCTCGCCGACGTGGTCGTGGCCGGCGAGGCTCGAACCGCACCGGCGCTCGCGCACCACTGCAGGCGGCTCGCGCTCGAGATCGCGGAGCTCCCGGTCGCCGTGCGGCAGGCGGTTCTGCGGCTGCCGGCGTGCTTTCACGACTTCGATCAGCGGCCCGAGGACCTCGCCCGGCTCGTCGAGCGCTTCACCGAAAACGGGGCGGATCGCGATCGGCCGGTGCTCGTTGCCGGCGTCAGGACGTCGGGCAACTACCTGGCGCCGCTCCTCGCCGCGGGCTTGCGGGCTCGCGGGCACCATGAGACGCGCGTCCTGACGCTCCGTCCTGGGCGGCCCCTCCTCGACGCCGAACGCGCCCTGGTGCATGCCGTCGCACGCGCCGGCCGTGTGCTCGTCACCGACGACCCGCCGGTCACGGGAAGCTCGCTGGCCGCGGCCTGCGCCGCCCTCGAGCGCCTCGGTGTGCGCCGGTCCGCGACCGTGCTGCTCTTGGCGCTGCAAGGCGAGTCCGCGCACCTGCCGCGCTCGCTCGCGCCGTACAGAGCGGTGACGCTCGCCCAGGACGAATGGAGCGTTCGCTCGCGGCTCGAGCCGGAGGCGGTGCGGTCCGACCTCGCGGCGCTGCTCGAGGATGAGGTCGACGTCGACGCGGTCGAGCGGGTGCCACTGCCGGGCGCCGCCCGGCGAGGGCACCACCGGTCGCTCTTCAGCGTTCGCGGGCGGCACGTCGTCGATGGCGCTGCGACGGAGCTCACCGTGCTTGCAAGCGGCGTCGGCCTCGGCTACTTCGGCGCTCAGCACCTGGCCGTCGCGCGAGCGCTGCACGCGTTCGGCCCGCGTGTTCTGGGGCTGCGCGACGGCGTCCTCTACCGCGAGTGGATCCCTGCCGAGCGGCGCATGGCAGTCGATGGCTACGCACTCCCGACAAGCGTTGCCGTCTATGTCGCTGCGCGCCGGAGGGCGCTGCGGGTCGACCGGGACACGACCGTGGCGATGAACGGTCAGCGACCCGTCTGGGAGGTCGCCGGGCTCGTTCTCGGCGGCGGCTTCGGACGCGCTGCGCCGGCGGCGCGCGTGGCGCTGGTCAACCGCGCGGCGCGTCGCCTGCTGCGCGTGACGCAGCCGTCGGTGGTCGACGGGAACATGAGTCCGGAGCACTGGTTCACCGCCGACGAAGACGGACAGCCGGCGTTGAAGGTCGGGCTCAGCGATCGCACGTACTGGAGCCTTGGCCTTGCCTGCCGCGACCCGGCGTTCGATCTCGCCGGCGCGGGCGCGTTCGGCGCCGACGGCACGTTGGCCGAGCGCGTGCGGATGGCGTGGACGCGCGAGACCGGTGAGCGCGTCGATCCCGAGCGGTGGCTGCTGTACGAGCTCGCCCATCTCTGGGGCCGCCTGCGCGCCGACCGCGCCAACGAGGCGATGGTGCGCCACGCAAGTGCACGGGCCGTCCAGCGGTACTTCGCGGAGGCGTTCCTCGGCGACGTCGCCGTCGAAGGTGCACCGACGCTCTGCGCGCTCGACATCGACGGCGTGCTCGAGTCCGAGCAGCTCGGATTCCCGACGTTGACCCGGGCCAGCGCCACTGCACTCCGGGCGCTGATCGCCCACGGGTACAGCCCGGTGGCCGTCAGCGGCCGCGGCCTCGCGGAGGTCCGCGAGCGCTGCCGGGCCTACGGGTTGGCGGCGGGAGTGGCCGAATACGGGTCGGCGCTCTGCCTCGACGGCGGCGAGCGCGTCGTCGCGCTCGCCGGCGCCGACGGCCGTGGCGCCCTGCGTCGCATGCGCGCAGCGCTCCAGGAGCGCGACGGCGTCCATCTCGACCCTGGGCACGTCCACGCGCTGCGGGCATACCGCGTCGGCAGCGACGGCCGACGCAGGCCACTCGACGTCGAGGAGGTCAGTGCGTGCCTCCACGCGTCCGGCGCCACGGGAGCGATCGAGGCGATCCGCGGAGACAACCAGACCGATCTCGTCGCCTCCGGCATCGACAAGGGCACGGGGCTGACGGCGCTCGTGGACGCGCTGGCCGCAGCTGGCGGCGACGGTCGTCCGGAGGTCGTGCTGGCGGTGGGAGACACCGCCGCCGACGCACCGATGCTTGCGCTCGCACGATCCGCGTTCGTGCCAGCCCATGCAAGCCGTGCGGCGATGATCGCCGGCGCGCGGCGGGTCCGCCGCTCCTACCAGGCCGGCCTGGCGCTCGCCGTTGCAGAGCTCCTCGGCCACCACCCGGGCGGCTGCGCGCAGTGCCGTGTCCCGCGACAGACGTCCGACCGCCGGCTGCTGCTCGATCTGCTGTCGATCTCCGAGGATGGTCGCCGCGGGATCGCCGCCCGAACGCTCCAGCTGACAGCGAGGCTTCGATGAGCGCACGTGCGGTCGCGGTGACGACGCCGGCGCCGCGCGACGCATGGCGGCAGGTCTACGACTCCGACCCCCACGCGCTGCTCTATCACGCGCCGGCGTGGGTCGACCTGTTGAGCGCGTTCGGCCGCTACGAGGACGCCAGCCGACTGTACGCGCTCCCGGACGGTCGCCAGCTCGTCCTGCCGATGGTGCGCAAGCGTCTGCTGGGCGCGGTGGTGCGCGAGGCGTCCTTCCCCGCCACGTGGGGGATGGGCGGCCTGATCGCATCGGGGGGCGTCCGGCCATCCGACGTGGCGGCGGTGTTCGCCGACCTGGCCTCGCGACGGGTCGCGTGGACGTCGTTGCGCCCCAACCCGCTGACGGGGCCGGCCTGGGAGGCGGCATGTCCGCCGGGCGTCGTCAGCGTGCCGCGCCTCGCCCACGTGCTCGATCTCGAGGGCGGCTTCGACCACGTGTGGAGCAAGCGGTTCACCGGCCAGGCGCGTACGGCGGTGCGCAAGGCCGAGCGATCCGGCTTGACCGTCACCTGTGACACCTCCGGACAGCTGCTCCCGGTCTTCTACGAGCTGTTCGAGCGCTCGCTCGAGCGATGGGCCGCGGCGCAGCACGAGCCGCGTGCGCTGGCCCGGTGGCGCGGCCACCGCCGCGACCCGCTGCGCAAGCTGCAGTTCATGTCCCTGCGGCTCGGCGAAGCCTGCCAGGTGTGGATCGCCTCGCTCGACGGCCGGCCCGCGGCGGGCATCCTGGTCATCCGGGGACCCAGCGCCAACTACACCCTCGGCGCCATGGACAAGGCGCTCGCCGGTCCCACGCGCGCGAACTACCTGCTGCACCGGCTCGCGGTCGACGACGCGTGCGCTGCGGGCTGCCGGTACTACCACATGGGCGAGACCGGCCCGTCCCCGGCGCTCGCGCAGTTCAAGACGCGCTTCGGCGCTCGCCCCCAGCGGTACGCGGAGTACCACATCGAAGCGGTGCCCTTGGTCGCGCTCGACCGCGCGCTCCGTCGGGGTATCAAGCGCGTCATCGGCTTCGAGGACGTGCCGGGTCACGTCCAGCCCACGCCACGTCGCGGCGCGACGGCGGCGCGAGCGCGGCGATAGGCGCGCCATGCGCGGGTCCTGACCAGCTCGCGCGGCGGCGCGAGCGGCGCTCCGCGTCCCTGCAGCCATTCCCCCACGCGCGCGAGCGGCGTGTCGGCTCGGACCGTCAGCCGCGCGAGGGCGAAGCGATCGTCGCTGCGCGAGCTCAGCGCGTTCTTCACCGCGCAGGCCGACGCGAACCCGCACGCCTGCGCAAGCCGACGCGCGACCGGACCGTGGTAGCCGTACGGGTAGGCGAACGACGGGACCGGGGCGCCCAACACGGTCTCGAGGATCTCCTTGGAGCGGGCGATCTCGACGCGAGCAGCGGCGACCGGCAACGTGTCGAGGTGAGGATGCGAGTGGGTGTGGGCGCCGATCTCGACGCCCTGCGCGTGAAGCTCGAGCAGCGCGGCGGCGTCGAGCCACGGACCGGGCGGCCGGGTGACGCCACGTCCCTCGGGCAAGCCCTCAACGAAGCCCGTGGTGACGAAGAGCGTGGCCGGAAGAGCGGCGCGGCGCAGTGCGGGCAGTGCGTGCTCCGCGAAGTCGGCGAGGCCGTCGTCGAACGTGATCAGCACGGGACGCTCGGGGAGGGATCCGCCGTCGTGAAGCATGCCGGCGTACTCGGCGACCGACAACGCCGTCATTCCCGATTCGCGGATCAGCTCGGTGTGCCGTCCGAAGACGTCCGGCGCGACGCAGTGGCGCCGGATCCACGCCGGTGGATCCGGCGAGACGCTGTGGTAGAGAAGGATCGGGATCGGCGTCACGCCCTCTCCCCCATCGCTCGCAGCCTGCCGCTGGCGTAGCCGGCGCTCGTGACCAGGAGCCCGGCGACGATCGCCAGCGAGCGCTGGACACCGCCGAGGTCCCTGCGGGTCACCGCGTCCGCCGCGCCGCGCACGACGCCCACGGGCAGCACGCGAACGACGTACGAGCGTTCGGAGGACAGGCTCGCTCCCGACCCGGAGATCGTCGTCAGCGCCGCCTTCGCGCGCCCCTCCGCGAAGCAGCGCGTCAAGAAGTACCGCCAGGTCTCCCGAGCTCGCGGCACCTTGTGCCGCGCAAGCGCCTCGGGTGCGTAGACGAGCACGCTGCCCGGGACGCTGCGCTGGACCCGGATACAGATCTCCGTGTCGTCGACTCCCAACGGATATCGACCGCGGCGAGCCATGTCGGCCGAGAAGCCGCCCGCCGCTTCGAGAGCAGCCCGGCGGAACGACATGTTCGCTCCGAGGAGGTTCCGCAGCGCGGCTGGACGTGTCGGAAGACCGCGGTAGCTGCAGCCGACGACCCAGTCGAACTCCGAAGGGAACCACCGCGGGCGGCGAGTGTGCCATTGCGGGGCCACGGCGCCGCCGACACCGGCGACGTGCGCGTCGGCGTAGTGCTCGGCAAGGAGCTCGAGGCATTCGGGCTCCGGGGCGGCGTCGTCGTCGAAGAACACGACGACGTCTCCGGTCGTCGAAGCGATCCCGGTGTTCCGCGCACCCGAGCTGCCCCTCGACTCCCGGTTCGGGATCGGCCTGACATCGGGCACCGCGCCGCGCAGCCGTTCGAGCAGGGCGGCGTTGTGGTCGACGACGACGACGATCTCGGCCGGCGGCCGGGTCTGGCCGCGCAGCGCCGCGACGCAGTCGACGACGTCGTCGAAGCGCTCGTCGGCGAAGCAGGGGATCACGACGGAGATGGCGCGCCCGTCGCATTTCATGCGAGCGCCGCCACCGGGAGCTCGAAGTTCAGCCTGTGCCAGAGCCAGTTGTCGGCGTAGGCGTCGGCCTTGATCAGCAGGTTCTGCGTGTGCCGCAGCCAGGCGAGCAGAACGAGCACCGACGGAGCCAGGCCGTCGCCCAGCGGTTGCGCCGCCTGCTCGAGCACGGCCCGCTCCTCCTCGGTCCATCGGCCGGCAAGCGCGTCCATGACGATCTCGCCGTACTCCCGGCCCTGGTGAAGCGCGCGGGTCGTGAGAACGAGCTGGACGAGATCGATCGCCTGCAGGTGCGGGGTCCCGCTCATCTCCCAGTCGACGATGCCGCAGACGGTGCCGGTCGCGGGATCGACGAGCACGTTGCCGGGCACGTAGTCGCCATGCGTCCACCCCGCCGTGAGACGCCTGCCGGCAAGACCTTCGTGGAGCTGGTCGCGGACGCGATCGAGCCCCCGCAGCTGCCGCTGCGAGCCGCCCCGGCGGCGCGCGTGGAGCTCGAGGATCTCGAGCGGCGCGTCGACCCACGCACCGATGATCGCCGCGTCGACATCGAGCTCGGACCCAGTTCGCCGATGGAACCCCGCGATGGCGTCGGCGAGCTGGGCCAGCGCCGCGACCGGCACGGCGCGGCCGGCCATCGCTCGCGACGCCTGGATGCCGGGGAGCATGACTTCGACGCGAAACGGCCGGCCGTCGATCTCACCGGCGGCAAGGACGCGCGGCAGCACTGAGCGCCAGGCCTCGAGGCGGCTGTCGCCGGCCAGGACGCTCAGGACGTCGGTCTCCCGGGCAAGCCCGCGGCCGGCGCTGTCCGACTCGGCCAACTTGACGACCGCCCGTGGAGGCGCGCCGGGCGGACCGACGAGGACCACGAGCTTCTCGGCGACGCCGGGCACGAGCGCCCGTGCGGTCCAGGCGCCCGGCGGAGGCCCGGGACCGTTCTCTGCAAGGTCAGCGAGGATCCGCGGCACGGCGATCGCCGCGTGTGCCCGGCGGCGATGCAGAGCCGGCCGCCGCTTGAGCAAGCCCGAGACGGCCAGCAGGCCTGTCTGGGAAGCGGCATTGCGGACGAGGCGCAGCCCGCGCAGGCGCCATGGGACTCGCGCGCCGTTGGCCAGGACGACGTGCGGGCAGACGGCGAAGATCGCGACGGCGCCGATCGTCTGCACGACGAGCCATGCGAACGCCGGGCCCTCGATGCCGTAGCGGGGCAGCAGCACCACGCTCAGCGCGATCACGGCGCCGTACATGACGCACCGCACCCAGACGAGCAGCGACAGCCGTTTCTCCGCCCGCCAGACTCCCATGTACAACGCGATCACCATCGCGGGGATCGCCGAGAGCGCCATCAATCGCAAGGCCGTCGTCCCGCGGTGGGCGTAATCCGCGCCGAACAGCCGCAGGAGCAGCGGCGCCGCGACCGCGAGCACGAGCGCCGCCGGGACGACCAGACGCGTGGTCTGGACGAAGACCCGCTGTGTGTACTCGCGGAATCGCGACTGCTCGTTGACGAGCGCCACGACCAGCGAGCTGGCTGTGCTCGCGCTGACGAGATACAGCGGCGTCGCCATCACCCACGCCAGCGAGTAGTACGCGTTCTGCGCGGCGCCGAGCTCCTGGGTGACGATGATCGGCAGCAGGGTGATCGCCACCAGCCAGCTGAGCCCCCCGACGTAGTCGGCTCCGACGAAACGGCCGATCTGCCTCGCGCTTGGCAGATCGCCGCCCTCGGTCGGCGCCTGTCGGGCGTGCTGAGGGACCAACCGCCCCACGAGCAGAGCGTTGAGCGCAAGGACGCACAGCAGCGCGCCCAAGGTCCACGAGGCGAAGATCCCCAGGCGCGGCGACACCATCGCGAAGGCGACCAGCAGGCCGATCTTCACCACGCCGAAGAGCGTGTTGTCCACCGGGACCCAGATGGCGCGCCTCAGTCCTGTGAACGCGGCGTCCTGGAGATTGAAGATGCACCAGACGATGGTCGCGGCGACGAACCACAACGCGAACATGGCGTCCGACGAGATCGACGCCAGCGACGGCGCCCAGCGGCGCACGCCGGCGAGGAACGCGAGCCCGACGAGCACCGCGGCGACGGCGCTGATCACGTATGACCACCCGATGAGTCGACCCGTCGCAGCCCCGGCGCCAGGGACGAAGCGCAAGAGCGCACTGATGAGGTTCAGCTGCGCGATCCCGGAGACGAGCATCATGGTCGAGATCGCGGCCGAGTTCAGGCCGACCATGTCGGCGCTGTACGTGCGGGCCGCGACGATCCAATAGACGAACCCGAGCGCCGCCGCCGCCCCCGCGCTGAGGACGAGGGCGTAGCCCTCTCGGTAGATCGGCGTTCGAACGTGCTCCGCGAGACGGCGGGTGGTCGTGCCGAACCTCGAGGCGGTGTTGACCGTGGCCACGCGCTACTCCCGCCCGCGAGGCGCGTACAGCGCGCGCCGCCGTCGTCGCTCGACGAGGTATCCAACCGGTCCGGCGAGCATCCCGAGGCGCTCGCGCACGACGAGGCCGGCGGCAACTCCGTCGGCGGTTGCGTCGCGACCGGATGGACGCAGGCGAGCGGCGTGGGCCGCGCCGAACGGCACGCGCCAGGCGATGTCGGCCAGCAGCGTCGGCCGGTCGACGACCACCTTGGTGAGGAACGCCGCGAGCCCCGCGCCGTAGTCGAACATCAGGGTCCGCAGGCCCTCGGTGTCGCGGCGGTAGGCGTGGCGAACGATCGCGGTCGGCTGGTAGGCGAGCGTGTGCCCGGCGCTCAGGACCGAGAAGAACGCCGACAGGTCGTCGCCTCCGCGCGCGAGCGAGCCCGTGCCGGTCGCCGGGTCGAACCCGCCGAGCGCGCGCAGAGCGTCGGTCCGGAAGGCCATGTTCGCCCCCGATCCGAACGTTCCGGCGGCGTACGGGAACAGCTTGTCGACCGGACGATTGGCGCCCCGATCGAAGAGCCTCGGCGTGTAGCCCTTGTTGTGGCGGATCCAATCCTCGAGCCACAGTTGGGCCGGCGTCTCGAGCTCGGCCGGGAGGATCAGTCCAGTGACGCATGCGACGTCGTGCGCGAGCTCGAAGCCGCGCGCCAGTTCGAGCAGCCAGAGGCGATCGACGCTGACGTCGTCGTCGGTGAAGGCCACGATCTCGCCGCGCGCGACCTCGAGACCTCGGTTGTGCGCCGCGGCGAGACCCGGGACCGGCTCGCGAACGTAACGGACGTTGGTTACGCCGCCGAACCGGCGCTCGAGAAGCTCACGGGTGCGGTCGGTCGTGCTCGCGTTGTCGACGACGACGACCTCGAACCGCGGATAGTCGAGCCCGAGCATGGTGTCGAGCGTCTCCGCGAGAGCCGCCGGGCGCTCGCGCGTGCCGATCACGACGCTGGCGAACGGGGCGTGTGCGCGGAAGGCCTGTCGCCGGCGCACACAGCGCGGCGCATCGGCCGAGGCGACGGCATCGTCCTTCAGGTGGGCCTCGATCGCATCACCGAGCTCGTGCCGCGCGCGGTCGGCGATCGCCTCTGGCCCGAGCTGCGCGTCGCGCATGTCGACGTCCAGCACGCCCAGCGGCGCGCCGTGGAGGCGGATTAGGATGCGCGCGGAGCGGTACGTGGCAGCTCCGCGTTGCGGTCCGGAGGACCGAAGGCTGTGATCTTCGAGCTCGAGCTCGAGCAGCCTGACGGGCCCGAAGGCACCCGCGATCGACCCGTTCGGGCCGGTCATCGGATCGCCTCGCCGTCGTGCCCGCGGCCGGGCTGGAACGCGAAGATCGATGATGACCCACGGCGGTAGACCAGGCGGAAGTCGGGCGAGGCGCGCAGCGCGCCGTCGAGGCTGCTCATCGATCCGGCGGCAAGCAGACCGTAGAGCCGGGCGTACCGCTCCTGGCTGGCCGTCAGCGTGACGAACGTATGCCGCGCCCCGTATCCGCGAAGCGTCCTCTCGATCCGCGGCAGGTCGGCGCGGCCGAGCCGATGGCGGCGGTACACGGCATGCTCGGTGAGCGATGGCGGGCCGGGGTAGTCCTTGTCGTAGACCGTCGCGTAGCGCGCGCTGAGCCGGAGCGGGAAGTTCGTCGTGACCCCGACGAGCAGCGAGTCGGCCGGCGCATGGCGCTCGAACCACGCCGCCGACGCGACGTCGTCCGGGTCGACGCGGTTCATGAGCTCCAGGCCGAAGTAGGCCAGGAGCAGGCAGGTGGCCAGGAAGGCGCTGGTCACCGCCAAGGAGGCGCGATGCCTCAGGCTCTGCAGACGGGCACGCGTCGCCGAGAGCGCGGCCGCGCCGAAGAAGCACAGCCACGGCAACGCGAAGAGGTACACGCGGTAACGACCTTCACCGCCGTAGGACTGCAACGTGACGATCGCAAGCGGGGCGGCGAACAGCACGGCAGGCGCGATGTCCCAGTGGCCGGCGCGGAGCCTGCGGATCGCGCCGATCGCCGCGAGGACGAGCAGCATCAGTACCTCTGCGCGAACGGCGTAGGCGACGAGCGCCTGTCCGGGCAGCCCATCCCCGATGCGATAGCCGGTGGGGGCGGCGCTCGACGAGGGCGCCGGGTCGAAGAGGCTGAAGTGAAGCGAGAGGTATGGCCAGGAGAGCCACAGCCACCACGCCTCGACCAGACCCATCGCCAGCGGAACCCACAGCGGGACCCGGCGGGCGATGAGGGCCAGGCCCAGCACACCGCCCAGCACCGTCACCGGCGTCAGCTGGTGGCTGATGACGATCGCCAGATAGCAGACGCCACCGACCACGACCGCCGCGACCGGTGGGAGCGGCGTGGCGGTCGGCACCTCCTCCGCGGGCTCGCGGCGAAGGACCGATCTCCGAAGGCCGTCGAGAACACCGACCCACCATCGCCCCAGTCCAGACGCGGGGGCGCGCGCCACGGGCGCGCAACGCAGGCAGAGCCCGAGGA
>Ga0081539_10004282_pt1 | contig 16008 bp, 16 predicted proteins | sample TabmetS4T2R2_FD_71023 | JGI IMG/M metagenome (GOLD analysis project Ga0081539, IMG submission 71023) | Tabebuia heterophylla rhizosphere microbial communities from the University of Puerto Rico - S4T2R2 | ecosystem: Host-associated > Plants > Roots > Rhizosphere ...
CCGTCTCGCTGCTGCAGCGCCGGCTTCGCGTCGGCTACACGCGTGCCGGACGCCTGATCGACATGCTCGAGCGGCGCGGGATCATCTCCGGGTACGAAGGCTCGAAGCCGCGCCGCGTGCTCGTGACCGAGCACGACCTCTCGCAGATGCCGTCCTAGCGCCCCTCCGCGGGACGCCCTCCGGCCTGTGGCCCGCGATCACGCTGCGCGCTGCTACGTCCTCCGTCGTCCCGGTAGTTGACCACTACCGGGACTCCATGCGTCCTTGCATCGCTTGGTGCTCGCGACCCACAGACTCGGAAACATCCCACGAAGGGACACTCACCCTTTAGGATCGGCCCGGCAAATTGGGAACCGGGCAACAAGGGAGGATCACTTGAGGAAGCACCTGTGGCGGTGGGCGGTCGTGGCTGTTGCCGCCCTCGGCCTCTCCGTCCTCGCGGCCGGCTGCGGCGGCGGCGGCGAGGAGAAGGCCCAGACAACGACTGCCGGCGGCGGCACGGGCACGACCGGCGGCGGCGGGGGAGGCGGCCCTGCGATCAAGGTCGGGCTGGTGACGGACATCGGCGGCCTGAACGACAAGTCGTTCAACCACCTCGCCTACCTCGGGCTCCAGCGCGCGCAGGATCAGCTCGGCGTCACCGGCAAGGTGCTCGAGTCGCACGCGAACTCGGACTACATCCCGAACCTGTCGTCGCTTGCGAAGCAGAAGTACGACCTCGTGGTCGGCGTCGGCTTCCTGATGGCCGACGCAATCGACACCGTCGCGCAGAAGTTCCCGGACGTCAACTTCGCGATCATCGACTTCCCGAACGTCGCCTTGAAGCACAAGCCGAAGAACGTGCGCGGTCTCCTCTTCAAGGAGCAGGAGGCGGGCTACCTCGTCGGCTACCTCGCGGGGTTGCTCGAGAAGCAGGAGTCCGGCTCGAAGAACACCGTCGCCTCGGTCGGCGGCCAGAAGATCCCGCCGGTCGACCACTACATCGCCGGGTACCAGTTCGGCGCCAAGGCGGCCGACACGGGCGTGAAGTCGCTCAACGGCTACTCGCAGGACTTCGTCGACCAGGCGAAGTGCAAGGAAATCGCGCTGAACCAGATCGCGCAGGGCGCCGACGTCGTCTTCCAGGTGGCGGGCGGCTGCGGGCTCGGCGCGCTCGACGCGGCGAAGGAGAAGAGCGTGTGGGGCATCGGCGTCGACGCCGACCAGGCCTATCTCGGCTCGCACATCCTCACGAGCGCTCTCAAGAAGGTGGACGTCGCGGTCTTCGACACGATCAAGTCGGCGCAGGACGGCTCGTTCGCCGGCGGCACCGACACCGTGTTCGACGCCAAGAACGGCGGCGTGGGGATCGGCAAGATCAGCTCCAAGGTCCCGCAGGACATCGTGAACAAGGTCCGCGCGCAGGAGCAGAAGCTCGCGAACGGCCAGGTCCCCGGCATCCCGGACACCATCAAGTAACCACTTCCCGAGGGGGCGGGGGAACGACTCCCGCCCCCTTAGGATTGACGCGATGGCCGACGACGTCGTCCTGGACCTCCGAAGAATCACGAAGCGGTTCCCGGGCATCGTCGCGAACGACACGATCGACTTCGACCTGCGGCGCGGCGAGGTGCACGCGCTGCTCGGCGAGAACGGCGCGGGCAAGTCGACGCTGATGAACGTGTTGTACGGCCTCTACTCGCCCGACGAGGGTGAGATTCGGCTCAAGGGCGCGCCGGTGCGCTTCCACTCGCCGAAGGACGCGATCGAGGCCGGGATCGGGATGGTGCACCAGCACTTCATGCTGATCCCGGTGATGACCGTCGCCGAGAACGTCGTCCTCGGCTCAGAGCCCACGCAGGGAGTCCTCCTCGACGAGTCGAAGGCGGAGGCGACCGTGCACGAGCTCGCGCGCGGCTTTCACTTCAACGTCGATCCACGCGCGAAGATCGAGAACATCACCGTCGGCCAGCAGCAGCGCGTCGAGATCATGAAGGCGCTCTACCGCAAGGCCGACATCCTGATCCTCGACGAGCCGACGGCCGTGCTGACGCCGCAGGAGGCGACCGAGCTCTTCGAGATCCTGCGCACGCTTCGCCGCGAGGGGATCTCGATCATCTTCATCTCGCACAAGCTCAACGAGGTGCTCGAGATCGCCGATCGGATCAGCGTCCTCCGCCGGGGCAAGATGATCGACACGGTCTCGGCCCAGGGCGCGACCGAGGAGCAGCTGGCGAAGCTGATGGTCGGCCGCGACGTTCTCCTACGCGTCGAGAAGGCGCCGTCGAACCCCGCCGACGCGCTGTTGCAGGTCGAGGGGCTCGAGGTCGACGACGACCGCGGCCTTCCCGCGGTGCGCGGGATCTCGTTCGAGGTGCGCGCGGGGGAGATCCTCGGGATCGCAGGCGTCGACGGGAACGGCCAGAGCGAGCTGATCGACGCGCTCGCGGGCCTGCGTCACCCGCGCGACGGCCGCGTCCTGATCGGCGGTCGCGACTGCACGGCCACGAGCGCCCGCCGCCACCTCGACCTCGGTCTCGGGCACATCCCGGAGGACCGCCAGCGCCGCGGGCTGGTGCTGGAGTTCACGCTCGCGGAGAACATCGAGCTCCACGACTACGACAAGGAGCCGGTCGCACGGCTCGGCTGGCTGCGGCCGGGAGTGATGATCGAGCGCGCACGTCGCCTGCTCAAGGAGTTCGACGTGCGCGGCGGGCGGCCGACGTCGCGCGCAGGCGAGCTGTCCGGCGGCAACCAGCAGAAGGTCGTCCTCGCACGCGAGATCGACCGCGATCCGCGCGTGCTGATCGCCGCGCAGCCGACGCGGGGCCTCGACGTCGGGGCGATCGAGTTCGTCCACCGGCGGCTCGTCGAGGAGCGCGACGAAGGGCGTGCCGTGCTGCTCGTGTCGCTGGAGCTGGACGAGATCCTCTCACTGGCGGACCGCATCCTCGTGATCTACGAGGGGCGGATCGTCGGCGAGTACGGGCCGGGTGCCACGCCGGAGGAGCTCGGGGCGGCGATGATCGGCGGCGGCCGGGAGCGCGCCGCGTGAGCGAGCCCGAGCCGGCACGGCCCTCGGGCGGCGACTACGCGCCGAGCCCGGCGGCCCGGCTCGCGCTCTTCCAGCGGGCGGGCGGGATCGTCACGCCGCTCCTGACCGCGATCGTCGCCTTCCTGATCGGCGGCCTGGCGGTGCTGTTCACGGGCCACAACCCGTTCAAGGTCTACAAGGCGATCTTCCTCGGCACCGGGCTGCAGTGGCTGATCCCCGGCGTCGGCGACCGCGAGCTGCAGGCGTCGAATCTCCAGCAGACGCTGCTGATCGTGACGCCGCTGATCCTCACGGGGCTCGCCGTCGCCTTCGCCTTCCGCTGCGGCATGTTCAACATCGGCGGCAACGGCCAGTACATCGTCGGCTCGATGAGCGCCGCGTGGTTCGGCACGCATTTCGCCGGCCTCTCGGGCGTCCCGCACGTGCTGCTCGCGATGCTCGCGGCCGCGATCGCCGGCGCCGTGTGGGCCGGGATCGCGGGGTTCCTGAAGGCGACCGTCGGCGCGCACGAGGTGATCACGACGATCATGCTCAACTGGATCGCCTACTGGATCGGGAGCTGGGCCTACGGCCTGGGCGGCCCGCTCCAGGACCCGAAGCAGGCGTCCGTGCCGATCTCGGAGGACGTCGCGCCCTCGTCGTTCCTGCACGTCTTCTGGGGCGACCCGCTGCTGCAGGGGCTGCACATCGGCTTCTTCGTCGCGCTCGGCGCGCTCGTGGCGTTCTGGATCGTCCTCAACCGGACGACGCTCGGCTACGAGGTGCGCGCCGTCGGCTACAACCCGGAGGCGGCCCGCTACGGCGGCATCTCCGTCGCACGGAACTACTTCCTGGCGATGGCGATCTCGGGGCTGTTCGCCGGCCTCGCCGGCGCGCTCGACGTGCTGGGCTGGGAGCACCGGCTGAACGTCAACGACATCCAGGGCTTCACCGTCGGCTTCGTCGGCATCGCCGTCGCGCTGCTCGGGCGGAACACGGCGGTCGGCACGTTCTTCGCCGCCTTGCTGTTCGGCGCGCTCGTCAGCGGCACGAGCGGCCGGCACCTCGACGCGTCGATCTTCCGGCCCGACCTCGCCGGCAACCTGACGTCGATCATCCAGGGCCTGGTCGTCCTCTTCGTCGGCGCCGACCTGCTGATCGTCTACCTGTGGTCGATCCGGCGCCGGCTCGGCTTCGGGGGAAGAGGCGCGGAGGCGGAGGCGACCGGGACATGACGGTTCAGGCTGCGCGCGCGAATCTCCGCGAGGCGATCTTCGAGGCGCGCTCCGTCGGGCTCGCCGGCATCCTGCTCGGCGTCGCCGCGTGCTGGATCGCGCTGCCGCCGGTGGCCACACGGTCGGTCGCGCTCCCGATCCTGTTCGCCTTCGCCGGCGCCGCCTGCGGCGCGTGGGCCGTGCGCGCCGGCGAGAGACGCGTGGGGTGGGGTGCTGTCGCGGCCGCGCTGCTCGGCCTCGTCGGCGGCGTGTTGGCGACGCAGGCGGGCGAGCACAACCTCGAGGCGGTCTTCGTCTGGTCCGCGCTGCTCGCGGCGACGCTCCGCTGGGCGACGCCGTTGACGTTTGCGGCGATTGGCGGCCTGTTCAGCGAGCGCAGCGGCGTCGTGAACATCGGACTCGAGGGGATGATGCTGATGGGCGCGTTCTGGGGGATCTGGGCGGCCGACAAGCTCGGCAACTGGATCCTCGGCCTCGTCGCAGCGGCGGTCGCGGGCGGTCTGCTCGCGCTCGTGCACGCAGTGTTCTCGATCCATCTCCGCGCGGACCAGATCGTCAGCGGCACCGCCGTCAACTTCCTCGCGCTCGGCATCACCGGCTACGCGTTCATCGACATCTACGGCGACGCCGGCACGCCGTCGGGCATCTCTGAGATCCCCGACATCCGCCTCGGCTACTCGGACAACACGCCGCTGATCGGAGGAATCGCGCACCTGAACCTGATGATCTGGCTCAGCATCCTGCTCGTCGTCGCGTCGTTCGTGTTCTTGTTCCGCACCGCGTGGGGGCTGCGCCTGCGTTCCGTGGGCGAGCATCCGCGCGCCGCGGACACGGTCGGCATCAACGTCTACGTCGTTCGCTACGCCGCGGTCATCCTCTCGGGAATGCTCGCGGCGCTCGGCGGCGCGTACCTCTCGATGGGACAGGTGCACTCGTTCAACCAGAACATGACCGTCGGCCGCGGCTTCATCGCGCTCGCCGCGCTGATCTTCGGCAAGTGGCGGCCGTTCGGTGCCTTCGGCGCGGCTCTCCTGTTCGGCTTCTCGACGGCGCTCGCGTTCCAGCTCTCGAACGTGCAGGCGTGGGAGTCGTCCTCGATCCTCTTCCGCACGATCCCGTACGTCGTCACGCTCGTCGCGGTCGCCGGCGTGATCGGCCGCTCGATCCCGCCAGCCGCCGTTGGCCGTCCCTACAAGAAGCAATAGAGCCCGGAACTGGCGCGCAGCCGTGGCGATCCTGCTCGGGCTCGTCTCGATCGCCTGCCTGCCGGCCGGCGTCGCGATCGCGCACTACTCGGACGTCGACCTGATCCAGGCCGGCTACGCGGTCGCTCCCGCGTTCGTCGTCGGGCTCGCGGCACTGTTCGTGGCCCGGGCGGCGCGGCGCCGAAGCGAGCGCACGATCGGCCGCGTCGGCGGCGCGCGGGCAGCGCGGATCGGGCGGGTCCTCGGCGTCCTCGGGGTCTATCTCGCGCTCGCGGGCGCACTCTCGCTCGCGGTGTACGAGATTCTCGACTACCTTAGCGCCTGAGTGCCGCAGCTCCACCTCATCGACTGAATGTTCGAGATCGGCAGCAGCCTGCGCGAGGCCCGCATGCGCCAGGGCCTCGACTTCCCCCAGATCGAAGCCGCCACCAAGATTCGCGGCAAGTACCTGCGCGCGCTCGAGGACGAGCAGTTCGTCCAGCTGCCCGCGCAGACGTACGTCAAGGGGTTCCTGCGCACCTACGCCGAGTACCTCGGCCTCGACGGGCAGCTCTACGTGGACGAGTTCAACTCGCGGTACGTCGTCGGCGAGGACGAGCCGCCGATCCGCGCCCGCCGCACGGCGCGGCCGAGGCAGCGGCACCGGCTGCAGTCGGGCGTCCTCGTCGCGGCGCTGGCAGGGATCGCGCTCGTGACGGCCCTCGTCATCGCCGCGTGGAAGTCGGGCTCCGGCGAACAGCCGCTCGTCGGTCTCGGCCAGACGACGCAGAAGAAGGCCACGCCTCGCGCACGCCCGAACGGGCCGGCCTCGATCACGTTGATCGCCAAGCGCGACGTGCTGCTCACGGTGCGCAACCACGCGCCGACGGGCAAGGTGCTCTTCAACGACACGCTCGCGCGCGGCGAGGCGAAGCACTACACGACGAAACGGCTCTGGCTCCAGATCGGAACGCCCGAGAACCTCCGCGTCACGGTGAACACCAAACGCGTCCGCGTGCCCGTCGGCGGTCCCGGCGTCTTCTACGTCACCGCCCGCGGCCTCGCCGCTTCTTGACGCGCCCGCGCGCGGTCATCGTCGTCACCGGGAGCGAGCTCGTCCGCGGCGACCGCAGCGACCGCAACGGGCCGTATCTCGCGCGCGAACTGACGCGGCTCGGCCTCGAGCCGGCACGCGTCGTCGTCGTCGGCGACGGGGTGGAGGAGCTCGAGTCCGCCTTGCGCGAAGGCCTCGAGGCGGACCTCTGCGTGACCTCCGGTGGCCTCGGGCCGACGCACGACGACCGGACGGTCGAGGCCGTTGCCCGCGTCGCCGGGCTTGGAATGCACGTCGACGAGGAGCTGCGGGCCGAGATCGAACGTGTCTCGCGGGCCGTCGCCGAGCGCTTGCGCCGTCCCTACACGGACTTCGAGCCGGGGGTCGGCAAGCAGGCGACGAAGCCCGACGGCTCGCAGTCGATCGGCCTTGCCGGGACCGCGCCCGGGCTGGTGGTGCCGGCCGGGTCCGCGGCGGTCGTCGTGCTCCCCGGCCCGCCGCGGGAGCTGCAGCGGCTCTGGCCGCGAGCGCTCGAGACGGATCCCGTGCGCGCCGTCCTCGCGCGGACGTCGCCGCCGCGCCGGCGCGTGCTCCGCTTCTTCGGCGCGAGCGAGTCGGAGATCGCGCGCGCACTGGAGACCGAGCATCGTCCGGGTGTCGACGTCACCGTCTGTGCACACGACTTCGAGATCGTGGTGGAGGTCTTCGGTGACGGTGACGGCGTCGCCGGGGCGCTGCGCGAGCGTGCCGGACGGCACCTGTTCGCGGAGGACGAGCGCCCGGTCGCCGAGCTCGTGCTGGAGGCATGCCGCGAGCGCGGCTGGACGCTGGCGACGGCCGAATCGTGTACCGGCGGCATGGTCGCCGAGCGGATCACTGAGATCCCCGGCGCGTCGGACGTCTTCGTCGGCGCGGTCGTCGCGTACGCGAACGAGGTGAAAGCGCGCGAGCTCGGTGTCCCCGAGAAGATCCTGCGCGAACACGGTGCGGTCTCCGCCGAGACCGCGGCGGCGATGGCGCGCGGGGTGCGCGAGCGCGTCGGCGCCGATGTTGCAGTGGCGGTGACGGGAGTCGCCGGGCCGTCGGGCGGTACGCCGGAGAAGCCCGTGGGCCTCGTCTACCTGCACGCCGAGACGCCGGAGCGCTCGCGTGGGACCGACTTCGTCTACGGCGCAGACCGCGAGTCGATCCGCCGCCGTGCGACCGTTGCGGCGCTGCATCTCACCCGCCGGCTTCTGACACGGACCCGTCACGAAGCCGGGTGATTCCTGCCGGTAGCGTGGTGAGCGGTGACCGCGCTCGGCTCTTCTGTGCCCTCAGACTTCCCGACGGCGTCCTCGACGCGCTCGAGGAGTGGCAGCGGCTGGAGGTCACGCGCGGACGCCCGGTTCCGCGGCCGAACCTGCACGTCACGCTGGCGTTTCTCGGTTCGACGCCCAGCGAACGGACGGACGACGTCGCCGCCGCGCTCGGGGACGCTGCGGCACGCGCAAGGCCGATCGCGCTGGCGCCCGAGCGCTACCGCGAGACGAGGAGCGTCGGGATGCTCGTGCTGAGCGACGCCGAGGGGGCCGCCACCGCGGTCGCCGAGGATCTCCACGGCCGTCTCGAAGGCCTCGGCGTCTACGAGCGGGAGGCGCGCCGGTGGCTCCCGCACGTGACGGTCGTCCGTTTCAGGGAGCGGCCGCGGCTGCGCCCGAAGCTCCCGGAGACCGGTCCCTTCGCTCCGTCCGACGCCGCTGTTTACCTATCCAGGCTGCGCCCGAGCGGGGCGGAGTACGTAGTTCTCGAATCCGTGGAATTGGGAGGCATGTAGATGGATCGCCAGCAGGCTCTCGACGCCGCGCTCGGGCAGATCGAGCGCCAGTTCGGCAAGGGCTCCGTGATGAAGATGAACGACGCCGCAGCCGTCTCGATCGGCGCGGTCTCGACGGGATCGCTCGCGCTCGATCTCGCGCTCGGGATCGGCGGGCTGCCGCGCGGCCGCATCGTCGAGATCTTCGGCCCCGAATCGTCCGGCAAGACGACGCTCGTCTACCACGTGATCGCGGAGGCGCAGCGGCGAGGCGGAATCTGCGCGTTCATCGATGCGGAGCATGCGATGGACCCCACGTACGCGAAGAAGATCGGCGTCGACATCGACAACCTGCTCGTCTCGCAGCCCGACACCGGCGAGCAGGGTCTCGAGATCGCCGAGCTGCTCGTCCGCTCCGGCGCGCTCGACGTCGTCGCCGTCGACTCGGTCGCCGCGCTCACGCCGAAGGCGGAGATCGAAGGCGAGATGGGCGACTCGCACGTCGGGCTGCAGGCACGCCTGATGTCGCAGGCGTTGCGCAAGCTCGCGGGAACCCTCAACCGCACCGACACGATCTGTCTCTTCACGAACCAGTTGCGCGAGAAGATCGGCGTCATGTTCGGCAACCCGGAAACGACGCCCGGCGGGCGCGCGTTGAAGTTCTACTCGTCGGTGCGTCTCGACATCCGTCGCATCGAGACGCTGAAGGACGGTGTCGAGGCGATCGGCAACCGCGTCCGCGTCAAGGTCGTCAAGAACAAGGTCGCGCCGCCGTTCAAGCAGGCGGAGTTCGACATCATCTACGGGAACGGCATCTCCTGGGAGGGCACCGTGCTCGACGCGGGGCTCGAGCGGAAGGTCGTGCAGAAGTCGGGCTCGTACTTCTCGTTCGCCGACGAGCGGCTCGGCCAAGGGCGCCAGAACGCGACCGCCTTCCTCCGCGAGCACCCGGACGTGACGCAGGGGATCCTGACCGCGATCCAGGCGCAGCTCGGGCCCGAGCAGATCGTGTCCGCCCGGCTGTTGCCCGAAGCGACCCCGGAGGACGCGGCGAAGGCGCGCGAAGAGGTGCCGGCCGAGGCGTAGGTCCGCAAATGGCCGAAGACGCCTTCGATGTCGCGACCCGAGCGCTCCGGCACGCCGACCGCTCCCGTGCGGAGCTCGAGGAGCGGCTGACGGAGCGAGGCTTCCCCGAGGCCGAGCGGGCGGTCGCCCTCGACCGGCTCGAGGAGCTCGGCTGGCTCGACGACGAGCGAACCGCCGGTCTGCGGGCCGCGGCGCTCGCGGACCGCGGCTACGGGGACGCGTACATCCGTGCCGACCTCGAGCGCCGGGGACTTCCCGTGGAGGCCTCGCTCGCAGGTCTCGAGGCGGAGAGCGAGCGCGCTCGCCGCCACGCCGATCGGGGCGCCGCCTGGCTCGCGCGCCGGGGTTTCGACTCCGAGGTCGTCGGCTCCGTTGCAGCCGCGCCCTGATCAGCGCTAGGATTGAGGGCTCTCACGACGAAATTGCCTGCACACCGGCTGATTCCGAATCCGACCGAACCGAGACGAAGGCCACGACCCCCGCTCGAACCGCTAGCGACGTAGACGAGTGACACCAGCGCGGCGCGCCTGCGCCGCGGTTTCGGCTCCACCGATTCGGGACGTCCTGTGCCGGCGCCAACCGGAGGAGCTTGCGGATGCTCGTCGCGCTCGGAGTCCTAGTGGGTCTGCTGGCCGGCGGCGTTGCCGGCGCGATCGTGATCCGGACGGTGGGCGCGTCCCGGTTCGACAAGGCGCTGCGCACGCGGCAGCAGCTGCTCGAGGACGCCGAGCGCGAGGCCGAGGCGATGCGGCGCGAAGCGAGGGTGGAGGCGCGCGAGGACGCCGTCAAGATGCGGAGCGGGATCGAGGCCGAGCTCCAGGAGCGGCGCTCGCAGGTCGCGCGCGTCGAGGAGCGGGTCCAGTCGCGCGAGGAAGAGCTCGAGCGAAAGGCGACGGAGATCGTGCGGCGCGAGCAGGGGCTCGCCGACCGCGAGGAGGCGTCGAAGCATCTCCACGGGCAGCTCAAGGAGGCGAAGCAGCGGCAGCTGGCCGAGCTCGAGCGTCTCGCCGGCATGACCGTCGCAGAGGCCAAGCAGCACCTGCTCGAGCGCAGCGAGGATCTCATCCGCCACGAGCTCGCGCGCCAGGTCCGCCAGATGGAAGAGGAGGCGCGGAGCGAGGCGAAACGGCGTGCCCGCAACCTCGTCGCCGACGCGTTGCAGCGCGTCGCTGCATCACACGCGGCGGAGACGACGGTGACGCTCGTCGAGCTCCCGTCCGACGACATGAAGGGCCGCATCATCGGCCGTGAGGGGCGCAACATCCGGGCGCTCGAGCACCTCACCGGCGTCGACATCATCATCGACGACACGCCGAACGCCGTCGTGCTCTCCTCCTTCGACGGCCTGCGGCGCGAGACCGCGCGACTCACCTTGACGAAGCTGATCGAGGACGGCCGCATCCACCCGGCGCGGATCGAGGAGATGTACTACCAGTCGAAGGCGGAGCTCGAGGACTACGTCCGCCAGGCAGGGGAGCAGGCGGTCTTCGAGGCGAATTGCGGCGAGTTCCACGAGGAGCTGGTGAAGGTGCTCGGGCGTCTCCGCTACCGGACGAGCTACGGCCAGAACGTCCTCAAGCACACGCTCGAGGTCGTACACCTCGGCGGGATCATGGCCTCGGAGCTCGGCGCGTCGGTGAAGACGACGAAGCGCGCCGCGCTCCTGCACGACCTCGGCAAGGCGATGACGCACGAGGTCGAGGGGTCGCACGCGCTGATCTCCGCGCAGCTGGCGCGCCGCTACGGCGAGTCGCAGGGCGTCGTCCACGCGATCGAGGCGCATCACTACGAGGTGCAGCCCCAGACCGTGGAGTCCGTGCTGTTGATCGCCGCCGACGCGATCTCCGCGTCGCGCCCCGGAGCCCGCGGCGAGTCGCTCGAGAACTACATCAAGCGCCTCGAGTCGCTCGAAGTGCTGGCGGCGTCACACTCGGGCGTCGAGAAGGTGTATGCGCTCCAGGCAGGTCGCGAGATCCGCGTGATCGTGAAGCCGGAGGAGGTCGACGACGATGCCGCGGTCCTCCTCTCACACGAGATCGCGCGCGAGATCGAGGACCAGCTCGAGTATCCGGGTCAGATCAAGGTCACCGTGATCCGCGAATCGCGCGCCACCGACGTCGCCTCGAACAAGCTCGACGTCCGCCGCGAGGCGGCGACGACCCCGCACATCGACGCCGCCTAGCGCGTCGCTCAGGTTCGCTTGGCGACGGCTGTCGCCGCTCCCAAGCCGATGTACGCGAACCCCGATCCATAACGGAGCGCGGTCTGCCGGCGGCGCAGGAATCTTCCCAGCGTCCCGGCGGCGAGCGCGTACAGCGAGTCGGTGACGGCGCCGAGGCAGACGAACAGCAGGCCGAGGACGACGACCTGCGACCACACGGTGCGCTCGGGGTCGACGAACTGCGGGAGGAACGCGAGAAAGAAGAGCGCGGTCTTCGGATTGAGCACGTTCACGACCGCTCCCCGGACGAAGGCGGTGCGCAGCGCGACCCGCTCGCGGCCGACGTCGAACCAGGCGCGCCGGTCGAGGAGACGCCTGATCCCGAGGTAGACGAGATAGGCGGCGCCCGCGAACTTGACGACGCTGAACGCGAAGGCCGAGGCGACGACGAGGGCGGAAAGCCCGACTGCGGCGGCGATCACGTGCACGCACGTTCCCAGGTGAACGCCCGCGACGGAGGCGAGGCCGGTGCGGCGTCCCTGCTCGAGGCTCTGAGCGACGACGTAGAGCACGGCCGGACCGGGGATCAACAGGAGCACGAGCGCGGCGGCCAGGAAGAAGCCGAGGCGGTCGGGGTTCGGAAACGCCATCTCGTCATTCTGGCCCTTTCGGACGTCATGACGTGAGCGGCGAAGTGCGCCACTTTTTCACCAGTTGGAATCCGGCTGGGAACCAGCAACGAGGCGGGCGCGTAGTAGGTTCGGCCGGTGGAAGCGTCCAGGCTCGCGACGGTGCCGGTTTTCGCGGATCTCGACGCGGAGGACCTCGCTGCGATCGCGGCAGCCAGTTGCGAGTGTGGGGCCGCACCGGGACAGCGGCTTGCAACTGAGGGCGACTTCGGCTTCGCGCTCTACGTCATCGAAACCGGCAGCGCCGAGGTTCAGGTCGACGGAACGGTGTTGCGAACACTCGGTCCAGGCGATGTTTTCGGCGAGATCGCAGTCCTCACCGGCGGGCGGCGCACTGCCACCGTCGTCGCGACGGCGCCGATGCAGTTGATCGCCTTGCTCAACCGGGACGTCTGGACGCTCGAGCGCCGGGCTCCGGACGTCGCCGAGCGCCTGCGCGATCTGATCCGGCGGCGCCTCGCTGCCGGCGTCGCCTGACCCCGGCTTCGTTTCTTCGGCCGACCTCCCGCTACCCTTCCCTGCCGGTGCGCCGGTACCACGTCACGACGTTCGGCTGCCAGATGAACGCTCACGACAGCGAGCGGATCAAGGGCATGCTCGAGGAGCTCGGACTCGGCGAGGCGCCGTCCCGCCGCGAGGCCGACGTGCTCGTGTTCAACACGTGCACGATCCGGGAGAAGCCGGACACGCGGTTCGCGGCCTACATCGGCGACGCGATCGCGCAGAAGCGGGCGAATCCCGAGACCGTCATCGCCGTGGGCGGTTGCTACGCGGAGGCCCAGCAGGAGCGGCTGTTCACGTTGTATCCCGAGGTCGACGTGGCGTTCGGACCGGGCTCGATTCCGCACCTCGGGGAATGGCTCGGCGCCGGGGGCTTCGGCGTCCCGCGTTCGGCGTTCGGCATCGGGGACGAGCGTCGCTTCGCGGCGACTCTGCCGGTGCACCGCGAGCGCGGATTCCAGGCGTGGGTCCAGATCTCGATGGGCTGCAACTCGAAGTGCGCGTACTGCATCGTTCCCGCCGTCCGGGGCCGCGAGGTCTCGCGGCGGCCGGGTGAGATCGTCGCGGAGGTCGATGGTCTCGCGCGCGCGGGCGTTCGCGAGATCACGCTGCTCGGCCAGAACGTGAACTCGTGGGGACGCGACCTGCTGCCCGACCTGAACACCGAGTTCGGAGAGCTCCTCCGCGCATGCGACGCGATCGCGGGCATCGAGCGGATCCGGTTCACGTCGCCCCATCCGAAGGACTTCCGCCGGCCCGTGATCGAGGCGATGGCCGAGTGCGCGGCGGTCTGTGAGCACGCACACCTGCCGTTGCAGTCGGGCTCGACGCGGGTCCTCAAGGCGATGCGGCGGACGTACTCGCGCGAGCGCTACTTGCGCCTCGTCGACGAGCTGCGCAGCGCGATCCCCGATCTCGCGCTGACGACCGACATCATCGTCGGTTTCCCGGGCGAGACCGAGGGCGACTTCCGGGAGACGATCGAGGTCGTGCAGGAGGTCGGCTACGACGGCGCCTTCACCTTCGTCTACTCGCCGCGCGCCGGCACCGAGGCGGCGGCGATGCCGGATCAAGTGCCGGACGAGGTGAAGCACGAGCGCATCGAACGTCTGGTCGAGGTCGTGCAGCGCGTCGCACACGAGCGCAACCAGGAGCGTGTCGGGCACAGCGAAGAGGTGCTCGTCGAGGGCGCCTCGCGCACGGATCCGTCGTTGCTCCGCGGGCGGACGCGCAGGAATACGACCGTCAACTTCGCCGGTGAGGCGGCGCCGGGTGATCTCGTCGACGTGCTGATCGAGGGTGCGACGTCGCAGACGCTCCGCGGCGTGCAGCGCGCCGCCGTCGCCGCCTGACGCTCGACGCGGCGATGGCCGTTCCCGAGCCCGCGCCGCTCGTGATCGGCCTCTTCGGCCCGACGGCCAGCGGCAAGACCGCCGTCGCCGGCGAGATCCCCGAGCGGATCCCGGCGGAGGTCGTCTCCGCGGACTCGGCCGCTGTGTATCGAGGTTTCTCGGTGCTGACGGCGGCGCCGGAATATCCGGCGCGTCTGGTCGGAATCTTCGACGTCGCGGAGGAGGTGTCGGTCGGGGAGTTCCAACGCCGTGCGCACGCGGCCGTCGACGAGATACTCGACGCCGGGCGCACGGCCGTCGTCGTCGGTGGCACCGGCCTCTACTTTCGCGCCGCGCTGTCGGCGCTCGAGCTCCCACCACCTCCCGCCGCCGGCGCACGCGCCCGCTGGGAAGACCTGTACGACGAGCGCGGCGCCGACGCGGCGCACGCCCTGCTGGCCGAGCGCGATCCGGACGCGGCAGCGCGCGTCCACCCAAACGACCGCCGACGCGTCGTTCGTGCGCTGGAGCTCGCGGAGGCCGGCGTCTCACTTGCGGGCGACCGCCTGTGGGAGAGCGACGTCCGACATCCGACCGTCGTGTTCGGCCTCGACGTCCCGGACGACGTCCTCGAGAGGCGAATCCGCGAGCGCGCCGATGAGATGCTCGCCCGCGGCGTCGTCGCCGAGGCGCGTGCCGCGCTCGCGGGACAGCTCTCCACGTCAGCCAGGAAGGTGATGGGCCTCGTCGACTTCGCGGAGCTTCGTCCCGAAGAGGCAGTCGAGGCACTCGTCCGCAACAACCGCCGCCTGGCGCGCTACCAGCGCAAGTGGATGCGGCGGATCCCCGATCTGATTAGCGTTGACGCGCATCGTCCACCCGGTGAGGTCGCCGATGAGATCGTCGAAATGGCACGCGCACGGCAACGTGTACGTGCTCGTCGAGCCTGACGCGCCGCTCGACGAGAGCACTGCGCGCGCTCATGCGCGGGGCACGGACGGCGTCCTCGAGGTGGTCGCCGCCGACGCGAAGGCAGCCGAGATCGTCATCTGGAATCCCGACGGCTCGCGGGCCGAGATGTCCGGAAACGGCACGCGGATCGCAGCCGCTTGGCTCGCGGACCGCGCCGGCGAGGAGAGGGTCCTGGTCCGCGTCGGCGACCGAGCCGTGGAAGCGCGCCGACTCGCGGACGGCCGGATCGAGCAGGAGCTCGGAGTCGTGACGGTGTTCCCACCCGAACGCGTGGCCGGCGTGGAGCTCATTCCCGTCTCCGTCGGGAACCCGCACGCAGTGGTCGTCGGCGAGCCGGAGTCGATCACGCGGCTTGGCCCGTTGCTCGAGACCCACCCACGATTTCCGGAGCGGACGAACGTGCAGGTTGCGCGCGTCGATGCGCCGGGTGCCGTGACCGCGCGTGTGTGGGAACGCGGTGTGGGGGAGACGCGATCGTCGGGCACGAGCGCGGTCGCCGTCGCCGCGGCGACGCACCGGCAGGGGAGCGTTCGGGTGTCGTTTCCCGGGGGCGACCTCGATGTGCGGCTCGCCGACGGCCGGGCGTGGCTCACGGGTCCGGCCGAGCGCGTCGAGTAGACACGAACTCGGCACAGACGCGGCACGGAATTCGGGTTACGCTCGCAGCGGGTGGTGGGCCGGGGTGCCCCATCGGCCATGGATCGGACGTGCCGTCAAGAGCCGATGCCGTAGTCCCGGAGCGCCTCGTTGAGCGCGAGCCGGTCGTGCGAGCTGTCCCGCCAACCGATGATCAGCGGCGTCGGCAGGCCGAAGGTGCCGGCCGGGAACTCCCGCTGCCGCATGCCCGGGACGACGATGGCGCGCGGCGGCACCGTGCCGCGATGCTCGACCGGCTCCGCGCCGGTGACGTCGATGATCGGAATCGATGCCGTGAGCACGACGCCGGCGCCGAGAACCGCTTGCTCGCCGACAACGACGCCCTCGGTG